>Ga0210051_1000948_pt1 | contig 28685 bp, 24 predicted proteins | sample CryGey092014_all_FD_185464 | JGI IMG/M metagenome (GOLD analysis project Ga0210051, IMG submission 185464) | Groundwater microbial communities from aquifer - Crystal Geyser CG23_combo_of_CG06-09_8/20/14_all (SPAdes) (version 2) | ecosystem: Environmental > Aquatic > Deep subsurface > Groundwater...
TGATGCGGGTTCTCGATCAGTTGCCCGCGATGCCTCATGGCTACGTGAGCCAAGCAGACGCCCAATCGCAGTCGTTGAGCCATGACTCTGTCGTCTCCACCGACCCACCCTATTACGACAACATCGGCTACGCCGACCTGTCGGACTTCTTCTATGTCTGGCTGCGCCACTCGCTGAAGCCGGTCTTCCCCGAGCTGTTTGCCACGCTCGCCGTGCCCAAGGCCGAGGAACTGGTGGCCACACCTTACCGACATGGGAGCAAGGAGAAGGCGGAGGCATTCTTCCTAGCCGGCATGACGCAGGCCATGCATCGGCTCGCCGAGCAGGCGCATCCGGTATTCCCGGTCACCATCTACTACGCCTTCAAACAAGCGGAAGCTGAGAGCGCTGAAGGCACCTCCAGCACCGGCTGGGAGACCTTTCTGGATGCGGTGATCCGCGCCGGATTCGCGGTGAGTGGTACTTGGCCGATGCGCACGGAACTCGGCAACCGCATGATCGGCTCCGGCACCAACGCCCTCGCCTCCAGCATTATCCTCGTCTGCCGCAAACGCGCCGAAGATTTATCCACTGCCACACGCCGCGAGTTCGTCACCGCGCTCAAGGCCGCGCTACCCGCAGCGCTCGCCCACCTGCAGACGGGTAACATCGCGCCGGTGGACCTGGCCCAGGCGGCCATCGGCCCGGGCATGGCGGTCTTTACCCGCTACGAAAAGATCCTGGATGCAAAAGGGAACCCCATGACCGTGCGTGAGGCATTGGCCCTCATCAATGAAGTGCTTGACGAAACACTCTCCAGGCAAGAGGGTGATTATGACGCAGACACCCAGTTTGCCCTGGTTTGGTTTGAGCAGCATGGATTTGTCGAAAGCGAGTATGGCGTAACGGATTTTCTATCCAAGGCCAAGGATACAAGCATCGAAGGGATGGTGAAAGCAGGAATCCTATACTCCAGCCGGGGCAAGGTGCGCCTTCTGCAACCCAAAGAGCTTCCCGCAAACTGGGATCCGACGGGCGACAAACATTTTACGGTGTGGGAAGCGGTCCATCAACTCATCCGATCTTTGGAAACAGGTGGAGAAAATGCCGCGGCAGCACTTTCCGCAAAACTGGGGAGCAAGGCCGAAATTGCCCGGGATCTGGCCTATCGCCTCTATGCGATATGCGAACGTAAAAAACGGTCAAAAGAAGCCCTTGCTTATAACGCCCTGGTGCAAAGCTTTCCGGAGATCGGCCGTCTGGCACAGGAACATCAGCACGTTTTACCAAAAGATACGGTGCTTCCCGGATTCGAATAACCCATGAAATCAATATCTGTCCTTTAAATAAGGCTTGATTTATAAGAACCTATCCCTTATAAGGGGACACCTAAGCAGAATCATGACCCGGCCATGCCCTTGCATTCCATATTAAACGAAAAACTGAACGAGGGGATCGACCCTCGACCCTTACCGAAGATGACGCTTCGGGATGCCAAACTTCCCCCGGTTCCGGGAAAAGCCCATACCGTCATCGGCATGCGGCGGGTCGGAAAGACCGTATATCTTCGTCAGTTGCAGGCCGATCGAAGAAAAACGTTGTCCGCAGAGAGGTCGGTTTTCATCAGCTTCGACGATGACCGCCTGGCCGATCTGAACCTGGATCAGCTTGGATTGATGCTCGAGGAGTATTATCGCCGGTATCCGGAGCTGCGGGGCCGGGAAACGGTTCATTGGTTTTTCGACGAGATCCAGAATGTTTCCGGATGGGAGCGTTTCGTGCGCCGGGTGCTGGATACCGAGAAGGTTGAAATCGTCGTTTCCGAATCTTCCGCCCGGATGCTCAGCCGGGAGGTCCATACGTCGTTGAGGGGCCGGGGGATGTATTGCGGGAGATGTTCACGGAGTACGACCCTTGCCTGATCCTCATCGACGAGTGGGTGGCCTATGCCCGACAGCTTCATGACCAGGGGGATCTTCCGGCAGGAAGTTTCGAAACCCAGTTCAGTTTTGCCCAGGTCCTGACGGAGTCGGCTCGGGCAGCAAAGAACTGCCTTCTGGTCATCAGCTTGCCGGCCTCGGATACCGGGGCATCCCCGCATGCCCAGGCCGATGACGTGGAGGTGGGGGGACAGCGCGGCCGGGAAGCTTTGCATCGGCTGCGCAATGTGGTGGGCCGACTGGAATCCTCCTGGAGACCGGCCAGCGCAGAAGAAGGATTTGAGATTGTCCAGAGGCGCTTGTTCGAGCCCCTCACCGATCCGGCCCACTTCAAGGATCGTGATGTGGTGGCAAGAGAGTTTGCGGACCTCTATCGCACCCAATCCGCGGAATTTCCGCCTGACTGCCGCGACGGTGACTATGAAAATCGCATCAAGGCTGCCTATCCGATCCATCCGGAGGTCTTCGGACGACTTTACACCGACTGGTCCACATTGGTGAAATTCCAGAGAACCCGCGGCGTATTGCGCCTGATGGCCGTTGTGATCCACAGCCTCTGGGAAAAAGGGGACCGCAACCCGCTGATTATGCCTGCCAACATCCCTATTGACGACACGCGGGTGCAGTTCGAACTGACTCGTTACCTTTCAGACAACTGGATTCCGATCATCGAAAAAGATGTGGATGGCCCGAGCGCTTTGCCGCCACGTTTGGACGGGGACATACCCACTTTAGGAAAATTTGCAGCCTGCCGAAGGGTGGCACGAACGATCTATTTGGGTTCGGCGCCCAACCCGACGGCCGCCAACCGGGGGATTGAGGACCGCCGCATCAAGCTCGGGTGTGTCATGCCCGGGGAATCTTCGGCGATTTTCGGGGATGCGTTGAGGCGACTGAGCGGGGCCGCGACATATCTCTATCAGGATGGGCCGCGCTACTGGTACTCGACCCAGCCGACGGTCACCAAGCTTGCCGAGGATCGCGCAGAGCAGTTCAAGCGGAATCCCGATGCAGTGATTGACGAGATTGAAAAACGGTTGCGCGCCGACCTGCGCCATTCTTGTGATTTCAGAAGAATACATCCAATGCCCCAATCCGGTCAGGATGTTCCGGATGAATTCGACTCCCGGCTCGTGGTTCTCGGGATAGAAACCCCGCACACGAAAGATCCGGATTCTCCTGCTTTAAATGCCGTAAAAAAATCTTGGAGATGCGCGGCAATGCCCCTCGTCTTTATCGGAACACCCTGGTCTTTATTGCGGCAGATAAGACCCGGCTGCAGGATCTGGATGAAGCCACACGCCGGCACCTTGCATGGAAATCGATCCTGGACGAAAAAGTGGCGCTTGATCTCTCTCCCCATCAGGTGCGGCAGGCCGAAGCCCAAAGGGAATCGGCGGAAAGCACGGCCATCAGCCGCATTCCTGAAACGTACCAATGGGTTCTAGTACCGGTGCAGCCGAAGCCGGAGTCCGCTTTGACTTGGGAGGCCTTAAAGCTGGCAGGGCAGAACCCTCTGGCGGAAAAGGTGAGCAGGAAGTTGAAAAGAGATGAGCTGTTGATCTCAAGCTTTGCCGGAACCCGCTTGCGCATGGAACTGGACCGCGTGCCCTTGTGGCGGGAAAACCATGTGGAAATCCGACAACTGGTCGAGGATTTCGCCCGGTATCCCTACCTGCCGCGTCTGGCAGACCCTTCGGCCCTGATAGGGGCGATCCGGGATGGATTGGCGTTGTTTTCATGGGTGCAGGATGCCTTCTGATATGCGGACAGTTATGACGAAAGCACCTCTCGCTACAGGGGGTTGAGAGGCGGGCAGAATATCGTCATATCGGATGCCGATGCAAAGGGGTTGCTGGTAAAAGCGGATGTCGCCTATAAACAAATGAATTCTGAGAGCAAAGTTCCTCCGCCTATTGAGCCTCCAGCAAGACCTGTTCCTGAAAAACCAGAATCACCCACACCCGAACCCCCAAAAACCTTGGCAAAAAGATTTCATGGGACGGTAACCCTTGATACCACCCGGGTCGGCCGTGACGCCAGTCGGATTGCAGAAGAAATGATCTCCCACCTTTCCGGCCTGGTGGGTGCAAAAGTCACCGTCACCCTGGACATCGATGTCGATATCCCCTCCGGAGTCCCGGATAACGTCGTCCGCATCGTCACCGAAAACAGCCGGACACTGAAATTTGCAACTCACGGGTTTGAAAAGGAGTAAAAGGAACAACGAATTCCATTTTTCGCGTACTTTTTCGTTTGAAAAAAGTGGACAATCCGGTTTGCTTACGGCAAGTGCACATCGGATTCGCCGATCAAAGACGCAGTTACACCAAAGCGTTTGAGCGGTATGCGTTGGAGCTGGCGAAGCACATGACCATCCTGGATGCGGCTCATCATCTCAACGTCAGTTGGGATGTGATCAAAGAGATTCAAAAACGCAATCTTCAAAAGCGCTTTGGAAGACCCTGTCTGAAAATTCAGGAGATGCGATAGATGAATCAGGTGAAATATATAGATCCGTTTCTTGAAAAAAGGCTCGTCAAGTATGATGAATGGTTAAACAAAGGGCAAATATCCTACTCTTCAAAGGTGGTTCCCATCTCAGAATCTTTTAACACAAAACAATGGGTGCTTCCGACAGAGCAGGTGATGGAGATACTCCGCAATGCAAAGTCAGTGGCGGTACAGAACTGCGAATGCCGGTCTCATTATAAGCGGTGCGATAATCCCTTAGAGGTCTGTTTTTTACTGAATCATGTAGGAGACAATTTCGTAATCAAAGGAAAGTCCCGCCATGTGGATTTAGCAGAGGCGGCTGAAATTTTAAAAACGGCAAACGAAAGCGGACTTGTTCATCTCAGTCTATACATGCCCGACCATGAAATATTTGCATTATGCAGTTGCTGTTCATGCTGTTGCCATGACTTACAGATAGTGAAACAGTTTGAACGGAAGGATTTGATGGTCCGTTCGGAATATGTAGCTGTTACGATTTTTGAGGATTGCGTTCATTGCGGCGAATGTGTGGATAGATGTATTTTTGGTGCCCGGGTCTTACAAGATGATAAAATGGAATTTAATGCCGACGCGTGCCTGGGCTGTGGACTTTGTGTAACGAGGTGTCCTGTTGAGGCAATATCCTTGGAACTGCGTGAGGCAAAACATTGATAGAGGAGAGGTTCCTTTTTCGTGCAACATCTATATGGCCTTTCGAACCTTTGATGTGGCATTTATGGCGAACGTGTTTCACATCATACAAGATCCAAGAGCAGTATTGCGAGAATGTCATCGGCTTTTGAAGTCGGATGGCCGCCTGCTCTGTTTGAGTTTGATAACGAATTGAAATGGCCATATAATAACCGCATGATGCTGACCCGGTGTTTCGCTTTTTGCCGGTGAGTGCTCAAAGCTGCCACGATCTCTGTTTCTTTGTTTGTTTTAAGGCCATTGGTGATCCGGTCAGGTGATGAGGAGTGTTAGCTGTTGAAGAACACGATAATAAAGACTCCGAACGAATTTGACGTTAAACACCTCCTTCAGAAGTGCGGTCTTCCTGTTTCAGATATTACACCAAAACATCTAGAGCACTTCTTCGGTTTCGGTGACAATTCTGGTTTGTTGGGCCTTGAGGTATTTGGGACCGTTGCATTACTTCGTTCCCTGGCCGTATCATCGAAACACCGCAAAAACGGAATAGGCCGGCATCTTGTAGCACACGCTGAGCAATATGCCCATGCTCAAGGTGTGCAGATCATCTATCTGCTTACGACTACCGCTGATCAGTTTTTTTCCAAACTTGGATATTCACCTGCACCTCGCAGCCAAGCCCCGTCCGCCATACAGGAAACGGCTGAATTTTCAAATTTATGTCTGTCAAGTTCTATTTTTATGGTGAAACGATTGCTTCGGTAATCATTTGATTTCTTAAAATCAAGGCGTTCGATGAGCTTGAAACAAACAAGGAACAGGAATATCCGAATCTATTTCTTAGTCAAACGCAGGAGCCAAAGCCATGTCAGATACATCCGTGAATCATTTTTCTCTTGAAGTTCACGACCCGGAAATACTTGCTAAGGCTCGGGTTATACTCGAGACATGCCTTTCCGGAAAAGAGATGCAGGATGCCGTGATCGCTGCTGTAAAACGCAATGAGAAGTGGCGGGGTGAACAATGCATCAATCTGCTTGCACCCGAAGCGCCGACTAGTCCAGCGGTTCGAGCGTTGCTGTCGGCTGAAGTCGGCACAAGAGCCGCCGAAGGCCACATCGGCAAGGTCAATCGCTGGTTTGCCGGCACGAAATACATTGACGAGATCGAAGCCCTGTGCGTGGAATTGCTCAAGAAAGCCTTTCGCTCCCGCTATGCCGACCACCGTCTTATCGCAAGCATGATCGGCAATCTTGCCGTATATACAGCACTCACTGAACCCGGCGACGTGATCATGAGCATCGCTCAGCCATTCGGCGGACACTCGAGCAATCGCATCGACGGACCGGCGGGCGTGCGCGGGCTCAAAATCGTAGATGTCCCCATGGATCCTGTCGAGCTGGTTGTGGATATGGATTTGTTCCGTAAGATGGCGCCGCTTGTGCGTCCAAAACTTGTTGCTCTGGGTGCCTCCATGACCCTGTTTCCATTCCCGTTGAAAGAAATGGCTGAAACTTTGGCGGAGTGGGGCGGCAAGATTTTTTTTGACGGCGCCCATCAGATCGGCTTGATCGCAGGCGGCCAGTTTCAGGATCCATTGCGGGAAGGCGCGCTCGTACTGACCGGTTCGGCCGGCAAGACCTTCAGCGGGCCGCAAAGCGGCATTATCGTCTGGGATGACCCCAGCCTGACGCATCCGCTCACCCATACCATTTTCCCCGTCCTTGCCGCAACGCATCAGGTGAACCGCGTGGCGGCACTGGCGGTTTCTGCCGCAGAAATGATCGAATTCGGGAAAACATATATGGCACAAATTGTCCGCAACGCCCAATCGCTCGGCGCGGCATTGGAGAAGCGCGGCATTCCGGTGCTCGGCTCCCGCAAGGGTTATACACGCACGCATCAAGTCATCGCCGATGTGCGCGCCTTCGGCGGCGGTTTGGATGTAGCGCATTTGTTAGCACGAGCCAACATTGTAACAAACAAGAATCTTCTTCCCAGCGATACACCGCAGGATTGGGATAGACCCAGTGGTCTGCGTATGGGAACAATTGAAGTCACACGATATGGAATGCGCGAAAAGGAAATGCTCATTATCGCTGACTTCATGGCGCGCGTCTTGATCGAAAAGCAATCCCCCGACAGGGTTGTTGAAGATGTGATCGGGTTTCGAAGGGGGTACCAGACTTTGTTTTACAATTTTGACCATGGCTTGCCGCCGCCATATGAAACTGGCGCTTGATAAGCCATTATGAAACAGATGCCATCCGATCCGGCTGTTGCCTGTCTTCCTACGACCCCTTTTGGTTCCGTGGCTGTGCTTTGGTCGGTATTCAGAAGCGAGCCTAAAATCATTCGTATCCTGTTATCCAGGCCAGAAACCTCTGCCATGCAAACCCTGAAGAAATTCAACACCGCCCCCTCCGCTTCTTCCTGTGCGGAGATCGATGCCCTTCTTCGTCAGATTGAAGCATTTCTGAACGGTGAGGATATTCAGTTCTCCCTCGATATAGTTCGTCTCGACCTTTGCTCTGCCTTTCAACAAAAAGTCCTGCATGCCGAGCATGCCATTCCCCGCGGAAGAGTCAGCACATATCATCTTATTGCGAAAAGCATCGATAATCCCAATGGCGCCCGCGCCGTAGGTCTGGCGTTGGCAACCAATCCTTTTCCCATTGTCATCCCCTGCCATCGGGCAATTCGGTCAGACGGAAGTATAGGCGGCTTTCAGGGCGGCCTCGAAATGAAGCGGGCTTTGCTCATAAAGGAAGGTATCCGTTTCGACGATGCCGGGCGAGTGATTTGCACACGGCTTAACTTAGGAAAGGACTATAGGTCCTGTTGCTGTAACTGTAGGGCAAAATCAATCGTTCATTCGGAGAAGGTTAGATCATCAGTATGAACACTAACAAGCCCAGAAGATTTCTTGCGGCGGTGCCAGGGTGGATCGTCTTTGGAATGACGGCCATATGGCTTGCACCGTTTGGCATTATCCACCTGATCCAATTTCCGCTGCGTGAATACTGGAACTCGCATCTCTTGTACGGGATCCTGTTTGGTGTGTCGATACTGGCTATGCTGATATTGAACAGTCTGGAATCGGCCAGCGGGTATTGGGGTCGGTCCGGTTCAACGAAGAAAATCATCATCGTCTGCGGCAGCTATTCCTTGACCATGCTCGTCGGCTTGACGGCTCTTCTCATGCTGGACGCAGTGCGTATTGTTGGATATTATAAAGGAGATGCAGGCGGAAGCCCCGGCATGCTTGTCCTGCCTTCCGTCATTTTCTACTGGGTAATAGGACTCGTTTGTATCGGTTTTTCCTTCATCATGAGGAGATCCCGACGATAAACGTGTTCCTTAAAAGGAGTGAAAGCGATTAAATTTGATGGCTTCGTAAAAAGTCCATCTGCTGCGTTGCGCTGCATCCTTCGTCATTGCGGCGTACCAATAAGTACGCCTCATTTCTCAGGATTTGCGCGCCTTGCATCTGGAGCTTTTTTGCTTTGCCATCCCAATCTTGGGTTTTTACGATTTCATCAAATTTGATACTATGCCAAGTATTTATCGAAAACGGCTGCTTCGTATTTCGTTTCGATGGGTGATCAATACAGCGGGGGATAACATAAGTTGAAAAGAAGAGGTGAAAAGATAGGCTGGACATTCGGCTGGCTGGGAGGATTCCTTTGGCTTGCCCTTCTATCGATGGTCTTTCTTATTCAAGGGAAATGGGCTCAGGGCCTTTCGGGGATGCTCGTCTTTATCGCAGCGGTCGTTACCATCATGGCTTTTTCCCTCTGGCGGCATCCATCAACTCCTTTATGGCGTCTCATGGCCGTACCTTATGGAGTATTCTTCATTTCAATTGCATGGGCCATATGGGCATATGGCGGTATCGAGGCGACAGGGTTGAGCTGGTGGAATTTGCTTTGGTTGTTTCCCGTTTTGATTCCGTTTGGAACCCTGTCCAAGAGGCGATGGTCGGATTTCGATGCCAAGCCCGGCGCTCCTGCAGATTGAAACCATCTGCGTTATCGAGATTTGCAGCGATTTCGTGACCGGCAGACAGGGATCATTCTCCGGGTGTGATCCGTCGGTAGACCGCCTCCACTCGTTGAAACACGTTGGACCAGGTATGCGGCTTCAAGATGGAGGAAAGGCGGGCCGAATCGATTTCGGGACTTGCCTGTATGTCACGGATCTTTTCGACAATGGCCCCGGAAAGGCGTGCTTCAAAGGCCGGCTCATCCTCAGGAATAGGCCTATCTACATTTTCAAGCCGGGGCAACACAACGGTGCTCACAAATTTTTCAGGGATCTTCTCAAAGAGTTCATCAACGCCGGGAAGTGCGGTCGTTACGACTCGGCATCCGCAAGCCATGGCCTCCAGAAGGACGATAGGAAGCCCTTCAAAAAAAGAAGGCAGGATCAAAAGATGACTGCGCTTCAGGATCTCGGAAAGCCGCTGCTGGGAAACAGGGCCATGGGTTATCACCCGATCCCCCAGGCTCTTTGCAACCTGAAGACACTCGGCCTTTTCCGGACCTGTCCCGCCACCCACCAAGTGAAGCTTCCAGGATAAATGCGTGGTTTTCAAAAGCGCCCGCAGCATCCAGGGAACCCCCTTGGCGCGACAGAGTTTGCCGACGTAGACCAGACGGATCGGGCTTTTCGGTTTTACACCGTCGAAGGTGAAAAATCGGTCGTTATATCCCACGCCCGTGACATCAATTTTATCCGGGTCGATGTCGTAAAGCTTTGCGATCTCGTCTTTTTGATTCCGGCTCAGCGCCATGACGGCATCCAACCGGCGACACCCTTCGAGTACGCGTTCTCGCAGGTGTGGACAGTTATGGAACTGCCGCAAATCCGTGCCATGACACGTACTCGCTATCGGAAAATCAGGACAGGCGCGTTTGGCAAGGGAGGTCATCAACCAGAGGTGATGGGAATGGATCAGATCGGGTCTAAAGCGATGAATCGCGCCCTCGAGGTACTTCCGAAAACAGCCCTCGTAGCTTTCAATCTGATCAGGGGTCAGGTCCTTGAAACATACACTTTCATAGGGCATGACATCGCTCATCCCTACCACGGGAAACGGGAGATCCGCACCTTTGAACCGCACAAAGGCGCACGAATTCCGGGTGTACCCTTCGATTGCCGGATTATCATCGGGTGCGATGCCGGCCAAAAGAAAATTTGTATGCCCCTTCCGCCGGGCATGTTCCATCATGGCACGGACATAAATACCGCTCCCCGTAGCTTCCGGGCGCTGGCTGAGAAGGTGCAGGATTCTCATGGTCGCCTCCTTGATCCTATTTTGTATGTCCTTGATACCTTTATTTTATATACGGTGCCCCTCTCCGTCAATCAGGCACCAGGATTCTCTTGAGGTTTGAGTATTCTTGCCCTTTAATCGTATCGATGCAATGAGGCAAGGCGCTCTTTATTGGAGGGATTTTCGTGATCGGTACATGGGTTAACACGGGAGCCATTATTTCAGGGGGGCTCATCGGGATTGGCATCGGAAAGCGCCTGCCCGAGCGCATCAAAACTATTGTCATGCATGCCCTGGGGCTTTCCACCCTCTTGATCGGGCTTCAGATGGCCCTTTCCGGAAAGAAGCTCCTCCTGACATTGGGATGTCTGCTGGCAGGTGCCGTCGTCGGAGAAGCCGTCAATATCGAAGGCGCGGTGGAGCGGTTGGGGGTTTGGCTTAAAAAGCGGGCCCGCTCGGATTCATCCTCCTTCGTGGAAGGCTTCGTGACGGCATCCGTGCTCTTCTGCACAGGGGCCATGGTGATTGTCGGTTCCATACAGGACGGGACAACGGGAGATACCAGCACGCTCCTGGTTAAATCGCTTCTGGACGGAATGTCCTCCATCGCACTGGCTTCCTTTTTTGGGATTGGGGTCGCTTTTTCCGGATTGTCGGTCCTGGTTGTCCAGGGAACCATCACTCTTTTAGCATCCCATCTGGCCTTTCTCCAGGAGCCCGCGGTCCTGGAAGCCGTAACAGCCACCGGCGGCCTTCTTATTGTGGGAATCGGTTTTAACCTTGTGGGGCATAGCCGGATCCGCATCGGGAACATGATTCCGGCCCTGGCCTTTGCCGTCCTGTTCGCTTTGTTTTGGAAATGAAATCGGCAAAAGGCACCGGTGAGCCGGCGTCTTTTGCCGAAATTGAATATCGACTCAGTTCTTTATTTTCCAGGACCCGTCAGGTTGGCGGCAGGCGGTTCCGTAAGCCTTTTCTTCTTTACCGCCGATGACAATGGTCTGCTGATACTCCCGGCAATATTCCTGCTCTTTGGTAACGACACCCCTCCCGCTGTTCCCGGTTTCAGGGTTGTACCATTGGTTGCCCTCCCCCACCTTGGAGGTCTGGATGGACTCGGTGATGATGGAAGAGTGAACCCGCTGTTCCTCTGCGTTGAGCTGGTCGTACATCCTGCCGAGCTGCGATCCGACCAAGCCTCCAACCACCATTCCCACCCCTGCACCCAGGGCTCTCGCTGTGCTATCTCCTCCTACCTGGTGCCCAATGATGGCACCCACCAGGATCCCCGTCAGGGTACCCACAGTCTCTCCGCCCCGATTTCCCGGAGCACATGAAATAGCCGAAAGGAGCATTAATAAAACACACACCATCGATATCTTCTTCATTGGCCGCAGTCCTTTCCTGTTGGTTCGATTGATAATAGACGAAAAAAGATCTCATACCCTAGTATTTGAACATTTGCTTATTTTATCAGTCTGAAACCATAAAGGCAACCCGCCCGTTTTAACAAGATTTGCTCAAATGGTGTCTTTTAACACGACAGGGGGGTTGAAATAGCCGAAGCGGATATGGGGAAAGCGATGGCGGACTTGCTCCAGCAATTTGGGGATACCCATGGGATCTCCCTGACGGGAGACACGGCTCATGGCTCTTAAATAGTACACAGGATCGATATTGAGGTTCCGCCACTGGATCATGCTAATGGGATAATTTTCTAGAAATTGAAACAAGGCGAAAACCTCTTCAGGGGTATCCGTAAACCCGGGGAGATTCAGGTAGTTGATGGAGACAAATCGGTTCATCTTAATGCCGGTTTCAATCGTTTCGAGCACATCCGAAAAGTCGTAGCTTTTGGGTCGGAAATAGGCTTTATAACAAGGCTCTCGCACACTGTTCATACTGACACGAATGGAATCGAGGCCGGCGGAAAAGAGGCGTTTGACGGTCGCAGGCATACTCCCGTTGGTATTGAGGTTGATGGTTCCCCGGTGCGTTTCGGTTCGGATTTTCCGTATGGCCGGCTCGATGACATGGGCGGCGGTAAGGGGTTCTCCTTCGCACCCCTGGCCGAAACTGACCACCGCCTTTCGCACGCGACGGATGTGATGCAGGGCCACTTCGGCGATCTCTTCCGGGGACGGGATAAATTCGATACGGGTCTGAGCGCTGGGAATACCGCTTTTTTTCTGCAGGGAAATGCATCCCAAACATCGAGCATTGCACACCCTGGAGGTAGGCAGTGGCGCTTCATACCGGCTTAAGATAAAATTTTTTCCGGCCGGGCAGGCATAGACCAGAGCACAGCGTTCCAGGTGTCGCGCCAATCGGTTGTTCGGCAAAACCTTCCGTTGGGTCTCGATCCCTTGCATCACAGCCTCCGGGTTCATCCGACGAAGATCCTGGCGGGGCTCTGAATCCACGCAAAGGGCGGCAGCTCGGAATCGCCCCTGGTGCCACCCGACCGCCCCGTAAGAAAAAAGGGGAAGCGTGCGAGCATGCGATTTTTCACGGAAGGCGCATACGGAGGTAATGACATGCCCCGGCGAATTGAAGGCGGCCACCGGATAGATCGGTTCGCCCGGAGCATAGGGATTCTCCTTCAACACCTCGATTCGCTCCTGATCCGGGTTGAAAACCACAGGCCGCCGATCCGGCAAGTACATCAGTTCCGTGCCATATGGTAGGGAAAGGGTGATCTTGGATGTCAGCGGCAAGAAGACCGGTCCGGACATCCCGACCGCCTGGTATCCGTCAAGCTCGAAGATATGGCCTTTTGCATCTGCCGCCACTGCCCGAATCGGGAAGTCGTGTTTTCGAGGCAATTCTTCTTCGTTCACCTTGTCTGCCGCAAAAAACAGATCGGAGTGGGCATTTTTCATGGGGAATGTTTTTGATTGGATTTTATACTCTGGAATGATTTCGGAATCTTGGCCTCACGATATCTCGCAGGCCCGACCTTTGAGAATGAAAGGGGCTGAGGCTAAAAATGATAAGATCACCCGGCATTTTATTTAAGGGAGTGGCTTATTTAATCTTTCCAAGGAGGGTGCCGGCAATGGTGTTTTTCTGAATCTCCCGAGTCCCTTCATAAATTTCCGTGATCCTGGCGTCCCGGTAGAACCGTTCAACCTCATACTCTGTAATATATCCGTAACCGCCCAAAAGCTGGATGGCCTCGTCCGCCACCTCCACCGCGGTACGTCCCGCGTACATTTTAGCCATGGAGGTGAGTTTCGGATCGATCCTGCCCTGGTCATAGTTCCACGCCGCTTTGTAAGTAATCAAGCGCGCCAGCTCGATCTTGGTGGCCATATCGGCGAGCTTATGCTGGGTCACCTGGAACTGGGCGATCTTTTTCCCGAACTGCTCCCGTTGCTTCACATAGTCGAGGGCCCGGTCAAAGGCACCCTGAGCAATTCCCAAGGCCTGAGCAGCAATCAGGATTCGACTTTCGTCGAAAAATTCGAGAACCTGGTAAAAGCCTTTCCCCTCCTTGCCCACGAGGTGGTCCAGCGGCACACGGACATCCTTGAAGTTGACCTCGGCGGTGGCCATCATGTGAATCCCCATCTTGTCCCCGACGCTGGCGGTGGAAACTCCCTTGCAGTCTCCTTCCACGAGTATCATGCTGATGCCGCGATAGGTGGGGGAGGCTTCGGTATCGGTCTGGCAAAGCACGGTGTAAAACGACGCCAAGCCTCCATTGGTAATGAAGGTTTTGGTGCCGTTGACCACCCATTTATCGCCATCCTTGGCGGCGGTGGTATCCATATAAGTGATATCCGACCCATGATCGGGTTCAGTGAAGGCGCCACCGGAAAGCGCCTTTCCTTCCGCCACCGAAGGGAGGTATTTCTCCTTTTGGACATCGCTGCCAAATCGCAGGATGCACTCGGATGCAAAATTGGCAAGAATCACCGCGCTTCCGATTCCGGAATCCCTCCTGCAGAATTCCTCGGCAACCAGAATATTTTCCAAAATTCCAAGCCCCTGTCCGGAATAAGCTTCCGGAAAGTGAATGCCGATAAAACCGAGTTCCGCGGCTTTTTTCCAGATTTTTTCAGGGAATTCATGTTTCTTGTCCAGCTCCAGCGCGAGTTCCTTGTCGAATTCTCCCTTGGCGAACTCATAGGCCGCCTTCTGGATCTCCTTTTGCGATTTAGTCAGCTCAAAATTCATCTTCGATGCCCCCTTGCATGCGATGTGGATATGAACGATGATGATTCATATCACCGTAATTGCGAAAGTTACCATACATATGGGTGTATTTCAAGGTGTTTACCGGACCGTCTTCCGGGTTGTTTAATAAAAAAGCCGCTTGACTGTTGAATACGACTCCCTTAAGGAAATTTCATGTTTTTCAACAGACCGCATTTTTGATATACTATTAAATAGGAGCTTGAATCATGGCTTTTACCATCGCCCTTGCCGGAAAAGGCGGCACGGGAAAAACCACAGTGGCTGGACTTCTTGTAAAATATCTCATCAGCCACAATAAAACCCCCATCCTGGCCGTGGATGCGGATGCCAACGCCAATTTCAACGAGGTCCTGGGCGTTGAGGTCATCGAGACACTAGGGGGTGCCCGGGAAAAAATGAAAAAAGGGCAGGTCCCCTCCGGCATGACCAAGGATATTTTTATTTCCATGAAACTCGAACAAGCCGTGGTGGAGTCCGGAGGCTTTGACCTTATCGTCATGGGCCAGCCCGAAGGTGCCGGATGTTATTGTGCGGCCAATTCCCTCCTTACCAGGTTTCTGGAAAAGCTGACCAATAATTACCCGTACATCGTTATGGACAACGAGGCCGGGATGGAACATATCAGCCGCCTTACCACCAAGAACGTGGATATCCTACTCATCATCTCAGACACCTCCCGCAGGAGTATCACGGCCGCTTCCCGGATCAACGCACTGGTCAAAGAGTTGAATATCGGCGTGGGGAAAAGCTGTCTGATCATCAACCATGCCAAACAGGAAGATGTTTCATCCCTTCTGGAGTTCATTAAAGAAGACGGCCTTGAACTGCTGGGAACGATCCCGGAGGACGATGCCGTCTATGACTATGATCTCCATGGGCGGCCCACCGTGACCTTGCCCGAGGACAACCCCGCCGTGAAGGCGGCATTTTCGATGTTTGATAAAATCGTCAAATAGCTTTTTAATTGAAGAGGCCCATGAAAAAAACCGGGTATCTTTACGACGAGAGATTCCTGCTGCACGAGACCAGCTCCTGGCATCCGGAAGCTCCGGAACGGTTAAAGGCGATTCATGAGGGAATTCAAAAGGACGGCCTGCTGGAACATCTGATCCCCATCAAGGCCTGCAGGGCCGACATGCGATGGATCGAAACGGTTCATTCCAAAGATTACATCAATCGTTTCAACGATGCGTGCATTTCACATGTTCGGACCTTCGACTGCCAGGACAACCAGATGTGCGATATGAGCTTCGAAATCGCCCTTTTGGCCGTGGGCGGCATTCTAAAGGCGGCGGAAATGATCATGAAAGGCGAGATCGATAACGCCTTTTGCGCCGTGAGGCCGCCGGGGCACCATGCCGAACGTTCCGCTGCCATGGGATTTTGCTATTTCAACAACGTGGCCATCGCCGCAAGGTATTTTCAAATCGAGTGGGGGATTCAACGGGTGGCCATCGTCGACTTCGATGTTCATCACGGCAACGGCACCCAGCACATTTTCGAAGAAGACCCGACCGTTTTTTACTATTCCATTCACGAGCATCCCTCCTTTGCCTATCCGGGAACCGGTCGGGACTTTGATACGGGAATCGGAAAGGGTCTGGGTTTTACCAAAAATTCACCGGTGCTTCCCGGCCAGGGGGATGATACCTATCAGCTTTATTTAAAAAGAGACATGATTCCGGCCATCGGACAGTTTGAACCCGAGGTGATCATTGTTTCAACGGGATTCGACGGTCACATGGACGATGACATGTCCGGCATCCGTCTGACGACGGAATGCTTTTCGTGGATCATGGAACAGATCGTGGCCTTGGCGGAAAAACACACCAAAGGACGGCTACTGTCCGTCCTGGAAGGTGGATACGCGCTGCATCGTCTGGGAGAACTGGCCAAAAACCATGTCACTATCTTATTGAACGGAGGACCCGATGTTCGTTAGCAAATCGATGGCAATAAAAGTCATTACCGTGGATCCTGAAGAGACGATCCTTGCCGCCAGGGAAAAGATGAAAAACCACCTGATTCGGCATCTTCCCGTGGTGGATGAACAAAACCGCCTGATCGGCATCGTCACCGACCGGGACATTCGAAGCGCCATGCCCTCCATCGTCCTGCAGGACTACAACAGCCGGGAGGAGCGCAACAAACTGGCCATGATCAAGGTAAAAGACGTCATGACCAGAGAGGTGGTCACGGTTCGCCCCTCTCACACCATAGAAGATGTTCTGCTCCTCATACAGTCCAAGCGGGTGGGTACCCTCCCCGTAGTGGATGATGACGGACACGTTAAAGGGATCATCGGCGTGCAAGATTTGCTTCGGGCCTTCATCAACGTTTTGGGCATCGAAGAACCAGGAACCCTGCTTTGCGTCCTAGTGGAAGATAAACTCGGAACTATGAAACGGATCGTGGACGCCATCACCGAAGAAGGCATTTCTTTTGGAAGCATCCTGGTGGCCCGTTATTGGGATAAGGGAAAGCGGGCGGTATTCCCCTATTTATTGACGCAAAACGTCAGTCGCGTGAAAAAGAAACTCAAAGGTCTTGGCTTCACGTTGTTGAACCCCCTGGACTGGTACATCGATCAACTCCCCACGGATGGAAGATAGCCCCATCAAGGTACCAAAACTTTCGCCGGAAAGGGAAGCCTGCCCTTACGGCGACCTTTACATCTACTATCTCGACGGAAGTGTGGAGGACGAGGCATTTTTTTCCGATAAAAATTTTTTAGGCAACTGGAATGAGGGCCGGACCTCTTTCCTGTTTTTTTCCCGGCCCGCACAAGAAGCTGTAACGGCTTTTTTAAAAAATCGTCCGGGTTTAAACATGATCGATCAGTTTTGCCTCGACTATGCCCTTTGGCAGGGAAAAGACCTGGTTCCCTTTCAAATCGGCGCGATCCGGGTGATGCCCTTCTGGTACTGCGAGAAATCTGTCGGGACCGCAGGTGATACACCGCATACCCTGCTCCTGGATCCCGGAGTCGTTTTCGGTTCCAGGACGCATCCCACGACAATAGGCTGCCTGAAGGCCCTGAACCTCCTTTTTGAAAGGGTAATTTCCCATACGATCCTCGACCTGGGAACCGGCACCGGCATTTTGGCTTTAGCCGCCGTAAAACTAGGGGCTCAAAGAGCCCTTGCCGTGGATCTCAATCCCCTGGCGGCACGCACGGCCCAAAAAAACATCCGAATCAACCGGATGGAAAATAAAATCCTTGCTATTCAAGGAGATGCAAAGGATTTTATTGACTGCCCGGCCGATCTCGTGATAGCGAACATCCACTACGATGCAATGAAAGGTCTGCTTTGCGCAAAGGGGTTGAATCAAAAACGATGGGTGATTCTTTCCGGGCTGATGCGAAGCGAGGCGCGGGATGTGACGGATGTATTGGCATCTAAGCGGTTTGACATCGTCGAATCCCAAAACCACGAGGGGATCTGGTATACTTATCTTCTGAGAAATCGTGCCAAGTCCATTGAGTTGACTGCCAGATGAACCTCTGGGGGTAAAAGATGCAGATCAAATGCTGGGGTTCCCGCGGTTCTATTCCGGTCTCCGGATATGAATATCTCAAGTATGGCGGGGATACCACTTGTCTGGAGGTCAGAACCCAAAGCGATCATATCCTGATCATCGACGCCGGAACCGGGATTCGAAAGTTGGGAAACAGCCTGATCCAGGAAAACCGTTTTGAATATCATCTCATCTTTACCCACTGCCACTGGGATCACATCTTGGGATTCCCTTTCTTCAAACCCACCCTTTTCAAAAATGCCCGCTTGGTTTTTCACAACGGATCTTTCCATAAAAATTATGCCCGGCATGTCCTTTCCCGGGTGATGTACCCTCCCAACTTCCCGTTGAAGTCATCGGATATCGACGCTGAAATCCTATTCCAAAAAGATCCCCCAGGGACATTCGAAATCGGTTCCATCACCCTAACCCCCATTGCATTGAGTCACCCAGACACGGGATTCGGATATAAAATCGTGGAAAACGGGAAAACCTTCGTGTTTCTTACGGATAACGAGCTGGGTCATGTGCATCCGTATGGGCTCTCCTACCCGGACTATCGCACCTTTTCGGAGGGAGCGGACATCCTCTTCCATGACGCCGAATACACACCCGAGGAGTACCAGACCACTATCCGCTGGGGTCACTCTTGCTATCGAGACGCCCTCAATCTGGCCTTGGAGGCCGGGGTCGGCAAGCTGGGACTTTTTCACCTAAACCAGGACCGGACGGATGCGGATATGGATCGAATCGTCGAGGACTGCCGAAACGAGATCACCAAAAACGGCCCTGCCCTGGAGGTCCTGGCCGTTGGTTGCGATACCCAGTTTGATCTTTAGAAAAGAATTAATGGATGCACTCATCAAAAATGCGGCAAAGGATCTGGCAACCTGTAAGCAGGCCGTCGCCCTCACCGGAGCAGGAATTTCGGTGGAAAGCAACATTCCTCCTTTTCGAGGGAAAGGCGGTATTTGGGAAAAATTCGATCCCATGGAATACGCCCACATCGACGCGTTCATGACCGACCCTGTTAAAGTTTGGAACGCACTCCTCAAGGATATGAAGGGCATCATCGACCGGGCAAAACCCAACGATGGGCATCTGGGGCTTGCCCGACTGGAAACTTTAGGCAAATTAAATACGGTGATCACCCAGAACGTGGATGGCCTGCACCAACTGGCGGGCAATACCGATGTCATCGAGTTCCATGGCAACTTTGCCTGGCATTTTTGTTTAGCCTGCGGAAGACGCGTCAAGACCGGTCAGATCGATCTTTCCGAAATCCCTCCGAAATGCCCCTGCGGCGGCATCTATCGGCCCGATTGCGTCTTCTTCGGTGAAATGATCCCTTCCCAGGCCCTGTATCGGTCAAGACAGGCCGCTTCAACCTGCGATTTGATGCTGGTGGTCGGCACATCGGCAGTGGTGCAGCCCGCCGCCCTCATGCCTGTCGTTGCTAAGCAGGCCGGCGCAAAGGTGATCGAGATCAATCCGGAGACCACCCCCCTGACCGGGAGCATCAGCGATTACCTGATTCAAGGAAAAGCCGGAGAAACCCTCGCCGCCATCCTTTCGGAACTCGAACGTCTGCTGTAGGATATCATGAGGGAGCCGAACACCCAATCGGGATGGGTGAGGACCTTAGCCCTTACCCCCCCATCCTTGAAAAACAACACTGCGGATGCCGACAGGCTTATTGAAGGCTTAAAAAGAAAAATTTCCGCCGATTCCATCCGCATCGATCTGGAGCTGATCCAACCGCTTTCCGAATTTCTTCGGAAACATGCCTATCGGGTTCGCTGTGTTGTGTTCAAGGATTTGGATGGGTACACGCTTGTAGAGATTCTCAGTCCGGATGACGCCCAGCCGGTCGCTGGGCTGGCCCTGGACATCGGAACCACCACGGTGGTCATGAAGCTTGTCGATCTTCAAAGCCAAGCCATCCTTGGGCAGGCCGCCTTCACCAACCCCCAGATTCAAATCGGGCCGGATGTTTTAACTCGGATCCACTATTCTGAAATGAAGGAAGGGCTTTTTGAACTCAAGGGCCTCTTAATCGAAGCCATTAACAAGAACCTGGAAACCCTTTGCAGAGCCTGTGGCTTTAAGAAGGAGCGGATCTTCATCATATCTGCAGCCGGGAACACTACCATGACCCATTTTTTCCTGGGTCTTTCCCCCCGGTACCTGATCCGGGAGCCATACATTCCGGTGATCAATCGAATCCCTTTGCTTTTTTCCGAAAAGATCGGGATTCGGATTCATCCGGCAGGCCGCGTTTTCGTCTTTCCCAATATCGGCAGCTACTTCGGAGGGGATCTTTTTGCGGGCATCCTTTACTCGGGAATGCACGAGAAGGACGGGGTCTCCCTGTTGGTCGATGTGGGAACCAACGCGGAAGTGGTGCTGGGAAACCGGGATTGGCTCATGGCCTGCGCAGGAGCCGCCGGACCGGCCCTGGAGGGTGGAGTCACCCGAATGGGAATGATCGCCGGACCGGGAGTCATCGACCGGATATCCATCGATCCGATCACAAAGAAAATCCGCATCCGAACCATTGAAAACCAGCCACCCAGGGGAATATGCGGCTCCGGCCTCATCGATCTGGCCGCCCAACTCTTTCGATCCGGCATGATCGATATTCAAGGAAAATGGGTCCGTTCGGCATGTTCGAAGTATCTTAAAAAACGAGGTGAGGAGATGCATTTTGTGCTGGTTCCGGCCCAAGAGGCAGCCGATGGTGTCGACCTCACTCTTACTCAGGCCGATTTAGACAGTCTTATCCGCTCCAAAGCCGCCATGTACACGATCCTGGAAACCCTGGCGCAAACCGTCGGCGTTTCCCTGGAAGATATCGCTTCCTTTTACGTGGCCGGAGCCTTTGGTTCCATTATCGATCCGGAATCCGCCATCGGTATCGGTCTGCTCCCCGACCTGCCCAGGGATCGATTCCATGTTTTAGGAAACAGCGCCATCGAAGGCGCCGTTCAGGCATTATTCTCCCGGGAAAGCATCGACCAGGTGGCTAAGATCCAGGATCAGACCACCTACCTGGAGCTCAACGTCAACCAGGACTTCATGAACCGATTCAGCGCGGCAAAATTTATTCCTCATACCGATCTTTCCCGCTTTCCATCCGTTAAAGCCGGACCTCCGTTTCGTATCGATCCCGAAATACCCCGGAATGGGATATCGTGAACCTGATCTTTTTTTTCATCGTCATGGTCGCCTTCGGATTCGGAGCCGCCCGCCAGATCGGATGGACACCCACCACCGGCGACATTTCTCCTATGGAGGCCTTATCCAAGGCGATGGTGGAGTCGGCCTCGGGTGCGGTGGATTTGGCCATCGGACTTGTAGGAGTCATGACCCTCTTTTTAGGTTTGATGAAGGTCGCCGAGGCCGGGGGCATGCTCACCATTCTCGCCCGACTGATCCGGCCGTTGATGGTACGCCTTTTTCCGGAAGTCCCCCCGGACCACCCGGCCATGGGCGCCATGATCTTGAATCTTTCTGCAAACGCCCTCGGCCTCGGGAATGCAGCCACCCCCTTCGGGATCCGGGCCATGCAGGAACTCGATACGCTCAACCCCAGCCGCGGCACTGCTACCAATGCCATGGCTTTATTCCTGGCCATCAATACCTCTTCCGTCACCCTCCTTCCCACGGGCGTCATCGCACTGCGGGCCGCATCCGGATCCGCGGATCCGGCCGGCATCCTCCCCACCACCCTGTTTGCCACTGCCGGTTCCACTTTGGTCGCAGTGCTCTCCGCCAAGCTCTATGCGCGCTTTTTCCGATCCATAAACCCAGTCTTCCAACAAGGAGAAAATGAGCGCGGGGCAATTTCACCGGCATCTTGTGAAGAAATCGCATCACCTCCGCCCTACCCGGCCTGGGTCAGCTGGATCGCTTTAACCGCCTTGCTGGCCTTCATACCGGCAACCGTTTTTTACGGCAAGGCGATATCCCCATGGATCCTCCCCGCCCTGATGGCCGGATTTTTGACCTTCGGCGTGATTCGCAGGGTTCGAATCTATGAAACCTTTGTGGAAGGGGCAAAGGAGGGGTTCCAGGTAGCAATACGCATCATACCCTACTTGGTGGCGATTCTCGTGGCCGTCGGAATCTTCCGGGTGAGCGGTGCCATGGAAGCCATCGTGGGATGGATCGGCGGCTTTACCGAAAAGATCGGCCTTCCCGCCGAGGCCCTCCCCATGGCCCTCATGCGGCCCTTGTCCGGATCCGGCGCTTATGCCATCCTGGCATCCACCATTCAGGATCCGTCCATCGGCCCGGACAGCTATGTGGGCTATCTGGTTTCGACGATTCAGGGATCAACCGAAACCACCTTTTACGTCATCGCGATCTATTTCGGAGCCATCCAGATCAAGAAGATGCGGCATACTCTGGCGGCGGCCCTCACGGCGGATGTGGCAGGCATCCTCTGTTCGGTCATCGCCTGTCGTTGGCTCTATGGTTAATGAAATCGTAAAAACTCAAAATTAGGATGGCAAAGTAAAAAGCTTCAGATGCAAGGCGCGCAAATCCTGAGGAATGAGGCGTACATATGGATACGCCGCAATGATTTACCCGGTTGAATCCTGCGAAGCAGGGCCGCAAAGCGGCATTCAACCGGGCAGGGGATGCAGTGCAACGCAGCAGATGGACTTTTTACGAAGCCATTATGGTTGAACCGATTGCCTTTAGGGTTTTCGGATCAGGAAAAGATGGATGTAGTGGGGATCAAGGTTTTTGAGGGATACGTCCCGGTATTCGCTTTCGATCTCGGAGAAGAGATCTTCCAGAATGAGACCCACCTGTCTACGGATCTCGTCTTCTGAAAAGCCTGACCGAGCGCAGAGCCATGCTAAGAAATCGGCCCTCATGGCCATTCGGATCCGGCGGGATCCTTTCTTTCCTTCCCAGAGCCGTGAAAAAAAGCGCCTGAAATCCTGCATCGTCAGAGGCGCCACTTGGGCCTGTTCGATATCCCCACCGCCGTTTTGGTAAAGATGGTGTGCTCCCCAGAGGGTCAACAGGCAATTTTTATAGTTAAAAAATGGCCGGCCGGCAAATGAAGTCACGTCAATATTCAACCGTGAAAAAAGCGAATCCAGGGCCATGATCCCTTCCAAAACATCCCCTGTTTTTTCCACTTCTTCCAGTGAGATAAATTCTCGGTAAAGGGTGCCGGTCTGGTAATTGTCAAAAAAAAGCGGTCTCCGGATCAACAGGCCCCCCAGCACCCCCAGCCCCTGTTCCCCCCAGAAGGCCAGGGAAAGGCCCCGGCTTGAAAACCAGGAAGCCTTTTGCCATTTTTCCGCCCGCCACTTCAATTCCTGCGCAGCTCCGAAACCGACTCTAAAGAGGTCTTCCAGAGAATGTCGAAGCAACATGGCAGCGGCCCGGGCCGGCTCCAGATTCTCCTTTTTGGACAACAACCTCTCCATCCCGATGCTTAAGTACCCGCAGGCTTTTTTGACGATCCCCCGGAGCGTCTCGCGGTCCCGGATAATCTTCTGGTCCGCGGAAATAATCCGGTTGCACAAAGCGGCAAGCTCGGTCTGAATCTGAAGGAGCGTGGCTTCCGGTTTCAGGATTTCCAATGCCCGGGCAAAAAGATTGTCTGCAGGAAGCACACTGGCAAAACCGATGGGAACCGGCAGAAATAGATCGTTGATCCCCTTGGAAATAAACTTACCTTTGTTTTTCTTCAGACGAAGGGGTTCTATGGTCTGATAAATCCCTACCGCCTCATGATAGGGCAAAAATCCTTTTTCGGCCATTCGGACGTTTCGCAATCGGTAAATCTCCTCTTCAGACTCGGCGGGGATGACATGGGCCGATTCCATTATTAGCTGTTGGTATCGTGGATAATCATATTCCGCCAGGTTTTTCAAAAAATTCACCAAAACCTCTTCCCGCGCTTGTTTTTCATCGGGAGAAAGGGGTCGATCAAAGGGAAATTCAATAAATCGGATATAAAAGACATCATCGAGGGTTATGTAATTATCGCCAAAATCGGAGGGATCCTCGTCATGTTCCCGGATTCGAAGTTCGAGGTTCTTAAAAACGTAAAGCTCAAAAAATTCGATCTTTTCTTTCAGGACCCATCGGGCCAGGCGATGGGAATCGGCCTTCATCAGATAATCGAGCCAACGAGTGACGCCGGGGCTGTCGAAGCGCTCCTTTTTCCAGGATTCCATATCCAGGATAAATTCCCATTGCCGATTCGAGGCCAGCGACAAAATTTCTATGGCATCTTCGGGGCCGATCTCCTGGATCAATAGATACAAATCTTCATCTGAAAAAGAATGCACTAAGGCGGCGGGATGTTCGGCATCCAAAATTCGGTTCAATGCCTGTTCCGGAGGAAGAGACAAAAGAACGGATCGCTCTTTGTAAAGGCGTATGAGCTGCTTTTCGGTGCTTTCAAGGGAAAAGATCTCTTTGTCCATTCATGTCTCTTTCAAGGTAGTCAGAATGGCTCCGCTAGTCATGACGGATGAAAAGCGTATGGAAAGGCTCTAAGTAATGGCCGGATACAAACGGATTTTTTCGCGTCGAAGGGGTATGCCGCTTCCCTTCTGTAATTTTTCGTAAGGCCGGCTTCGTCTTTGCGTCGCTCCCCGGAGCCTCGATCTTAGAATGGATATCGTTCTGAAAACGCCGCCACCCGGATAGGGGTGACCACGGATCCGTATGCCTCTTTTAAGGCCATAAGTCCCTCTCGCTGCTCCTCGAGGACCTCAAATAAGGCCTTGGGCACGTTGGCTTCCTTCCCGTAAGCCGCCTTCAGGAGGTCGATTCTGGCCGTGATCTTATCGATATAAAGCGAAAACTGTTTTACATAGAGATCTTCGGGATAGGCTTTCCCGACCTTGTCTTGAAAAAGCAATGCCAAGTCTTCAAATTTGGGGATCCAACCGATGGGGGTGGCAATGGCTTCCACCTCTTTGTGGGCGTATTTTTCGAGCCAGGAGAGCCAGGCCTTGACGTCTTTCTTTTCCCCGAGCAGTGTTTTTGACGAACCACCCCGAGCTTTTTGGGTTAAAAAATAATTCAATCCTGCCATGATAGGCTGCTGCTCCGATGCAATCCGGGCGCTTTCGAAAAAAGCGAACTGGGCGTCCATGTAGTCCCCGAGAGATCCAGGGGTAAACGGGGCGTTGGCCCAGGGCGCTCGTTTGATCCCCGTAGCGCCCACTTCGGTGGAGGTAGCCGCCGAAACGATGCAGGCGCCGATGACCACCCCATGGCGGGGATTTTTTGCCACCCACACCGGTGGCATGGTGTCGCTGTCACGGCCGCTGTAGGTGATGACTCGGGTAATCACTCCTTCCGGATCCTCCGCCGCTTCGGAATAGTTGGCTAATGCCGAAGACCTGAGGGTGCATCTCGCATTGGGATGGGATATTGGGATCGGTTTCCCGTTGGTATCCTTCATTCCTTTATGCCAGGGACCCTGAAAATTGTATCCTTTTTCAGGCACCGGTTCCCCGCTTCCGGTCCAATGGGGCACGCCGTATTCATCGATGAGAATATTCGACCAGATGACTTCGGTTCCGGGACGGCGAAGGCAGGCCATGAGCTTGGGATCGCCTTCCTCATTGACATCTTCGACAATCCCGAATATGCCGCTCTCCGGATTGATGGATCGAATCGTCCCATCTGTTGCGATCCAAAGCTGGGCCAAGTCGTCCCCTACGAAAAAATCCCCTGCCATGGCTGTGGTGGTCTTGCCGCAACCGGAGGGAGCTGCACCGGAAAACCAGGTCATCCGTCCGTTTTCACCCTTTATTCCGGTGATAAACATGTGTTCGGAAAGCTCGAGCCCCCGGTTTTCGTAAACGGCCTTATCCACGGAAAACCGATGGTTTCCCTTTTTCAGTAACAGGGTGTTGCCGGCATAAGTACAATTCATGGAATAGGTCGTCTGATGGCTCCGATCCATGTAGACGCGGGCGTTGGGAAGGTCCTCGGGCCGGTTCAACCCTTCGCTATGGATGTTGGTATAAAAATGCTTCAGGCGATCCATTTCGTCGTCAAAGACCGCATAGGCATTTCGATATAAAAGCTCGGCGCTGTGCGACACATACGCCGAGCTGGTGATTTCCAGAGCCGGATTGGAAACCGGTGCTCCGATAGGGCCGCGTATGTAAAATCCGATGATCATGGTATGGCCACGCATGATCCCCGTCATCTTCTCCCGGATGTCAATGAGTGCCTCCTGCCGATCTTTGCTGAATGCCTGAGAATTGACGCTCTCGCCGGGGTTTTTGATATAAAAAGTCCGATCGATGATCCGTCCTTGCTCCTCCTTGAGATCGAAGTGGACGGTGTGTCCTTCCAAGGGGAGCTTTTTTTCTTCCTGTTTTTTACAAGCCAACTCCCGAATAAATGCCTGGTCAGCTTCGGATCCCGTATTGACAAAGATCGCATCCGGCGTACACATCGCGATGGCATTGGCAATCTTGACGGCCACTTCCGGATTTTGAATCGCCCGGATCCGCCGGTAATGGTCAGGTGTCATGGTTTTTTCGAACACCCGAACAGCTGCTTCAACCGTATGGATTCCGCCGATTGCCTGAACGATATCCGCTCCCTTTTTCTTCTCAAACACCCCTTGTATTCCTTTCTTCATTCACTCGAGGATCCGTTCAGGCTTCCTCTTTTTCTCGGAGCGGCTCATGGCTCGGTAAAAACTCTCTAATAAGTTGCGATGATGATATCCGCCAGGGCTCTTTTGGGAACGTGATGCACCCCCTGCTCATCCCTCCAGTACCGGATGTCTCCTTCAGCGCCGACTTCCTCGATGACCACCTGCTCTTTGGGTTTTCCCAGTGCGATCACCAAAAGGATTTTTAGGTGCGCAGGTATGTTGAAAAGGTCCCGGAGAGATTCCTGACTGACGGAACCGATCATACACCCCGCAAGGCCTGCTTCACGGGCTCCCAGCAGGATGCTCTGGGCGGCAATGCCCTGGTCACAGCCGAAATCCTTGGCTTTAGTGGTGTTCCCCAGGATGACGATGTAGGCCGAAGGCCGCTCCCCTTCCTTCGGACCCGGCCAATCTTTGAGGTAAGCCGCCCACCCAAGGCAGGAAAAGATCTTTTCATTATTCGGGGGGGTGCTGAAAAGGATGTAGCAGAGAGGCTGCAAGTTGGCGGCGGAGGCCGACAACCGAGCAAGGTTCACCAGATCCATGAGCGTCTCGTTCGTAACGGGATGGTTCTGGTAAAAGCGCCTACAACTCCTGTTTTTCCGTACCAAATCTGCGATCATTTTAACCTCCATGACAAATCCATTTTTCCGGTATCGTCATATTTTGTTTAATCCATATCAAGACCTTATCAAACTCGCTTTTCAGTTCCCTCGAGGCCTTTCCCCGATGGCTTACCCGGCTTTTTTCTTTCTGTGTCATCTCGGCAAAGGTTTTTTTCAAGGGCGGATAATAAAAAATCGGGTCGTACCCGAAGCCGTTTTGGCCTTTCGGCGCTTCGGTGATGACCCCTTCGCACCGCCCCACGTATGTCAAGGCAGCACCGGTGGGGACCGCCAGGGAAATGACGCATTCAAAAGCAGCCGCCCGGTTGGCGACCCCTTTCATTTCTTCCAGGAGGCTGACGCAGCGTGTTTGATCCGAAGCATCCTTACCCCCATATCGGGCCGAGTGAACCCCTGGTCTCCCTGCCAAGCCCTCCAACATGAGCCCGGAATCGTCCGCCAGGGCCGGAAAACCCAGGATCCGAGCCGTGTGGCCGGCCTTCTTGTAGGCGTTTTCCTCGAAAGTCCGACCGTCCTCCTCAACTTCGGGAATCGGCCCGAAATCGCTTAACGTTTTGATCTGGATAAAAAAATCTTTAAGCAAGTCCCGGATCTCGGCTGCCTTTCCCGCATTGGCAGTGGCCAAGATCAAGGTGATCGGCTGTTCCATGAACCCCCCGTGACGTGCCCTTTTGGATCGATCGCAAACGATCCGACTATACTTTAGAATTCCAGTAGTGTAAAGTTGTTTCGATGAGTCATCTGGCAAACAGCTGTCTTCGACGCCCCCCAAGAGGCGGCAATAATAAGAGGTTAAAAGAATGCCTGGAAACCATTTACCATACTTACAACCTCAGGACCCTCATTCATCCGGACCCCGTGGAATTCCTCTATGTTTATCCGGACCCAAAAGATCGGGAAGTCGCCGGAATGATCGCGGCTTCGCTGGCATATGGGCGCGTACAACAAATCTTGAAAAGCGTAGCCTGCATATTGGAAAAGATGGGTCCCTCTCCGTCTGCCTTTTTAGCGCAATCGAATCCGGGAACCCTTCGTGATACCTTTGATGGATTTATTCACCGCTTTGCCACCGGCCGTCATCTCTCCTTCCTGCTTATCGCCATCCGGGATATCCAAAACAGGTATGAATCTCTCAACCATTTGTTTCTTAATGGTTTTTCAAAAAATGAGGCCACGGTCGAAGGTGCCCTGTGTGCCTTTGGACAGCACATCATCACAGCTTCACACGGATGTTGCGGGCATCTTGTCCCCCTTCCAAAACGGGGAAGCGCCTGTAAACGACTCAACCTTTTCCTGCGGTGGATGGTACGTCAAGACACCGTTGATCC
>Ga0210051_1000949_pt1 | contig 28656 bp, 24 predicted proteins | sample CryGey092014_all_FD_185464 | JGI IMG/M metagenome (GOLD analysis project Ga0210051, IMG submission 185464) | Groundwater microbial communities from aquifer - Crystal Geyser CG23_combo_of_CG06-09_8/20/14_all (SPAdes) (version 2) | ecosystem: Environmental > Aquatic > Deep subsurface > Groundwater...
ATCGGCCTCGTAACTTCTTCCGAATGCCTGAAATTTCCTTCAAAAGTAAATCCGGGCAAAGCGACTCACATTTCCAAAAGCCAACTGTTGAAATGGATCGCTTCCGGTGAAATTCCGATATTAATCGGCACTCATTCTTTAATTCAGGAAAAAGTAAAATTCAAAAATCTTGCTTTCGTAATAATTGACGAACAACACAGATTCGGAACAAACCAGCGCCAGAAACTAGCGAAAAAATCCGTCGCCCCGCACCTTCTTTCAATGACCGCCACGCCAATTCCTCGCACGCTCGCTTTAACCGTTTACGGCGACCTGGACCTAACACTGCTCGACGAGATGCCGCCGGAGAGAAAAAGCATCATCACAGAAATAGTTCCGCCGACCCAGCGTCAAAGGGCTTATGAATTTATCCGTGAAGAAATAAAAGGCGAACATCAGGCATATGTCATTTGTCCGCGCATAGCGGAGAAAACTGATAGTAAAAGCTTAATCAGTCTAACAATGAAGTCGGTAAAATCAGAATACGAAAAATTATCGAAAAAAATATTTCCCGAATATAAAGTTGCCATGATCCACGGCCAGATGCCGGCAAAAGAAAAAGAAAAAATAATGAACGAATTCAGAGATGGCAAAACAAAAATTCTTGTGGCGACATCTGTTATCGAAGTCGGAGTCGATGTTCCTAACGCAACCGCCATTATTATAGAAGGCGCCGAACGTTTCGGCTTGGCCCAGCTTCACCAGCTAAGAGGAAGAGTAATGCGCAGTTGCCACCAATCTCATTGTTTTGTTTTTACGGAATCGAATTCGCAAAAAGCCCTAAGCCGGCTCAAATTCCTGAAAGAAGCGAAAAACGGCTTTGAATTGGCGGAATATGACTTGAAATTCCGCGGCTCGGGAGAACTTGCGGGTAAAAAACAATGGGGAATTTCCGATGTCGGTATGGAAGCTCTGAAAAATCTGAAGATGGTTGAAGCCGCCCGAACCGAAGCGCAAAATATTTTGGCGTCCGACCCCGAATTAATCTCCTATCCCCTTCTCGCCGAAAAACTCTCCTCCCAAAACTCCGAAATCCATTTTGAATAAACCCCGTTAGAAGTTTTTATCTAAATATACCTTAGAAGACAACCTAAGCCGTAGGCGAATTCGCAGTAGCTCTACTGAAAATCATCAACGTATCGCTGAACTTCTAACGGGGTCGGGAGTAAAACAAATTATAAAAAATTTCTCAAAAATAAAATTAGACAAAATAGCGCGGTCGCACTATTTTGTCTAATTTTTAGGCTAATTTGAAAACAATAAAAATTCTACCCTCTACTCTGCCCTGCTCTCTACTTTCTATGCTTCGGCGTAACCCAAAAGCCCATATACTTGCCGAGCATCAGGCGGGTTTGGGCATCAAGGCCTGGGATTGCGCCGAAGATAGGAATTGTAAGGGGCACCATAATCCACTGAAGAATCATCGCGAAATATTTTGTCTTGCGATATTTTGCGGGTCTGGGAGGTAAAAGCCAGGTAGAAATAATCGCCGAAGCTATCAATCCCATCATGGCAATAATCATCAAGCTCCTGGTAACACGCGGAAGATTATAGGCGATGAGACTTGTATTAAATTCCGACCCGCCCAGAAAAAGCGGCAGCCATCCCAAGAAAAAAATTATCAGAGGATTTGTTGCCAGAGACCACGAGCCCTCAATTTGAACCAAGGCAAGCCGAATTCTTTTGGCTAGGGGTATTTTCCTATTTTTTAGGAAACCGAATAATAAATAAGTTGCGTTTTCAGCGGTTCCCCAGCACCATCTTCTTTGCTGTTTATAAACATTTTTTGCAGTTTGCCAAAAAGTTGGCGCAAGATTTGCATCCATGGAAACAGGATAAGAAAGAGGAATAACGGAATAATCGCCGTCATAATAAAGCAAACAATTCCAGAAAATACGCGAATCTTCGGAGACCATATTTTTCTGCCAATAACCAACATCATAAAGAGCTTTGAAACTCACCGAGTGAGAAGAAAAAGTGGCCAGTCGTTCAGGCCGCTCCTGCTGCATCATCTGCCAAAAGGTGCCGGAGGTGGCAACCACGCGGGAAAAAGAAGGCGCGTCCCAAATATTATTATTGTAAATGGGCACAGGTTGATACGAAGATTGATATGGATGTTCGGCCGTCAAAAAATGCCATACCATGCATAAAAAATACTGCGAATAAACGCGCGTATCAATATCGAAAGCGGAAACAATAACATCTTCATATTTAATACGATTGGCATCCAAAATTTTTACTCTCGTCTCTTCGGCTGCCCAAGCAATATTCGAACCTTTGCCGGGAATTTCATTCTCGAGATTCTTCGGATGCTTCGTTATCAGAAAATGCGCGAATTTATCGTGATACTTCTCAAAAGCAAGCCTGCAAACCTCCTCCGCCTCTTTACCCGCGCGTTCTTCGCTCGCCAAAACAATTATCATCCGGTCTTTAAAGCAAGGACCGACCTTGCTGTTAACAGCAAGGTCGGTCCTTGGATAATTAGAATTAAGCAATGACTCCAGGCAATCGGAAATAACATCAAAGCCTTCTTTATAAAAAGGAAGGATGACCATATGCCAAACGTGGTCATATTTGAAATTTTTTAATCTTTCTTCCCAATCGGCTTCCATATTCCTGCGCATTCTCTTCCAATTCATCCGAAGATGAATGGATAAATAAGCGCTTTTGATAAGCCAATATAAATCGAAGGTAATAATAAAAACCGCGGCCCAAATCGGCTTTTGCCAGGAAAGAAAGACCAAAAACACCAAAGTTCCCCAAGATAAAAAACCGGGGAAAATCTCGAGCAATCGGTAGATTACGCGATTCTTTCCGGATAAATCCCTCGAAAAAGCAACGTGAAGATAAGGATATGCCACGACTCTCTTATATTTTCATATTGTGAGTAATTTTTCAAATTAAAAAGCCCCGCTATGGCGAGGCTTTACGTATTCGCAAAGTTCTATTTTTAAGAAAACTTTTCGACTAGTTTGTTATCAATGGCATAGAGGCAAATTTCTTGCGCCCCCTGCTCGGTATAATCACACTTTCCCACCAGATTACCAATCATATATTTTACATGATCTCTAAGTCTGGTATCAAAAGTCTTAAATTCTTCAGTTCCGAAAGATTTGATTGCTTCTCGAAAATTTTCATTCTTTAGAAAAGGCTGAAGAGCTTTTTCCTTAAGATTTCTCACGTAAGAATTAAATAATTCCTGGTAAAGTTCTGTTTCTGTTATATTCTTACCTTCGAAACCCTGCAATTCCTGCGCCATAACTTCAACATATTTTCGCTGAACTTCCTGGGCGAAAGCTAAAGCATCTTTATCATTTAGCTGTTCTCCTGAAATGAAACTGCCGATTAGTTTGAAAAAATCAACGGTCACCTCTATTTCTTCGCCGGTAAATTTGCACTTTGTTTTGGAACCGACATCATGATTGACGGCAAAAAGATAATTCAAGATGTCTTTGGAAATTTGCTCCTTATTATAAAAGTACAAAGATTCTTTAATTTCATTCAAGACAATGTAGTCATACCACTTGATAAGCGATTTAAGAAAATTTTCCGGTATATGCTTATCTCGCTTGTCTCTGCCTATTTTGTGCTTGAAGAAATCGTCGACACATTTCATGTCAATAAGCTTTCCTCTGGGACTATAGCGATTAAAAAATTCCCTGAATAGACGGATGGACTCTCTGCCGGAAAACCCCTCTCCTCCTTCTTTTTCCGCCTCGCTGATTAAATTTTTCCTATGCATTGCGGTAAAATTCTTCTTATCTTCTTCGGATAACCACGACGGAATAATTCCGCTATATATTTCCATTCTTAGCAAAAGACCGTTTTCATCGCAATATTTCTCGTACTTCTCAATATTCTTAATCCATTTCTTCAAGGGATTAATCCATCCTTCGGGATGATTGCTTTCTGTATTCATTCGCGATGAAATAATAACTCTCGCGAAATTTTCAAAAACTCTGGGAAGAAAATAACCGTCTATTTGCGAACCGAATATACTCCGATAAACCTTAATTTCGGTCTGCGGTTCCAAGATATAAGGCATTTTGTGATATTTGATTCTTTCTTGAAAAGACTGTATTTTTTCTTCCTGAATAAATTCCTTGTCTTCCGGAGTCATTAAGGCGAAAAAGAGAGAATTCACTCTTTCTTCTATGTCGCCCACTTTATGGACTCCTTCGCTAATGACATTATGAAGCTCCAAAAGTCTTTCTTTGTTCTCGGCTTTTATATCCATTAAGACATAAATGCCGTTATTCGTTTTTGCGTGCCGCGAAAAAACATATTTAACAAGATTTGCGCCGAAAATCGCGTCTAATTTTCTCTGAATTTGCGCGTCTCCCAATGCAGGGTTTTTCATTTGTATTTGTTTGTCGCCCGGGTTAAATACGCTGATTCCCTCTCCCAACCGCCTGTCGAACTTATAGGAACGGGCATAAACCATGTCCAGAACTTTATCCAGCGAACCGAGCTTATCGAATAAAACCCAGAATAAACTCTTGCAGATCGTGCATACTTCATCGTTAAAGAGCCATTCGTATTCTTTTTCGGCAAGTCTTTTCTTTATCTCCTTATCCTTGAAAAGCCTGTCCAAAAAATAAGTTCTGTAATTCTTTGGTATAAGCAGAATAGGATGATCGTGACTTGGGCAATAAATTTCTATTTTTTGAAAACAAGCGTCATTTTCCTTCTTGGTCTGCGAAAAAACGGCTTCGTCAATAATCCAGAATATTTCCCAGCTGCGCCCTTCTTTGGTGTCCGCATATTCTTCAAATTTTTTCAATAAGTTATTAAAGAAAGTGCTTTTCCCGCATCCGGAAGGCCCTTCAAATATATGCATCTGGTTCTGCTGGGCCCCTTGCCTGAAAGTTTCTATGCTCCGTATAAATCTATTGGCAAAAAGACGGTCGGCAAAAAACGGATTATCCGCGCCTTCAACAAAAAGTTTCGCGCAATCGTACTGGACGAACCCGATCGATTCGGGGTCGTCCGGATACTCATCTTTTCCCTCTCCCACGTAAGTTTTAACCATATCGTGAAAAAGCTGAAAAATATTCCTGAAAACCGCGTAAGGATTATTTTGGGCTTCTTCAAGAAATTGACTAAAAGAGATAATCGTTCTTTTCTCTTTTTTATCCATTTCCTGCTTTAGGCGATCAAGCGCTTCTTTTACGGAAGAAGACATTATATTTTACCTCCTTAAAGAACAATTCTGGTGAATCTTTTGTCTGAAATCGTATAGAGCGCGCGAATTTTTTTGAATTTCGGCTCTGTGTCCTGATTCCTTCCATACAGCCATGCCCTATAATCTAAATTCTGCTTCTCCATTTCAAATTCCGTCGTTTCAAGCTGAATCGTATTTCCCCGGCCCCAAAGAAATTCAAGGCCTCTTAAAACCGGCTCTATATATTTTGTGACGAGCGTTCTTCCTTCGAAAACGTGATTAAGATAAAGTCCGTCAGACTTAGCTTTACTTTCGTCAATAATCACGTAAGGCGGATGATATAGATGCCTGTTAAGCATCTCGCGATACGCTTTTCCGCTTCTGGATTTTATATATATTTTAATAATCCATTTGTCGGGATTGAAACGAGCGCCCGCGACAAACAAATTATATTTATTGACGAAATCCTGAAAATCATCATCAGAAAGAAAATTTATCAGCATAAAATCGTCGAAATTCTTTCTCGCTTCCAATAAAACTTTTTTAGCGTACTCTTCTCCCTTTTTCTCGTCATATCTTCTTCTGATTTCGCTGTCTTTTATCAGTTGAAAACCGTAAGAAATCTTGCCTTTTCTTGCCAGTTCTTCTATAAATTCATACAAATGCATGCCGACTGAATAAGGATTAAACCCCACTCTCGGGTCAAATAAAACTCCTGAATTGACTCTGGCATAATCAAATTCATGGCCTTTGATCCTCTCATCGGCCAGAAATAATCTTTCATGCCAGAAACTGGCCCAACCTTCATTAGCAATATGATCTCTAAACTGAGGCTGGAAATAAAGCGAAGTTTTTCTTATTATCCCGAGGACATCTTTCATCCAATTATTATTTTCCTTGTTGATTATCCCGGAATATTCTATAAGATACTGCAAGATGTCTTTAGTTTTAATTTTCTGTTTTTTCTTGCTCTTCTCAAAAATACTGTTGAATTCGGGAAATTTACTTCTAAAAACACCGTCTCTGAAAAAAAACTCTTCTCCGCGCTTTTCACCAAACTGTTTTACGAATTGATTATAGCGCTCTATCTCATCATAATAGAATTTCAGCTCCACGGTCTTTTCGTCATAGCACTGTCTTAGAAATTCGCCGAAATAAAAACTGGATTTTTCAGAGAATGCTCCAAAAACATTCTGCCTCGCGGCCCTGTCAGCCTCTTCAAGTTCGGAATAATAGCCGACGAGATTATCTATTCCTCTCGCAAATTCAATCACATATTCAACCCATCTTTTCTGAGCTCCCATTTCTTCGCGGATGCTGTTTAAAAGCCGTTTGTCGGCCAGCGCTTGGCCGCAGAAATCGTCATCCCATGTTCGCCTGAAAAAAACATTATTCTGAAAAAAATCTATATGTGCTAAAACGTGGTAAAAAATCATCACATTGAGCCAATCCGGATTATTATCGTTGTAAAACGATATTGCCGGCCTAGTGTTTATTACCGTTTCGTAGGGATTATGAGGATAAGCGTCGTAAATCCATTTATCCCTGATAACATCCACGTCATGAACCCAATAATCATAAAGCGTTGGTATCATAACTTTTGAACTAAGCTCTGTCATATCCCTATTAGTAATTATATATTCCAAGGTTTCTCCTTGAATATTCAAGCCGGCGTCGGCCGCTCTTTTTCTGCATTCTTCCATGATTTTTTTCGTTCTCTGTTCTATCAATTCCATTTCTTTTGCCTCCCTCTAATCTTGGGCTATAAGCGCTTTGATAGCTTCAATATTTTTTTCGTCAGTCACGCCTCCGGAAATATCCATAGCGTGCATTCTGAAAAGCTCTCTTTTATCCAAGATGCTTTCTTTTTTCATATATTGCTCAAACTCGCTTTCTCTATCCGCATATTTCACTATGCAGACGCCCATGCGATTTGCATAACCCAGAATCTTCTTAATTTCAGGGATAGTCTGCCGGCCGTCGTCAAAATCTTCACCGTCACTGCCGTAAAACACATAAATATTGTAATCCCTGTCCAAACCCTCGCCTTGAACAATTTCGTTCACTTTTGCAAAAGCGGAATAAATAAAAGTTCCGCCGTTTACAGACGTTCGATAGTACTGATTCACGGTAACTTCTTTCGCTTCCGTGTCGTGAACGATGAATCTCGGAATTACCAGCTTTTCATATTGGACTAGAAGCCAGGCGTAAATAATCAAATGCTGGGTCACAACGGCTTTAGTCGGCTCGCCGTACATTGAACCGGAATAATCTCTCAGGAAAAACACTGTTGCCTGCGATTTCCACTTTCTTTCCCGGGAAAGAACACGATAAACCTTGTCGTTCGGGCCGACAATAAGTTTTTTCGTATCCATATCATCTTTATCAATGCGCCCCAAGGCAATATTGGTTTTTACGATGCTTTTTAACGTTTCTTTTTTGTCCAAAAGCTGGCCTGAACCTCTGTGACGGTCGGTTAAATCATAAATGTATTCGTCTGTGGGAATTTTTTTCCCGCGGTCCTTCAGATTTGGAAGCTGGAATTTTTCCGAAAGCTCTTTGCCGATCTTATATGCCTCTGCTTCAATTCCATGCTCTCCCGGCTCATCGCTTGCTTGAGAATCGTCCCCTTCGCCTTCGCCTTCGGGCGACTGCTCGCCTATTATATCTCCTACTTCGCCTTCACCGCTGCCGGCAACGCCCTCTCCTTCTTCGCCTTCACCCTCTTCTTCATCACTATCATCGCTTGGCTGCTTTGGTTCGAATTCTCCGTGAATCAACTTCTCTTCTTCGACATAAGGAACGGCAATAACTTTATCCGGTCCGGCTAAAATTCTTCCAATTTTAATCTTTTTGGAAAAACCGTCTTTTTCCCTTTGCTCGTCTCTTTTTAAAAGATCCTCAAAAGATTCAAGAGATGCCAAGGGTCTATGCGCGGGAATATAAATACCGTTGCGCTTCGCAAATTCATCTTCAATAAAACGCTTCATCCCGATAATATCGCTTTCTGTCATAAACTTTTCTTTATCCATCAAAGCCACCTCCTTTTTATTTTACCGGCAATAGTAATTGAGCCGGGACATCTAAAAACGCCCGGCTCATTATTTGATTAACTTTCGTCTTCTTTCGTACAGAAATACTCTATGGTTTTCTGCGCGCAAGTCGGGCAATATCCTAACTTGCCCAACATGGTATCAATCATTTTGTGGTATATCCGTACGTTTTCTTCGTTAGTGCGGTTGGCCAAAGCGCCAATCAAACTGCCGGCGCCCGCCACATCAGACTGTAGTCGCACGTCGGTCACGGCTTTCACAAGCTCCTGGTTATCCATAAAATCGTAATTCGGATCAATGGTGATTTTTTGTCCATAAATTTTTCGAATTGAATTTCGGAAAGATTCCTTTCTTTCTTTATTCGTAAGACCCAATCTCGCCTCAACGCTGTCAATATATGTCTGGTCTATCTTTATTGATTTTATTTCTCCGCTCTGCGGATCTTTGTATCTCCACATTTTATCGGAACCCAGGCTCTCCGCATCTACGCCGATAACCATATTAACGTATCTAAGCACGTCTTTTCTCACTGCGTCCGGATCGTCGCGGTAGGCGTTGAAAATTGCGGTTTTAACAGCTTCCCGATAAAGTTTCCGAGCTATTTCCAAATCCTTTTTATACTTATCTCTGTCAGTGGCTTCAGTTACATAATCAAGACTTATTCTCTCAAGAGCTTTGAAAATGTCTTTAGCGAAAAGACACTTGCCCTCATTGCTTTCGGGCATTTCTTCAAGAATCTGTAAAGCTCTTCCTAAATCGCGATGTCCCAATCCTTTCTGCCCCCAACGTTTAGTGACATCCGGATTGGCATTCGCGGTTTCCTTAACTTCAATCAGGGTTTTTACGCCTTTTTCGCCGGCTATTTCTCCGGCTTCCAATTTCATAGTCTCAATAGGCGTAAGCTTGTCAGAATGAATTAATCTGGTAAGAACCACTGCGACGGAAAGCGCATAATTTAGGTTCGGATCCTCGTGCATCTCTTCTCCTAAAATAGTGGTCCTTTGCTCACTGCCTATGGAATAAGCGGTTAATTCAGTTTGAAACTTGTAATCCGTGTTATGGCTTACATAACATATTCTGCATCGGTCTTTAATCGGAGACTGTTCTTTCTCGGAAACGAACTTGTTGTATTCCCAGTTATTGCTTGTGGCAATAATAATGGTATCGAGCGGCCACAAAAATCCGTCGATTTCCATCATTCTATCCTGTATAACGCCTAGATATATCTGAACAAGGTCTATTTTATTCTTGAACAGCTCGTCGGCAAAATGAATTCCGCCGCCGGCGACACGCGCCAACGCGCCGCGCCGCAAATCAAATCTATTCGGGTCTCCTAATTTAAGAAGAAGAATATGCTGTAATGATTCTTCGCCAAGCAAATCTACGGAAGAAGAGGTAATTTTATCTTTGGCGGCATATTTACCTGTCGTCATTCCCAAACTCTCCCTTATCTGAACAGGAACAATGCATATATGCTCAAGCACCTTCTTTAAATCGCCGCCAAAACGAGACATTAATTCATGCCATAAATATTCAGTGGAAGCGCCCAATGGACGCCGACGACTGAATAATTTTTCGGTTGCCTCGTCTTTAAAGCCAATCTTGGCAAAAAATTCCATGTTCTCATTAATATCTTCGAAAAGATTCATGGCCAAAACCATCGGATCTTCAGACGTCAAAGAAGGCAATTCTCTAACCCTCTCGTCATAATCAATCGCTTTGTCTAAACCGATAAATTTAAAAGTATATTTACAGTTTCCGGGCAGTGAAATGAATTGCCGGTATTTTCGACAAAGATAATTCCAAACGAAATTGGTTTTCCCGTTGCCGGGCTCGCCGACAAAAACAAAAGCCATTTCCTTCGCGGAACCGCCTCGGGCAGCGCCCTTAATAAAGTGCACGAAAGCATTTATCTCATCATGCCATCCTATAATATGCTGTTTTCCTTCGCGGAAAAATGAAAAGTCAAAATTCGGTTTTCCCGCGTGAATGATTTTCTTTACTCCCTTTTCCAAAATCATTCTGGAAACCGACTGCGCGGCGTTTTCAAATCTTCTTCTTCCCGCCAATACTTCCTTAAGATGATATTCTAAAATTTCTGTTTCTTTAATCGGAGTTTCAATCATGCAATCTTTCCTCCTTGCGTTTTTTTCCGAAAAATCTTTACGTATTAAATTTTCAAAGACCAATCAATAAACCAATGTTTTTCAAAATTAGTTTACAAATATTCTTTAAAAAGGTCAAGGGCTCAGTTTTTACGACTTTTATCGCTAGATTTGTCAAAGCAGACGCCAAAAGCATAAAATCGAACTTATATCCCCTTCTTGCAATAAAACGTTCCAATTGCTATTCTAAAAAAGCACAGTTCTTTAACATTCGCATAAAAGGAGAGAAAAATGAACGGGATAGGGGAAAAATTGCTGCGCGTATTGGAAACATATGCCGGAACAAGAAAAATCGCTGCGAGCGAGGCGGAAAAAATGGCTGCTATGGCGCGGCTCAAAATACACGGAACAACTATTCTTGCTTTAAAATTCAAAGAAGGCGTTATTATGGCGGCTGACAGAAGATGCGTGGCCGGAGAAAAAATTTTTTCCGACAAAGAAATTAAAATAGAAGAAACCGGCTCGCTCTCATGCATTGCCGGAGCCGGCTATGTTTCCGATTGTCAGTGGCTTGTAAAAGTTTTAAAGCAGGGATTTTTACCTGAACTTGAAAAATTTTGGGAGCTGGATGAAATTTTCGTGGATGGCCAGGCAAATCTGATAGATTTCATAATGGAAAATGTGTTTCTTTTAACATGGCCGATCTTGGCTGGATTTGATCCATTTGAAAACAATGGCCGCATTTTTATGTTTGAGCCGGGAGGAATGCTTTTTAAACCTGATGATTACGCTGCCTACGGTTCCGGCGAAGATTACGCTTTGACAGTTCTTGATAAAGAATGGTCGTACGACTGCTCGGAAACAAAAGGAATTATGATTGCCATTGAAGCCCTGCTCGCTTCCGGGAAAAAAGACAAAAACACTTCGGATTCTCTTCTCCATCCTCCTCTTATTAAAATAATTACTTCTTGCGGAATCAAAGATTTCCCTGCTGAAAAATTCTTCAAAATCGCCTTAAAAGAAAGGGTTAAAGAAGAAGCGAGAAAAGGAATAAAGGATGGATTGGGAACATTTATTGTCGGCCAATTTCTCCAAAATCTCGCGAAAGAATTGGAAAAGAAATAAAAAAACCGATGGAGGCGGAAAAATGATAATCCAAACTCCCGAACTTCTGTTTTACAAAAAAGACGAAGCGCAAAATCGCATTGATAAATACCTTTTGATTTTAGTCGTTTTTAAAAATGGCTTGGCATTCGGCGCGAAATTCAACGAGCGTCAATCAAAGCCGGGCCAATGGCTAATGGAAATTAACAGCAACGCCATAGTCGGCGGAATCGGAGACTTTCGCGATTTTAAAGCGGTAATGCTGACGCTTTCCAATTTTTGTCAAAATGCGGCGAATATTTTAGGAGCTCATTATCTTACCGGAAATGGCATTGTTAATTTTCTGACCGGTCTTCTCAGAGAAAATCTTGAAGAAAAATCCGTTGCTCTCGCCGTGAACTTCATCGTCGCCGATTGCCGAAATAAAAAAAATCTTTTTTTATGTTTTATTGATTTTGACGGCCGGATAAAACAACTAAAGAATTTTGCTGTTGCCGGCGGAAGCGATTACAAAAAACCTCTTACAAAAGAAGAGCTGGAAAAACTGACCCCCGAAGAAAAAGCTGTATTTGATTTTCAAAAATCAAGACTGATGAATGCGGGAATGCCGGAAGAATTTCCTCTTAGTCCCAGCCGCATACACCGTCCAAGAAAAGAGGCAATCGCTTATCTTGAAAAAAACTGGAAGCAGAATATGAAAAAAGAAGAAGCGATTGAACTTATCAAAAAAACGCTTTTTGAATGCAATCCCGAATCGCACGACAAAAAGATTGAAATCATCGTTATTGAATATGAAAAAGAAGCCAAGCTCTTTTATTTCCAAAAGGGTAAAAACTAAAAATCAAAATCTAAAAGTAAAAGAAATTCCCCCGACCAAAATCGGGGGATTTTTATTTGCGCTTTTATAGACGATGTTAGAACCTCCAAAATTTCTGAAATAGATTCGGCGATTGATGCGCCAGAGCATAAAAAGTCCAATATTGTGCACTTTAGGGGAACAGGTTAGAACCTCCCTGAAGGCGCTAGTCGCACTTTAGAAAAACTATTAGACGCTGATAGAAAATAAATTTCTTGGTTTTTGGGTAAATCTACCCCCTAAACATTCGCAACGTTAGCAATGTTCATATTAGTGACTGATTTTTAGACCGTCACCACTATCATATATGTGAAGCACTAGATCTTCGTTCGTCTCGGTGTCTAGGCTGTTCTTTTCGAGAATTGATTGTCCCGCTTCCGTTATGCTAAATGTGCCATAACAACCATCGCCACAAGAATCCTGGCAAAAATCCCATTTAGCCCAGCCAAGTTCATAACACGCCGTTATAGTTCCCCGGCCAATACCGTTCCCACGATGAATATGATGTATGCCATTATCCAAAAGAAGTATTAGAGCTTTCTTAGCAACCTTATCCAGGGTCTTATTTACCGATTCATCCCCTTTCATAAAAAGAATGTACCATTTTGGATATTGCCATTTGGGCCCTTTTTCGGGAAGGGGCGTAAGCATGCCTATTATACTTTCTTCCGGAAGACCCTTCAACTTACCAAATACAGCCCTGCGAACAACCTCGTATTGCATATGTGCCTCCTCTTTTTTCATTTTCTTTCCTCCTTTTTGATTTTCAAAGATTTTTTACTCTAACGAATTCTGCTTGAATGTAAGCAAATATAGTCCCACTTGTCAAATCTTTGCGTTAGAACCTCTGCAAAATTATTAAAAAACCGTTTCTTTTTCAGAAAAATTTTCTTCAAGCTATCCAAAATCAAACGATCGTCAAGTTATGGATAGACAGAAATTAAATAACAAATTAAGTGGATGTGTCCAAGCTGAAATTCTATTGCGCACGGATGGATTCGGACCATCGATCTCCCGCTTATAAGGCGGATGCTCTAACCGCTGAGCTACGTGCGCATCTTGTTATATTTATCAGTAATTGCCTTGATAGCCATTAGAACTTTCTCTGAAAGTCTTGCGTCTCCGAGTCCTACGTTGCAAGTGCCATGACCAAACGCTCCTTTATGATTTATAGTTTCCGAAGAACTCTTTTTGATGTACGGCTTATTAAATTGGTTCTGAGGAGTCTTTAAATTTTTTGACCAAAATTGAATTTCTTTCTGAATATTCATATCTTTATAGAGATGCAGATGAACTTTCAATTTTTCTCTAGGTACTTTCAAAGATTTAGTGAGCCAAGTTATAAAAAATTTAATAATAGACGGGTCGGTATTTGAAATAGACAACATATTAGGGTGACTTTTTGATCCTTCGCCCCAATATAGTATTATGGGGAAGTTTAATTTTAGTTTTACGAGTATCCTTGCGGCAATGCTTTGGTTTTAAAACCGAAAGACCGCATGATTTTTTCGAATTCCTGTCTTTCTATGCTTTCCTGTTCCATTAATTTATTAGCCAATGCGTCCAAGGCCGGACGATTTTTTTCCAAAATAATTCCTGCGCGCTTGAAAGCTTCTTTCATAATGCGGCTCAATTCCCTGTCAACTATAGTAGCTGTTTCATCGGAATAGTGTTTTTCCGCCATTCCCAATTCTTTCCCTAAAAATACTATTCCTTCTTCGTCGGATAAAGTTATCGGACCGATTTTTTCCGACATTCCGTATTTCGTGATAAGAGCGCGGGCAATGTCGGTGGCTTTGCTTAAATCATCGGCCGCGCCGGTGGTCAAGTCTTTGAATACGATTTTTTCCGCGGTATAACCGCCCAAGGAAACAACTAGCTCCTCCAAAAAATGGGATTTCGAATAAAGATGCCGTTCCTGAAGGGGCAATTTCAAGGTATATCCCGCGGCTCTGCCGCGGGCAACGATGGAAACTTTGTGAACCGGGTCGGCATTGGGCATTGCGGCCGCGGCCAAAGCGTGACCTGCCTCGTGATATGAAGCAATTTTCTTTTCTTCGGGACTCAAAATATGGCTTTTTCTTTCCGGACCCAGAAGAACTTTCTCAATGGAACCGATAAGATCGCTCTGATTTAATTTTTTCCGTCCGGAGCGGGCGGCAAAAATAGCCGCTTCGTTCATTAAATTCTGGAGATCGGCGCCGGAAAATCCAGGAGTGCGCTCGGCTAAATCGCGCAAGCGGACATCTTCTTCAAGAGGTTTTTTACGCGCATGAATTTTCAAAATTTCCTCGCGGTCGCCTATATCGGGCAAATCAAGAATTACTCGGCGGTCAAATCTTCCCGGTCGAAGCAGAGCAGGGTCTAAAACATCCGGACGATTCGATGCCGCCATAACAATAACTTTTTCATGAGGTTCGAATCCGTCCATCTCAACTAATATCTGATTCAAAGTTTGTTCTCTTTCGTCATTCCCTCCGCCTAAACCTGCTCCTCTATGCCGGCCGACCGCGTCAATTTCGTCCATAAAAACAATGGCGGGCGCCGCGCGCTTTGCTTCTTTAAAAAGCGAGCGCACCCGGCTCGCGCCCACGCCGACAAAAAGTTCCACGAATTCTGAACCGGAAATATGAAAAAACGGGACACCTGCTTCGCCCGCAACGGCGCGAGCAAGCAAAGTTTTTCCCGTTCCCGGCGCGCCCATCAATAAAACTCCCTTGGGAATACGCGCGCCGATGTCCAGAAATTTTTTGGGATTTCTCAAAAAATCTACGATTTCTTTCAACTCTTCTTTCGCTTCTTTCACGCCGGCGACATCTTTAAATGTCACCCGTTCTTTCTGGTCTTCGGGAGAAATAACCCGCGCCCTGGATTGGCCGAAACTGAATGCCTGTAAATTCGCGCTTTTCACCTGTCGTCCAGCCAGCCAGAAAAAAACAACGATTATCAAAAGGGGGATCATAAAGGGCAAAAGATTTCCTATCCAATAGAGAAAACTGGATGGATCCTGAATATCGATTGCCACGCCATTCAAGGCATCCTTGGAAACGCCGTAATTCGAAAGTGTCTGGGAAAGTGCCGTTTCAGCTTCTTTTTTCGCGGTTTTTTGACTGTTATCTTTAAAAGTAATTTCCAAGCTGTCTCCCTTTACGACAATTTTAGAAACTTTATCGGCATTGATCTCCGATACTAATTGGGAAAGAGAAATTTCCTCTTTCTTTGTCGTGCTTTCGATTAATAAAGAATATAAGGCGGTTAAAAGCATCAAAATCAAAAGACCGATTATAATGGTTTTAAAAAATGGCTTAATTTTTCCGTCTTTTAAATCATTCATAAGTACATTTTATTATATAAAAGAAAACCGATTAAGGCAACTTAAATAAAAAGCCCGCCTAAGTTTTACTTCGTAAAATTTAGGCGGGCGTATTTTTAATATCCGTTTCCATTCTTTTCTTTCAACGGTAACGAATACACTATATCCACTACTTGTTTGAGTAAAAAGGAAATATGCTCTCCGGCGACGGCAATAATTTTTTTGCCGTGAAATTTGGCTCGATTGGCCAATCTCACAAAGTCGCCATCGTGACTTACAATGACTACGTGAGTCAAATCCGATCTCTCGATAAGCTTTGACCCCACTTCCGTCATTATCGTATCCACGCGATCTTTTTCTTTCAATTCGGTATTCTCTTTATAAGCCGAGGGACAAGATACAATATATGCCCCTTTATTATATATGTATTCCGGCAAGCGGTAACTCACCAGATGTGAAGGAACGAAAACGAAAGCGAAATCTATAAATCCAACTTGAAGACATTCATTCAGTAATTTATCAAAATCCAAAACCTTACCTTCGAGCGCCGCTTCGCGCGAAACATTTTCATAATCAACCAAAACCGCGAGACGATTTTTCTTTTCTGCTGATTCGGACTTCAATCCCAGTTTCTGCCACAGATTCATCTCTTTCGCCTTTCAGAAAAAATTGCCCTGCAACCCTATAAATCAAGGGTGCAGGGCGCTTGATGTTTTAGGCCTTTTTGACCTTTTTTGGTTTAGATGGTTTTTCGGTTTTTTCCGGCGTTACGGTTTCCACGACCACGCCAGCCATATCAGCAACGGGTGTGGCGTAGGCCGGCTCGTCGGATTTCTCCTTCGGCTTTGCGGCCTCGGAATTGAGCCCTTTCCTCCAGACGCCATAAAGAGCGCGCAGAGTCGAGATAAGGTGAACGACTCGGTCAAACTCATCCTGTGGTAACCGTTTCGGTTTTCCATCCTTATCTTTTGCCGGCACAATTTGCCCTGTCTTCACCCAGTAGTACGGAATCCATCGGTCGGATACAAAACGAGCAAGAGAACCGATGGCGTCCTTAACCTCGACAACAACAAACGGCGCGCGGAAAACCTTTTTCCCTTCCTTCCAATCATACTTACCTTTGTTGATGTCCCGAAGTTCAACAAGGGCGTGACTTTCACCAAACTTCCTTTCACCCTCAATCCGCTTGGGACTGAAAAAATAGTACAGCCCCGGCTTACCGATTTCAAATCTCGAAAGGTCGGCATTGCCGCGAGTTTTGATTGATGTAGCTTTTGAAAATTTTGCCGCGTCTGTAAGTTTGCGAAGTTCGGCATCAAGAGCCCGTCCTCCGGCGCTATCAAAAGCCGGCACAGAAGCTATGCCTTCAAAAAAGATAAGACCTCTCAGGGACTTTTTGGCTGCTTGTGCGTCATCAATCTCTTTCTTTGAAACAATTCGACGATGCCCCAGCCGCATTACACGGCTATAAATCTCGCGCACTTCGCCGAGATGGCTCGGGTCAGTTCCCCGAATCTCCTCGAGAAGCGCAGAAAACTCCATGTGAGCCTTTAAGGCGTCATTTTTGACGCTAAGAATTTGATCCAGTTTTCCTTTCTCGCGCGTCTCGACCGCTTTCAACTGTGCTACCAAATTCTGGGCCGTCGCGGAAAACTTGGAATTCGGATCGCTCTCAATCTTTCTGATTTCAATCCCGACCCTTTCAATGTTCTCCTTGAGCTGGACAATCTTTGCTCCGGCTGCTTCAGCCCACTGACGACCGTCCTCCGCTTCCGTACGGATTTGTTCCTTAACGCTCTCTAAAGTCGGAAGTTCCGCTTCGCTCGCCTCGATCTCGCCGAGATCGGGCAGTGCCGATACGATGACTGCAGTTTTTTCTCCCGCTTTAACGAAAGTTTCCACTGCATTCTCTAAAGTACTTTTCCTTACCGCTTTTTCCTGCGCCCCCAAAAGGGCGTCGGCAAAAGCGGTGTTTCCAAACTTCTCGCTACTGTACTTCAATGTGTCTCTACTCATCGCAATCCTCCTTGTCCCGCTAAGCGGGACTTTTTCAAATAGAATTTGAATTTTTACCGTTCCGATGGAACGGCATAATACCCTGCAGAAGCAGGACTAAAAAACCCCTAGATTTCACCTCCTTTCAAAGATCACAAATTTGTCTTTCATTATACATAAATTGGAAAACTTGTCAATGCCAACTTTTTAAGATATACTCTATTACTATGAACACCAATATCATCCTTTATGTATCCATTGGTTGCGTTGTTTTATTGGCTGTGTGGCTGGGGCTTATAGAGCTGCGCCTTAAAAAGATTTTCCGCGGAAAAAAAGCCGGGGACCTCGAAGAAGTGATGCGATCTTTAGGCGAAGACTTAAAAAATCTCAATATCAGCCGGGAAAAAACGGAAAATTATCTCAAGGAAGTTGAGAAACGGCTTAAAAAAAGCTTGAAGCAGGTCGGCATTGTTCGTTTCAATCCATTCGGCGCTGGCTCGGGCCAAGGTTCAAATCAAAGTTTCAGTATCGCGCTTTTAGACGAAATTGGAAACGGCGCCGTGATTTCCGCGCTTTATATGCGAGACAATATAAAAATTTACGCAAAACCCGTTACAGAATACAAATCAGAATATTCACTTTCCGAAGAAGAAAATGAAGCAATAAGAAAAAATAAAACATCTCAATGAAAGAAGAAAAAAAAATTGATCCAACTGTCCGTCCTCCTATTGTTGTCGTAATGGGCCATATTGACCATGGTAAAACTACGCTTCTCGATTTTATCAGGAAAACGAAAGTCGCGGAAAAGGAAGCGGGCGGAATAACCCAGCATATCGGCGCTTATGAAATTGAACACGAAGGCAAGCGCATTACATTTATAGATACTCCGGGACACGAAGCGTTCTCAAAAATGCGTTCGCGGGGAGCAAAAATCGCCGATCTGGCAATTTTAGTGATAGCGGCGGAAGAAGGAATAAAAGCTCAAACACTCGAAGCAATCAAAACAATTAAAAAAGCGGGTATTCCATTTATCGTCGCTATCAATAAAATAGATAAAGAGAACGCCAATCCCGATCGCGTTAAGAATGATCTCGCGGCGAATGAAGTTTATGTCGAAAGCATGGGAGGAAAAACTTCGAGCGTGAATATCTCCGCCAAAAAAGGAGAGGGAATTTCCGAACTCTTGGAAATGATTATTTTAGTAAGCGAAATGGAGAATTTAAAAGGAGATTCAAATTATCCGGCTTCAGGGGTCGTTATTGAATCTCATCTTGACCCGAAACGCGGCATCAGCGCCACGCTCATTATCCAAAACGGCACACTGCGGAAAAAAATGTTTATCAGCGCCGGAGGAGCGATCGCTCCCGTAAAAATCTTCGAAAACTTTCTCGGTCAGCCTCTCCAAGAAGCGCAATTCTCTTCACCGATAAAAATTGTCGGTTTCGATAAATTGCCGGAGGTTGGCGCCAATTTCCGGGCTTATGAAAGCCGCCAGGAAGCGGAAACCTTACGGAGGTCTGACCTCCTTAAGGAGGTCAGACCTCCGCAGAATACCGCCTGCCCCATCGCCGGAGTTTACAAAGAAATCGGCGAGAACAAAATCACAATTCCGATTATCATCAAAGCCGACGCGTCGGGATCGCTCGAAGCTTTGCAAAAAGAAGTAATGAAGCTCGCGGGCGGAAACGTGGGACTGAATATCATCCGTCTCAATGTCGGAAATATTAATGAAGATGATATCAAGCTCGTTGCTTCCTGCAAAGATGCGATAATCATCGGATTCTCGGTGAAGGCAAGTAGCAGTATTATGCAAATGGCCGAACGCCTCGGCGTCACGCTTGTGATATTCGATATAATTTACAAAATCAACGAATGGCTGGAAACAGAAATTAAAAAAAGACTGCCGCTAGAAACGAATGAAGAACTTTTAGGAACTGCCGAACTTATCAGGGTTTTCAACAGAGAAACAAATAAACAGGTTATAGGAGGTAAAGTCTTGACGGGTAAAATTATAAACGGGAAATATGTTAAAATAATAAGGAGAGGGGCGACACTTGCAAAAGGAAAAATAATTGAACTTCAGCGCAATAAGATGAAAGTTTCCGAAGTAGAAGAAGGCAGGGAATTCGGCGCGCTCGTAGACATTAAAAACGAATTAACCAAGGGCGATTTAATTGAAATCTATAATGTGGCGGCAGGAAAAAATTAATTCTCTTTTTAAACGCCTGGCATCTTCTTTTTTCGCAAAAGAGAAAACCGGTTCCATTGTCACAATCACGCGCATCGTTTCATCAAAAGACTTGAAATCATCTAAAATATTCATTAGTATTTTTCCTGAAAGCAGAGAAAAAGAAATTTTTAGCCTTTTAAAAGGAAGAGCCGGCGAATTACGCAGATATATCGGTTCGCAGATAAAAATGAAATTTTTGCCGTTTTTTGAAATCGTGATAGATGAAGAAGAAAAAGCAAGACAAAAAATTGATAAAATTTTAGGCCCAGTGGCGAAGGGGTAACGCGGTTGTCTGCAAAACAACTATGCGCCGGTTCGAATCCGACCTGGGCCTCAAAAAAATTGAAAATTGGAAACAAAGGTCCAGTGGCGGAATTGGCATACGCGCACGACTTAAAATCGTGTCCCGTAAGGGATGTGGGTTCAACTCCCACCTGGACCATTAGTAGCGTAGAAGAATACTGCTGGGATGGCGAAATGGCAGACGCACTAGCTTTAGGAGCTAGCGGGAGTAATCCCATGGGAGTTCAAGTCTCCCTCCCAGCATAGTACAATAAAAATATTGCGGTCATGGTTTAGTGGGTCAAAAATAATACATTATTTTTGACGGGCGAATTTCCTTAGATTTAATATAATAAAAATTCGCACCGGAAGAACGCGACCCCTGAAGAAGTCGCCTTCGGCGACTCTACGGGATAAACTTGCCAATTCGCGGAATTAGTACAGTGGTAGTACACGTGCTTGCCAAGCATGAGACGCCGGTCCGATCCCGACATTCCGCACAAATAGTTTCAATTCTCCCTGACCGCATATGAAAACATAAAAACCCCGTTACGGGGTTTTTATGTTTTGCAAAATATTCTTGCCCCGTAACTCCGCCGGCTGGCGGATGATGCGGGGTTCAATCTTAAAACTTCACAAACGCTTTGATAATTTCAATTATACCGGCTACTGCCGCCATAATGAATAAACCAAATAATCCCCAGATTATATGCTGTTTACCGGTTGTCCTTTTATCTTCATTGCCGGAATTCCAAATAAATTCGATAATTCCCCAAAAGAAAATCGCTATAGCGAGTACGAAAAGAACTTCTATGATGGGGTTGATAATCTCTGTTGTAACTTTATTGACGATATTCATTGATTGCCATAAAACGTTTAATTGCCGTAGTCAGTAGGTAAGATGGGGGCAGAGCTGGGAAGAATTCTTACCGGCTTAATAGTGCCGCCGGTTGAAATACCAAAAGCGGAAACAAATAAAGGCACCAAAGAAAGGCCGATACCAAAAACTATTTTTTTATGCGAAAGCTGATTAATAATTACGGATTCCATGTGGGCGGCGCGACCGTTCCGCCTACGCCAATGCCGAAAGTTGACGCTACCACCTGAATAATTCCCCAGAAAGCAACCATAACGAAAACTCCTATCAAGCCATAGATAATATATCCTCTGGCCTCTTTCGCCTTTGTCTCATCTCCCGCTGCGGTAATATATTTCACGATTCCCCACAAAAATACCGCTACGGCAATAACCATAAAAAGAGGAATAATGGAATTCACCAAGTCTCTGACGGTATTAATAATCTCGTTCAATTTTGCCGCCAGCGCCATCAGTGGCATCGCGAAAGCCAAGCTAGCGATTAAAACTTTTTTCATATTATGAATTTAATGATTTATCGATTAATTTGATAATTAAGTATCGACCTCTGATTTTTTTTAAACACTTATTATATTACTATATATTTTACTCTTTATCGCTACTTTTACAATCCGGTAATGAAAGTTTGAACCGCTATCGCGATTGCCCAGGCGCCCAAAAGAATCGCCGTGCCTATTATTGTCCAAAGAAATGTCCTTTTGGCATCCTCTAATTGTTTTTCATTTCCTCTGGCAGTAACAAATAAAAATCCGGAATATATAATCGCGAGCGCGGCTATGGGAAAACCGATTTGAGCGACAATTTTTGCGACATTTGCGATAAGGTCGGCGAATGTTTTTGACTTTAAAGGATTTTCTAAGTCCGCCGAAACAAAACGCGCCAATCCAAAACTAATTATAAAAAAACTTCCCTTGATGAATGTTTTTATTTTTTTATTTTTATCTTTCATTTCTAATTGCTGCAATTTTTTTGATAAAAATTATTAATGTTTTGGGTGTATTTTCTCGTCGGTTGGTATCCTATATTTGCAACGGTATGAGCGTTATTGTCATATGGGCATTCCCAGCGCCTCATTGTCCCGCCGTAAGGAGACGGTTCATTGGCGCAATTGACGCTTGGCCTATTTGCCAAAGGCCCGCCATTATAAGCAGAGGAAGCAAGAGTAGGATTGCCGTACTTATTCAATAAATCCGCGTAATATTTCGTTCCGATATTTACATTATACTTCGAATCATTGATAAGTTTATCCCCAATTTGAGCATCGGACAAGCCGGCCAGAGAAGAATCGTAAAGCCGCGCCGTATCGGCTCTTACCTGCATTAGGCCATAAGAACCTTTACCGTCGTTTTCTGCGTTGAAAGCATTGGGATTTCCCGAAGATTCCGCCTGAATAATCGCCGCCACCCGCGCCGGTTCAACGCCATTTAAATCCGCTCCCAATAAATTTCCCGGTATATTCGCATTGCAATCAGCGGTCGGATTAATATCAGGAGAAAGCCCGGTTCCTTCCGGTGGTTGATTTTCTAAAATTTGAAAACCCGGAGTATTTGTATCAACGCCATCCTCATAACTGCCATCGTCTAGAATATTAGACACAGCAGTGCTGGTGTTTGAATTATTTAACGCCAAGCCATTTGAAGTGATTTGATTATTTAAAGATGACGATACAGGATTAGCCGTGCATCCTGCGGGAAATTTCTGCCAAAATTTGTATTTGTCCTGCAAAAGATTGCCCAAAATCAAGTCAACGATAAGCCAAGCGCCGAAAGCGATAAAAAGACCAATAAGAGTAAATTTGAAAATCGCTTTTCCCGTAGTGATTGCTTTTTCCGAACCGCCGGCAACAAGATATATGCCCGCCACCATCAAAGCAGTAGCCGATAAAGGCATGGCAATGGCGTATAAAATAAAACTGATAATTCTGTCTATCATCACGTAAAAACAAGCGATGGAACATGCCGGCTGACTCGCGCCGCCGCAGGGCACCAAAGGATATTTGACGCCAATAGCGGCAAAAGCAATCAAAGGAGCCATTGTCGCAATTACACTCAAGAAAATAAACAATTTTATTTTTTTCATATTTTATCAATTATTAAATAGACGGAGCCGGTTCGCTCTTTTTTTCCGCTGCTTGTAATAATTCGAGTAATTTGTCCAATTTTTTATGAACGCCCCTCACGGCATCGTAAATTTTCTTTTTGCCGGTTATTACATCCTCAACCATGGAGCGGAAAATATTGGTAACTTCCGATGGGTCCGGTTTAAGCCAGCCGCGGCTTTGGATTGCGGATTTATAAAAAATAGCCGAAGCCGGATCCTGCGGAATTTCAGCGAGAAGATCTCTTCTTACAGGAGGCAAAAACATCTCTGTCGCCAATTTAGCGATTGAATCCTTCCTTATTAAAGCGACTGCGGCCATCATTGCTCTGTCTGTATTAGCCGAGGATTTCGAAATCGCCAAGCCCTGTATTTTTCCGTAAGTCGCGTGAATTTTACCGTCTTTAACTTGAGGAACTTCCGCGACATCAAAATTAAGATGAGAATTTTTCTCGGCGATTTCTTTATACTCGCCGGCGTAACCGAAATACATTGCCAATATATTGGCGATAAAGGCGTTTTTGGAAGTCGGTAAAGACCTATTCCAGGAATAAGTCGTTTTATTGGGATCGGAAAATTCCGTAAAAAATCTTATCGCGCTTTCCACGGGATTTACCGCAAAATTACTGCTGCTTTCGCCCAATACCGAACGCAAAGTGATGGGATCGACTATCGCGTTACCGGTTTGCATTATTAAAAAAGAAATTATGTCTTCCGCGTAATCGATATTTTTAAAATCGCCCAAAGCGGCGCCGGCCTGGCTGATATTGCCGGATTTATCGCGAATAGTAAGCTTTTCCGCGAAATTCACAAATTCATCCCAAGTTTTCGGAGCTTTGGAAATACCCGCGTTCGCGAAAAGATCGCGGTTCCAATAAAGAACCATCGGGTCGATAATAAAAGGCAAGGCGATGATTCCGTTTGACGAAAGAAACAGTTCTCCTTCCTGTATAAAAGTGTCTTTGAAGGAACGTTCGGGAAAAGAAGCAAAAGGTATCTGAACAATTTTCGCCTTATCCTTCAAAATAAAATCCTGGTTCAAAAGCCAGATGTTCGGCCCTTTGCCGGAAGCCAAGGCGTCAACTAATTCGTTTTCGTAAGTGGCGGAATTTTTTTGGACATATTCGAGCGTGAAAAAACTTTTATTTTGTTCCGTAATGTCCGTAAATAAGCCGTTTATTTTTTCATACGGCTCGGCCCCCCAAACAACAATCGAAACGGGGGTTCCGTCGCCGGAGCCAGGCTTAAAACCGGGAATAATGCCGCTTATAAGCAAAACTCCTATTAAGGCGAGCCCCATCATTATTCCGATAACAACAAGTTGAAATTGACTCATAAATTATTTTTTGAAAATAAGACCGTAGTGATGTTCGCCGGGATCAAATTCTTTTACAAAAGAAAATCCCGCTCCTTCAGAAAGCGTTCTGGCGTTTTGCGGAGAAATTCTCGCATCCATAAGCGGACCTAGTTTCGACTTCTCATCTCCAACGTTCCATTCGATAATCACCAGCCTCCCGCCGGGTTTTAAAATACGCAAAGCTTCTTTTATCACCTGATTTTTATTTTCAGCCTGAAAAAGAATATTTGAAATAATAACCAAATCGACCGTGTTTTCTTTAAGCCGCGTGGCGTCGGGCATTTCCAGATCGGTCCATATCGTTTCGACATTATTAAGGCCAATCATCTGCGCCTGGCTGCGCGCAAAACTCAGCATTTCCTGCTGAATATCAACAGCATAAACTTTGCCCGACTTTCCGACTTTTTTTGCCGCTCCAATAACGTAATGTCCCGAACCGCAGCCGAAATCCGCCACTATCATTGACGGCGTCAAATCGAGCATTTCAATAATTTGTTCCGGACTTACAAACACAATATTATTTTATCACAAACACGTCAAGGAAGCGATGCTGTCGCCGGGGGAAACGTTCATAATCCTAACCCCTTGGGTCTGGCGGCCGAGATCGGGAATTTCCGAAATAGCGAGCTTAATTGCCTGCCCTTTTTGAGAAATGACTATCATTTCTTCGGATTCCGGACGCAGCACTCTGGCGCTCGTTAAAACGCCGGTTTTTTCGGTAACCTTCGAAGTTTTTATTCCTGCGCCGGCTCTTTTTTGCAAGCGATAACTTTTAAGATTAGTCTTCTTGCCATAGCCGTTTTTACTCATTGTTAAAAGCGACAAATTTTTGTCCTGAACGCCGATAATATCGCTACCGATTATTTCATCGCCTTTCTTAAGCCGCATTGCTTTAACGCCGCCGGCAGTTCTTCCCATCACTCTTATATCCGATTCTTTGAACCGTATCGATTGCCCCTTACTGGTTGCCAGAATAATATGATCTCCTTTTGCCGCGAGATGTCCCCAATTTAACTCGTCTCCTTTGGCCAATCGCAAAGCGAGTATACCGCTTCTTCTCACATCTTCAAAATGAGAAGCGGAAACTTTTTTAATCATTCCGTTTTTGGTTAATAAAATCAAAGACGCTTCTTCTTTTTTCAATTTTTTCGGCAAAACAAGAATTGAAGTAACTTTTTCTTCAGTATTCAAAGAAATAAAATTAATAATCGGCTTGCCTTTGGTGGCGCGCTTTCCTTCCGGAAGCTCATAAACTTTTATTTTAAAAGCTTTTCCTTTGTCGGTGAAAAGCAAAATGTCATCGTGAGTATTGGCAATAACGAAAGCGGAAACAAAATCTTCTTCTTTAGTTGAAATATCGATAACGCCCTTGCCGCCTCTGTGCTGAACGCGGTAAACGCTGGGACTCGAACGTTTAACGTAACCTGAACGCGTTAAAACTATCGCCACATCTTCTTCAATAACCAAATCTTCGGCCGACAATTCCTTGGCCGCGCGCTTTACAATTTTCGTTTTCCGTTCATCGGCATGTTTCTTTTTAATGGCGGAGAGTTCGTCCTTTATCACCTGAATAACTTTTTTCGGATCCTTGAGCAAAGCCCTCAAATCCCTGATAATCGCCATTTTCTCTTTTAATTCATCGGTTATTTTCTGGCGTTCCAACCCGGCCAATGCCTGCAATTTCATTTCCAAAATTGCTTCGGCTTGTTTATCGGAAAATCTGAAAAGCTTTATCAGGCGAGTATGAGCAACTTCCTTATCAGGCGAACTTTTGATGGTTTTTATTATTTTATCAATATTATCGAGCGCTTTTTTCAATCCTTCGAGAATATGGACGCGGGCTTCAGTAATTTTCAAATCGAATTTCGCCCGACGCTCGATAACCTGCTTCCTGAAAATAATAAACTGCTCCAAAATATCCTTCAGGGAAAGCGTTTTAGGCTGAGTGCCCTCTTCCACTAAAGCGAGCATATTAAAATGATAAGCTTTTTCGAGGTCGGTATGCTTATAAATATTATTTAAAATTTTCTGCGGATTGGCGTCTCTCTTCAAATCAATTGCGATACGCAAACCGTCTTTGTCAGATTCGTCGCGTATATCTTTAATGCCTTCTATTTTTTTATCGGTCACGAGCGTTGCCATCGCCGACACCATTTCTGATTTATTCACCTGATAAGGAATGGAAGAAATTATTATTTGATAGCGGTCCTGGCTGGATTCGACGATTTCGGCTTCCCCTTTTGTCACAATGCCTCCGCGGCCGGTGGCGTAAGCGGAATAAATATCTTTTTCATTGAAAATAAGGCCGCCTGTCGGAAAATCCGGGCCTTTGACAAATTGAAGAAGGTCTTCGATTGTAGCCTTGGGATGTTCCAAGATATAAATGGTCGCGTCGATAACTTCGCCCAAATTATGAGGCGGAATATTTGTCGCCATGCCAACGGCAATGCCCAAGGTTCCGTTTAAAAGAAGCTGGGGCACTCTTGCCGGCAAAACAACCGGCTCTTTTCGGGTACCGTCGTAATTGTCTTTGAAATCAACAACTTCTTTTTCTATGTCGGACAGCAATTCATCGGCAATTTTTGCCATCCTTGCCTCGGTATAACGGTAAGCTGCCGGCGAATCCCCGTCAATCGAGCCGAAATTGCCCTGACCGTCAATCAAAGGATATCTGAAGGAAAAATCCTGAGCCATGCGGGCTAAAGTATCGTAAATCGCGATATCGCCGTGAGGATGATATTTGCCCAATGCATCGCCGACAATAGTCGCGCATTTTTTGAATTTCGCGGAATGAGTGAGCCCCATCTCATGCATTGCGTACAAAATGCGGCGATGAACGGGCTTTAACCCGTCTCTAATATCAGGCAAGGCGCGGCTTACGATAACCGACATTGCGTAGTCCAAATAAGACTCTTGCATTTCTTTGGCAATATCGCGCTCAACTATTTTATTTATCGGTTTATTTGATGAAATTTTTGAAGATTCCATAAAAATCTCTAATATCTTCTTTTATAAAATCAAATGGCTCTACGGTATTTTTTATTTCTTTATTTTGAAAATCCAACCTTGCGGCAATAAGCCAAACGGAAATTATTATTATCATTGTCGAAATAACCGCAATCAGAAGAATCTTTCTTCTAGTTGGTTCGGGCTTTTTTTGTAATTTTTCGATGAATGCGAAAATATCCATTTTCTCTGCTATGCTCCTTGATTTTCTAAAACAACAATACTTGTTCCATTCCCGTCAATATCTTTTTTCTTAATGGAAAACTTTTCGACAGGCTTCACATCCTTTTGTCCCATTTCAGCTAAAAACGATTTTAGGGCTTTTCCGTTATCCGGATAATGCATCGGAATAGCGACAGCCGGTTCTATCTGATTAATCGCGTTTCTCGCTCCTTCGGCGTCCAAAACCGTTTCTCCTCCAATAGGCACGAATAAAACATCTATTTCACCGATCTCTTCTTTCAATTCAGGCCTAATCTCTTTTTCTCCGAAATCTCCCATAAAACATAACTTCACATTTTCGCATCGCGCCATGTAAACGGTGTTGACGCCGTGCTTTTTACCCGAAACCGAATCGTGAAAAGATTTCATGCCTCGGATATAAATCCCTTTAATTTCGTATTCTCCGGGGCTGTCGACGAGGAAAAATTCCTGCCTCGCCGGCAGGCGGGCCTTTTCCCTTGCAATGCTTTCTACGCCGTTATGCCCATCGTGGTCGTGGCTTTGAACAAAAATATCGGCTTGAAAACGGGGCGGTTTTACGGCCGATTTTTTCGACGGTAAATCAAAAACAAGAGAAGTGTCCCCTGACTGAATCTTGAAGCAGGATAAGCCGTAATAGCTGATTACCATTTTTTCATATTAGCATATTTGACTAAAAAATAAAGGCCATCTATACTTATTTCAATGCCAAGCCAAAACAAGGGAAATAATATTTACCTTCAAGAGAAACAATCTCTTTCTATGGATTTCCTTTTGAAGACCTTTAGTCTTACCTCGCCCAAGGCCGGGGATCTTATCGAGGGAAAAATTATCGAACAAAAAGGCTCTTCGCTTTTTGTGGATTTAGGGCCCTACGGAACCGGAATAATTTACGGAAAAGAATTTAATAATGCCAGAGAAACAATTCACGCGTTAAAACCACAAGACGTCATTACGGCAAAAGTTGTCGACGCGGAA
>Ga0210051_1000951_pt1 | contig 28642 bp, 19 predicted proteins | sample CryGey092014_all_FD_185464 | JGI IMG/M metagenome (GOLD analysis project Ga0210051, IMG submission 185464) | Groundwater microbial communities from aquifer - Crystal Geyser CG23_combo_of_CG06-09_8/20/14_all (SPAdes) (version 2) | ecosystem: Environmental > Aquatic > Deep subsurface > Groundwater...
CCATATACCGGTAGCGTAGCGCATCCCGGTAGAGGGTCATACTTCCCCTGATGCCTGTGTATTTACAGTGAATTCTCACGGCAAGGCAGTGGCCTCACCGAGTGCAATATGTATCTGGCCTTATGCACCTGCGCACGGAGTCGAGCAACCAGGCGTAATATTCCACTCCGCATCCCGGCACGAGAGGTGCTAAGTATGACATGTCATACTTAGCACCTACAACCCAAAGTGGGTTTATTCTCCCAAAGAAAACCATGCCGCGGGGGGCGCGGTAGTTCATTCACGGGAGGTACACCATTCCATACTTGGTGCGAATAGATCTCCTGCCCGCACGGCGCTCTGTTGGGTATCGGCGGCTACCATACATCCCCCGCTTCCGCTCCGTTTTGCCCCGCTCCCGATAGCTCCGATAGGCACACTCCTGGAGCGCCTTCCGAACAGCCATAATAGTCTGCCGAGAGATCTGTAATTCCTTAGAAATCTCACGTGGGCGTTTCCCGTCACTGATGCGGCTAATCACAGCAGCACGCATCACCAGCGAATGACACTCCTTCGCGGTGGCAAGCAAGGCAACGCTTCTCGGGGAAGCGAGGAGTTCCCTCCAGCATGCCGCCTCCCACTCGCGCCTCGACGGGTAACGACTGATTGGCGGAATGGAAATTGAAATCTTTGGTGCGCTTTTCGTCATATCTTACACTATTCCATCACGCTAAGTATGACACGTCATACTTAGCGTTACCTACCGCTTTGTTGCCGGTCTGCCCATATGCATACGACTCCAGCAGTACTTACCCTCCGACAATACTCGACATCACACCACCTCGGCATTGTCCTTCGACGTAGCTCAGGATCAATCGGACGACTTCCGATTGATAGCATTGTTCACAGTATACAATCTCTGGTCGTTCTGGCGAATAAGTGGTCTCGAACTCGTTGGGACAGGGGGCCTCTCCGTGCTGGTGCTTGGCGGTGTTCTCGTATTGAGATTTGGTATTTGGTGCTTGGGATTTCCTGCCGCCGCAGGCGCAGGTGCGGTGCCACAACTTCAGGGGGTTCCTTTGTTTGAGACGCTCGTAGTGCCGGCAGTTGGGCAGAGGCGCGGGAGTGGCAGGTTCATTCGGCGGTAGAATTGGAGCTCTTCTCCTATGATCTTGAAGGCGGTGGCGCACTGGTGGGTGCATCCGCCAGCTGGCGGATCGGAGACAAAATCGGGACAGTTCTGACACTGGCTGGTCCCTGCATTCATTGAACAAAATTATACCACACGAATCCATAAAAGCGGGCGCCGAGAAGAACACTATGACATGTCATAGTATGGTATGGTAAACTTATACCGTATACATTGGTATTAATGAGGGAGCATGAGGGGACGTGAAAAAGGCAAACAGATCCATGAAAGCAGGCACTGAAAAAGGTGCTATGACATGTCATAGCAACATGGTACACTTGTATTATATTATTATACGTTGGGACGGAGGTAATGGGGTATAAACGCACATGAAAAGGATGGAAAGGTTTAAAGTAAGCATGAAAAGGACCGTGTGGTTCGCGCTGCCGCCCGTTCACAGCTACCCTTCCCGCAAAGAATGGGAACGCGCGTGCTGGCGTAAGCTCTTGAAATCCAAAAATCTCATCGCGTTATTAGTCACCAACAACGAACGCCGTAATTTAGTGATGCGCGCCGCGGTCACGGAGAGAATCAACGCAGGAAAAAGGTATAGGCAAATCGCCGAGGAACTATGGCTTTCACCCCAAACCATAAGCAGCATCAGAAAAGCCCTGCGCGAAAACACCTATAGGAGCTATCGGGAGCGGGGTAAAACAGAACGGAAAAAGAGAGTATATAGCCCCGATACAGTATCAAGAAAAAAACTTCATGGCCGGCCCGTTCGCACTAAGTACGGGATAGTTTATTTACCTTGATCATAGAGCGGCCGAGGGTGCTATGACATGTCATAGCGCGTCCTAAACAACCATCGTGGTTTAATAAGTAAAGAGGAAACTTAAAAACACGGGACACCACGGCAGACCAGTTCGAACAAAGTATGGAACTGTGTTTACATCCCATAAGGCGCTATGACATGTCATAGCGCGTCCTAAACAACCATCGTGGTTCAATAAGTAAAGAGGAAACTTAAAAACACGGGACACCACGGCAGACCTGTCAGTACTAAGTACAGAACTATTTATCCACTTTAACCATTGGACAATTTGGGGCGTTATGACATGTCATAGCACGCCGTGAGTGCCGCAACAAAACAATGATGGTGTGTCATCACAAACTATTAAACGCCGCCCGAACAGCCGCACGAAGTTATTCAAGCTTTAGGGAGAGCACTTTGGAAACCCCGTCGTCCTCCATCGTAATGCCGTAGAGAATATCCGCCGCCTCCATGGTCGCGCGGTTATGGGTCACGATGATGAACTGCGTCTTTTTTGAGAATTCCTTCACCATTTGGGCGAAACGTTGGGCGTTCGCCTCGTCAAGAGTGGCATCAATTTCATCAAGAACCAGAAAAGGCGGCGGGCTTACCGAAATGAGTGCAAAAAGGGCGGCAATGGAAACCAAACTTTTCTCGCCGCCGGAGAGCATGTCCAAACTCGTGATCTTTTTCTTGGGGAGCGTGAGCTCAATTTCCACGCCCGCGGAGAGTTCCGGATCCAGTGGTTCCTCCGTTGCGGCTGCGGGCGCCGCTACTTCCCCCTCCGCCGGCTTGCCTGCCAAAGCCCCGGCGAAGGCGGGCGCCGCTTCTTCTTCCTCAACCGCTTTCGGCTGCGGCACCACGAGTTTGAGGTGCGCCCTCCCACCACTGAACATGAGGCGGAAGTAAGTGTTAAATTCCTCGTTGATATTTCTGAACGCCCGCTTGAAATCGTGGTGTATTTTCTGGTCCAAATCTTTGATGAGATTCTTCAAATCACGAACCGCTTTGGTAAGGTCTTCAAGTTCTTTAGAAAGAAACGAGTGGCGAACCTCGGTTTCCTGCGCTTCTTTCACAAGCGTCTCATCAATCTCCCCGATAGCCGCAATTTCTCCCCGCAAACGCACCATTTTGCGCTCGGCGCCTTCAACCTCCACAGTGCTGTCGGGAACCGGCAACGACGCAAGTTCATTCCGCTCGCGTCCCGCGCTTTCCCACTCGCGGGCAAGTTCCTCCAGCCGCAAATTTACCTTCTCTCCTTCAAATTTCGCCTCCTGGATTCGCCGCTCAATGTCACGGAGTTTGCTTTTTGCCGTTTCCAGCCGCTCCATCTGCGCCCGGAGATCCTGGCTCGCCTTCCGCTCATCCGCGCGAAGCCGTTCTTCTTCCTCCTGAATGCTCCGCATGAGCGTGCCTGCCGCCTTCACCTTTTCCTTCAATGCGTCACGCTCTCTTGCAAAATCAGCGCCTCGGAGGGGCGGCGCGCCACCCACCGCGCGGCGCAGTTTCCCAACCCACTCGCCGAGCTTCACCTTCACCGCCGTAAGATCGTCGGAGGAAAGGAGGTATTCCAAATCGCGCGCGAGTTCCTTCACCATCACCGTGAGCGCCCCCGCGTTTGCCGAAGGAACTTCGGCGGCGTGCGAAGCAAATTCCATACGCGCCTCCGCGCGGGCGAGCTCGCGCTCAAGCGCGGCGCGCTCCTCCATGGCGCGGGTAAACTTCTCACGGTGAGAATCCTCCCGCCCCCCGCTCTGTATTTTCCGGTCAATGGCCTGAAGCGCGCGCTCCGCCTCGGCAACAGCCGCACGCTCCTCTCCCGCCGCCGCGCCGAGGCGTTCCGCGGGTCCCCGAAACCCCTCGCGTATACGGAGCAGTTCGCGGTAACGCGCCGCAAAGTGCCGGTTCTCCAACGCGCGGAGTTCCTCCGCGATCTCCTGCCGCCGCTCAAAGCGGTGGCGCTGGCGCCGGAGGAAACGGAGGTGAGGGGTGAGCTCCTCCAGTATCGCCGCCACTTTTTCCATGTTCACCTGGCTTGACGCGAGCTGACGCTCAGTGTGCTCCTTCTTCAAGCGAAACTCGCGCAGGCCCAACACCTCCTCTATCATCTCGCGCCGTTCGCGGGGGTTTGAGCGCACGAAGATATCGCTCTGCCCCTGCCCCACCATGGTGAGACCGCGGCTCCCCAAGCGCGCCCTGGCAAACACAGAGACGAGATCCCGCAGGCGCACCTCGCCGCCGTGGATGAAGAACTGCGAGACGCCTGAGCGGTCCACTTTCCGTTCCACCGTCACTTCCGCCGCTTCGTGTTCAAACAGGCGATCGCGATTGTCAAAATGCAAACTCACGCGCGCAAAACCGGCCGGGGGCCGCTTGGGAGTCCCCGCAAAGATAAGATTTTCCAGTGTGTCGCCCCGGAGCTGCCGCGCCTCCCGTTCCCCTAAAACCCAGCGGAACGCGTCCAGGATATTGGACTTCCCAGAGCCGTTGGGACCCACGATGGCAGTGACGCGCGAGGGAAATTCAAACACCGTTTTGGGCGCGAACGATTTGAACCCCTGGAGCTCCACGCGCTTCAGTACACTGTGCATCCCGTTAGAAGCAGGTTGCCGTAGGCAACCGTAACACAACGGCTCTTTTACCGCCAACCAATGTTCCACCTTTGTAAACGCTGAATCGCATTATAGAAAATTTAGTTGCCTCTAACGGGATACATCGGTTCCGTTAGTGGTATTTTCCCTTGCAGCTCAGCGATTCGAGCGCCGCCTGGGCGGCGCGGGCCTCCGCTTCCTGCTTTGAGGGGCCCTCGCCATCCGCCACCTGCCGCTCGCCGAAGAATACTCCCACGACAAACAGTTTGTCATGGTCAGGACCCTCCTCGCGGAGCACGCGATACGAAGGCGTGGTCTTCAGCTCCTCCTGCACCACCTCCTGGAGCACACTCTTGGGGTCGCGGTAGAGTTTCCTCTCCATCACCTCGTCAATGTGCGTGAGCACAATGCGAGCCACCACCCGCTTCGCCGTCTCGTAACCGCGGTCAAGGTACACGGCGCCCAAGACCGCCTCCACGGCATTCGCAAGTATCACCTCGCGCGCCCGCCCCACATCCTTCGCCTCGCCACGTGAGAGGTAGAGGTAGCGTTCAAGCGAGAGGTCACGCGCCACCCGCGCGAGCATCTGGTAATTCACCAGCGCCGCGCGGATGCTCGTGAGTTTCCCTTCCTCCTCATTGGGGTAGGTGCGGAAAAGGAATTCCGTCACCGCGAGTTCGAGCACCGCGTCACCGAGGTACTCCAGCCGTTCGTTGTCCCGCGCGCTCCAGCGGGGGTGCTCGTTCAGATAGGAACGGTGGGTGAGCGCCTCCTTGAGAAGCGCTTCTTTTTTGAACGCCACGCCTATTTTCTCTTCCAGGTCGCCAAGTGATGCCATATTTTTACTAGACACTGATTTACGCTGATTTGCAAAATGCTGATTTACGCGGATATATTTTCAGCGTTATTAGTTGTTAGTTATTGGTTGTTTGTTCTTCCTGCGGCGCGATGAGCTCCCGGTACACGGTTCCCAGGACCCCGTTCACAAACTTCGGGGTATTGAGGCCGCCATAGCCCTTCGCGATTTCAATCGCCTCGTTGATAGCCACCTTGGGAGGCACCTCTTCTTTATTGGCGTAGATCAGCTCGTAGAGCCCGATACGCAACACGTTCCGATCAATGATAGCGATTTGCTCAACCGGCCACTCGGGGGCCGCTTTCGCGATAACGCTGTCTATCTCCGGGAGGTGCGCCACAATCCCCTGCACGATGCGCCATGCAAATTCCGGCTCGTCGATCCCCGGGCCAAACTCCTGGAGGTTCCGCTCCATGATCTTCTCAAGATCGGTTTCATGTTTGTAGAAATCCCACTCATATAGGGACTGCAATACTATCGTTCTCACTAAGTGCCGGGTGGCCATATTCTTTTAAAAATTTTAAATACCAAGCATCGCGCAATGTACAAGCACCAAATTCCAAACACCAAATTCCAAATAATATCTAACCTACAATGACCGAAACAGGAACGTTTTAAATTTAAGAAATTAGAATTTTTCAGCCGAAGGCTGATCCGCCTTTGGCGGAGAAATTATTTGTGATTCGGAGTTTGTAATTTGGAATTTTTCTTGGGCTGCCGCTTATAGGCACCACACTGCGGGCATACACGGTGCGAGAAGGTCGGCGCTTTGCAGTTTGCGCATACGGTTAGGGGAAGTTTCTTCAGGGCCTGCTGTGAGCGCCGGCGACCTACCTTTGATTTAGCGTGATGGCTTAAGCGTGTCATGCCGATTTTATTTGAGCGTTAGCGAGACCACCCGCCCGCCCGAGTTGCTCTCGGGCAAGTCGGGCACGGTAAAATCGAGCACCCCGCGTACCGTTTCTGGCAGTAACCCTGCCGGTGCTCCATCAGAGCCGCAAGGCGGACTCGTCCTAACTGCGTTGTATTATTGTTCATCATGAATGGAAATGATGCGGGGTAAAACTTTACCTTTTTATTGTATGGCGTGCATGGACAAACGTCAACCGGTGCGCCTCGCTTGGGCCGCGTTTTTTTAAGACCTGAAGGTGCCGTTTGGTGCCGTACCCTTTATGTTTATCAAATCCATAAACCGGAAACCGGACGTGAAGCCGTTTCATCGCCCTATCGCGCGTCACTTTTGCGACGATGGAAGCGAGCATAATGGAGGGAAACCGCTCATCGCCTTTTATCACAGTATTGGTATTGAGTATCTTGTATTTAGTATCACGTATCTTGTTCAAATACAGACCGCCATCCAAAATTACGCTCATACCTGATACTCTATACCCCATACTTGATACCAACCTTTTGAATGCCCGCGTGGCGGCAAGGTTTGCCGCGCGGGTGATGTTTACGCGGTCTATCACCCGGGGAAAAACGCTCGCGAGTGCATAGTGGACGGTCCCGTGGGTTGCCTCCGCCCGCACGTGCCGAAACCACACCTCCCGCTGGCGGGGGGAAAGGCGCTTAGAATCTCTGAGCGGAACCGAGAGGGCCGCTGTGGAGCGCCAAAACCGCGCAGATGCCATTACCGCCGCCACAGTCACCGGCCCCGCGAGCGGCCCCCTACCCACTTCATCAATGCCGATAACGGTGCGGTCTAATTTTTTTTTCATAGGACAAAATGTTCCTTTTGCCACGATGGGTGAGCGGCGATAGCCGCTTTAGCCCTACCTACCCCATCAATACCAACAGTTCTGTTAACAATTCTATTCATCCAAAGCAATTATAAACAAAATGGGATAAGAAAAAACTCACGAAGAAAAAGCTTAAAAATCTAAACGTTCCAATTGGTAGAGCTACTTCATGCCAGTATGCTGCTCTACTAATTGTATTCCCACGTGCCCCTGGAAAAAGTGTGTGGATAAACGGTGCTACAGTTAACTGTAGCACCATGGTATCATAACGCTGATTACACCAGGGCTCTTATTCTGAAACAAACCATGGTAAATGTGAGCAAAACTCAATTTGGGCAAGAACTGCGAAAAAAGGCGTGGCAGCGCTTTTACAAACTGGTAAAACGGTCACCGTCGGAAGAGACGTTTGTCAAAAATCTCGCGGCTCTTTTCACCTCGTCAGAGATAACCATGATTGAAAAACGCATCGCCATTCCCTTGCTCCTCACACGCGGTTTGAGCTACCGAGAGATTAGACGTGCGATAGACGTGAGTCCTGCCACTATTAGTTTTGTCAAGCATCAGTTTACGAAAAGACCCGAACTCGCTCGCAAGCACAGCTCGTCGTGAACAGGGTATCGACGTCAGAAAACCTCTCCATTCCACTCGCGCTCGGGGCGCGACCGCTGGAGCTGGACAGATGTGAGCAGATAGGTTTTTCAATTCACCTCCGCTTCCCGGTGGGTTGGATGAAAGCGGAAAATCTCACCGCGCCTTCCACAGAGGGTGCTACAGTTAACTGTAGCACCCTCTGATCTTCTGCGCTCGCTAAATACAATGAAGCTCAAGTAGCACCCTCTGATCTTCTGCGCTCGCTAAATACAATGAAGCTCCATGGACTTATCCAGCCTTCGTAGCCCCGCTTAGCGGGGCGGAGTAGGCCGCCCGTGGTTTTCTCTCGGTATACGAAAAGAGGGTGCTATAATTGATTATAGCACCCTCTTATTTTTTCTATACTCAAAAAAACGGGAGATTATTCTAAATGAAACTCTACAAACTTACGCCTGTGGTTTTCTCTTGGCATATAAAAAAAGCCGCCATTGCTCTCGCTTTGTTAAGAAACCAGGAAGGGGCGCTCCCACAGTGCACTTTCCCCGTTCCTCAAGGATCTGGGGCAGTATTCTTTGTTGCTAGGCCTCTCTTTCCCCCTCACTTGTTGCATTTGGGGTCAGAATTTACTCTTAACCTTCTGCTCGTAGTACAAAACAGTTATAGAAAAAGTCAATATTACCCACTTCATAAAAATCTCCTACAATCACAGGGAGAAAACCCCATTCATGCCCTCCATAAAATTCGTCCACCCCGCACACATTTTCCGCTCCGCTCAAATGTAACGGGGCAAGTTTCCACTCCATCCATGCCAAAGTTCGTACATCTCCACGTCCACTCGCACTATTCCCTCTTGGATGGGCTCGCAAAAATTGACGACCTCATCGCACGCGCGAAGGAACTCAGCATGGAGGCGCTCGCACTCACCGACCACGGCAACCTCTACGGCGCCGTGGAATTTTATAAGAAGGCAAAGAGGGCGGGCGTCAAACCAATCCTCGGCGTGGAAACGTACCTCGCGCCGAATGGCCGTCTCTCCAAACGCCCGCGCTTGGATGAGACGCGCTACCACCTCACGCTCCTCGCTAAAAACGAAACCGGCTGGCGCAATTTGCTCTCGCTCGTGACCGCCTCGTACCTGGAGGGTTTCTACTACAAGCCGCGCGTGGACCGCGAGCTCCTCCTACGCCACCACGAGGGATTGGTATGCCTCTCCGGCTGTTACTCGGGAGAGATCGCAAAATTGCTCACCGCCCGGAAGTTCGCCGAGGCGGAGGAAGCCGCCGCGTGGTACAGCTCCGTCTTCGGCGAAGATTTTTATCTCGAGATCCAGCCGCATACCCCAGAACTCCACGCACCACTCGCCGCGCTCGGAAAAAAACTCGGCATCCCACTCGTCGCCACGCAGGACATCCACTACGTGCACGAGGACGACAAGACCGCCCACGAGATCCTCCTCGCGGTACAAACCAACAGCAAGCTGGATGACGAGGATCGCCTCTCCCTCAAACGCTATGACGTCTCCATGCGGAGCCCTGACGCGATGGTGGAATCGTTCAAGGAATTTCCCGAGGCAATCGCAAACACCGCCGCCATCGCCGAGAAGTGCAACGTCACCATTGAGCTCGGAAAGACGAAGCTTCCCCGCTTCACGGTGCCCGACGGCACATCCGCCGACGAATACCTCATCACCCTCGTGCACGAGCACACCGCCGGGCGCTATCCGGACACCACGAAGGAGATCGTGGAACGCATTACCCACGAGCTTGAGGTTATCAAAAAGACGGGTTTCGCCGACTACTTTTTGATAGTCCAGGATTTCATCCGCTGGGCAAAGGCGCACGGCATCGTGGTGGGCCCCGGCCGCGGCTCGGCCGCGGGGAGCATCGTTTCCTACATCCTCGGCATCACCAACGTGGACCCGCTCAAGTACGACCTTCTCTTTGAGCGGTTTTTGAACCCGGACCGCATCCAGGTGCCCGATATTGACATTGATTTCACCGATACGCGCCGCGACGAGGTCGTTGCCTACGTGAGGGAAAAATACGGAAAAGACCGCGTGGCGCAGATTATCACATTTGGGACTATGATGGCGCGCGCGGCGGTGCGGGACGCGGGGCGCGCTATGGGGTTCCCCTACGGGTTCTGCGACCAAGTGGCGAAGCTTATCCCCTTCAACGCACCCGTGAAGGACGCGATGGCCGCGGTACCAAAGCTTAAAACCATGTACGCGGAGAACCCGGAGGCAAAGCGTCTCCTGGACGCCGCGCAGAAACTGGAGGGCACCGCGCGCCATGCCTCGGTGCACGCGTGCGGCGTGGTGATCTCGCCGGAGCCGCTCACCAACTTCCTCCCGCTCCAAAAGGCGCCGCAGGGCGAGGATACCGTCATCACGCAGTTTGAAATGCACAGCGTGGAGGATTTGGGGCTCCTCAAGATGGACTTCCTCGGCCTGAAGAACCTCACTATCATTGAGCGCACGCTCCGCCTCGTCCGCGAGCTCCGCGGCGAGACCGTGAACATAGACGTGCTCCCCTTGGATGATACCGCCACCTTCAAACTGCTACAGCGCGGCGAGACCACCGGCATCTTCCAATTGGAAGGGCAGGGCATGACGAGGAACCTGAAAGAACTGAAGCCGACGACCCTGGAGGATATCATCGCCATAATCGCGCTCTACCGCCCGGGACCGATAGAACTTATCCCCCACTACATCAAGCGGAAGTTCGGGAAGGAGCAAATCACCTACCTCCACCCGCGCCTGGAACCCATTCTGAAAAAAACCTACGGCGTTGGCATCTACCAGGAACAGATGATGCGGATCGCGCGTGACCTCGCGGGGTTCACACTCGCCGAAGCTGACACGCTCCGCAAGGCCATCGGGAAAAAGATAAAATCGCTCCTGGATGATCAAAAAGAGAAACTCATCAAGGGCATGATAGGGCACGGCATCCCGCCCAAAACCGCCGAAGCCATATGGGAACTTTTCCCGCCCTTCGCCCGCTACGGCTTCAACCGCTCGCATGCGGCCTGCTACGCGATAATAAGCTACCAGACCGCATTCCTGAAGGCGCACTACCCCGAGGAATTCATGACATCGCTCCTTAACATTTCCTCGGGCGACATTGAGCGCATCACGTTCCTCGTCAGCGAGGCGAAGCGGCTCGGCATCGGAGTGCTCCCGCCGGACGTGAATGCCTCGGCGGAGGACTTCACGGTAGATGGCAAAAATGTCCGCTTCGGACTCCTCGCCGTGAAGAACCTCGGCGCGAATATTGTCCGCGCCGTCATTGAGGAACGGATGCGCGGCGGCCCCTTCGCGGACCTCTCCGATTTCCTCCGCCGCATCCAGCACCGTGACATGAACAAGAAATCGCTGGAGAGCTTGATAAAGTGCGGAGCGTTTGATTCCCTGGGCGTAGAGCGCGGCCAGGTTCTGGACAGCATTGACGATCTCATACGATTCAACCAAAGCGCGAAAAAACTTGCCGCTTCAAACCAGCACTGCCTCTTCGGCGGAAATGCGACGTTCGCCTCGGTGCGCCTGCGCCCGGGTGCGGCGGCCGACAAATCGCTCAAGCTGGCATGGGAAAAGGAACTCCTCGGCCTCTACCTCACCGATCATCCGTTCAACGCCTACCTCGCGAAGATCGGGAATGAAGTGAAACCCATCAAAGATGTGGTGAAACTTCCAAAAAGCGGCAACGGAAACGGTACCGGGCCGCGGCTACAGCTCGCCGGCATTATCTCCGGCATCCAAAAAATCATAACGAAGAAAGGCCAGCCGATGCTCTTTGTGACGCTGGAAGATCTCTCGGACAATCTGGAGGTACTCGTATTTTCGGAAACGCTCTTAAAGCATCCGCTCGTGTGGCAGGAGAACAAAGCGGTGATGGTTTCAGGACGCCTCTCGTGGCGCGACGAGGAACCGAAGCTCATCTGCGACGAGGTCCGCGAATTATAGAAACTTCCATTTTTTTATCATTTATAAACATTCTGTCCGATCGGACAGAATGTTTATTCTATACGATATCGTACTGCGTCGCCCGGAAAAATTTTATAAAGCCGAGCAGATCAAGTTCTCCAAGGGCCTCTATGAAATTCCTCGGAAGCGGCGATGGACCAACCCACACACTCTTTTGAAGTGGAACGAATCCGAGCTTCGTGAGTTCCTCGCGAAGCCATCGGCGTTTTCTGGAATACCGTTCCGGAATGTCGAATGCGACTATCATATCGCTGGCACGCCTTTTCCTTTGTTCATGTTTTTCCTTGCTACGGAAAAACTTTAGGAACCCGTCTTTCTTCGCGCGAGCAAAACGCGCGCGTAGAAAAGCACGCCCCCGTTCGGTGATGCGCCATATACCGCCGGCATTTTCAACCAACCCACGCTTATGGAGACGGGAAAGTGTTGTACGCAGGGTTGTCTCTTTTAGTGCGGTGTGCTGTTGAAGCGAGCGAGCGTTCCAAGTATCGCGGAAAGGGACTCCCCGTAATTGCCGCCGCATGAGCCGATACCCTTCACCATAACTTCCCAATACCGTAAGTATAATTTCTATCCCTCCCATTTTTATATTATAACCATTATAAACAAAACGTCCGATCGGACAAAATGTATAGAACCTGTACCGTCCGTGGCGCGACCAGGAACCCAAGCTCATCTGCGACGAGATGAGGGAGCTCTGAGTTTTACAAGACAAAAGGTAAGGGAACTGTGAGCCAGCGAAAGCTAATCGAAAAATTCTTCGCCTCCGAACAAAAAGATTGAACTTATCCAAAGCGCGGTAAGTAATATCAAAACAGCATATTCGAATTTCTTATCAGGCTTCCCATCAGCTTCAGGTCTCTCGTTATCAACTTTGTATACTGCCTTTGTGAATAAAGAATTTGTCAAGAAACATAAATAAAAGTAGATCGCACTTAAAACTCCAAAATTGGCGTAATTGTCATCGTATATAAAAGCAAGAGTTGTGAATGCTAAAGACGCAAGCGTTAGAAGAAGAAACTGATTTATTTTCTCCAATCTCGAAAATTCGCTCATGGGGAAATTGTCATTAGTGTTATACCACCCTTCACCTAGAGTAAAATGTGCAATTAGGTCCAAATCTTCTATAATGAAACGGTAATGAAAAAAGCCGACAATCTAGACCACATCCGCCACTCGCTTGCCCACCTCCTCGCGGCGGCGGTGCTGAAGAAGTACCCGAAAACGAAGCTGGGTATCGGGCCGGTGATAGAGCACGGATTCTACTACGATTTCTATTTCGCAAATAAGCACAAATCTGGCCACGAATCTCCGCGAATAACCGATACCGACTTGCCAGAAATTGAGAAAATGATGAGAGAACTCATCCGCGCCAAACTTCCCTTTTCCGGCAAGCGCCTTGCGCCCGCGGAGGCAAAGAAAATCTTTAAAGGCCAGCCGTTCAAATTGGAGCTCATCAAGGAGTTTACCAAGCCGACGAAGGGCGTTAAAAAAGAACCCCTAACTATCTATATAACTGGAGATAAAAATCAGCGTAAATCCGCTTTTAATCCGCGTGAATCCGCGTTTTATGATTTGTGCCGCGGCGGGCACGTGAAAAATACCAAAGAAATTAATCCCGAAGCTTTTAAACTTACTCATATCGCGGGCGCGTACTGGCGCGGGAGCGAGAAGAACCAGATGCTCACCCGCATCTACGGCCTCGCGTTCGCGACAAAAAAAGAACTGGACAAACACCTCGCGCTAGAAGAAGAGGCGAAGAAACGCGATCACCGCGAGATAGGAAAGCACCAAAAGCTCTTCATGTCACACGACATGGTGGGCTCCGGTCTCCCAATCTGGCTCCCCGCCGGCACCGTGATAAAAGATGAGGTACAGCGATTTGCGGAGGAAACGGAAGCGCGCGCCGGCTACGTCCGCGTCTCCACTCCCCACATCGCCAAGGAGGAGCTCTTTAAAACCTCGGGGCACCTCCCCTACTACGCCGATTCCATGTTTCCTCCGATGAAACTGGATGACGGAAACTACTACCTGAAAGCGATGAACTGCCCTATTCACCACCTTATTTACAAATCGGAACCGCGGAGCTACCGCGATCTCCCGCTTCGCCTCGCAGAGTACGGGACAGTGTATCGCAACGAGCTCTCGGGCACACTCGCGGGGCTCCTGCGCGTCCGGATGCTCTCCATGAACGACGCTCATATCTACTGCCGCACTGATCAGATAGAGAGCGAGTTTAAGGCGGTAATAGAGATGACGCTGGGCTACTTCAAAACGTTCGGCCTCACAGACTACTGGTTCCGCCTCTCCCTCTGGGACCCTAAAAACAGGAAGAAGTATGTGAACGAGCCGAAGAACTGGCGCGCCGCGGAGAGCACCATCCACAAAGTCCTAAAGCACCTCGGCGTGAAGTTTGTGGAAGCGAAGAACGAGGCGGCGTTCTACGGCCCAAAGGTGGACGTGCAGTTCCACTCAATGGGAGGCCGGGAGGAAACGATGTCCACCATTCAGCTGGACTTTACCGCAAAGAAACGTTTCGGGCTTTCCTACATAGACAAGGGCGGCAAGAGCAACGGCGAGGTGTTTGTCATCCACCGCGCGCCGCTCTCCACCCACGAGCGATTCATGGCATTCTTGATTGAGCACTACGCCGGGGCGTTTCCGGTATGGCTCTCGCCGGTGCAGGCGGTGGTGCTCCCCGTCGGCGAAAAATACGCCGCCTACGCGAAGCACGTGGCGGGTGAACTCAAAGCGCAGAACATGCGCGTGGAAATAAGCGCAGCGAACGAAACCCTCGGGAAGCGCATCCGCGACGCGGAGCTCAAGAAAATTCCCTATATCCTCGTCGTGGGCGAGAAGGAGGAAAGCACGGGCACGGTGAACGTCCGCGAGCGGCACAAGAAGGAAACGGCGACCGTTCTGCTCGCCGCGTTTCTTAAAACCATCAAAAACATCATCGCGGAGAGGCGGTAATCGCAGGCCCTAAAACGAAAAACCCGCACCACAAATTGCCTGGATGCGGGTTGCTAATGTTCCTAAATATTATTGTGCAGCGCCATTTCTGACCGCTCGCTCGAGTGAGTTGCGATGTTCACATTCTTTTTTTCTTTTCTTGAACAAATCGCGTAGGTGTTCAACTCCCCGCGGCGCAAGCAGAATTAAGATTGGAACCGCAAAACAGACAGAAATAATGATAGCGGTTCGCCACATACTTCCTCCCGATTTTTGGGGGTTCATATATTACCTCCGTTTCTTTAGATTGTGAATTACTGATAAACAATGTAGCACACCTTACCTTAAAAGTCAAATGCGTATAGTATGTGTGATATGCGAAAACTCATCGTCGTCGTGGGGCCTACGGGGAGCGGGAAAAGCGAGCTTGCGGTGGCGCTCGCCCTTCGACTCGGTTCAGGGCAAGCCCGCGCGCGCTTTGGCATCAATGGAGCTGAAATAATTTCCGCCGATTCCCGCCAAGTGTACCGCGGGCTTGATATCGGCTCCAACAAAATCACGAAACGTGAGATGCATGGCGTGCCGCACCATCTCCTCAACATCGCAAACCCCCATAGTACCTTCACTGCGGCGCAATTTCAAAAACTCGCGCGGAAGAAAACAAACGAAATTTGGAAACGCGGGAAAATACCGATCATCTGCGGCGGGACGGGGTTCTATATCCAGACGCTCGTGGATGGCATCGTAATGCCGGCAGTAAAACCCAACGCGGCGCTCCGCAGAAAACTCGCCGGAAGATCCACAAGCGAGCTTTTTATGCTTCTCAAAAAGAGAGATCCGGCGCGGGCGGCCTCAATTGACCGGCACAATCCGCGCCGCCTCGTCCGCGCCTTAGAAATCGCGGAGGCGCTCGGAATAGTGCCAAATCTCAAAATCAATCCCCTCCCCGCAAAAACGCTTTTCATCGGGCTCGCGAAAGAAACGGAAGAACTCCAGAAATTGACGCGTACGCGCATCGCGCGGTGGCTCAGGAAAGGGCTCCTCGGCGAGATCAAGAAACTTCGCAAAAACGGCGTTTCCGAAAAGCGCATCCGCGAGTTCGGCCTCGTCTACGCGTGGGCGCTGAAACTCTTCAGAAAAGAAATAACGAAAGAGGCGTTCCACACAGGACTGGAAAAAGACATGATGCACTATATAAAACGCCAGATGACGTGGTTCAGGCGGGATAAAAGAATTCACTGGATCTCAAAACCGTCCAAGGCGCTGTTCCTTACTAAAAATTTTCTACAAAATAGGGTGCTATAATCAATTATAGCACCCTATTTTTCACCTTTTGCGCCCCCCTATACATCCTCCAAGAAAACTACGGGCGTGAGCCCGTGGAGTTTTCATTTCATTTTCTTTTCGAATAGTCCCCTTAATTTCTCTGGACTTGCCTGACCCTTCGTGTTCGCCATTGCCTGCCCAACGAGGAACTGGAGCGCGTTTCCCTTGCCTTTTTTATAATCCCCTACCGCTTTAGGATTCTTTTTGATGACCTCGCCGACAATCTTATCCAATTCTGATTCGTCACCGATTACCCGCACACCACTTTCCTTCATTATTATTTCCGGGTCCTCCCCCGTTTCAAACATCTTCGCGAGCAGGTCTTTCGCGAGGCGGCTTGAGAGCTTACCCTCCGCCACGAGCGCGACGAGATGCGCGAAGTGCTCCGGCGTCATCTTCAGGCCAGTAACGTCGGTTCCTTTCTCGTTCATAAGCCCCCTCAGATCGCTGGTGAGGTAGTTGCAGAGCAATTGGTAGTCGGTGGTTGGTAGTGAGTAGGTTTTGAATTCAGATGCGGCTTGTTCGAAATAATCCGCGAACGCCATATCCTCGGTGATAAGTTCCGCCTGCTCTGGCGCGAGGCCGAATTCCGCCTCAAAGCGGCGCCGCTTTGCCTCCGGCAGTTCGGGAATCTCCTGCCGCAGTTTTTCCAAATCCCATTTAGTGAGGCCTGCCTGCGCAGACAGGTCAAGCGGCGGAATATCCGGCTCCGGGAAGTAGCGGTAGTCGTGCGCTGATTCCTTGGAGCGCTGGCTTTCCGTCACCCCCTTCTTCTCATTCCACCCGCGCGTTTCCTGCGCTATTTTTTCTCCGCGCTCAAGCAAGTGTTCTTGCCGCTCCAGTTCGTGTTCAATCGCATCATGAACCGCCTTGAATGAATTTAAATTTTTAACTTCCACCTTCGTTCCTAACGGTGAGGCGCTCGAATTTCTATCAAATCCAACCGAATCTTGAGCGAATGTGGGATTTATAACACGTTTATATTCCAATTTATCACCCCGAAAATTCGCGACAATCCCCAAGGGCACATTAACCTCCCGGATATAACGCAACACTTGCCTAATATCCTCCTGCGTAATAAATTTTGTTGCTTTTACTTCTAAAAGGATTTTACCGTCGATAAGAAAATCAACAAAAAAGTCGCTGATTGCTTTACCATCAAGTTTCAACGGAACTCGTTTTTCTCTCTCATACGAGATTTCTTCTCTCTTGAGTACCTCTTCAATCGCATCCTGGTAGTTTTTTTCTTTGTACACCGACCCCAACTTATTTTGAACCTCAAAAAGTAATCCCATTAGGCGATAGCTCTCATCTTTCAACACAATTCGATCGTCGTTCATTCGATCACTATTCGCTTCTATTCGGTCACTATTCGGGCGTATCGAAGCGTTCGTTTCTATTCGGTCACCATTCGGGCGTATCGAGACGTTAGCTTCTACCCGCATATGGCCCTTTTCCATATCACCATCGGAGATGCCGAGGTAGCGCACGATACGCTGGAGTCCCGCCGCGAACTGCACTGCCTCGCGCGCGTTCTTCACGTCCGGCTCGGTCACGAGCTCCATCAAGGGCACCCCGGCCCGGTTGAAATCAACGTAGGTAGCGCCCGAATCGTTGGCGCTCGAATCAACCCCGAATTCAACCGAATTTCTATCGAATATTCGTTTCTTATTCGTTTTTATTCGGTCGCCATTCGGGCGAGGCGCCGAGTGAATGAGGCGCGCGGTGTCTTCTTCTAAGTGAATGCGTGTGATGCGGACGCCGTTCAATATTCCGCCGGTGACGAGCGGCTCCTCGTACTGCGATATCTGATATCCCTTCGGGAGGTCCGGGTAGAAGTAGCTCTTGCGGTCAAAGTGCGAGCGCTCCGCGATCGTGCCGCCCAGCGCCATGCCGAGTTTCAGTACCGCCCCGATGGCTTCACGGTTCGGCACCGGGAGCGTTCCGGGATGCGCGAGACAGATAGGGCACACATTCACGTTCGGCTGGGGTTCTTCAGGGTTGTTCTTGCACCCGCAGAACATCTTGGTCGCGGTTTTTAATTCAATATGGATTTCTAAACCAATGGTGGGGAGATACATCGTTTCATTATATAGTAACAAGAAATGGGCAAAAACGCCTCCGACCTTCCAGATAGCGTGGTGCGGCAAAAATCCGCCCGCGCACATTAAGTGCGTCGGGCGGTACATTTTTTCGGATGGAACGGCTTGCTAAACCAAAATCCGACCGTCATTTAGTATAGTAAGATTTTTCAAGGGTGCTTTAATTAATTAAAGCACCCTCTTTCTTCCTTGCAAAAGAGTGGCGTGCAGATACACAAAATAAGCGAATCATATTTAAAAATCCGCCGAAGGGCGGATTTTTGGTTTCCAGAATCAATGTTTGGGAAGTCGGACTTCCCAAGGAAGTCGGACTTCCTTAAATTAATCTAACACCTCTATGCCCGTAAATTTTTTCTGACCAATAAAAAGATGTCGGACGTCCTATAGGACGTCCGACATCAAAACATTACTCCACTACCTCAATCCCCATCTGTCGGGCAGTGCCTTCAACGATCCGCATCGCCGCTTCAATGTTCTCCGTATTTAAATCCGGCATTTTCTTCTCGGCGATCTTCCGCACATCCTCCCGCGTTACCTTACCCACCTTTATTTTGTGCGGCTCTGCGGAGCCCTTTTCAATGCCCGCCGCTTTCTTCAAGAGCGAAGCGACCGGCGGGGTCTTCAGAATGAACGTAAAACTCCTGTCCTCGTAGATGGTGATCTCCGCGGGAATGATATCCCCCGCCATCGCCTTCGTCGCCTCGTTGAATTCCTGGCAGAACTTCGCGATGTTCACGCCGTGCTGACCCAAAGCGGGCCCAATCGGAGGGGCGGGGTTCGCGGCACCGGCGGGAATCTGGAGTTTGAGAACTGTTTTGATCGGTTTGGCCATACGCTTACGCTAAAGCGATACTAAATATACAAATGCATACTGATGCTACGAATATGCGGATGTAAATGCCCACCTATTCGTATTATTCGCATGCATTCGTAGATTGGCATCGCGTTTATACTTTCTGCACCTGCAGCGAATCCAGCTCCAGTAATGTATCTCGGCCAAAAATGGGGACCAGCACCTTCACCTTCCCGTGCTCCTCATCCACCTCCGCCACCTTTCCCTCCTGGTCGCGGAAGGGTCCGTCCACGATGCGCACGAGCTCATCCACCTTGAGGTCCACCTTGAATTTCGTTTCCTTCTGCCCCATGCGCGCTATGAGCTCCTCCACCTCGGCATCGGAGAGCGGCGCGGGGACCGTGGGGTCGGACCCCACGAAACCCGTCACGCGCGGGGTGTTCCGCACCACCGCCCACGAGTCATGGTCCAAAACCATATCCACGAGCACGTAGCCCGGGTAGATCTTTTCCTCAAATGTCTGGCGCTTGCCTCCCTTCACTTTTATCTTTATCTCCTTGGGCACCACCACATTGAAGATTTTATCGGTCATGAGGAGCGACTCCACCCGCTGTTTCAGGTAGCGCTCCACCGCATCCTCGTAGCCCGAGTACGTGTGAATGGCATACCACCGCCGCTCCTTGCTCGCTTGGGGGGTTGTCTCCCTTTTTGCAGCGCGTATAGGCATACCCAGTACTACAACTGCGATGGTGCCAAGCGCCTCCGCAGTTGATTGTAATTACCACCTCTACCATCGACTGAAGGCGGGTAATATAGCAAATAGGAAAACATACTAATTAGGTTGACTGTCGCAGTTGTAGTACTAGGCATAAGTTAAAGCACCAGGGTTCGCTCGAGTGCCTGCATAAAAATGAAATCGAGCGCGCCGAGGAACGCCGCGAATACCAAGGAGAGCACAATGACGAAAACCGTGTAGCGCACGGTCTCCTCGCGGGTCGGCCAGTTCACCCGCCGGAGCTCCTGGCGGGATTCCTGTAGAAATAATTTTGCTTTCTCGAGCATAAGAGTGCGATACCAATATACCAATTCATGCGAATAATACTAATGGTATACGAATTCGTCGTATTCGCAATCATTAGTGTGAATTCACTGTATCAGTATCGCATTTTATACGTTTAAACGTCAAGGTTTTTTACCGTCCCCGCGTGGGCCTGGATGAAGTTCTTCCGCGGCTCCACCGCCTCACCCATGAGGACGTCAAAGAGGTGATCCGCTTCCACCACATCCTCCACCGTGACCTGTTTCAACACGCGCAACGCGGGGTCCAACGTGGTCTCCCAAAGCTGGGTGGGGTTCATCTCCCCAAGCCCCTTGTAGCGCTGGACGCTGACGTTCTCGCCGCCCAGCGCCTTCGTCACACTATCACGCTCGCCGTCGCTCCACGCGTAGCGCACCTCCTTCCCCCGCTGGAGGCGGAAGAGCGGCGGCTGGGCGATGTAGAGGTGCCCGTGTTCTATGATCTGCGGGAAATAGCGGTAGAAGAGGGTGAGGAGGAGCGTCCGGATGTGGGCGCCGTCCACGTCGGCATCGGTCATGAGGATGACCTTCCCGTAGCGAAGCTTCGCAAGGTCAAAATTGTCGGCGATGGCCGTTCCCAGCGCTATCACAAGGGAACGTATCTCCTTATTTACGAGCATCTTGTCAATGCGCGCCTTTTCCACATTCAGAATTTTCCCCTTGAGCGGCAATACCGCCTGTGTCCGCCGATCGCGGCCCTGCTTACACGAACCTCCAGCGCTGTCCCCCTCCACGATGAAAAGTTCGGATTCCTCAGCCTTCCGCGAGCTGCAGTCAGCGAGCTTGCCGGGGAGCGTGAGCCCCTCCAGGGCCCCCTTCCGAAGCACGGTGTCCTTCGCGGCCTTCGCGGCCTTGCGCGCCTTCGCGGCGAGGAGATTCTTTTCCAAAATGACCCGCGCATCGCTTCCATAGCGCTCCAAAAACTCCTTCAGGCCCTCCGCCACGGCCGCCTCCACGGCGGTGCGCGCCTCCGGGTTCCCCAGCCGCGCCTTTGTCTGCCCCTCGAACTGCGGCTCGTGTATCTTGATGGATACGGCGGCGATGAGCCCCTCGCGCACGTCGTCCCCGGTGAGGTTCTCCTCGGACTCTTTGAGATAATTTTCCCGCCGCGCGTAATCGTTCAGGGTTCGCGTGAGCGCCGACCGGAAACCGGTGAGGTGCATGCCGCCGTCGGGGGTATAGATGTTGTTCGCAAAGCTCATCTCCTCGTTCTCCGCGTCATCCGCGTAGACGAAGGCGGTCTCCACGTCAACTCCTTCCACCTCGCGGTGCGTGTAGAAGGGACGGTCCTGGACGGTCCTGGTGTTCCCCACGAGGTAGCGAATGAAGGACTGGAGTCCTCCCCCAAAGCAGAACCCGTAGCGGAACGGCGCCTCCCCTGCCTGCCCTGCATGCGCAGGCATGGCAGGCAGGCCGCGCTCATCAAGGAGTTCAATGCGCACCCCTTTGGTGAGGTAGGCCTGCTGGCGGAGATGGTCCAACACTTTTTTCAAATCAAACTCTATTTTCTGAAAAATCTGCGGGTCCGGCTGGAACGTGATCTTCGTTCCCGTGCGCTCCGATTTCCCTATCTTTTTTACGGAGTACATGGGAATCCCCCGCTGGTATTCCTGCACGTACACGCCGCCGTCCTTATTGACCTCGGCCTTCACCCACACCGAGAGCGCGTTCACGACGCTGACGCCTACACCGTGGAGGCCGCCGGATACCTTGTAGGATTCGCCGCCGAACTTGCCCCCCGCGTGAAGCGTGCAGAGCGCCGTTTCAAGCGCGGACTTTTTCGTCTTCGGATGGATGTCCACGGGGATGCCGCGCCCGTCGTCGGTTATGGAAACCTTATTCTCCCTATGGAGTTCAACGACGATGTTCTTGGCGTAGCCGGCCATCGCCTCGTCAATGGAGTTGTCCACCACCTCCCAGATGAGGTGGTGCAGGCCGTCCACGCCGGTGGAGCCAATGTACATGCCGGGGAGCTTCCGCACCGGCTCAAGCCCCTCCAAAACATAAATGTCCTTGGCGCTGTATGATGGGGTTTTCTTGTCTTCGGACATACCCAGTACTACAACTGCGATTGCGCGGCGCCAGCCAGCGGCAGCGCGTGCTTGCTATACCCACCTCTGACCAAAAGTGAGTTCTGAAAATGCAATGATGCTGACATTCGTTTTCCTATCGTAGTTGCAGTACTGGGCATAATAACGCCCGTTCTCCGGGCATCCTTTTCCTTACTATTCTATCACAAAAAAGCGCTGATTTTCAAGCGTCCATGCGGGTTTTCCCGGCTCCAAGGTGTGCTTAAAACCTCACGAAAATCACCTCTTCCGCCACCGATTCACGAACATCCCCGCCGCGATCGCCAGCACGATAACCGCCGCACCTCCGATGAGCACGTAGCGCCCCCACACGGAAAAGCGAACCGCATAGGACAGGTACGCCTCGCCGACCGACCACCCAATAAACCCCATAATGAGCGCGCGCACCAAGCTCCCTAAGAAGGTGAGGATGATGAACGAGCGGGTCGGGTACCGTACCATGCCGCACGCCGCCGATACTAATGAATTCGGCACCACCGGGAACGCCCGCAGGAAAAACACGAGGAGCTCGTCCCCCGTCCCCTTTGTGATGCGGTTGCGCCACCGCTCAACCTTGCTCCATGACAGCCCGAAGCGCTTCCCCCACATCTTGATGAGCGGCTCGCCGCCCACATAGGCGAGCGAGTACACGAGAATAGCGCCGAGGGTGAGACCAAACGCCGCCGGCAGGACCACCCACAGCATGCCGTCAAGGAACACCGTCTTGATGGAGCCGAACGCAGGCAGGAGGAGAAATCCCGCCGCCATGAGAACTATGGAGGACGGCACTGGCGCGATGATCTCTTCTATGAACGACAGGAAAAATACACCAAAGACGCCGTATTCCCTCACGAAGGGGGTGATTTGGATGATAAAATCTTCCATTGCTTCAATAATAGAACGGCGGAGACGGGGACAAGTTTCTCAAAATGAAAAGCGCCGTTTCCCGTGTGTGGGGTGTGTGCCTTTCAAAGCCCCGCCGAAAGGCGGGGCACTGAATTTTGTAACCTCGCTCTGCTCGGACAAAATTCGTGTGGTCTATTCCTGAAATAGTCCGGACCCCAGTAGTAAAGCAAGGATTACTACGGGGCACAGCGCATTTCGCTCCGACCGCGGTCGCGGACAAGCCTGCCTGCGCAGGCAGGGAAATCCCCCCGCCTGCGTGGCCGAAGCCACTTCGGCGAGGCGAAGGCCCGCCTGTCTGCGTGCGTCTGCCTGTGCGTACACGCAGACAGGTACACGCACAGGCAGGCGAAAATGTCTAAGATTGGGGGCAGTATAAACTTTGGTGCTGCGCTATAACATGGTGCTATGACATGTCATAGCACCGGTAAATATCCGCACGCTCTTATAATAGCTATGTCACCGCAATTCAGCCATGGCATAGTTCGCGTGACAATCCATCTGGAAACATATCCTTGGTCACTATGAGACACCTGAAACAACCACGCACTATGACATGTCATAGTACTGTTACTTCTATGATACTGCCACATTGCATTGCTATGACGCGTCATAGCAATTTAAAAAATAATGGGCAGCTCATTTTGACAAACTCAGAGAGAAGCCACGGGCTTATCCAGCCTTCGTAGCCCCGCTTAGCGGGGCGGAGTAGGCCGCCCGTAGCTTCTCTCCATTCGGGGTTACGTGGAGCGCCTGCCTGCGCAGGCAGGCCCGCCTGCTCCGATTTGAGTCCTCGGGACTCTCATCGAGAGTCTCGGGACCGGTAGGCAGGGAACCCCGCACCGTCCGCCTAAGGCGGACTGGTGCGCGGGTAAAACTGCCGCGCCGACCTGCTTCGCTGGAGCTTCAGCGAGGCGAGTGACGATTTTCCGCCAAAGGCGGATCAGCCTTTGGCTGAGAACGAAACTGACGGCGCGCTTCGCGCGGCAGAACCGAAACTGAACGCCCCACCTGCGTTAAAACTTCGGCGGACAAGTCGGGCGGGCCCCATAGCAAAGCCTTTGGCTTGCTACCCCGGTAGTAGAAACTTCGTTTCACTACGGGGCACAGCGCGGCAAGCAAAATTTTTGCCTGCCCCATAGTTAAATCCGAGTTAAATCCGAAGGATTTATACTATCGGGGTTTACCCCCCGTAGGGAAACGAAGTTTCTCCTTCTGGGCCCGCCCTCGCTTTTGCCGCTTCTTTTTTCGCCGCCGCAATTTTTCGTGCCAGTGAAACTGGCACGCCGCCTTAAATTTCTAAACTGTAAATTCAACCAATTTAACTAACAACCAAGAAACTATCAGGAATGAGATTGAAAAGAGAGGAACAAATATAATTTTCGTTCTGTCTTTCGGCTGGAATGACCACGATGAATAATTGTTTAATTTAAGCTGTTCAAACAAATTTTTATCTTCCGGTTTTATTCTTCTGATTATTAAAGAAAATACCAATACTGCAACTGGAACTAATGCAGCTGAAACTAATACCGATATAAGCTTTGCTGTTGTGTAGGGGGAACCCGGGCCAAACAAATCTATCAAACTAGGAATAGTAAAAAGAAGAATTACTAAAAATGGCGAGTCAGCCAACAATAGAATAGTCGCAAGTTTTCTTCTCCAGAAATAACCTTTTTGTTTTATTTCGGTAAGTACTGGTTCAATACTTTCATTTTTTTCCTTTGTACCAACAAGCGCAGTTGTTATCAATAAGCCAAAAATTGATAAACAGTTAGATAACCCAATAAGCCCAAGCTTAAATATGTTTTTCCTCAATGCTCTGAAGGCAATCAAACCTGCTAAAATGCCTGTCATCAATGAACTTATTATCAGCAAAAGTATCGCGCTAATTGCGGGATGTTTAGCAACAAAAGTCGAGTAGTAAGTTTTTATAGGCGAAAAGTTGATTATCCATAAATCTTCAGTTAAGAATTTTGAAGGTGCGTTGATTTCTATTTTAGTATATTTGATGTTTTGATTTTGTCCGCTGTAAAAATTTTTCAAGTCATCGGCAAAACTGGCGTAACTACCAATATAATATTCTGTTTTTGTATAACTTTTAATCTCCTGAAATACTTTTGGTGAAACATGGCCGATTACTCTAATTGTTACCGGAACGGTTTTGCTTCCATAAACGCTTGTGGGTAACATTGGAAAATAAATATTTTTTGTTGGAAATGTTACAAATACACCTCTATTTTGAGCAGATATATTTTTTTCGGGAGAGCTTATCCAAGAAGCAACAAAAGAATATTCTTTGCCAATGTAGTTATCTAAAACCGGAATAGAACCGCTTTCAATTTTTAATCCTTTATTTTTTAAATAATCATAAAGACCAGAAGCGGTTTTGGCAGTGATAATCTCCGAAGTAATACCCTCTTTCTCCAAATGCTCGTAAACTACAACATCTGGCTCAACGCCTCTGCCAGCACCCTCTGGCGCGCCGAGAGTACCAAACCCATTTGTTCCAGCTGTACCCAATGTTCGAGAAAGTAATACAAAAGGAATCGTATAAATTTGGGTCATCTGTAAAAATTTTGTCGTATCGTCCAAATTTGATTTTGCCTTCTTTGAAATTTCTTCACCGCTTAACTGGGGCAAAATTTTTACAACATCAATCGCCACTTTGTTCGGGTCGGAAGGAACAGGGAAAAGCCAAACAACGCCATTGCTATTTTCACCTTCGAGTCCAACGCTAATAATCATTTTTTGCAAGCCATTATCATAGTTGATAAATGCCTGTTGATTGCTTTCGTTTGAATAATCCCAGCGATCTGAATAAGGGTCGGGTCTAATCATCATGCCATCTGCTAATACTGACTTGGGAACGAAAGAAAATACCGCTAATAATGCAATTAGCAATAATGTAATGAGAGTGAATAGTTTTTTCATAGTTTTATTTTACGATTATTTAATTAAATCATCAACGCTAACCTCAAGAGCTTTGGTTATTTTTTGTCTTTTTGTAGCCCCAAGGAGAATCGAACTCCTGTTCCATGGCTGAGAACCATGTGTCCTGGACCACTAGACGATGGGGCCTTCGCGATGCAAAACTACGAATACGTCCGAATCTGCAAATTTTCTACGAGTAATTCAAATTTATTCGCATCATTCGCATCAATTCGTATATTAGCATCGTGTAAGCGGAGCGCAACTAATAAACTAACCCAACTCGCCCTCATCATACAAGCCCTTCTTTTTCAGCCATTCTTTCTCTTGGCGCACGAGGAGTTCGGCCGCCTTTCCCGGCTCCGCCATTATTTCCTTCACCACCCGCTCCAAGCGAACCGACTGGGAGGCCTTGAGGAGTACCACATCCCCGCTCGCCAGCGTGCCCCGCAAAAATTCCGCGGTCTCCCCGAGGGTCAGAAACGCGTGGATGGCGCGCGGCGGGAATCCCTCCTTCGCCTGGCTACGGACGGGCAGGCCCGCTTTCGCCGCCGCCTCGGCGATGAACTTGGCGCGGAGCCCCACTGTCACGAGTATGTCCGCGCACTTCGCGGCGGCGCGGCCAGCTTCCTCATGCGCCTGAAGCGTGTACTTTCCTATTTCCAGCATATCGCCCAGAACCGCGATGGTCCGTTTCGCACTTACCGCCTTGAGGGTTTCCAGGGCCTCCCGCATGGCGAGCGGAGAGGCATTGTAGGTACCGTCAATAATGAGGGAGCCGCGGAGCCCCGCGAAAGCCCGGAGACGCCCGGGGGGCGCCTGAAATCCGCGGAGGGTCTCCGTGATGGAAACGAGGTTCTCACCGAACACGAGCCCCACCGCGGCGGCGGCTGCGGCGGCATAGGCATACGCGCGCCCAACGGCACCCTCCAGGCGCACCGGCACCACGCTCCCCCCGTAGGAAATCTTGAAGGTGATGGCGGCATGCTCCCCCTCGGTGTGATTTGCGAAATTTACCACGCGCACGTGCGCGCTCTCGCCGAAACCGAAGGTCATCACCTGCGCGCGGGTGAGCGCTTTGGTCGCGAGCACCGCCTCATCATCGGCGTTCAGCACCGCAAAGCCGGTGGCTGGGAGCTCGCGGACGAGCTTCGCTTTTTCCCCAACCACCGCATCGGGTCCCGCGAAGAATTCCACATGCACCGGAATGGCTCCCATGGCGGTAAAAACCCCGATGTGTGGGCGTACGGTATCAAGGAGAAACCGCATGTCGCCGGGGCGGTCCACGCCGTATTCCAACACCAGCACCTCCGGGTAGCTCTCCGCGCGCCCAATGAGATTTGCGAGAGAGACCGCGAGCACACGGCACCAGAAAAAAATGCCGCCGCTTCCCTCCCACTCGCCCAAGATGGTGAGCGGAAACCCGATCTCATTGTTGTAACTCTTGGAGGCCGCGCGCACCCGCCGGCTCCGCCCCAAAACCACCGCGATGGCGTCCTTGGTGGACGTTTTCCCGGCACTCCCAGTAACCCCCACAATGCCGGGGTGATAGCGGCGCACCGTGAGGCGCGCAAGTATCTTGAGCACGCGGCCCAGTAGTTTGAGCGCTGAACGTTTGAGCATAATCATGGCGCCGAAGGCACGGTCTTTAAATTATCAGGCGGAATGCTGTAGTAGTTCAAGGCGAACTCCATAAGGTCGCGGAAGGCGGGCACCACCGTGAGCCCCGCGAGCTCCCCAACCTGGGGCCGGTCCATCTTGGCGAGTATCACGAGGCGCGGGTCAGAGACGGGAGCGAACCCCACGTAGGTGTGGATGAGCTCACCGGTATAGCCGCCGGTGGCGAAGTTGGGGATGAGCGCGGTTCCCGTCTTCCCCGCCACCCGGAAACTCGGGATGGCCGCCAATTTATTGAACACAACCGACGATTCCATCATCCCCGCCACCGCCCGCGCGGTGGCCTCGTCCATCACCCGCCTCACCACGTACGGCGCGGCGTGCGCATCCACATACGGCCGCATGAGGAGCCCCCCGTTCGCGATAGCCGCAAACGCATTTATGAGCTGGATGGGGGTGACGGCAACCCCCTGCCCGAAGGAGGCGGTCGCAAAATCAATCTGGCGCGCGTCCTTCCGCTCGAGATTTTTCAAATTTCCGGCAAGCTCGTCTGGGAGGTCAACGCCGGTGGGTTCCCCGAATCCAAATCGCGTGAGGTATTCATAGAAACGCTGGTTCCCCGCCTTGGATTCGGCGTAGACAGCCCCCATGTTCACCGAATTCTCAATGACGTTCGTCATGGTGATGGTGCCGTACGCATTGTTATTGAAATTGCTGATGGTCTTCCCGTTCAGGGTGATGTGGCCGACATCGGTGAACGTAGAGGTTGGGGTGAGCGCGCCGCTCCCGATGGCCGCCGCCATGGTAAACGGTTTCATCACCGACCCCGGCTCGTACAGGTACTGCACCGCGGGGTTCAGGAAAGAATTGATCGGGGAATCCGCGTACACGTTGGGGTCAAAATCCGGTTTTGAGGCAAGCGCGAGAATCTTCCCCGTCTTCGGCTCCTCCACGATGATGGTGCCGCCGGTCGCCCGATACTGCGGGATGAGCTCGGCGAGCTTCTGCTCGGCCTCCGCCTGAAGGTTGCGGTCAATGGTGAGATGCACGTCGTCTCCCGCCGCGAGCTCCTCATTGCGAAGCTTCTCAATGCCATAGAGGCCGGCGGGGGTCGCGATGTCGGCATTCATCCCAACGAATCCGATGAGCTGGGCGCCGAGACGCTCAAACGGGTAAAATCGGTGCTGTTTATCCCCC
>Ga0210051_1000954_pt1 | contig 28609 bp, 30 predicted proteins | sample CryGey092014_all_FD_185464 | JGI IMG/M metagenome (GOLD analysis project Ga0210051, IMG submission 185464) | Groundwater microbial communities from aquifer - Crystal Geyser CG23_combo_of_CG06-09_8/20/14_all (SPAdes) (version 2) | ecosystem: Environmental > Aquatic > Deep subsurface > Groundwater...
TGAGAAGTTTTCTGACTTTTTAACTGTGATGCCAATCTCTGACATTTTCATCTCTCTCCTCTTATTTCATTGTTAGAAGCATATAATCCTAGTGAAAAACAAATCCTAATGTTAAATAAGCAAAGCAAAAATTCAGCGGTGTGGAACACGATCGCCCATTTCAACCACTCAAACAGACAGTACAAAAATAGCTTATTTAAAAGTTTCTTTCGCGCCTGCAGTTCATCATTTAGAATAGTAAGTATTTTAACCGAACTCGGTGTAAACTTGAATGAGTGTGAACCGTATTGAAGGCAGTTCTTGTTATTGCAGACGGAATGGCTGATAGACCGCTTAAAGAGTTAGGCTGGAAAACACCTTTAGAGGCAGCCCGCAAACCTTCGCTAAACCATATAGCAAATACGGGCGTCAGCGGAATAATGGACCCAATTTCGCCAGGCTTGCCTCCCGGAAGCGACACCGCCACACTTGCACTGCTCGGCTACAACGCCTTGAAAGTTTATTCTGGAAGAGGAGCCTTTGAAGCCATAGGCTCCGGTGTAAACGTTTTACCAGGGGATGTTACTTTCAGATGTAACTTTGCAACGGTGAACGACAATTTTGTTGTTTTAGATAGGCGTGCTGGTAGAATTGCAAATGAGGACGCTTCTAAACTGGCTGAAAGTCTTCAAAAAATCAAGCTGACAAAGCATTCAGACGCTGTATTCCTTTTCAAAAATACCATTCAGCATCGTGCATCCCTAGTCATTCGTGGACCTAAACTATCAACAACTGTTAGCGATTCAGACCCTGAAAAAATTGGAGAAAAGGTCTCGGAAATAACACCTTCTGACGAAAGCCCAGAGGCTAGACTTACAGCTGAAATCCTCAATGAACTCATGCAAAAATTTCATGAAGTTTTGAAGCAACATGTAGTTAACAAAGAAAGGGTTAAACGTGGTTTACCGCCGGCAAACATCATTTTATGCAGAGGCGCAGGCACGATTCCAAACATAAAGTCTCTTTCACAAATATACGGCATAAGTGCAGTGTGCATAAGTGCCACACCATTAATTAGAGGAGTTTGTAAAACCGCTGGAATGAAGCTAATAGATGTTAAAGGCGCCACTGGAACGCCTCAAACAGATCTTATGGCTAAAGCCAAAGCAACTGTTCAGGCTTTAAAAACAAATGATTTTGTGCTCTTACACGTAAAAGCAACGGATGTCGCAAGCCACGACGGAAACATCAAACAAAAGATTGAGTTGATTGAAAAAATCGACAGCATGCTCGGCTACGTGCTTAACAACATCGACTTAGCCGCAACCTATTTTGCTGTAACTGCTGACCACACAACATCTTCCATCACAAAAAACCATGAAGGAGACCCTGTCCCCATAGCCATAACTGGCCCCTACGTTCGCCGTGACGATGTTGAAGAGTATGATGAAAGAGCATGTGCCAAAGGCGGCTTAAACAGGATTAGAGGCGCGGATTTGATGCCTACTTTGATGAATTTAATCGGGAAGACCAAAAAGTTTGGAGCCTAAAGCTTAACATGGTGAAATCTCAAAAAGTAATGCCCGCTCTATCTGAAAGGCAGAATTGAAAAAAAGGAGTCCAAGTGTGATGTCTGAAAACTTGGAGAAATGGGTTATTTCAGTTTGTGGTCTGAACTGTGCAAAATGTGACATATATGAAGCGGGTCATGGTAACAAAAAATTGCGAGATGAAATAATAGATTGGTTTAGAAAAGAACGCAACGAGACTGTTAAACCAGAGCAAGTGAGATGCGAAGGATGCGCGGGTCCACTTATCCGTCATTGGAGTCCTGACTGCAAAATGATGCTCTGTGCAAAAAAGAGACGGCTTCAACACTGTTTTCAATGCGAAGACTTTCACTGCACAAACGTGAACGAATTCAGCTCAGACGGCACCCCTCATCACAAGAGAACTATTGAAAACTCGAAAAGAATGAAAGAAATCGGAATCGAAGCATGGATTGAGGAACAGAAAAGAAAAGGCCAATGCTTATTCTGCCCATAGAAACATCAAAACGTATTCTTGCTACTGTACTGGCATGAGTCGCCATTCTCTATAGTCCGTTACAACCCTAATGTATCCTTTGAACATTTCATCAACTTCCACCTCTCCAGTGTCAACCCTTAACACGCCCTCCTCAATACTTTGAAGCTTACTCTTTGTCGCTGCAACAATTATCCTTTGTTTTCCAACACGTTTTATGATTTCAGGACTCACCTGCTGGTTTCCTCTTCCCAAAAGAATTCCCTGATGCCCAATCGGCGAAAGAACAATCCAAGCTTTCTGCCAGTCCTCCACTTCATCCAAAATCCTCTTTTCATCCACATCAAGTATGACCGCGCCTTTCTTGTAGATGTCCACGCCTAACACTGTTTTCTTTACGCCTAAAACCTCCGCAATATGTCTGACTGTTGTCCCTGGACCCAATATATAGGTGGCTTCCGGCTTCATCTCCTCTATTACAAATCTCGCTATGGCTGTTTGGTTTTCCTTCTCGTCAACCGTTGCTGGACTTACCTGCTTGCTTCCTTGAATCCGCATTGGAAGAAACGGACCTTTGAGAAAACCATGGAGCTTAATTGTGAAAGTGTCGCTTCGAATCGCCTTTTCATCAGCATCCATAACTTCAAACTCTGTCAGCTCCGCATGGTTTTGGGCAAATGCCAAAACAACATATACAGCGTCTGAAGGATTCACCGCGAAAATGCCGCTGTACATTTTCACTCCAGACGGAACGCCTAAAACAGGCACCTCACCACATTCTTGCATGGCATCAAAAATGTCCTTAGCAGTGCCGTCTCCACCAACAAAGACAATCAAATCTACCCTTGCCTTCACCATTAATTTCACTGCGGTTTTTGTATCTTCAGATGTTGTTTCCTCTCGGATTTTCATGGGCAAAACTTGAACGGGAACGCTTGCAGCCTCAGCTTCTTCTTCACCCATTATCCCCGGACAAGTCAAAATTTTCATGGATGTTTCCGTCATGTTTTCCTTTAGTTTTTCTAGAAATTCTGTTGCCCTTTTAGGCGCTACTGGTTTGGCTCCTCTCGCAATCGCCTCTTTCAAGACGCCGTCTGTTCCTTTCAGACCTACTCTGCCTCCCATGCCCGCTATCGGATTAACGATAAAACCCAGCTTCATAGTATTCATCAGTGACAAGATTTATTGCGTAAGCTAATAAACTATTTTGAAAGGTGGAGCAACAACCTAATGAATAAGTCATCGCTTGGAACGTTTTCCATTCTGGCTATATCACCCGACTCTAGATTAATGGGTGTTGCCGTCGCTTCAGGTTCTACTTCAGTGGGAGACAGAGTTCCACACGCAAAACTTGGAGTCGGCGTAATAGCCACCCAAGCCTATACGAATGTTGCTTACGGAATCAAAGGATTAGAATTGTTGGCGAATGGTTTGTCTCCGAAAGATGTTTTGGATAGGCTTTTGATGGAAGACTCTGGGCGAGAGTTACGGCAAGTGGTAATCATGGATTTCAAGAGAAGAAAGGCTGTTTTCACAGGTGCTAAGATTCCAGAGTTTTATGGAGAAATTGTAGGTGAAAGTTATGTTGTTGTTGGAAATTTGCTTGCTGAGAAAGAAGTCGTAAAAAGTATGGCTGAAAAATTCGAGCGTTCCAGTGGAGACTTAGCTTGGAGAATGGCAAAGGCGTTAAAAGCTGGAAGCGAATACGGTGGAGACAGGCGAGGAGAAAAATCAGCCGCACTAATTGTGGTCAGCACCGAAAAAGTCGAAGTGGAGATAAAAGTTGACAAGCATGTAAATCCCATCAGAGAATTGTTTCAAAAACTATGCTAACAATAAAAAAGGAGTTTTTTATTCGAAAATTCTATATCTTGAAAATTACAACATCGCATCTTGATTGAGGAAAAAACATGAAAAGAATCCTTGTAACTGGAGCCACAGGCCAGATCGGGTCTGAACTAACAATAGAGCTGCGAAAAAAATATGGCGGTGACAACGTCATTGCAGCTGGGCATAGGAGAAAACCCAGCGAAAAATTAGTTAACTCTGGTCCCTTCCAATACATTGACGTCACTAACAGAGAAAGCATCGAGAAAGTTGTGCAAAAATATGATATTGACACAATTTATCATCTTGCTGCGGTACTCTCGGCTATAGGTGAAGAAAAACCGCGAATTGCTTGGAAAGTGAACATGAACGGTCTTTACACCGTACTTGAGATTGCAAGGGAACATGGGTTAGCTAGAGTTTTTTGGCCCAGCTCCATAGCTGTCTTTGGCCCAGAAGCACCTCGCGTTAACACACCTCAAGACACAGTCCTAATCCCTCGCACAATGTATGGCGTCACAAAGGTTGCTGGTGAACTTTTGTGCAACTATTATTTCCTTCGATTTGGTTTGGACGTGCGAAGCGTTCGCTATCCTGGAGTCATAAGCAGCGAGACTCCTCCGGGTGGAGGCACAACAGACTACGCTGTAGAGATATTTTATGAAGCCGTCAAGAATAAGCGGTATACATGCTTCGTGAGGGAGAACACGGTGCTGCCAATGATGTATATGCCTGACTGTATCAAAGCAGCCATAGACCTGATGGAGGCTGACGCGTCTCGGATTAAATGTCGTACGAGTTACAATGTGACTGGAACGAGTTTCTCTGCAGGAGAGCTGACGTCTAAAATCAAAAGGTACATTCCAGAATTTGGATGTGAATATAAGCCTGACTTTCGACAGAAGATTGCGGATTCTTGGCCTATGTCGATAGGTGACAGCGTGGCTCGTGAGGAGTGGGGTTGGAATCCAACGTATGATTTGTCTGCTATGACAAAGGATATGATTGAGAAGCTAACGAAACGATTTGCCGAAGGTAATCTTTAAGGATACTCGTAAAACATCATGTCTACGTAACATTCGTCAATGAAATAGTAACTTCTTATTGCTCCTGCGTTCTTGAAGCCGTGATTTTCAAGTGTAGCTTTGTCTTTTATCAAAAAAGCAAAGAAATTTCCAATTTCAGGACTCTATCCACATCCTTATCAAGGTGGGCTTTATGAGTGTGCGCGCCAGTATTGCTCTGGAGAGGTTTGAGATTTCGAAGCACTAAGACGATGTCCGACCCGTCATACAGCTGAGAGATTTCAAGCCTCTCCAATTTCTAGGTGGTTTTCTCCTCCGTGGGTCGTTTTCCAGTATTCTTAGTAGTTTGGTTCTGATGATTGTGGATTCTGCAGAGCTCGACACACACTATGCAAACTGTCTTTTCCAATTTCTGCCTAAGAATGGTGAAATGCTAAAAGGACGATGTAATCATGAAAAAACTATAGGTAAATATTAAAAGAAACTGAGACTAAGTTTTTGTAAAAGGTGATCAATGTGGAAGTTTCACGTCATCCAACAAAATATTTAGGTGAAGAATATCAACGCTTGGTTCGTGAAAGCCTCAATTGGCAGCTTAGGGTTCTGGAAAGCGCAAGCGAACCGATCTGTACAGTAGATGGAAAGGAGGTTTTGATGCTTTGTGCAAACAACTATCTAAACCTTGCAACTCACCCAAAAGTTGTTGAGGCAACGATAGAGGCAACCAGAAAATATGGGGCAGGTGCAGGCAGTGACAGGTCGATTTCTGGCAACATGTTTCTTCATGAGGAATTGGACCGTCGTCTAGCAAAGTTCAAGAACGCTCCAGCTTCGCTAACTTTTCAAACAGGCTTCATGGCTAATGAGGGGCTTATTCCCCAGCTTGCTGGCAGAGGAGACCTATTCGTTTCAGACGAGCTAAACCACGGTTCAATAATCGACGGAGTAAGACTGAGCCGTGCGGACAGAGCTATATTCAAACATAAAAACATAGAAGACTTAACACGTGTGATGGAAGAAGCGGAAAAACACGATCCTCCATACAAACACATTTGGGTCTTCACAGACGGAGTCTTCAGCATGGACGGAGACCTTGCACCACTACCAGGAATAGCCAAGATTGCCAAGGAACACGGGGCCGGCGTCTATGTTGACGATGCCCATGGCGAAGGTGTTTTAGGCGAGGGTGGACGAGGAATCGTGGACCACTTTAAACTTGGACGTGACGAGGTGCATGCAGAGATGGGAACTTTCTCAAAGGCTTTCGGTGTCGTAGGCGGGCACGTCAGTGGCAATGAAGACCTTCGCAACTTCACGTATAATAAGGCTAGAAGCTGGCTGTTGAGCGGTGCTGTTCCGCCAGGTGTTGCTGCCGCTTGCATTGCAGCCATAGATGTGCTTGAAACAGAGCCGCAACACGTTAGAAGAGTTTGGGAAAATCGCAACCATCTCTTAGACGGATTTAAAGATGCTGGGTTTGACACTGGAAACGGGGAAACACCTATAATTCCGGTGATGTGTGGAAAAAGCAAAACGTCAAAGGACTTTGCAGACTATCTGTGGACGAAAGGCATATTCGTATTACCAATCTTCTATCCAATGGTTGCAAGAGACAAAGCAAGACTCAGAGTCCAGCTGTGCACAAAACATACAACAGAACAACTAGACAGAACTCTAGAAGCGTTCAAGGAAGGCGGCAGAAAGCTCGGAATAATCTAGAAGCTGCTAAACACCTCTCTTATTTTTTTTTATGTTCTTGCTGTAAATGCCGATAACTGTATCTTCAAAAAACAGTTGTTGTGAGAAAGAATCTGGAGCAAGATGAAATGCTTAAGAATCGCCGTTTTCCACCTTCTGTATCAAGGCAGAATGCCCAACTTTGTTGGAGCTGAATCAACTGCTGAAAGATTGGGTTTATCCATGTTTCAAAATGAATGAATCAGGAAAAACTTGCAAATAGTTTGATCATGTAAATGTTACTTCGTCTTCCATCTCTTTTGCCAGTTCGGCTAAGAGTTTCTTCTGGTGTCGGCTAAGTTTTGTGGGTGTTCGAACGATGACTCTGATAAACTGATCTCCTCTGCCCCATCCATGCAAATGTGGTACTCCTTTCCCTTTTAACCTAAACATTATGCCAGTTTGGGTTCCAGCTGGGATTTTGAGCCTTGCTTTTCCCTCGAGAGTTGGAACATGAATTTTTGTCCCTAATGCTGCTTGAGGAAAACTTATATGAGCCTCACAATAGAGGTCGCTTCCACTTCTCTTGAAAACCTCATGAGATCTAACATGTACAACCACGTATATATCCCCCTTCGAACCGCCCCGAACCCCTGGTTTTCCCTCTCCGCGCAGTCTAAGACTGTAGCCGTTATCAATGCCTGGGGGGATCTTCAGCTTTATTTTGCGAAGACGCTGGATGATTCCTGTGCCCTTACACTTTGTGCAGAGGCTTTCAACGAGCACACCCTTGCCGCGACACTTACTGCATGTTTCAACTTCTATGAAGTGCATATACCCAAAGCTTCTAGTGTGCCGTATTTCCCCTGTCCCGTTGCATTTTGGACATTTTTTGGGCCTAGTTCCGGGTTTTATCCCGCTACCGTGGCAAATGTCACAAGTGTCGAAGCTGGGCACCTCCATATTCCTGTTTAAACCAAAAGCCGCCTCTTCCAACGATATTTCAACATCATATTGTAGGTCTCCTCCTCTCTGCGGGCCGTATCTGTGGCGGGTTCCACCAAAGAACATGTCAAATATGGTTTCGAATCCGCCTAAGCCGAATCCTATGTCCCTGAAAATCCTGTCGAAGTCTGCACCTCTGAAAATGTCATCCCAAGTGTATCTACTGCTTATTCCATCATACCCGAATCGGTCATATTGCATGCGTTTCTCGTCGTCAGAAAGAACAGCATAAGCTTCTGATATCTCCTTGAACTTCTCTTCTGCTTCAGGTGACTTGTTTCGGTCTGGATGATATTTCAACGCCAGCTTGCGATATGCCCTCTTTATCTCCTCTTTAGAAGCGTCTCTTGAAACGTTGAGAACATTATAGTAGTCTTGCTTGTTGCTCATTGTCTGCCAGCCTAAAGGCTATAGAAAGGATCTAGTCTTTCTTCTCTTCTTCGTAGTCTGCGTCCACAACTTTCTCCTTGGATTCTTCTGCTTTCTCGGGTTTTTCTTGTTCTGCTCGTTTCGCTGCTGCTTGCTGGTAGACGACCGTTCCAACCTCTTGAAGAACCTTCGCCAACTCCTCGTTCTTTGCCTTGATTTTCGTAATGTCTTTGCCGCTGAGAATCTCTCTGAGTTCTGCGACTGCCTTATCTATTCTCTCAACTTGCTCCTTGCCAAGCTTGTCAGCCAGATCCTTCTTCGTCTTTTCAGCGGTGTAGATCAACGAGTCGGCGTTATTGCGGATCTCAACCTCTTCTTTCCTCTTTTTATCCTGCTCTGCAAATTGCTCTGACTCCTTTATCATGCGTTCCTTCTCCTTCTCTGAGAGCTTCGTTGAAGCCGTGATAGTGATCTTCTGCTCCTTTCCTGTCGCCATATCTTTAGCGGAGACGTTGAGTATGCCATCAGCGTCAATGTCAAACGTCACCTCTATCTGGGGCACACCTCTAGGCGCCGGGGGTATCCCCGTCAGGTTGAACATGCCGAGAGAGATGTTGTCCGCAGCCATGCTTCTCTCTCCCTGAAGCACATTGATGGTCACGGTGGTTTGGAAGTCCGCTGCTGTTGAGAAGATCTGGCTTCTCTTTGTCGGGATAGTCGTGTTTGCCTCTATAATCTTTGTAAACACACCCCCTAAAGTCTCAATACCTAAGGAGAGAGGAGTCACGTCCAGGAGCAACAGATCTTTTACCTCACCAGCTAACACTCCTCCTTGGATAGCTGCTCCAACCGCAACACATTCCATGGGATCTACACCTCGCTCTGCAGGTTTTCCCATCACTTCCTCAACAAACTTCCTTACCATGGGCATTCTTGTTTGGCCGCCGATTAAGATGATTTTGTCTATGTCATTTGGTTCAAACTTCGCATCTGAGAGTGTCCGCATTATTGGGGTTCTAATTTTTTCAACGATGGGTCGCGTAAGCTGTTCAAGCTTAGCTCTGTTTAACGTGCTGTGCAGGTGTTTTGGTCCGCTAGTGTCGGAGGCTATGAATGGAAGGTCAATATCTGTGGTGGTCAGTGTGGAAAGCTCTATCTTCGCTTTCTCAGCAGCCTCCTTAAGCCTTCGCATAGCCATCTTGTCTTTTCTGAGGTTGATCCCGGTTTGATCACTGAACTCTTTAAGTAAATGCTCGACGACTGCATTGTCTAGGTCGGTTCCTCCGATCTTTGTGTCGCCGCTAGTAGCCAATACCTCGAAGACTCCACCGCCAAAGTCCATTATAGTGGTGTCATTTGTTCCTCCTCCGAAGCTGAAGACCATGATTTTCATCTCCTTCTCCAGCTTATCGAGGCCATATGCTAGGGAAGCAGCCGTCGGCTCGTTTATAATCCTTGAGATCTTAAAGCCTGCTATCTCACCTGCGTCCTTGGTGGCCTGTCTTTGGTTATCGTTGAAATGGGCAGGAACTGTGATGACACATTTCTTCAACTTCTCACCGAGGAACGCTTCTGCGTCTCTTTTTATCTTTTGTAGGATGAAGGCTGAGATTTGTTGGGAAGTATACTCTTTACCGTATATGTTCACTTTATAGTCTGTTCCCATCTTCCTCTTGATCTCGAAAACTGTTCCCTCAGGGTTTGTGACGGCTTGCCTCTTTGCTGGTTCTCCTACGAGGAGTTGGCCGTCCTTAGTAAATGCTACGACTGAGGGAAACATCTTGCCAGCTATTGTGGGGCCTTCTGCACTAGGTACTATTGTAGGTCTTCCAGCCTCCATGATAGCGGCTGCTGAATTGGTCGTTCCTAAGTCTATTCCCAATATTCTTTCTCTAGGTTTTTCCTTGCTCATGAGTCTCACCTAAACGTGTAGCAATCTTAACCATACTAAGTCTGATAACCTTGTCTTTAAGCATGTAACCTTTCCTAACTTCTTCAATAATTACGTTTTCATCATATTTTTCTGTTGGAACCTTCATCACAACCTCGTGCAGTTCTGGATTGAAGGTTTTTCCAACCGCCACTATTTTCGCGAAGCCCTCTTGCCCCAAGGCGTCGTACATTTTCTTGAGGGTCATTTCGACGCCTTCCAAAAGGGCTTGCTTGTTTTCGGTCTCTCTGCCGGAACGGAGGGCCAACTCAAACCCGTCTATGACGTTGAGAAGGTTCACTATAAGCTTTTCTTTGCTTAACTGGGCTACCTCTCGAAAGTTCTTTTCCACTCGCTTCCGATAATTCTCAAAGTCCGCTTGAAGATAAGTCAAACGGTTAAGGTATTCACTCGACTTTTCACGTTCCCGCTTCAACGCCTCATCCAGCTTCTTCACCGTGCTGGATTCGGATCGCACCTTTTTCTTCATCTACTTACATCCTCCCTTTGATTCAAATCCACAAGATGATCTAGTGGGGCACGCAGTTTTCAAGTTTGCGTAACCATCTATCACTTGTGTACACCTCCTAGGGATCAAACAAGAACGAAAATCTGTTCATGACAGCGCAGTTTTTCCAGACCGTTTGAGACCATTAAGCACCTTATAAATTTGCTGTCATAGTTAAAATGTTTCGTAATTAGAGGCACAACAAAACACGCATCAGAGCCAAAATGCATAATTCTCTTAAGGCGGAACCCGACAAAGCAACGAAGGGAGACATTGCGTATGGAGTTGGAAAGATTCCAGAGAAACAAAGTAAACTCAACACAAAAATGGGCTGGAACAAACACAGGTTTAACGCTTTCAGGCGTACACGTATTTTTTTCGCTTTCAGTATTGTCTACGTTTTCAGATGATTGAAATGAAAAAAGTTTGCAAATGGTATATTGTTTGTCCGATGAAAAGATTTTATGAAGAAGGGAAGCTGGAGCGGAAATGGATAGAGAAGTATTGTATGGGTGACTATATGCGGTGTGTACGGTATAAACTGGAGGAGGCTGGAATACCGCATCCAGACAACATGCTTCCAAATGGCAAGATAATGAAATCGTTATGACGAGTTTCTTCTTAGGAAAACTTTAATTCAATATTTTGTTATTTCGTTAATGAGAGAAAATGGCCAGACTAGTTGAGTTAAAACTTACGATGAGCTTATCCATTTTTCTAGTAGCCTTCATATTCGCCCTATTCTTATCAGCAATAATGTTTATTCTTGGATTCTCCGGTCTCTCTTGGATTTACGCTTTGATTGGCACAATAATTTTCATATTAATTCAATATCTCATTGGACCAGCCATCGTCAAAGCCTCAACACACCTACGCTATCTAAAAGCCGGAGAAAACCAATGGCTCGAATCCACTGTAAAGGAACTTGCAGACAAAAGTAGAATACCGACGCCGAAACTAGCCACAGTTCCAGACCAAACCCCAAACGCCTTTGTCTTCGGCAGAACAGCTGGCAGCGCCACCTTGGCAGTTCATGAAGGACTGTTGATCAAGTTGAACAAAGAGGAAGTCAAAGGCGTAATTGGACACGAGCTAGGACACATAAGACATAAAGATTACATCGTGATGACCCTGCTTTCCGCATTACCTCTACTCGCCTATCTCATAGCTCGGGGAACATGGACGGCGGCAAGATTTTCTGGTTCCTCTTCAAAAGGCAAAGAAGGCAGTATAAGAGCTGCGTTCTTCCTAGTTGGAATAATCTCCTACGTAGTCTACATCCTTTCGCTTCTATGCGTGATGAAGCTCAGCAGACTGCGAGAGCATTACGCAGACGCTTACTCAGCTTACGTAACTACGTCGCCTCGAAGCCTAGAAAGCGCTTTGGCAAAAATCACTTATGGGTTGTCACTTTCACGAAAACCGCCTTCTGGAGCTAGAGCCTTCTATATTGGTGATCCAGCGTTAGCTAAACAGGAGATTCAGCAAATAATGTCTAGAAAGCAAGAGTACGACTTGGACAAAGATGGGGTGCTGGATGAAAGAGAGTTAGAGCTGGCTATGGAAAAGGAAGCTAAATCAACATGGTCAAAAATAAACATGTGGTTTTCAACGCATCCGCCAACTTTTAAGCGAATATTGCTCTTGAGTGAAATAGAAAGGGAAATGGAGACCGGAAGATACACAAGCGACCGCGTCTACGCCCATGTCTAATATCAGTTAGGCTAGTTCTAATGAGGCTAGAGCTTCTTGTATGCTTTTCCTCTTGTTTCTATATGAGTCACAAAAATCGTCTTTTCTGCTTTCTCTACATAGAATATTATTCTGTAGTTGCCTATTCTTACTCTAAAAGTTCTTTCCAAGCCCCTGATCTTTGTTATGTCCATTTCTTTAAGTGTAAAAGGATAGTTTTCTAGTTTCGCTACAGCATTTTTGATGTTGTTCCTTATGCTCTCATTTTTTATTTGATGAAGAAATCTGTAAGCCTTCTTGTGGACAACTACTTTGTATTTAGGCACTTTTGATTTCCTCTAAAGTCGCGCAGTCTCCTTTCTTCATTTCTGCTAGACGCTTTCTAATTTCCTCAAGTTTCATTTTAGGCAAGCTCTCTTCTGGAATCGTTCTAATAAAAACTTCTTCAATCACATCTTCTATGAAAGCCAGTTTTTCACTCACTTTCTTAACTTCGCCATAAACCATTTCCAAAGTAACCTTACTGGTATTCAACAGGTATTCACCACTAACATTTCCACACACAAAAATATAAAGAATCTTCTCATAACAAACGCATCGTTAACATCCAAAGTAGTGTCGTTTTGCCGGAGCCGAAGAGTCGCATGATCGCTATGAAGTCTCATTTCCTTACTTGGAGGTTTACATAAGGAGGACGCGAATTTTGCGCCCACTTAGTTTGTAGATTGCGCGTGTGGCTTTTGGTTTATGTGCCTTCGGTCTCGGACTGTTTGTCATGTTGCCAGACTTGTTTGCCTGCGTGGCATTAGCCGTATTGCTATGTTTCACTGTCAAATATTAAGAACATCACTTGTATGTGCGCGCTTAGGTTTCTATGTTGAAGGGTAGAATGGCATGTGCGTGGATTGTAGATCGGTTGATGATTTCGTAGCCCAGTAGCAAGTAGACGCATAATTCTTACTTGTCGATTACATCTGCTCTCAATGCCTTAACAATTATGGTTTCGCCTTCACTCAAGTAGCCACTTTCAAAGAGTTCCTCTCTCATCGCTACTTGTCCGTCAACAGTCTATGCTTGTGGCAAATGAACTCGTATCTGTCCTTCGGCAGTGTCTACTTTTGCATGTTCTTGAAGAGAACAACAGCGGCTCCGTCAACTTCCGTGGGTTCTGAGTGATTGAGGAACCACCAACCTCTCCGAGCTTTGACGCGTGGTTTACACCTGCAACGCGCTTCGAAGTTCATGTCGTTGAGTATTTCCAAGTCGGATTCTGGATCTCCATTGGGCTGAAGTGCGTTAGTCAATGGCGCATACAAAAATACGCTTGCAACTGCAACTATTACTAGTGTCATGGCAAGAATCTTTATTTTCGACTTCATCTTTTTCCACATCCTTCTGCACTTGTTGAGTGAAGCTTTGTTGGTTCTTAATTAAAGGGTGACGCATGATTCGTATGAACGATTCATTCAGTAGAAGGTAATTTAATAGATGCTTTTTGCTGTGAATACTGGCTCATAAGATAGAGCTTAAAGTTTACATCTATAACATAACACAGATAACAAACTTTTTAGAGTGTGTAGACGGAGAAATTCTTAGAAGTTTAACAGACTCAGGAAAAAAGAGGAGATAGAAAGAAGATAGAATTATTATGTGTTCATTCTTTTCTTCTTTTTAGCTGAAGCTTTCTCTTATAGACTATGACTGCTAGTACTGTTGCTATCATGAATAATGGCATGATAAGGAATGATGAGAATTCTGGAATTACAAGTTGATCTGGATATCCGTCATCCATTACAGGGTGAGGATAAGCATTATTTTCTGGATAAATTCCGATGTCATGATATGATTCCAAGAACTCTGGAACAGCAAAAACGGTTTCATTCATATATTGTTGTACTAAGGGTGTTGAAAAATTGAAGGCTTCCTCAATTGAGACAAATCCATTGCTATCCAAATCTGCAGTTGAATTGCACAATGCATTTGTGAAATAGTAGTTCCAGACACTTCCTATTATTGGAAGCCCTTCCTCTTCAAGACCAGCCCAAGAAACCTCATCTGCAGAGCAACAAGCCAATGAGATGTGAGGTGATGGGTCATTTTTGATTGGGTTAATAAATTCTTCTGCAGAACAAGTATCAACCATAAGAATCTTTTTTGACGTATTCAGTTTTTCCCATTCAACAGGGAACCAATCATTCCATAGAAGAACGTTACGCATCCACATTCCATGTGTGAATATATATAACAGAGCGATGTCATCGGAGTCTGTGTTGTTAACCAACCATTCGACTGTTTCCTGTACAACTGAGATAGTGAGATTGTCATGTACAGTATACATATGATCACTTTGCCAGCCTAAGCTGAATAGAGTTGTTTGCATTCTTTCAGAATTTATGAACTCAACGGGCAAGTCGGACCATCCTTCAGGAAACTCGTTCATCTCTAGAAATACAGCCCATCCACCTACACTTTCGTCATACGTTATTTCGGCAAGGTCACCCTTAACAGAGAAATCTCTTATACCAGAAATCTTGGTGGCAGCATGAGAAATTGATGTTAAGAACAAAGCAACGATGACAATTGCAACAATTTCTATCTTCATCTTATCTCTATTATACTATTGAAGACAGGGAATAATTAGCGTTTCTCCACTCTCCTGTTAAATGACCTATTCTTCAATAGCGAAATTCTGTGACTAGATTAGTTCTTTTCGTTCTGCTATAATTCTACCACACTTCTTACATTTCGAGGTTTCTAATGGTTCGTACATTGGAACAGAGACAATGAACAAACATGTAATCTAAGCATTTTCCCGGTTTTATGGTCTATGCTAAATGGTTATTCCGAAGGCTTCTGCAAATTTTCCTATCTTAATAAACTCTATGAGAAACTTTCTCCCCTTATCAGTCAACTTGTAGATTACAGCATCATCTTGTTTTTCTTCTTCCACAAGCCCCAATCTAATAAGTTGACCCAAATGCTTCATTAAACGATCATGCGAAAGATTTACCCCATAAAGGATGCGGGTAAGCATTGATTTCCCACCATGCTTCATAATAGACGCTAGAATGTCAACGTAGATACGGGCTTTTGAACGATATTCTTTATGCTCTCTAGGCATGTACCCTGCTCACCCTAGCCAACATAGCCAACAAGCACAGAAAACCAGCCAGTTGAGTCACTTGCCCGAAGAACAGAAACACAGGCTCCATTATCATGAACAAGAAAAGCAGATGACTTAAAAACATAAAGCCAAAACCCAAAAAAACAATGCTGACCCACTAATCCTTTTAAGAATCCAATTATTGAAAGTGCACAGTTATGAATCCAAGCATAATTATGGCAATTAACTCAAGTGACGGGTTAAAAAACAACCCATATATTGGGAAAAGAACAGCGGAAACAATGCCTAGCTCTAGGCTGCGTTCACCCAAAGCTTTCGCTTGCAAGATATAAGTGACTGTAAAAAGGCTATAGGCTATAAGCTGGGTCAAAGTGTAAACCAACCCCGCTAAGTTGATGAGACTTCTTAAATGAGGTACAGGTTCTAAAGCCCTTAGTAATATGACGAAGTATGTTGCACTAAAAACACGCAGAAAAGTGCCGATGCCAAGAATTATGAAGCCCAAATAGAGAAAAAAAGCCCCTTAATTGAGAATTCTTTGTAACCTTTCAACGCGTAATATCCAACGAGCAAGCTTATGAAAGAGCTTACGAACTCCATCAAAAACGTTATCAACCGCAAATCCAAGCTAATTCACCTCTAACAAAACATGTCAACATGCTTTCTTTTATGTTATGTATGAATCATCCATTTAATTTTTCTCAAAAATCTTCTTTTTTTACGCAAAGCAAATTTACTACTTTCATACAACATTGCAAGGTGAGGTCAAAAATTGAAAGTAAAGCTTCTTCGCTACACAGCAGACCCTGAACTTCTATGCGGAACCGCAGCCTTAACATCAACAAGAACCGGAAGCCCCTCAAAAATTTTCGAGAAAATGGACCCCGACAAAGCCAAGCGAATAATAAAACGGGTAACCGGTTACGGTCACGTTTCAGTGATTGAACACGCATCCTTCACATTCAGCATTGAAGGCGTGTCCAGAGCCATGACTCATCAGCTCGTCAGACATCGTGTTGCATCTTATACTCAGCAAAGCCAACGCTACGTCACTTATAATACGCTTGAGAAATATGTAACGCCCGCCAGCATATCAGACAAAGTAGAAGCAAAAGAACTGTTTGAAGAAACATTAGAGAGAATCTCTAACACTTACAATAAGCTTTTGAAATTGGGGATTCCCAAAGAGGATGCAAGGTTTATTCTTCCAAACGCATGTAAAACAAACATAATCGTAACAATGAACGCTCGTGAATTACGTCACTTCTTTAATTTGAGGTGTTGTGTTCGTGCCCAGTGGGAAATACGAGAGGCTGCAATAGATATGCTTAGGCAAGTCAAGAGGGTTGCGCCTGTTCTTTTTGAAAACGCCGGACCATCATGCATTGAATTAGGTTATTGTCCTGAAGGAAAAATGAAACCAGCAGAATGCAACATTCAAGAAATAAAGAAACGTTTCCAAAGCCTTTAGACTGCACATTTTGTTTTAACGAAATTAATGCGATGTAAATGGTTAAATACAAAGCGTTGGCTATTGCCACAAAATATTGGAGACCTGAAGAAAATTACCTAGAAGAGATAATTGCTGGTGTTAGAGGACAAATATCGAATGGAGATTTTGTGGTTGTATCGGAGAAAGCGATCTCAACAGCAATAAGCAATATCGTCAATGAAAACACGATTAAACCAAGTTTGTGTGCAGAGTTAATCGCTAACTACTGGATGCAAATAGTTTGGGGGTACCTTCTCGGACCGTTGTGTCATTTTCGAGAAGGGCTTCTTCGATATCTTTGTGAATATCCAGTTGAAATGGGAAGCCGCCATAAACAGGTTGCCTTGCAGCAGGCTGGATTGTTGCAGGCTTTAATGTTCGGTTCGGAAGGAGGTGTTGACGGAAGTAATTTGGCTTATGCTTATGTTAGTTTACCCTTGAGTAACGCGGATGAAATAGCGGAAAAAATACGTGACACAATACGGTTAAGGCTTGGAAAGAATGTTTTTGTGATGATTGTAGACACAGATAAAACATACTCGTTTAGAAATTTCCACTTCACACCAAGACCAAAACCAATGAAAAACATTCATTCTTTCGGCGGTTTCATAACTTATGTAATTGCGCGTATGTTCAAGCTTAAGAAACGTCCGACGCCTATTGCTTTGGTTGGATGCAAAACAAGCGTTGAAGAAGCCTTAAAAATTGCTAATATTGCAAATCGCGTGAGAGGTTTTGGTTCTGGAAAAACCGTATGGGATATGGCTGAGAAGTTTAAGGTAGGGTTAACAGGCGTAAGTTGGGAAATGCTAGAAACAGTAAAGCATAAACCCATAGTAATCATTCGTGGCGATGTCCCCGCTAATTCCCTTTTTTAAGCCCTTAAGCAGCAAGAAAGCTAACGCCATAGCTTCAGACAACAGAAAAAAGAGGGGAAGTTTAGACTTTAGCGATTCTGTTGTTTCCTTCAATTTGGAACATGAAGCCTGTGACTTCAAGGTTTGGCGACAGAGCAGCGAATTTTAGGTCTATGCTTTGGCTTGTTCCATTGTTATGGTCTGCACCTAAAGTATCAGTTTTCCAGTCGTCGCTGAACAATAACTGTGGTAACACGTTTCCGTCTTCTGAGTGCCAAGCATAAATTAGCGGCAGTTGAATCATCGTTCCTTCTTCAAGAATTGCATATAACTTAACCTCGTCTATGTAGCTGTGCGTCTGGGGATGCTCAGTTAACCGCAGCGAATACACGCCGTTCTCACGTTGAGGTGTTGTAACCAAAGTGTGTTCATAAATCACATCTACGCCTTCAGGGTTGTGTATGTCAAGTAAGCCCTCACAAACATATTCCGCTCCGTTCCAAACGAAAAGGATTGGACAACCACCACCGCCACTGTAGATGGTCACCGTGAGGCTTGAAGAGTATTTATACGCTCCATAGACGTCCGTAGCCTTAACCTTGACACTGTAGCTTCCTGTAGAGCTCCATGAGTGCGACCGCGATACTTCGACGCCGGAGCCATAGTAGCCAGTTGTTGTTGAGCCGTCACTCCAATAAAACGTGTATTTAACTGAGTCACCGTCAGGATCCGTCGCGCATGCCTTGTAAGTGTAGGACCCGCCCACGTATCCAGAGGTCGGACCTGTCAGAGAGGGAGTATTCGGCGGTCTGTTAACAATGTTAACGGTTAGGTATGGCGACCAGTAACTCCACTCTTCATAGACGTCTTGGGCTCGCACTCGAACTTGGTATGTTCCAAGAGGGTCCGTAGTCTCCCACATCACAGTGATGCTTCCAGTTTGACCTGAGGCATACCAACCTGTCGCGAATGACACGTTTAGACTTGATCCAGTAAATTCAAAATGATAGCGAACATCGTCTCCGTCAGGATCCGTTGTGCTTGTATAGTAAGTGTACCATACATTTCTATATCCAGAAGTAGGACCTGAAGGCGTTGAAGGCGTTTCTGATGGATGGTTAACGTCCGCTGATGTACAGGGCTCGACTATTGTTGGAACTGGAAATGATAAGGTTTTTTCTGCATAAAATTCTTCTAGATCCGGATTAACGTACCAGGCTTTCTGTCCAGATGTAAATGTGAGAGTTTCTGAAGCTCCACCATTAGCAGATTGTGCAAGATAAGTTTCCGTCACTGCATAGGACTGTAGTTGTAAATATGCATTTCCTTCAGCGTCTACAACACCAACTCCGGAGTAATCCTCTAATGCGAGGTCTATATAGTCGCCTGAAGTTATAGGAGAAGGAGACTGATACGCAACAGCGGTAACTGTTGACGCGAAACCCAATGCAACAGCGATACCAACTTGTGCAGAAACAGACCAGCCAAGGGTGACGGGAACAAGAATAACGGAAATGGCTGTCCAAAGGAATCCTTGAGCAATGGTGTTTTGCCACGACTGTTCAGAAGAATCTTCTAACGTAGTGCTTTGAGAAGAGATAAATTCAAACGTTGTTGTTGAAGAAGTGCGTGTTACCTTTAATGGTGCCCACAAACCAAAAGGCAAAGAGAAGAACGGACCGTAATATATCATGCAAGCAATCGTGGTTGTCACAAATCTAATAGTCCATGGAGCCGTCGAGCTTGGGGGAGGGATCGCATATGACCATGTGACGGTACTTGTGAATGACCCCACGTAGTACTTATTGCCCCAATAATCTTGATAGTAAACATCTGAATAGCCCACTGCAAGAATTGAGATTTTAGTCCACGCTGCAACCGCCATCGAGTATTTACCTTTGTTAAAATCGTTATCGCTATATTGAGCTCCGTTATGGACATAATAGCCGACTCTCTCACTAGGTTTCTGAACCGTTTGATTTGGAAATGCGAAGCCTATGAGGCCAAGCGTAAGATATTCAATATCGCCTGATCGATATCCCATCACATCCAAAAGGTCAGCTATGTTTGTGGAGCTGTCGATCTTTAAAGGTCTTCCCTTATGAAGCCCACCACCGATAAGTCCGTAACCCCATAGTCTGTTGGAATAGCCGCCTTGTATGGGAACAGCGTACCCCTCTTGGTTTGGCCAGCAATCAACAGTATTTGGACCCAAGATCATCTCCAAAAACAGTTGGAATCCTTGAGGCCCGACTTCAGTTTTTACATGCAAACCGTAGCTGTAATAGTAAAATGGGTATCCAGCCACTTGAACCCATGTAAGCGCTTTTCTTTGAACATGTTGTCGGATAACTCTTACCCACGTTTCCCAGTAGCACCCTGGTTGAACAGGAAGAACCTCGCCATGGGCATTTACTACGATTATTCCAGTTTCTCCATGGAAGCCTGGCGGTTTCACATTTTCTGGGTACTGAATGATGTATTCGTATGTTGGCATGTCAACAACTTCAAGGTATGTTAAGCCTTTCCAAGTATCCAAATGAACCAGGGGCATGACCATGCAAGCTTCTTCCACTCCTCTTCTTACGGCTTCCATGTCAGAAACAATCCAGATTGGAACGTCTGGAATCATAACGATGTAAACATCCGTTCCGACCGTAGAAACCCAGAAGTATGATTGAACGTCCCATTTGCCCACATATGTGGTCACAACGATGCTAACGTTATTTACCTCTCGTTCAGCAATTATGTTCGTCACGTCATATGATTTATCGAAGGAAAAGGCTACGACAGTATAGTCCACTTGATAACCACTTGGATATTTGGAGTTGTATATTGTGACAACAAGATACCCCGAATATGAGTCGCCGCTTGCTTGACCTTTAACGTGAAGAATCGACTGCGATGTCCCATCTGGATGAAGAATTGTCTTTGATTTCGGATTCCAACCTGTGCCTTGGAAAACCATGTTTGAGAAAACTGTTACTTTTCCACTGGGATCTGGCACTGTTAGTTCATAAGGTTCCGCAACAAACGTATCATAACAATATTTGCCTGTTAGGTTGTCGTAGTGTGAACCGGCATTTCTGGAGATACTTCGACAGAAGAATGCTTCCATTCAAACTTTGTAACGTTATGATAGAATGTCCTTTCAGAAACTTGTCGACTCCGCGCAACGAGAAAAGTTGTTGTTCCATTCACGATTTCATCATATCCCAGTGAAGGGTCAATCGACCCGACAACAACCACTTTGTTTAACCTTAAGGCGGTTGTGCCAAAGACCGTTGGTATAAGCATCAGTGAAACCAAAAGAATTGCTACAATTCTCAAGAAATGCTTGTTCATGGCGAACCCTCTGCTGGATTTGCTTTTCTGTATCTGAAGATTATCAGCTTACATTTTTTGCATCTATGGGCTTCAACATTTGCCAAATGCCAACTTGGTGGAACAATTTTATCTCCGATATCAAAGTGTTTATGTTCCTTACTGTTCCAAACGATTTCCCTCGTGATTATAAAGCCTTTCTCCATCATAGAACCGCACAAAGGACAAACCTCTATAACCGCTTTTTCCTCCGTCTTTTCAGCAGTTTTCATTTTTATTTCTCCTTTATTTTTTGTTCTCTTTCTGCCCTTCCTTTAGGGCTAGGCGGTGACACGCTTCCAACACAGTCAGCGTTGGCTCAACCATTTAACTTGTTCTCCCCTCGAAAATTTAAACATTTCTACTAATACTAACCTTTCTATGCGTGTAGCCCATACATGCAGCAAAATCTTCAGGAAAAGGAAATAAGAGTTAAGCCTAATATGAGGAAACTGGGCATAAACCCACAGTAATTGTTAGGAAGAGCCGAAGGTGAAATACTGATGGAACCTTCAGTAAAGCAGATGCACGCGTTCTTTAACCCCAGCTCGGTTGCTGTTGTTGGGGCATCTCGAAAGATAAACAAGGCAGGACAGATAATTTTCAAAAATTTCGCAGAGAACAAGAGGCGAGGCATTTTTAAAGGGGAGATTTACCCTGTTAATCCGCACGAAGATTCTGTTCTGGGGTTTGAGTGTTATCCTTCGGTAACTAAAATTCGTGAGGAACTCGAACTTGTTGTGATTATTGTTCCGGCAAAGCATGTTGTAGATGTGCTGAGGGATGCGGCATCCAAAAAAGTAAAAGCCGCTGTCGTAATAACTTCAGGTTTCAGCGAAATTGGAAACTACGAACTTGAGAATCAAATTAAGGCTATAGCGAAGAAGGCTCGGATAAGGGTTTTGGGTCCGAACTGTCTCGGAGTCTATGATTCAAGAACAGGTGTGGACATGCTGTTTCTGCCCGAAACAAGGGTTCTAACAACGGGAGACGAGGTAGTTGCAACTCCGCGTCCGATGCCCGGAAACATAGCAATAGTTACGCAGAGCGGAGCTTTCGGCGTCGCAGCCCTTGATTACTTGACAGGTCTGCAAACCGGGGTCAGCAAATTTGTTAGTTTCGGAAACAAATGTGACGTAAATGAGGCAGAAATGCTGCATTACTTGTTATACGACGAGGAAACCAAAGTCATATTATTGTACCTCGAAGACATAAAATCCGGAAGAGAGTTCCTAGAAGTAGCTGAAAAGGTTACAAAGAAAAAGCCTGTTGTAGCACTCAAGTCTGGAAGATCGAAAGCTGGAGCAAGAGCAGCGGCTTCACATACTGGCGCCATGGCTGGTTCAGACCAAATATATGACGCGGCTTTCGCACAGACTGGAATTTTAAGGGCAAAGGACATGGAAGAGTTCTTCGACGCTGGAAAGGCGTTAGCCATGCAACCACCAGCAGCGGGAAAAAACATGGGGATAATCACGGATGCTGGTGGCCCAGGCATAATGGCTGTTGACGAATGTGAAATAAAAGGATTAGACGTGAAGCGGTTCTCAGAAGAGACTATTCGGGAATTTGAGAGATTAAAGAAAGCAGGAAAGCTTCCGAAGTTTGCCACAAACCTTAACCCAGTTGACTTGACTGGTTCAGTAACTTCTGAGATGTTTGAACTTGCAACAAAAATACTTTTTGAAGACCGTGAAATCCACGGCATAATAGTGCTGGGTCTGCATCACACTCCAGCCTTGCAAGAGGACTTTATTGATAAGGTTGCAAAGGTCGCAAGTAAATATGACAAGCCCGTAGTCGCGTGTGACATTGGAGAAACAGAGATGGCTTTGTACACACGTTCCCGGTTTGATAAACTGGGCATTCCAGCCTATTTTTCGCCGGAAGATGCTGCACGATCAATGAACGCCCTTGTGAGGTACGGTCTTTACCTTAAAAAGAAAAATTGCTTAAAGGAATATTTAGAAAGGTTCTACAAAACAAGGGGAAAAAAACGCCTATTCCATTAGGATTTTGACCTCAACAGAATCTCCATCTCTAAGTTGAAGTTTCTTCCTCAAGTTTGTTGACGCAATAACTTCTATCACATCTTCCGGGTAATTTGGGACTTCTGGAATGATAATTGCACATTCCAGTTTATCCATTAAGTTAGCTTTGAAGCATCTTCCACGACTAAAACCTTTGGCTGGTGAAATCTCTATTGCTTGCGCCTTTTCCAGCAAAGCTCTTTTTTCGGATTCTTCTTTGGTTAATTCAATGTTTAGTGTTCCACGATATGGAGTAAAGCCAAGCTTCTCTGTTATCTGTTTTTTCACCCATGGAAGTTCAATGAATCTTGCTCCTTCACCTTTTCCGGAGAAGACTATTCCTTTAATGCGTAATATTTTCAACGAGTTTCACGAGCGCTTTTGGAAACGAGTTTATTTTTGTTCTTTCAACCATTTTGCAACTTTTCTAAACATTGGGTTGGTGGACATGTCAATGACTGGAACCATTATCTTCTCTTTTGTTTCAATTATAGGTCGATAATTTGGCATGGGTGCATAGCCAACAAAAGTCCAGTAGACCCGTCCGTTCTCAATTAGAGCCTTAGCTGCTGTTTCTGTTGATGCTAGAAGAGGGAAATACAGGAACACCATCCCTTCAGCCCAGTATAAGCCAGTTGTTTTACCTCCAGCAATTATCGATGCAAATCTTGCTATGTCGTCTGGTGATGAGAAGACGTTCCGTTGCATCACCACAATTTCCTTGAAAGGTTCATATTTCACGTCAACATTGCTTTCACCCAAGAGCTTTCACCCATCTCCTCGTGTTTTATCTCCATATTCCCTTTTAACCTTGCCTATTCCCAAGAAAGAGTTATAGACGACAACTCTTAAAACATTGACCACCTAATGAAAAAGGGGAAGTAAAAACTTGCCAGAAATTCGTGTCGCCGTAGCAGGAGTGGGTAATTGCGCGTCCGCCCTCATCCAAGGAGTGGAATATTATAAAGACGCAAAGGAAAACGTCATAGTTCCCGGACTTATGCACGTGAATTTCGGCGGGTATCACGTAAGCGACATAAAATTCGTTGCGGCTTTCGATGTTAACAAGAACAAAATTGGAAAGGATTTAGCTGAAGCCATATTTGCTGAGCCGAACTGTTGTGCAAAGTTTGCAGATGTGCCACCCTTAGGCGTGAAGGTTTCATCAGCTCCAATTCTCGACGGGGTGGCTGAACACATGAGAGAAGCATTTAGAGTTTACAATAATAATCAAATCAAGCAGGCAGACGTTGCGGAAACTCTGAAAGAGACAAAAGCAGACGTGTTCGTTAATTACTCGCCTGTCGGAAGCAGAAATGCCACCCGCTTTTACGCCCAAGCGGCTTTGGATGCTGGATGTGCCTTTGCGAATTGTATGCCTGAATTCATAGCTTCAGACACTGAATGGAGCAAAAAATTTGAGGATAAGGGGCTGCCGGTGGCTGGAGATGACATAAAAAGCCAATTGGGAGCAACTATTCTGCATCGGAACTTGGTTAAACTTTGCCTAGACAGGGGAGTGATGGTTGAGGAGACTTATCAGCTAAACTTGGGTGGAAACACGGACTTCCAAAACATGACTGTTGAGGAAAGGCTGAAGACAAAGCGGATTAGCAAGACTGAGGCTGTCACAAGCCTTGTTCCATATGATGTGCCGACGAGAATTGGCCCGTCAGATTATGTTCCGTTTCTTGGCGACAAAAAAATCTGTTATATACTGCTTAAGGGCAGAAAATTCGGTGACCAACCTGTAACGATAAAAGCTAAACTTGAGGTTGAAGATTCACCTAACAGTGGGGGAGTAGTGATTGATGTTATAAGGGCTGTGAAAATTGCTTTGAACCGCAAGATAGGTGGTGCATTGATAAGCATATCCTCGTACGCATTCAAACATCCGCCAACTCAAGTGCCAGATTATATGGCTAAACAATGGGTTGAAGACTACATAAACGGAAAACGGCAACGATAACAAATTATTGGTAGGTATCATTCTTAATGTTTTATAGGTAAATGCAATTGGTCAAAGTTTATTCCAAAGAAGAAGTGAAGGAATTCATCATTCAAAAACTCCACTTAACGCCTAAAACTTTGGGAAAAACCAGAAATGATGTGCCTTTAATTATCCGCGACATAGGAGGTCTTCAATATGGCGGTCACAGAATTGAACTTTTTAATCGCTTTGAAAATTCCAAGTCAGAATGGTTTGACTACTGGTATGAAAAGCATACTATAATTGACGGACACGTTTTGCGCGGAGCGCTAAGAATAGTTAATGCTGATGAATATCCCTTCTATTTCAAAGCCACAAGAACTGTTTCTCGCAGACGAAAATATCAAAAATGTCCAGTCTCGCTGAGCATTGAGCATTATAAGGCATTGAGCTTCATCGAAAGACACGGTCCGTTTACGCCTTCAGAGTTCAAGAAGTTGTTCAGTGAAAAACATCCACAATTGGAAGACAAAGCGAAAAGATTGCTATACGCTTTGTATAATTATGGAAAGGTTGCGCGAACGGGAAGAAAAAACAATAAGCCGCTTTATCATTCAATCGAGAAACTGCCGTACAGGTTAGACATGGATGACGTGTCTGAAAAAGAAGGAAAAAAATGGTTGTTCTTGAAAGCCTTGAGCATTTATGGTCCTTTCAAACTCAGCGATGTTGCCCATTGGGTTGGGTGGACCCTAACTGAAACGAGAAAGATTTCGGAAACTCTGCTGCAAGAGGGCAAAATTGTGACTGCGAACGTTGCGGATCAACGGGGCCATCACTATTTGCGAGTGAACGATATTGATTTTCTAGATTCTCTAAGAAATAATTTGCCTGACCATGCATTCATTAAAATCTTATTCAATGACGATGCTTTTCTTCTGGGCTGTTATAGACGACTCACAGATTTGTTTGGTTATAATTGGACGTATCCGCAACTCAGTGAAGGAATAGCTTGGCGAGCTGCTATACTGTACGGAAGACAGTTGATAGGTGAAGCCATAGTAGATATGTATACGAAAGATTCCGTCTTTAAAATAAGAAAACTTCTGCTACGAAGAGAATTTGCAAAGACTGAAGTGCTCTGCAAAATAAAGAACGAATTTAACCGACACGCGATTTTCCAAAACAAAACTCTTCAGATGAGTAAACCACAACTTGTGTAAGAATCAATATTCATGCGTATAGTTAAAAATCAACGATTAACTTTTAAAGGCTGATATGTAAAAGAAATAACAATCATTTAAGAGGTGAACAAACATGGTGAAAGTAGACGGATATGAAGTGCCTGAAGGTCTATACTATACGAAAGATTGGGAGTGGGTCAAAGTTGAAGGTGACAAGGTTCGCGTGGGCGTAACAGACTACGCTCAAAAACAACTCCGCGAAGTAGTTTACGCTGAGCTGCCGAGCCCTGGAACAACAGTGACACAAAAGGAGCCGTATGGGACAGTGGAATCTGTGAAGGCTGTTTCAGACTTGATTGCTCCAGTGAGCGGAACGGTTGAGGCGGTAAACGAAGAGGTTCAGTCTAGCCCAGAAATCCTAAACGAAGACCCCTACACAAAAGGCTGGCTACTGGTTATAAAACCATCTAACCTGCAGACAGAGCTAGCTAACATAATGGACTATAACAAGGCGGTCGAGTGGCACAAAGCTTTGGCAAAAGAAGGATAGACAGATGCCGAGACGCATAGTGATAATTGGTGCTCATGCCGCTGGTGTGGACGCAGCATCGGCTGCTAGAAGAACAGACCGCACAGCTGAAATAACGCTTATGACCAAGCAAAAACAAGCTGGTTACTCTCCGTGTGCGATTCCCTTTGTCTTAGGTAGACATATACCAAGCTTCGAGAAACTCATAGTTTTTCCACCATCATTTTTCCGCATGATGAAACTGAATCTCATGCTGGAAACAACAGCGACAAACATAGACACAAAAGATAAAACGGTTGAAATTCAAGACAAAACAGGGAAACAAGACACTCTGCAATACGACAGTCTTATTCTTGCTACTGGAGCTTTTCCTTTTGTACCACCGATTAAGGGTCGAGAAAAACAAGGAATCCAAGTGCTTCGAACAATAGAGGATGGGAAAAAAATTGATCAAGCGATAGCGAATGGTGCAAAGGCACCGGTCGTTATGGGAGCAGGTCTCATAGGGCTCGAAACTGCAGTGGCTCTTCAGGAAAGAGGCTTGAGAACGACTGTTGTTGAGTTGCTGCCTCAAATCCTTCCAACGATGCTTGATGCGGATATGGCTAAAAGTGTGCAGGAGATGCTTGAGCAGAAAGGCTTGAACATAATGGTTAGCAAGGGGGTTGAGGAATTCCTCGGCACGGACAAGGTTACGGGGATAATCGCTGGTGGGGAGCAGATAGACTCGGATCTAATCATTGCTGCGTTTGGGATAAGGGCAAACACTGAACTAGCAAAGAAGGCCGGTATTGCGACAGGCGAAACTAGGTCGATAAAGGCTAACATGAGGATGGAAACTAATGTTAAGGATGTTTATGCTGCTGGAGACTGTGTGGAATCCGTTAGCATGATTACTCAAAGACCTACGATATGTCAGCTCGGAACTGTAGCTGTTAGACAAGCAAAAGTGGCTGGAATCAATGCAGCTGGCGGATACGCGGTTTTCCGTGGAGTCTTGGGTTCATCTGTGACAAAGTTCTTTGACACTGAAATAGGTGTTACAGGGTTAACTGAGTTTTTTGCAAGGAGAGCTGGAGTTGAAATAGTTGTTGGGGCAATCAGTTCAAAAACTCGACCGGAATATTACCCAGGCGGCTTACCAATCAGAATCAAGATTGTTGTAGAAAAAGAAAGTCAAAGATTGATTGGGGCTCAGATAGTTGGGGGCGAACAAGTAACTCAACGTGTAAACGCTTTATCGTTTGCGATGCAGAAGAAGATGACTGTGCGAGAATTAGCTAAGGCGGATACGGCTTATGCGCCGCCCTTGAATGAAACTTGGGAGCCTATGGTGCTTGCTGCTGAAATAGCGTTGAGGAAGTTGCGTTAAGCTTAAATGATGGGTAAAGTTAATTAGAGGAATCTCGGAATAATTTGAGCAAATGTGGTGATTTGAAATGGTGACGAAAGTAGCGATTAACGGATTCGGAAGAATCGGGAGACTTTTGTACAGAGCAGCTCTGGAAACTGGGACAGAAATAGATTTCGCAGTGGTCAACGACCTAACAGACGCCAAAACCTTGGCATTCCTCCTGAAACACGATACGGTGCATGGACCGTTACCCTTTGACGCAGAAGCTAAGGAAAATGTTATTGTTATCAAGAAAAACGGTGTTGTCAAGCAAGAATTGAAGGTTTTGGCACAGCCAGATCCGGCGAAGTTGCCTTGGGGAGAAATGGGCGTCTATTTAGCAGTGGAATCTACGGGAAGGTTCAGGACAAGGGAAGCTGCTTCGAAGCATCTACAAGCGGGAGCTAAGAAAGTGTTGGTTTCTGCGCCGATGAGTCCAGCTAAAAGTGCAGATCTAACCGTGGTTTATGGTGTAAACGATGATAAGTATGACCCAGCTAGGCATCATATTGTTTCTTTGGCTTCGTGTACAACGAATTGTGTGGCGCCTGTGGCTAAAGTGTTGAATGACAAGTTTGGTGTGAAGGCTGGCATTATGAATACGATTCACTCAATGACCAATGATCAGAGGCTTCTTGACATGCAGCATAGCGACTTGAGGCGAGCCAGA
>Ga0210051_1000960_pt1 | contig 28495 bp, 11 predicted proteins | sample CryGey092014_all_FD_185464 | JGI IMG/M metagenome (GOLD analysis project Ga0210051, IMG submission 185464) | Groundwater microbial communities from aquifer - Crystal Geyser CG23_combo_of_CG06-09_8/20/14_all (SPAdes) (version 2) | ecosystem: Environmental > Aquatic > Deep subsurface > Groundwater...
ACAATCTGTGTTAATCCGTGGTTGCTATAGGCAGTTGTCAGTTGTCCGCCCGTCTTCAGCGCGGGCGAGACCTCGCCCCGACAGAAAGTCGGGGTGGGTGAGTTGTCAGTTGTCAGCAGAAGCCAAAAACTTATAAGGTAGTCTCCCGCCCCTTCGGCGGGTCGCCGATGAGGCGACAGTGAACTCAGTGGCAAATTCGTGTTTTCGTGACACTTTCGTGCTTTCGTGGAAATCCGTGGTTTCAGAAGCGATTTGCATTGTCCGCTGGCCACTGGCCACTCACCACTATTTTGCAGGCTATGAGCTATGAGCCATGAGCATCTTATAGCCTATTATAGCCAAAATCACTTATTTGTCAACAAGTTCAGCGCTGAAAGCGCCGTGCCGGGGAACTGCATTTTTCTCTTGACCCCATGCTGATCCCGATAAATCGGGATCAAGACGCAGGGGTCTTCGTCTCTGGGTTAGAATGTGGGGTTTTTTCTTGACAAACCTGCCTCATTATGATACTATGATATATATGAAAAAAAAATGAATATCCATGGGTAATTCAGCCATTGAACTATTGAGCTATTAAGCGTAGTTGTTTTTTTAGAAGAGGGGTATTTTAATGATGACACCAAGGGAAAGGGTTGAGGCGGTTCTTCTGAAAAGGGGCGCAGACAGGATCCCTTTCACAGTTTATGAATACAAGATCCCGCAGTGCGAAACGGAAAGAAGATTGCGCAACGAAGGGCTGTGCATTGTCAACAGGTCTGTCGGCGTGTTCAGGACCGAATCTCCCGACGTGACAATAAAATATTCCTCCTATTCTGAAAATGGTGTTTTTAAGTCCCGCCAGGATATCCACACGCCTGCGGGAGACCTTTCCACTGTTTCGATCCCGGCCGGGTTCACAAGCTGGCAGGAGCAAAAACTTTTCAAAAGCCCGGATGATTACAAAGCGATCGAGTTCATGATCAGGAACAGGCGGTATTTCCCGGATTACGAGCCGTTCCTGAAAGCCCAGAAAATGGCGGGAAACGACATTATCCACAGGGCAGGGATCGGGTATGAACCGATGCAGGAAATTATTTATTCATATATGAGGCTGGAAGCTTTTTCCGTTGAGTGGGCGGAAAACAGGGACGAAGTGCTGAAACTTTACAACGCCCTGGTTGAAGACCGCAGGAAGATCTATCCGATCGTCGCGCAGTCGCCCGCCTTGCACGCCAATTACGGCGGGAACGTCGTCGCGGAAGTGATCGGCAGGGAGAGGTTTGAAAAATACATACTTCCCGATTACCGGGAAGCCGCCGCGGAAATGCATAAGCACAAGAAGCTGATCGGGACCCACCTGGACGGCAACACGAAACACATAGCTGACCTTGTGGCAGGGTCCCCGCTTGACTACATTGAAGCGTTCACTCCGAGCCCGGATACGGATATGACGGTAAAGGAAGCGCTGGATATCTGGCCTGACAAAATATTATGGATAAACTTCCCTTCCTCGGTCCATCTGCGGAACGCGGAAAAGATCAGGCAGAAGACGCTGGAGATCATTGAGCAGGCAAAGCCCGGGAACAGGCTGATAGTCGGCATTACAGAGGATGTGCCTGAAGACCGGTGGCAGGAGAATTTTTCGGTCATCCTGGAAACCCTGAATGCCTTTAAATATTAACTTTTCGCTATTTTATACTTGACAAAGCACCAATTTTATGCTATAATTATAGCGTAGGAGGTAGATAAAGATGGCTAAACACCTTACTGCGCGGCAAAAAGAGGTTCTGGAGTTTATCAACGAGTATCTTTCCGAGCGTCAGGAGTCTCCAGCTTATAGAGAGATTGCAGAGAAAATAGGAGTTAAATCCCTTGCCACAATTGCATTGCATGTTAAGGCATTAGAAAGAAAAGGATTTCTCCAAAGAGTTCCGGGGTTCCGCGGTTTAAATGTATTAAGGGTAAGTGAAGACGAAGGTACTATAAAAATTCCTATTCGGGGCACCACTGCGGGAGGGCCGCCGCTTCTTGCTCAGGAAAACATACAAGGCTATGAAACTGTTTCTCCCGGTTCATTTGGCTATACCCCTGATTTTCTTTTAGCAGTTAAAGGGGATAGTATGACAGAGGCGGGGATAAATAATGGGGATCTCGTGGCAATAAAAAGAGGGATCAATATACAGAACGGGGACATAGTGGTTTTTATGATTGAGGAGGAATCTACCGTTAAAAGATTTTACAGGGAGGGCGGCAGCATAATCTTAAAACCGGCAAACAGCAACTACCCAAATATAGTAATTAAGGATGACGGAAAATACTTAGCCCCCGTAGGAAAGGTAGTAGGGGTTATAAAGAAACAGAAAAAGGAATTAGCATGAGATATTACGGATGTAAAACTAAATTACTTGATTTTATAGAGATGGGTGTGGAAAAAACCGGGCTTTTAAAGAAGATGCCAATAATTTAATACGCAGGATATCCTGCAGACAAACAAGTCTGGGTCGCATGGAAGTTCAAGGGAATGATAAGAAAATTTTGAGCCAGAATAAAAATTAAGAATAAAAGGAATAAAACCATGGAAATAACTTTTGTTGATAATGAAAATGCTAAATTTGTTGATGTTTTGAAAGAATCATTAAAAAATGCAAACGATGTGAAATTCTCCGTTGCGTTTCTAAAGTATTCAGGATATTCTTTAATAAAATCCTACATAGAAAATATTTTAAAAAATAGAGGAATTGTCGAATTTTTAGTTGGACTTGATTTTCGAACAACAGATCCCGACACCTTGCTTGAATTAAAGTTTTTACAAAGTTCAAATGCCAATTTAAAATGTTTTTGTTTTAGCGATCCTGGAAAAAATGCACCTTCTGTTTTTCATCCAAAATTGTACCTTATGAAAAATAATAAAAAAACGGTTGCTGTCGTTGGCTCATCAAATTTAACCAAAGGCGGTCTGGCAGATAACACCGAACTAAACGTTGTTTTAAGTGGCAAAGAAAACGATAGTGAAATACTCCAGCTAAGCAATTTTTATCTAAGGTTAAGGCTTCGGGAATCGGTGTTTGAACCAAGTGATGAATACATTGAAAGCTACAGAAAAATCTATGACACAGTAGCGAAATATAATGAAGGAGCTTTCAAAAAAGAAGAAATGAAAAAGGAACTAAATAAATTACGAGAAATGGAAGAACTGTTACCGGGCACAAGGCCAACCTTGAGAAGATTAGTCGTTGATGCTGCAAAAATACTTCCCAAGACAAAAGAAGGATATGTGCAATTACAAGATATTTACGATTATGTAAAATCTGAATTAAAAAATATGGAGCTGACTTCAGCAGTATTGTCAATATTGATGCAAACATTAGAAGGGCAATATATGGTGACTTAATTGGGTGGAAAGGAAAATATAACAGAGGCTATTTTGAGAGGAAATCTACTTATTCAGGATTATTTCGATTAACTTATGCCGGGTTAAATTTCAAGGGAAGATAAAAATAAGGAGAATGGATATGAAACCAAAAAAATGTTTTGAAAAACACATTTGTCAATGTGGTAAGGTTATGAAAGAGGATGGATTTGAAACTTTCATTATGTCTCCTGCAGAATTACCTCCAGACCCGATCATAGAGGAAATTTGTAAAATGGTAGCCGATTTAGAAGTATATATTTGTGAAAACTGTGATTATAAGATCTGGATTTATAATAAAGATTCTGTTTAGATGTTATAATTAAAAAGTAAATTATATTTTGGCGATTTTTATTAAATTAAATATCTTGGAATGAATATCTTAGAGGGGGATATACAAATGGAAAAAAGACTTTTCGAAAAACATATTTGTCGCTGTGGGAAAACTATGAAATATGATGGAATAGAAGCTTCTGTTGTGTCTGACGAGAACGAAGAGCATAAAATATTGTCAGATTTAGATGTATATATTTGCAAATGCGGTTATAAAATATGGATTCATACAACCGAAAACATACAAATTTTAAAATAATATCTCTTATCGATCGATAAGAAATAATCATTTTAGGTTTAATAAAGGATTAGTGAATGGAACTATCTGACATTGAAGAATTATATTTTATAACTCATATTGACAATTTGGCGTCGATTCTTAAAAATGGCATTTTGTGTTGTAATAAAGTTCAAAAAATTCCACATATCTCTATTGCAGACCCAAAAGTTCAGGAGCGCAGAGACAAAGTTGTTCCTGGTGGTAAATCTAAATTACATGATTATGCAAATTTGTATTTTAATCCAAGAAATCCTATGATGTTCAAAAGAAGAAATGGGCATGACAAATTATGCATATTACAGATTTCTGTATTAATAATGAATGAACTCGGTGTAATTATTACGGATGGTAATGCCGCAAGTGATTACACACGATTCTTTACTTCACCGCAAGGGTTAATTGAATTAGATAAATCTTCAATTTTTACGGAATTTTGGACCAGCGATGATGTAATTCAGCAGTTTGAGTGTAAAAGAAAAATTTGCGCTGAAGTATTAGTGCCAAATTTTATATCACAAGAATTTATTATAGGAATTTGTTTGTCATGTAACAATGCCTGTAAAAAAGTTATCGAATTGATAAAAGAATCGCCTTTAGTCAGCAAAATTTCGATAAAACCCAATTTGTTTTTTCAAGGGGGTTAAAATGGTCGAAGTAAAGATAGTTATTGGCGATATTTTTAAATCTAAGGCACAAACCTTGGTGAATACAGTTAATTGTGTCGGAGTAATGGGGAAAGGGTTAGCTTTAGAATTTAAAAATCGTTTCCCCGATATGTTTAAAGATTATTATATCCGGTGTCAAAATAAAGAAGTATATTTAGAAAAACCTTATCTTTTTAAACGATTAATACTTCCCTGGATATTAATATTTCCTACAAAAGAACACTGGCGTTCAACCTCCAATATTTCCGATATTGAGAAAGGCTTACAATATTTAGGGTCGATGTATAAAGAATGGGGAATTACTTCAATAGCAGTTCCGCCTCTTGGTTGTGGTTTGGGAGAATTGGAATGGAATATTGTGGGTAAAATATTATATCGTTCCCTATCAGCATTAGAAATTCCTGTAGAATTATATGCACCATACGGGACACCAAAAGATGAATTAAATCCTAAATTTCTTGAGGAACCAAGTCAGGCACAATTGATTGAAATGAATAAACATCCCAGATCTCGTATAACTCCTGATTTTATACCGCTGATTGAAGTATTAAAAAAACTTGAAGAAATACCTTATCATTGGTCTGTAGGGCGAATAACTTTCCAAAAAATTGCCTATTTCGGAACATTTATGGGTTTAAAAACAGGCCTGGAGTATAAACGTGGTAGCTTTGGTCCTTTTTCATCCCAATTAAAAACTGAATTGACAAAATTAGTTAATAATGGACTTATCGAAGAAGAGCATATTGGTAGTATGTTTAGGATAAAACCAGGCAAGACTTATGAAGATGCTCGAAAAGTTTATAAAGAAGAAATAGAAAAAGCAGAGCCCATTATTAATGAACTAGTCGACCTTTTTTGCCGTTTAAATACTGCACAGGCTGAGATTGCGGCTACTATACATTTTGCCAAAAATACAATGAAGACTGAACCAGGTGTTAAAATTAGTGAAGAAGATGTTTTAAATGAAGTTATGCTCTGGAAACAAAAACATAAACCATCCTACAACGTAGCCGAAGTTGCCAAAGCCATCAGAAATTTAGCAATTCATGGTCGATTGGATGTTGAAGCAAGTGAAAGAATTTCTAAGATAGCAGAGGATGAATTAGAAGTATAAAGTAAATATGATTTTCTGGAGCGAGCTTCCATTTTCACGACGATATCCTCGTGCTGACGGCACGCGAGCTTTTGTCGGTCGCGAGAAAGGAGGGCACCATGAGTAAAGATGCCCCAGGTATGAAGGGATATCGTTCTAGGAATGAAAATGGGCAATTGCGTGATAAACGCGATGATACCCATATCGGTACCATAGAAGATAAATATGGTGTTGACCTAGGCGTAAGATCCGATGAGCATTTGGGTAACTACCTAAAGCAACAACGGATTAAATCCCTAAATGATTTAATTACTGGAAAGTAATTGAGTCTGGCTCGCTCCAGATTAATTGAATTTCCATAAATTATATTATTCGATAGTTTTCGTTGGCATGTAATGTTAGAAACGAAAGGGAATTCATGATGAAGAAAAATATTCTTAGAAAATTAATATTAGAATTTATGAAAGAAAATCCAGGAACACAATATAATGGCATTATGCGAGGAGTTGAAGAACTTACTAAAAAACATGATATATTTCCACCAGAGGCAGAATGCAAAGAAAACAGGATAGATTTTAGTTTTTACCGAGACAAAAGACTTAATCCCATTGATGAATTAAATATAAATGAAATTATCTGGGATTTAATTATTGAAAGAATTCTAACAGTAGGAAGAGATAATTCAAATGAAAATTGGCCTTGGTTACGTCTGACAAAATTTGGTGAAAACGTAATAAAAAATGATATGAGTGGTAAATATTATAGTCCCGAAGATTACATTTTCGCAATAAAGGAAATCGTTCCAGACATTAATCCCATTATAGAACAGTATCTTATCGAAGGACTTAATTGTTACAAAAGAAGACTGTTTTTTGCTGCTAGTGTGGTGTCTCTAACAGATCTTTACATTTGGGCTTTGCGAGGAGTGTTAACGACGAAGCAATCTCGACCTAAAAATCGAGATTGCCACGCTCCCTTTGGTCGCTCGCAATGACAACTCAAAGCAGAATCAAATGTCAAGGGATTTATGTGACACCACACTAGTGTCATGCTGGGAGCTGCATCGGAATCAGCTATATTGCTGCTTTTAGAAACAATTGGCAAAGCCGTTAAAGATTCTCAAAAGAAAAGCTATATAAAAGAATTATTAGATCGACTGCGCCTACCTTTAATTCTTAAAGAAATACAATCTACTATTGATTGTTTAATAAAATCTAAAAAAATTGCATATGAAATTCACCAGGGATCAACTGAACATCTCTTATCTTTATATGAAATGATTCGTGTACAACGTAACGACTCTATACACCCTAAAATCGGAGAGTTTAATCAAACAAAAATATTTCTATTTATAAATAGTCTCCCAGCGAATCTGGAAGTAATTTATAGATTAATCAATTGGTTTCGAAATCATAAAGTATAATAATATAAAATCTATCTTTGATAAATAAATATTCAGCACTACACAAACGATTACAGCGATAAAAAAAGGGACAGGAATAAAGTCTTACGGGTTCAGGGAAAGTCCATAAACATTCCTTATCCACCGGCAAAAACGGTGGATTTTTTATTTTAGGGATATTTCAGGGAAAAGTTGACAACAGGCTGAAAATGTGATATATTATAATCTCCTTAGATATTTAATATAATATTTTTATTTAAGAGACTTTAATATATGAAAAAAAGATGTTTGTCCCTAATTTTGGTTTTTTTAACGACCGGCGCTGCTTTGGCAGGCACTGTTGATTCCCCTGACCAGACCCAGACAGGGGATACCACCGCCCTGCATGCCATACGGCAGTTTGACCAGTCCCAGGAGAATTTCGCGACCGCCTTAGACGCCATATACGGGAACAATACATCGTATGGGGGGGCAGTCCTTCACGCCCGTCGGCACAACGATGAAGGAAGTCAGGCTGCATTTGGAAAAGATCGGCAGCCCTTCGGAAAGCATTGTCCTTTACGTGTATCCTGACACCCCGCCAACCCCGGGCGTCCTTTTAGGTTCTGACACCCTTGCTCCTTCGGAGATCAGCGGCAACGCCTGGTATACGTTTTCCTTCTCGCCTGCTTTAAACCTGACAGATACGCCGCCGTATTACATGGAATGGAAATGCGCTGGAGGCGACGCGAGCAACAAGTATCTTGAATACGGGTCAACTTCAAATCCCTATCCCGGCGGCATACATTTTCAGATGCGCAATCCGCTTGCCGGGAACGACGCCGCGTTCACGACAGTGGACTTCCACAGCTACGGGGGCCAGAGTTTTATCACAGGACCTGCGGTCACAAACGTAAGCCGCATAGACATAGTGATTGAAAAACTCGGCTCTCCCCAGGACCCGCTTAATGTCATATTATACACCGACCCCCCGCCCTCAAAAGGGGCCGCGCTTGCCACAGCAACCCTTCCTTATTCAGCCATTGGCAGCAAGGGTTGGTATTCGTTCGCGTTCAACCTGGTGCCGGTTAACCCGTCGGATACCTATTACTTTGAGGTGGATTCCCCGGGCGGGGATTACGGCAACAGGTACATAACCTACGGCGCGACCGTAAATCCTTATCCGCAGGGGATGGCGTTCAGTATGGACTCTCCGCAGCCGGCAAACGACATTGCTTTCAAGACCTATTACGGCGTGTCCCTGCCCAGATATACCCTTACAAACGACAACCTACTGTACAATACCTACACGATCCGCCCGCTTTCGGACGGCGGCAGGCAGGTGGAGTTCCTTCTAAAAAGCGATTCTCCGGCAATGCGGGCGAAACTGTGCTACGAACTGGGTTCAGGGAAATTCTACACCTATAAATCCGTTTCCCTGAAGAACGGCGGAGAAACACCTGCCCCGGATTTTATGTACCTGGATGAGGTTGAGCCGGTACACTCCCAGCAGGACTGGGGCTCGCTGGGCATCAGCAGGTCCGTTGAAGGCAACACGCTCGCGGTGAAAGGCGAGACTTTCACCCGCGGGCTTGGCACGCACGCGAATTCCGAGATCATATTTGACCTCGCGAGCCTGAAGGTTTCCTTCAAAAGGTTCCGGTGCTTGGTTGGGAAGGACAGCGAGGTGCCGAACGGCACTGTCAGGTTCTACGTTGTGGCTGACGGGGACACTCTTTACACAAGCTCGGTGATGGACAGCGCGGCTGCCGCGGATACTGTTGACGTTTCTATCGCGGGGAAAAAATGGCTGAAGCTGAAAGTCACGGACGCGGGTGACGGCATTGCTTCTGACCACGCTGACTGGCTGGACGCAAGACTTGTTTACGACACCTTCCTTCCGAACAGCGGCGTATACGTGACGCAGAATTCCTCTGACATAGTCCTGGGCAATAATTATCTTGAAAGGACCGTGGATTTCTCGGGCGGAAAGGTCAGGACAACTTCGGTAAAGAACAAGCTGACCGGAGAGAATTCTGTTTTTTCGTCCAATAAGGAATTCGGTCTGACCGTTGAAATAGGCGCTGACACAGCCTGGCTGATGGACGCGCAGGTCGAGACCTTCACGATATCAGGCGGGCCGCTAACCGCCGGAGGTTTCGGCGACCCCATTTACTGCGGCAACCTGTTCCTGGGCCTGGAATACATAGCCGGGTATAATAATTATTCGGGAAGCGTTATAGTGCTGAAACACTTCCCCGGAAGAGTGATGCCGAAGGGTTTCACGCAGACCAAGAAAGCCGTGATCGGGGTTTCGGCGATAGGGGACGCGCAGAACGCCTTCATAGATTACATAGACGAGAACCGCCCGGACACTACCCCTCACTGCCATATCAGCTACTGCACCTGGTGGACGCTTCCGTTTGATTTCAGCGAATCTGAATGCCTTGACCTGATGGACGTTTTCAAGGCCAAGCTCTTTGACCCCTACGGCGCGAGTTTTGATTCCTTTCTTGTGGACGCGGGCTGGTCGGATAAATTCTCCATCTGGAAGATCAATACCGGCAAGTTCCCGCTGGGTTTTTCAAGGCTGAAAACAAAAGCTGACGCGATGAACACCAGGCTGGGCCTGTGGATGTCACCCTCCTCCTGTTATCCCTTCGCGCTGGACAATGACTGGGCTGAGGCCCAGGGATACGAAGCGTTCAGCACGGGCTGGATGAAAATGCTGTGCCTGGCAGGCCCGAAATATGGAGCTGAATTCATAAAGACAGACCTCAGCCACATAAACACCTACAATATGTCCCTGAACAAGTTCGACGGGTTCTGGCCTTTCGCTCACGACAACTCAACACACGGCCATTTTTCCGGGGATTACGGTGTGGAAGCGAACATTGACAGGTACGTGCTGAACCTGCGCGCCATACACTATTATAAGCCTGATTTCTGGACAGAGCCTACCGCTACCTGGAACAAAAGCCCCTGGTGGCTGCAGTATTCCGATTCCATAATCGGCAACCATGTGGACGACTACCCGTACGGGATAGTGCCCGCCCTTAATTATAAGGATGCCTATACGACGCGCAGATGCGCGGGGTACAGGGATGGGTGCAAAATGTGGCCGTCGCTGTCGCCTTCAGGCCAGGAAGTGCTGGGAGTGGATGTCCAGACCTCTGAGCCATGGCAGAACGACGCGGTTACGGTTGTGTGCCGCGGCTCGCTCCTGAACTCCCTTTACGTGAACAACAATTACCTGGACTCGCCCGGGTGGGGGTTCCTTGCCCAGCTTATGAAATGGCAGAGGCAGAACCAGGACATCCTTTTCAAGACAAGGCTGATACTCGGTGACCCTGAGGACAGGTGGATTTACGGATATTCCCATTTTGCAGGCGGGCGGGGGATCATTTTCGTGCGCAACCCGTTCGTTGAGGAAAAAAATATCAGTATATCGTTCAATTCTTCCATAGGGTTCAGGCAGATGACAGGGAACCATTTTATCAAAATAACCTACCCGTACAGGTATATTTACAACAATATGTTCCTTTACGGGGATAGCATTGTTTTCAGGATAGGGGCTTACGAAGCGCTTGTTTTTGAGGTTTTCCCTGAGACCGAGCTTGTCCGTCCGGTGATCATGGGATGCCGGTATGACACAGCGACCGCCGCAACGTATAACCTTTACTCTGAGCCGGGATGCACCAGGGCGGTCAAGGTCATAGACCCCATAACGCCGGCGAATAACCAGGACACGCTGGTTTATTTCCCGGGCAATTCAGCCACGATAACCGTTACCAGCTATTCTGACTCGAGGGCGAACGGCTTTTCAGGCATAGCCCAGATCAATGTCCCGACAACTTATTCAAAGCCCGAATTCATAATACTATGCTCTTCCTCCGTGGCATTTAACACCCCGGCCTGCGCAATAAACGTCAATGGGGTGCCGCGCGCCATCAGCGTCCTCAATTCAGACACAGGCTGGGCTTCCACAGGCGAATCCTCCCGCCTGGAACACTGGTACTGGTTCATCACCCGCGTCAATACCGGCACGAATAACGTGACTTTCACCGTCAGCGCGGCTCCCTGCGATTACAGCGCGTGGGTGCACGGGACAAGGAAGCTCGCAAAGGTCCAGCTGAATACCCCTGTGGGAAACGGGTCAGGAAGGATAGACCTGAACATTGTTGACGCTCCTGACAGCAAGGTGGAGACAGTGATGCTTATCCCTGTCCAAACCCGCTCCGAAACCCTTTCCTATTTTACCGTTTCAACGTCCCTTGTGCCTGCTGACGGGTTGAATAACTGCACCGTGGCCATATATGTGAAAGGGGGATACGGCGTACCCATTGAGGGGGCACAGGTGACGATCGTGACCTCGCGCGGTTCCCTTTATGACACCGTGGTGCAGCCGGGGCTGACAGACGCGTACGGGCAATGCGAAGGGCTGATACGCTCTCCTTACACCGGGGACGATTCAGTGGTAGTGATATGCCTTGGCGCGACGATTACGCTTAACATAGCGCCCAATTTTTCCTATGAGGACGGCAGCGGGTACAACGCGGCTGACTGGGCCGAAGGCACGAACCACAACCGTTACGCTGACAGGCTTCACACCGGGCTTTACTCGTTAAGGTCCACTTTCGCTGAAACAGCGACCTCGAGTTATTCGGGCACCATCTTGGTAGCGCGGAACTCCGTTTACAGGTTGTCAGGATGGATATACAACTCGCTCACCCAGGGCCAGGCTTACTATGACCTGGGGGATGCAGCCGGAGAGCCCAACCTCGTGTCGACGAATGGCGCCAACAGGTGGGAATACCTGGAAGGCAGCTGGCCAAGCGCCGCTTACACTTCAGTGCAGGTGCGCTGTGTCACTGACGGGAGCCCAAGGGGGACCGCCTGGTTCGACGACGTAAAACTGCAGAGGGTACCCGCCATAAGCTTCGTGCGCCCGGCGCTGAGGATCATGACGCCTCCGTTCGCGGTCACGCAGGGCAATCCCTCGCCAGGGGTGATAATAGAGATGCAGGACGAGTTCGGCGTGAAAGACGCTACTTTCAACGGCACGGCCGCGCTTTTTTCTTCCTTAAACTCCGGGGTTTTTTCGGTTGACAGGATAAACTGGATAAACACAACCGTCATCACGATGTCCGCAGGCGGCGCGGTCTTTTACTACAGGAACCCGAATACCGGCGTTTTCGTGATAACCGCGTATCGCACATCGCTTATCGCGGACACACAGACAGAAATAATAGCTGCGCAGGGAGTGAATGAGACCGCTTCATATATTACCTTTATCCCTTACCGGGTCGCGGCGAACGGTTTTGCCAGGTGCACAGCTGTTGTTACAATCAATGATACCTATGGATTCCCTATCACCAATAAATTGGTGACGCTACAAACCACCAGGGGAAATTCTGACACGATAAGGGACAGCGTTGGGAGCACCGCAGGCAACACGCAGACAACGGATATCCGGGGCAAATGCACTTTCACGATAACCTCTGCGTTCGCAGGGTATGACACGATCTTCGCGGTCTGCTCCGGGAGGACGATAACGCGCGGCGTGAATAAATACGGCGCGGCCGGGATATGGAATTTTGACACGGATACTCTGGATGTTTCGGGAAACGGGAACATATGCGCGCTTTACGGGCCTGCCTGGGCATCAGCCCCTGATAATGCTTCATCAGGTTCAGCTTTGAAATTCAACGGGACAGGCGATTACGCGGAAGTTTCGTATTCCCAGAGCCTGAATAATACAACAGCGGTTACCATCGAACTGTGGGCGAAAAGCAACACGCCCAACTGGAACTCGTACGGGATGCTTGTCAGTAAAAGGGACGCGTACATACTGCATCCGTGGCAGGGGACAAAAGACCTTTATTTTTATGTCTGCGTTTACGGTTCGGAGTGGGTGGCGGCGCAATATAGTTCCGCGAAAAGCCTGACCCAGTGGCACCATTACGCCGGTTCCTATGACGGCAGCGCCATCAGGATATATGAAGACGGGGTTCTTATGAACACGTTTTCCATACAGGGGACCATAAATCCGGATGTCGGCGGGCCGGTCCAGATCGGCAGGGACGATAACGGCGCGAACAGGTATTTCGACGGTTACATAGACGAGGTCAGGATCTACAACCGTGCTTTGAGCGACACTGAAATAAGGATGAGCTTTGATAAAAGGGCGAACTTCTATTTTTATCCCGTGATCGCCGCCAGGCTGAAAATTACCACTCCCTCTTTCAGCATTCCGCCGAACTGTATTTCGCCCCTGATAACGGTGGAGGCGCAGGATAATACCGGAGACCTGGACATTAATTTTAACAACACGGTCACGCTGTCAACCAGCTCAGGTTCCGGCACCTTCTCTGTTTCCAACACGAACTGGGTGAACACCACTGTGATCACCCTCAAGAACGGCCTCGGTTCCTTTTATTACCGTGATAACAGCGTAGGCAGCCCTGTCTTAACCGTTACACGTTACACGTTACTCGCTGACACCCAGACCGAGAACATTCAGATGTCCGACTGGGTATGGATAAATAACGTCTCGATCGAAAGCGGCGCGATCCACACGTCAGCCAGCGGCTCCTGGAACAGGGACGGGTTCCGCACAAAACGGGACTACTTAGTTCCCAGGGACGGGCTTGAAGTCGAATACTGTTTTAAGGCGATAAAGGCAGGTGCGGACAGCCAGATGTTCGAGTCCAGGATCGGCGGAGCGGAATATCACCGTTTCCTTTTCGTGGTCATTAACAGCCAGTATGCCCAGGTATATACGAAGGACGTGGGAGACCCGAACTGGGTCCTGCGCGCGACAAGCCCGGGCACAATAACGCTTGGCACCTGGTATTACGTGAAGGCAACAATAAAACGCGCGGGTTTCAAGGTCCTTGTTAAGAACAGGGATACAGGAGATACTTTCTGGAACCCGTCAGAATACCCGATTGAGCCGACAAGCGGGATCGGATTTTTACTGGGTGATGCTGAGCCGAACCGCGGGGATGCTGAGACCTGGTGGGATGACGTGAGGGTCTGGTCTTTCCAGAGGGAGTTCGGCCCGAATGAAGATGACGCGGGCGTATGGAGCTTAACAGGCAGCGCGTCCATAAGCGGGGGCCAGTTCCACACTTACGCCAGCGGCTCCTGGAACCACGACGGGGTCCAGACCAAGTCAGATTATTTTGTCCCGCCGAACGGCATAAGGCTGCGGTACAGCTTCAAGCCGGTAACGATCGGCCAGGACAGCCAGATGCTCGAGTCGCGCCTGGCAGGGGCGCGCACCTGGGACTTTGCTTTCATACTGAATTCCGGCCCCTGTTCTCTGTGGACCGAGCAGAGCGGGGCATGGGCGCAGAGGGTATCAGGGCCTGCGCTATCAGCAGGGACCTGGTACGATGTGGACGCGCTGATAAACACCGGAAGTTTTCAGATGCTTGTTTACGATTCCTCCACAGGAGCGCTGGTGTGGGACAGCGGCTATGTCTGGAAGGACACGACCACACTTACCGGATTTCTGCTCGGGGATTGCGAGCCTTCAGCAGGAGCAGGCCAGACAGACTGGGATAATATCAGGATCCTGTCCACCGGCTACGTTATACCCGAGCCTAAGGAAGCAAGGTACTGCCCGTTCGAGGGAAGAGGATTCATTATAGACGCGAACACGAAAATAGTGCTCAGTTCCTCAGCTTCAGCGGACGACATTCTCGCCGCGGATCTTTTAAGGGACGATATCCAGTCCTATTTCGGCGTTACTGTGCCCGTCACTTCGGGTTTTGACACAGGCGCGCTTGCCAACTCTATACTTGCCGGCATCCCTTCCCAGGATGGGCTATTCGACCAGATATGCAAGCAGAAAGGCATTGAAGCTGACCCGGGTATAGGAGATGAAGGTTACATCCTTGAAATAGTTGAAGACGCGAATTTCGTTATAATTTCCGCAAGGCATTCCACAGGGCTTTTCTACGGCCTGGTAACATTGCGGCAGCTTCTTGACAAGAGCGGGCAGAACAAGACGGTTACAGCCGCCAAGATAAGGGATTTTCCCATAGTCAGGTACAGGGGCATGTCCGAGGACATATCCCGCGGGCAAAGGCCCACGGTGGATTACCTGAAGCAGATGATGGACATTTTCAGTTATTACAAGATGAACTGTTTCGAGCCGTATATAGAGGTGACGTTCTATTTCGCGAACCATCCGGATATCGGGGTAGGCTGGGGGCCGCTCACCGCGGCAGAGGTCCAGGATATCTCGTACTACGCCAAACAGCGGCATGTTGAATTTTACCCGCTGTTCGAATCGCTGGGCCACCAGGCGAATCTGCTGTCCCTGCCCGCGTATAACCAGTACGCGGAAGTGCCGGCGTCGCCCTGGTCATTCGCCATAGCCAACGCCGGCTCATACACTTTGCTGGATAGCCTTTTCGGCGAGCTTTGCCCGGCTTTCAACCAGTCTTTGTTCTTTTTCATAGGATGCGACGAGGCCTACGACATGGGCGCGGGCCAGTCCAAGGAACTGGCTGACCAGATAGGCAAGGACGGCATATTCATACAGCACGTCAATAGATTATACGATACCCTAAAAGGCGTTTACAATGAAACAGTGATCCTGTGTATGGACGCGATAATCGCGCACCCCCAGATCCTGACCGACTCCCCGACCCTGCCCCTGGACACGATAATAATGAACTGGGAATATAACTGTTCGGATTCGCTTGAGGACCGCACATCGTACCCCAACGTGGACCTTATAGCCAACTCGGGTCGAAGGCAGTGGATGATGCCCGGCATAAGCGCGTGGCTGCGCATATTCCCCAATTTCAGGCGCGGCAACAAGAACATCAAGTCCCTCACGAAGTACGGCATGACGAAACAGAATGTGGACGGGATGATAAACACGGACTGGCTGGACGAGAGGGACCATATGCACGGCGTCGGTTACTACGGGAGGATCTTCGGCGCTGAGTGCGCCTGGTCCCTGGATGACATTGCGAAGACATACAATGAGAGCGAGAACTATTTCGGCCGCAGGTTCTCGTACCAGTTCTTCGGCTCCATATCGGACGACCTATCTAATGCGATACGGCAGATGAGCGAGACCGATTACGTGATACATGACCTTTCCACCTATGGCCAGGCAGGGCAGAATGCTTCCTGGAACTGGTGGCTGTTCTGGGACGACCCTTTCTGGGGGAACTACAGCAGGGACATACCAAGCCCCGCAAGCAAGGCGAGCGCGATGCTGGCCCTGGCTGATCCGGCTTTGGCAACCTTCAACAGTTACCGCCCTTCAACCCGTTTCAACCAGGACAGCCTTGACACCATTATCAACGCGTCAGACAGGGTGCGGTACCTGGCAGAGCGGATCCAGGACGCGGAACAGATAAGATCGGTTTACGCGACCGCGTGCGACTACGCGGACGATACTTCTTTCGCGGACGGCGTTTTTAATTCGATCAATACCATTATTACCAACGACCTGAAAGCCCCGGTCCCGGGGATGAAATCAGCTTTTGAAAACCTGTGGCTGTCCGAAAACATCTATCCGTTCCTGGATTCCAGGCAGGTATTATACGACTGGCTGAGCGGAAGGTATGACCACACCCTGCTGCGCCTGAAACATAATAAGGAAAGGTACCTTCAGAAAGGGCTTCTTGACTCGGAGTTCTTTAACCTTCCGGAAACAAGGGACGCCCAGTTTTTAAATAATACGATACCCGACACTATGCACGCGGGCTGCCAGTATTTTGCACAGGTCACGGTTTTGAACAACGGGAATCTTGAATGGACGGACACGGAGGCGTATAAGCTGGGCGCGGTCGGGGATGCTGACCCGTTCACATTCAACAGGCAGTTCCTTTCAAAGGACGATATAATATGGAGGAATGAGACCAAGGCATTTACAGTAAAGATGACAGCTCCTGAAACGCCGGGCGTATACCTGACTGACTGGAGGATGCTCGAAGAAGGCGTTGCGTGGTTCGGTGGCGCGTTTGCAAAGAACGTGACCGTTCTGGACACCCAGGGGCCAAATTACTTCTGTTCATATATTAAGGTAAATACTCCGGTGCTTGCTGCGAACGGGGCTTCGACAACAACTGTCATGGCAGAGATCAGGAGCAATACCGGCTTTCCTGTTTCCGGCGAGACCCTGAGCCTGGTCCTGGAAAATCCCATCCTGAGAACGGTAAACCCGGGATCCGCTGTGAGCGACGCCAACGGCCAGGCAACCTTCACGATCTCCTCGTATTACGCCGGGAATGAAATGATAAGCGCTGTTTACAACGGGGTATACGCCATCCTGGAGAACATCGTCGCGAACCCATCCTTCGAAACCGGGACAGGCAACGACGCTTCAGGCTGGGCCGAAGGCTTGAACCATATACGTTCTTCCGACAGGTCCTACTCCGGTAATTATTCTTTGAGATCAACCTTTATTGGTTCGGACACGTCTACGCGGATCTCTGTCGCCAAAATAATCCCCGGCTCTTCCTACAAGCTCTCCGGCAGGATCTTTAATTCATTTTCATCCTCCGGGCAGGCGTATTTTGACATGAATGACCGCCCCTCGCCAGGCTCGGACTGCGCGCTGTATTCGACGCAGGGGAAAAGTGCCTGGGAGCTTCTGCAGGGAACATGGTACAGCGGGAGCGAAACCACGGCGATTTTGCGCTGCGTCACGGATGGCAGCCCTGACGGGACAGCCTGGTTTGACGCGGTCCGGCTTGAACGGATACCTACAATGAGCTTCATTTCTACGAGACTGAAAATAACCTCGTTTGCGCAGGCGATCCCGGCGAATACCGCCTCCCTGCCGGTTTCGGTGGAGGCAAGGGGAAATTCAGGTGGCATAGACGTGATTTTCAATGAGAGTATTACGCTTTTATCCTCTTCAGCAACAGGAAGGTTCTCAATAAACGGCGTTTCATGGCAGGACACGACGAATATTTATCTTTCTTCAGGCCAGGGAACTTTCTATTACAAAGACAGCAACCCTGGCAGCCCCGTGATAACCGCTTATCGTTTGTCGCTTATCGCGGACACGCAGACAATAACGATAACCGGGAACCCTTCATATTTTGTCCTGAGCCCGCCTGTAGTTTCCGCTGGCGGGACTTCAAAATGCACGGTTACGGTCAGCGTGAAAAGCGACACCGGCGGAATACTTACAGGCAGGACAGTCACTCTTTATTCAAGCCGCGGCAATTCTGATCCTGTCCAGCCGGCAAGCCAGCTGACTGATGTGAACGGGCAGGCAACCTTCACGGTTTCCTCAATATACGCGGGGGACGCGGCAATAAAGGCCGCCTGCGATTCAGCCACAATTTCAAACACGCTGCTTGATTATTTCAGCAGTTCTTTGAACTGGGCAGCGAAGAGCGGGACCTGGCTGATCGAGTCGAATGAATACAGCGGCGACGCAGGCGCGGACGGCGTAGCAGAGACGCCGTTTGCGTTCCCGGGCGGAACTGTTTATATCCGGCTAAAAATGATGAACGGTTACGGCGGCATCACGTCTTCCCATATGATCTTCTACAAAGACCCGAATAATTTCTTTGAGTGGGCTATATATAATAGTGATTCCACGTGGATCCCGGACCAGTATATGATCAAGCAGGTCGCAGGCGGAATTCCTTATGTGTCTATCCAGCCTGCCGGGGAAGAGATCCTGTATGATAAGTGGTATGAGGTCAGGATAGAGGTTACGCAGGAAAAAGTCAGGTGGTGGCTGAACAACAGGTTTATAGCGGAATGGGCGCGTCCTGTCGGAGGCTCCGCGGCCGTGTATTCAAAACTGCAGCTGGAAGCAGGTTCTTCGCACACACATTATGATGACCTGAAAATAGGCGCGGTAAATTTCAGCCCGGCCGGCACAAGGCTGAAGATCACAACACCTCCGTTTTCCGTGAATCAGTTCAAGCCTTCGTCCCAGGTCACAGTGGAGGCGCAGGACAGCGGCGGGAACAAGGACCTGCTTTTCAACAACACCGCGGTACTATATTCCTCTTCAGTGAACGGGAAATTCTCTCTGAACGATGATCCCTGGTCTGACACGACCGTCATCCGGTTCAGCTCAGGCGCGGGAGTTTTCTTCTACAAGGACCTGACGGTCGGCAGCCCTGTTTTAACCGTTACACGTTACACGTTACTCGCTGACACTCAAACAGAAACCATCACGGCCGCGGTCGCAAGCAGCACCCTTTCTTACCTTGTCCTCAATCCTCCGGTGGTTTCAACAGGGGCAAAGTGCACTGTCACGGTAAGCGTGAAGAGCGATGTCAGCGCCGCGCTGTCAGGGAAGAACGTGTCGCTTTACACGAACAGGGGAAATACAGACACTATCCAGGCAGTCCAGCAGATCACGGACTCCAACGGGCAGGCGACATTCACTATCTCTTCGGTTTCCGCGGGGGACGCGGCTGTAAAGGCGGTCTGCGACACAAAGACCATCGGCGACACCCTTATTGCGAATTTTACCGGAGGCGCCTCAGGCTGGGCCGCGCTGGCAGGGACCTGGCAGGTGGAAAACAATGAATACAGCGGGGACATGGATGGCACTGGTATCTCGGAGACCTTGCTGGAATTCTCAGGCGGGACGCTCTATGTCCGGTTAAAGATGGCGAACGGGTACGGCGGAGCCACCGCGGCGCACCTGATCTTTTACAGCAGCGCCAGCAACTTCCTCGAATGGTCAGTGCGCAACAACGACTCCACCTTCGGCCCGAACTATTTTGAGATCAGGCAGAAAACAGGAGGGACGGTATATTCCGTTACCCAGCAGCTGGGCGAGGCAATAACCTACAACAAATGGTATGAGGTCAGGATAGATGTCACCCAGTCAAAAGTAAGATGGTGGCTGAACAATAGTTTTATCGCGGAGTGGGCAAGGCCCGCGGGCAGCCCCGCGGTGTATTCAAAGTTCCGCCTGAAGACGGAAGATTCTCACGTCCATTTTGACGACATAAAGATAGACGCGGTCAATTTCAGCGCGAGCGCCGCGAAATTAAAAATAACGACCCCTCCGTTCTCTTCCAGCCAGTACGCCCCTTCGCCTTCGATCGCGGTTGAGGCGCAGGATAATACCGGGAATAAGGTATTACTTTTCAATAACACGGTCACGCTCCTGTCTTCCTCAGCCCAGGGGAAATTTTCGGTCAATATCAGCCCCTGGTCTGATACCACCAACATTTACCTGAGCTCAGGCGCCGGGATCTTTTACTACAGGGACGGCAACATAAGCAATCCCAGACTGACCGCTTATCGCTTATCGCTTATCGCAGATACACAAACCGAGACCATAACCGCGGCTGTGGCAGGGGAAACTGCTTCATACATTACGTTCTATCCATACCTGGTCCCGGCGGATAATTCGTCCAGGTGCACGGTGGTGGTTACCGTGAATGAGAATTATTTCGGGATACCGCTATCCGGCAAATTAGTGACGCTTCAGACCACAAGGGGCAATTCGGACACTATCAGGGACAGCGTTAACGGGACTGTCAACCCCCAGACAACCAGCGCAAGCGGGCAATGCACTTTCACGGTCTTTTCCTCCTACGTAGGGCTGGATACCATTACCGCGTTCTGCGGGGGGAAAACAATAGGGCGGGGCACGGACAAATACGGGGCTGTGGGCATCTGGCACCTTGACTCCAATGCCAGCGACCTTTCAGGCAACGGCAATAACGGCAGCCTTGTCGGCAGCCCCGCGTGGGTTTCCTTTCCGGACGCCGCTTTCGGCTCAGCCATGCAGCTGAGCGGGACCGGCGATTACGCTGACTGCGGCAACGGTTCAAGCCTGCGGATCCCGGGCGCGCTCACCATAGAGGTGTGGGCGAACCTTGTTCCTGATCCCGCCTGGTCCAAGGGATGGATGATGGTCGCGGGTAAAAGGTACCCGTATGATGACGCTCCCTGGGCTTTACGGCAAGGCGGCAGCGCGGTCTACGTCGTGATAAACCCGAAGGGCGGTTCCAATTATCTCACAATGCAGGTGGAAGGCGTGGCTGACAGGGCATGGCATCATATCGTGGCAACCTATGACGGGAATTACGGCAGGACCTACATAGACAACACTCTGAGAGCCACAAGCGTCCAGGCATCTTTTGTAATTGACACCGCGCCCGCGGAGCACTTTTTCATAGGCGGCTGGCAGATGCAGGGAACGCTTGATGAAGTAAGGCTTTATAACCGCGCGCTGAGCGCGGACGAGATCAGCGCGAGCTATACCGGCAGGGCGAATATATATTTTACCGCGAACAGGCTGAAAATAACCACTCCGGCGCGCACTACTACGGTGAACAATCCTACTCCTGAAATAACCATCCAGGCGCAGGACGGCGTGGGTAACAAGGACGTGACAAACAACAACACCTTCGGTCTCCAGAACTCAGGGACCGGGTATTTCTCCGTGGACAGGTTTAACTGGGTGAACACGACCTCCGTGACTTTGCAAAGCGGAGAGGTTACGGTTTATTACAAAAACCCGAATACAGGCAGCTACATAATAACCGCGTACCGCGCGTCGTTTACCGGGGACACGCAGATCGAAACAGTGGTCGCGCAGGGAGCGAACGCGAACGCATCATACATAACTTTCAATCCCCATCAGGTCCCTGCTGACAACGGAACGTCCGTGGCCACCGCTGTTGTTTTTATCGCGGATACTTACGGATTCCCGGTTGCCGGCAAAACGGTGACGCTTGCCGCCTCAAGAGGCAACTCAGTTACTATCCAACCAACCAACCAACCAACTGGTTCTAATGGTATGTGCACTTTTACTATCTATTCAGGGTACGCGGGCCAGGACACGGTTTGCGCGGCCTGCGGCGGGAACACAATATACGAAAACGTGATGATGGCAACAAATAATCCGTCGTTTGAGTTGGGCGCAGGGATTTCTGCTTCAGGCTGGAACATGGCAGTAAACCAGTTCAGGGACTCAGCCCGGACCCATACAGGCAGTTTTTCAATTATGTGCAAAACAGGCGGCCCCAGCGCTTCCATCACACAGGCAAGTGTTCCGGTCCAGCAGAATTCCAATTACTTATACAGCGCCTGGTTCTGGTCCCAGCACAACCCGGGCAGCTGTTACATAGACTTAGCTGACGTTACAGATGACCCCAACCTTACCTGCACTCCGGACCTGCAAACCTGGGAATACAGGTCTATTATCTGGAACTCGACAACATACACAGGCGTTGTGCAGCGTGTTGTGACAGACGGCGGTTTTTCCGGGACATGCTGGGTTGATGATATGATGCTCCGCAGAAGCCCAACACTCACGTTCACCGCAACTAAATTGGATTTCGTGTCTCCTTCTTTCAGGATCAGGGCAGGGGATACGTCCCCGCAGGTTACGGCAGCCGCGGCAGGGAATTCTGGCGGAGCGGATGAGATCTTCAATGATACGGTAAGCCTGTCCACAAATTCCAGTTCCGGTTCATTTTCAGTGTCAGATATTTCGTGGGCTAATACTACCGTGATCACGTTCTCAAGCGGAGTGGGCTCTTTTTACTACCGCGACTTTGCCGTCGGTTCTCCCGTGCTGACTGCTGACCACTGGCCACTGGCCACTGATACGCAAACCGAGACAGTTACTATCCGCTTTCTCAGGTTCGCGAATACCATACCGTTCACGATAACAAGCGTAAGCACGGCGCCTGTGTTCATAAAAGCAGGAGACGGGTTCGGAAACACCGCGGTTCTCTATAATGATACGGTTCAACTGCTGACAACATCGGCCAAAGGTTCGTTCTCAGTTTCTGGAACCACGTGGGCTAACACGTCCATAGTCTACCTGTCTTCCGGTTCCAAAACAGTGTATTACAGGGATAAGTCGGGAGGAAACCCCGTGACCACGGTTACAAGGACCGATTCCTGGACATGGACGGATACGCAGCAGGAAACGGTTACAAAGCCAACAGTCCTGACTTCAAAGGTCCAGATGAACATACGTTCCGGCGAGACAGGTTCGATGCCGATGAGGTTCTGGCAGTCTGACACTGTTGAATACACGATATACATTAAAAATATTGGAACTGAAACTGCCATTAACAACATTGTCGTAGATACAAGGTCCTTTGATACTTCGACTTGTAACCTTGTAAACTTTGTAAACATGGATTCTATAACTGTCTCTGAGACCTGGGCTTACACAACCGACACCGCATTTTTAACCTGGATCGCGGGTTCGCCGGCTTCAGGGGCGAGCAACGTGAAAGGCCTGCGCTGGCGCGTCGGTTCCCTCGGAATCAATGAGACAAAGGCAATACGATTCCGGGTGAGGGTTAAGTAGATAATTTGATAATTGGTTAAAACCAATCGTCTAATTATCCAGTCGTCCAATTATCCAGAACGGTTCCGCGTCCGCGTGAAATAAATCCCCCTTCTTCCCCCTTTATCAAAGGGGGATTTATCCTTCGAAGCCTTGGCGTAGTAGGATTGAGGGGGATTTTGCCCGCTCCGATTGACATCGGAGCGAGGTCTCGCTCCGACTTTATGTCGGGGCGGATAGGGGCTCAATTTACCTGTCCGCCAATCTTGGTGGAGGGTTCCCTGTGAAAAGTCTCTTTCATGCTTTCCTCGCCCATCCTTTTAGGTGGGCGAAGTCTCGCCCGCTGAAAGACGGGCGGAGTGCTTTCGTGCCGTAGCCCGCCACGATTATTGGCGGGCGAAGGTCCCTGCGTTTAGTCCCGATTCTATATCGGGACTGCAAGGGGGAAATCTTTTTCTTGAGCTATTAAGCGCCTTTTTTTGGTAGAGGAGGTTTAAAAAATGAAGCAAGACGTGAAAAAGATAGTAAAAAAGGGTTACGGCAGGATAGCGAAGCAGAAAAGCAGCTGCGGCTGCTGCGGAGGCGGGACCGCGGAAAAGATAAGCAAGACCGTAGGGTATTCTGACAAGGAAATGGGCTCTGTGCCTGAAGGCGCCAACCTCGGGCTTGGTTGCGGCAACCCGGTCGCGCTTGCGTCCCTGAAACAAGGGGAAACCGTCCTGGACCTTGGGGCAGGCGCGGGTTTTGACTGTTTTCTTTCCGCGAAAAAGGTCGGGACCAAAGGCAGGGTGATCGGGATCGACATGACCCCGGAAATGGTGGCAAAAGCCAGGAAGAACGCGCAGAAAGGCGGTTACAAGAACGTCGAGTTCAGGCTCGGGGAGATCGAGAACCTGCCTGTTGAGGACGACTCCGTCGACGCCATAATTTCCAACTGCGTGATAAATCTCGCGCCTGACAAGGGAAAGGTTTTTAAAGAGGCGTTCAGGGTGCTTAAGCCGGGTGGAAGGATGATGGTCTCGGACATAGTCCTGCTTAAAAACCTGCCCAAAGCCATAATGGGTTCGGTTGCAGCTTACGTGGGCTGCATATCCGGAGCTGTGAAGAAAGAGGAATACCTGGGGATGATAAAGAAAGCGGGGTTTGGCAGGATAGAGATAAAAGACGAATCTGTTTTTCCGATCGACTGCCTTGCGAATGATCCCACTGCCCAGGCAATAATGAAGGTTATAAAGATCTCCGGGAAAGATATTTCAGCCGCCGCCCGCAACGTCCTCAGCATCAAGGTCTACGCAGTTAAAGGCAGTCATGTGTCATGAGTCATGTGTAAAATCTGCTGAATGCCGAATGCTAGATGCTGAATGTAAATAATCCGTGCAAATTCGTGTTAATTCGTGGTTGCTATAGTCAGTTGTCAGTTGTCCGCCCGTCTTCAGCGCGGGCGAGACCTCGCCCCGACAGAAAGTCGGGGTGGGTGAGTTGTCAGCAAACATAACATTTTTTAATATTCTGCATGCGAATAAAATAATCCCCCTGTTTCCCCCTTTAATAAAGGGGGATTGAGGGGGATTTCTTTTGTAATATCTTCCCCTTACACCTTACACGTGACACGTTATCCGCCCCGATCAACCTCGGGGCGAGACCTCGCCCGCCGTAGAGGCGGGCGGGCACCTTACACGTAATTCCAGGACATTCCCACCCTGTGGAACGCCACCTTCATTCCCGGCAGGTCTTGCTTCAGCTCTTCGCAGAACTTTTCAAGCCCCGGCTCCTCGCTTACAGGATGTGTTGTTTCTATCGCGCAGATATCGTTGTCTATAGCGTACCGCATAGCGTATTCGTCCATTTCCCCTGCTATCAGGACCTCCGGGTTCCACTTCAGCTGTCCTTCCCAGAAACCAAGGTTTATGCTCAATCCTATCCCGCCGTAAATAAGCCCGACCTTGCTCACCTTCCTGTTCATGTTGCCTGTCACCCTGATGGTTTTCAGCCCGGTTTTCTTCTTTACCTGGTCCGCGAGTTTTTTAAGCGGCAGAGCCGGTATATCGTATATGTTTATCAGCCGCCACGCCTGGATGGAAGGTTTTGGCAGGCCCAGGAACTCGCCGAACGTGTCTGTTATAAGTATCTCGTCAAGGGTTGAATGGCACTGGATAACGTTCAGGCTGTTCTCAAGAGCAAGGTCTTTGCGCTCGTTGTTCACCCGCCACAAAGGTATCGAAGGGTTTTTAGTATTCCAGTTGTCCCCGAACCACGGGGTCTCGTGGCACAGTATCAGGCTGCATTTTTGTTTCGCGGCTTCGGCTATCGCTTCCTTTGTCATCATCCAGGTTACCAGGATCCCGGTGACTTCCGCGTCAGGGCTTCCTATTTTAAGCCCTTCTTCCTGCCCCAGCTCGTTTATTTCCTGCCCGAACTTCTTCGCGAACTCCTTCCGCCTTTTTACAAGGTATTCCTCAAATTCTTTCACTTTCATATTTACTCCCTGATTACGGTGATTTTAACTGATGATTACAGTGATTATTTAAAGAACGATTTCAGCGATGAAATCAGCCTTAAGATTCCGTAACTCAGGGCTTAAGCCCTGATATCAAACCTTCCTCCTTAAAGATTTCCAGCTTTCAAGCCAGGTCAGGGCGTAGATTATCGGCAGTATTCGCCACCATACAAATCCCATATTGTCTTTCATCTCCTTTCCTTTTTATGGTCGCAGCAATATCCGGTATCTTGCATATCTTTTATTATTTGCTATTCTCTTAATCCTTTTCTCTATTTTTGATTCTCTGCATAATTACTATGTTCTGTCCCCAGGATATTTCTTGCACAAGCTGTGCAAGTTTTGGGCTATCTTTATATGTATTGACTCGAGAATCTGCAGTTTTCTCCTTTATTTCAGTTCCGGCAAAAAGTCTTCTTCTATCCTTATCATCTGGTCCATCATTTCCTTTGCATTATCCAGGCTGTCAACAACCGGGTCAAGCGCAAGCGCCTGGAGCAGTATCTTTTTTGACTTCTGCCTGAACGCCTCGATCACGAGTTTCTGTATGGTTATCTGCGTCCTTATCATCGCCGCGATGGGCTCAGGCAAAGGGCCGACTTTCTCCGCGTGTATACCTTTCGCGTCCACAACAGCAGGCACTTCGACTATCGCGTCCTCAGGCAGGTTGGATATCGCCGGGCCTTCGTTCGGTATGGTCATTGCCAGCTCCCTTTTTTTCCTGTCCATCTCTATGCTTGTTATCACGGATGTCGCTATCTCGCCGGAATGGCGCAGCATTTCGTCCGGTATGGGTTTCTTTCCTTCAGCTATCAGGCCCATGTCCTCAAACATCTGCCCGAATATGCCGTAGTTGTGTTTTTCCTCCCTTTCCGCCCAGACCTTATCCTGGTGGGTGAACCATTCAGGGCCGGTGAGGTCATACCCGAACGCTGTGTATTCCCCGATGTGGCTTGCCGACGGGAAGGGCAGGAACCCGAACACGTCATACATTCTTTTTACAAGCGGCGGAAGCCCGCAGTCCGAAGGCACCGACATTTTTTTGTTAAATTCGGGCATCAGGTCTTTTCCGGTTTTCAGGTCTTTTGCCGCGAGCATAAAATGGAAGTGGTTTATGCCGGCAACCGTTATGTCAATGTCCTCGTCTTTCTTTCCCAGGATCCTCGAGGCAGCGTTGCGGGTGCCGAACACCCCGTGGCACATTCCCATCACTTTGAGTTTTGAAAGGTACTTTATTCCCATCACAATGCGGTTCTCCGGGTTCGAGAAGCTCATGAACCACGCGTCAGGGCAGATCTTTTCCATGTCCCCGCAAATGGGGATTATGATGTTAAGGTTGCGCAGGGTATGGAACGCGGAACCCGGCCCGCCGCACTCGCCGAACGCCTGCTTGAACCCGTAGGAGTTCGGAACGAAGAAATCCTTTTCCCACAGTTCCATGCGCCTTTTCGTCACGGCGGATATCACGTAATCAGCGCCTTCCAGGGCTTTTTTCCTGTCAGGCGTTGCGCTGATAGCCGCATTTGACTTCAGGCGTTCTTTCAGCAGTTTCGAAAGCCCAAGCATCCTGTCAAGGGCTTTTTCGTCAGTGTCCACAAGCGTTATAGCCGGGTCAACCTTTCTCAGGTTTTCGTCACTAAGCAGGTCGGTTATCATACCCCTGCCGAAAACAAGGCTTCCCGCCCCCATTACAACCACCTTAATATTTTTCATATAACTCCTTGTTTCTATTTGTCATACGTCGTACGTCGAACGTCGTGCGTAAATACTATTATACGTCGTAAGCCGTATGTAAAATTAAATATTTTAACGTATGACGTAAGACGTATGACGCTCGACTGTTTTACTACATTATATCCAAATTCACCCGATTGTCAATTGTTAGGCTTAAAATTGACATTTATTATACTTTATGTTATACTAATGAATTAATTAGCGTAAAAAGAGCCCCCTCACCCCAACCCTCTCCCTCCAGGGGAGAGGATGCATGTGAGGGTGAAGACAATTTAAAGGGAGAAAAAAATGATGGAGTTCAGGAAGCTTGGCAGCACCGGGTTAAAGGTTTCAGTGGTAGGGCTTGGCACGTTGGGTTTCGCGCGCGTCGGGCTGTTCAACAAGGGGGAAGAGGGAGTAAAGGAGATCTCGTATATCGTTAACAGGGCGCTGGACCTCGGCATCAATTTCGTGGACACCGCGTTCGCCTACGGCAACGGGGTTGCTGAGACCGGGGTAGGGGCGGTCGTGAAGGCAAGGAGGAAGGATTGCATCGTGCTCAGCCGCTCCCATGTCTGGCAGACATCGGAAAAACCCGAGGACACGGCAAGCTCCATCGACAATTCCCTGAAGCGTCTGAACATGGAAGCGATAGACGTTTTCGAGGTCCATGACGTCACAAAGTCTGAGTCGTATAAGATGGTCAGGGAAAAAGGCATATACGACGTGGTGAAAAAGGCGAAGAAGGACGGCAAGCTGAGGTTCATCGGTTTTTCCACGCACGGAAGCGCGGAAATGATGAAGGAAATGATAAACTCCGGGGATGTTGACGTTCTCACCGTCGCGTATAACCTGACCGGCCACAG
>Ga0210051_1000963_pt1 | contig 28468 bp, 40 predicted proteins | sample CryGey092014_all_FD_185464 | JGI IMG/M metagenome (GOLD analysis project Ga0210051, IMG submission 185464) | Groundwater microbial communities from aquifer - Crystal Geyser CG23_combo_of_CG06-09_8/20/14_all (SPAdes) (version 2) | ecosystem: Environmental > Aquatic > Deep subsurface > Groundwater...
ATAAGAAAACTAGGAATTGAAGGTGAGTTCTGGGCTATTCCTCGTATTCTAATGGAGAGAATAGGCGTTGTAGAAGAATTAGTGCTTTCATTTCTTTTTCTGGTATTTATAGTATTTTTCTGTTATAAATTCTGGTGGTTTCTTCCCACAAGAATATTAGCCCATGTATTAATTGTTATTATAGGGATTGTTGTATTCTACAATTTATTTGGCCTGTTTTACCTCGATATCTTATAGGAGTCTTTCATCTAAAAAAGACTCTTTTAATTTCCTTAATTTAAATTCACATCAAAACAGGTTCTAACCCCAGTAGTAAAGCATAGCTTACTACGGGACTTCGCATCGTTCAGCAGAAGAAACCGGTTGCAGTAATTGTTTCATCTGTGCTAAAATAACTTCAGGATATTTATATACTTCTTCCCACCTTAAAGTTCTCTTAATTGCGGAACAATTACAGGGAACGAAGCCCCGCTTAGCGGGGTGAAGTGACCGGTTTGTAAATCGTCCGCTAGAACGAGCCATGATTATTAAAGAAAAAACTTCTCTTGATTCTTTTGGCCCCTTTGTAAAGGTGGTTGTTGATATAGAAAGAAAGATTATTTCCGCTAATTGTGAACTTCATATTGATTGCGTCGAAGAACTTATGGCAGAAGGTTCTTTATACGCTCATTTATGGGGAGCCAATATATACCCTAAAGATAAAAAGATTGATTTTATTTCTCTAATTAACATTCGGCCCAAAGACAATAATCGTTCAATGGATATTGAAAATCCAAGTATCAAGAAAAAAGTTGAAGATATTATTAAAGAATTCTTATTTTGAGCCGTGGCGAGAAACAAGGTTCCTGCCCAGGGTAGGGTTCTTATTTTAATGGAATTAAATCGCTGGAAAAATTTTAGTAAACGTCAACAACTTTTAATGATTGGCTCCGAATTTATAAGAGCCAAAACTTGGCAGACAAAAGACCAAGAGAAATTTCTTTCAGCCCTTGCGCGAGCTTTAGAGTTAATTGACCTTACTATTTCTGATAATAAATGGAAAAACTATCTCCGAATGATATTGGGATTACGGGAAGAGGTGACAAAATTTTACACCTCAGGATGCACAGACGACATTTTATTTTTATATAACGCCCTTTAAATTCAGTAATTAATTACGTAATTCTTTACGTAAATATTTACGTAAAGAAACCCAAAAGCCCGTCGCTGGGCAATTTTTATTTTTGCCAAGAAGACGGTTTATTGGTAGGGGACTTGATTTTTCTTTTCAGGATTTATAAAATGAAACAATACTGTACCTTGTCTTTAGTTCTTTAGTATTGTTTAGATCTTTCAAAAAATAAGATTTTTAAGCCCCAAAGGAATCCCTTCGGGATCCTACGGGGTAAAGAGGGGTATATTTTGTATTTTCGGTAATGTATAAAGATAGGACATTTTCTGTCCTAGGTCGTTAAAGGAGGATTATTCTTAACCTAAGCATTAAAGATTTTAACTGATATGAATAAAAAAATAATTATCTCTTTAATAATCGCTACAGTTTTAGTAGCTGGTGGAACCGGTTTTTACATTGGAATAAAAAAACCAATACCAGATATTCAATCATTCATAGCTCAGATCAATCCCTTTAAACCAAAAGCGGTCCAGGTGACCGAGTCTTTACCAGTTGTGGAAGAAGAACTTTCCTTACCTCCGATTACCACAGAAGAACCATTAGAAAAGTTGACAGAGCCGATTACTGAAATTGAAGAACCAGTGGCGCAACCTTCTGTGCCTGCCGTCGAAAAGCCACTGACGCTTACTGAAATCCAGGCCCAACTTAACGAGATTGCAAAGAAAGTTGAAGTGTTAAAAATAGAAGTGGCAAAGTATGTAATAGAAAAGCAGATAGAGCAACTAAAATTTGCCCAAATTCAACAGCAAATTACTGAAGCCCAAAAGAGCGCAGAAATCCTTACCCAGAATATAACAAAATTTGTGGCCGAGAAAACGGCTCAGCAGGTGGCAGGCGCGACAACTCAAACTCCTTATACCGGTGGTCCTCTTCCCTAAAAAAAATTACTCCAATAAAATTTTTAAACTTTTTATAATTTATAAAAAGGCAATTTTATTATTTTTGAACTCGTGCCGCTGACAACGACACGATTTTTTGGTAGAATTGGAATATATGAAAACTCTCAATAAAACGCTTGAATTTAAGACAAAGGGCCTGTTTGATTTTATTGATATAACAAATCAGATAAAAGATTTTGTTAAAGAAAGTAAAATTAAAGATGGCTTCATCAATATCCAAATTTTACATACCTCTGCTGCTCTAATTGTTAATGAAAACGAACCTCTTTTACTTGAGGACTTTAAAAAAAACCTTGAAATGGCCGCTTCTCAAAATATAGAATATCAACACGATGATTTAAGTAAGAGAAAGGTAAATGTTTGTCCAGAAGAATGTATCAATGGTCACTCTCACTGTAAAGCCATTCATTTATTAGTAAACACTACATTAAATTTAATTGATGGGAAATTACAACTTGGCCAGTGGCAGAGAGTTTTTCTTGTTGAATTAGATAAGCCAAGAAAGAGGAAGGTCCAGATTCAGATTTTAGGAATTTAAAGATTCTGAAATATAAAAAAGATAACTGATTAAATAAAAAGATGATAAAATTAAAACCATTTCGTCAAAAGCCGGGTCTATGCGGCCCCGCTTCCTTAAAAATGGTATTGGATTACTATGGCTTTTCTATTTCTGAAGCCGAACTTGCTAAACTAGCCGGAGCTTCAAAGAAAAAAGGCGCGTCTGTTGAGGGTTTAATAAAAGCCGCAAAGCATCTCGGATTTCAGACATTTTTAAAAAAGAAAAGTTCCTTAAACGATTTAAAATATTTTATAAAAAGAAAAATCCCCGTTATTGTTGATTGGTTTTTTGAAGATGACGGTCATTATTCGGTTGTCATAGATATTGATAAAAAAAATACAATTCTTAGAGATCCTTCTTACACAAAGAGAAGAAAATTATCCAATAAGAAATTTTTAAGAGTTTGGTTTGATTTTCCTGGCGAATATATCAAAGATTCTAAAGATTTAATTTTAAAATTAATGCTGGTGGTCACTCCTTTTAAAGAAAAATTTCCCGTAAAGGGTGGTAAACAAATCTAAAAACACAGACAAATATGAAAAAAAGCATAATTTCTCTAATAATTATAACAATAACAATTACCGCTAGTTTTTTTATTTGTCAAATATCGCTGGCGGAAACAAACAAGGCCGAAATTAATTTTTTCTATAGTCCGATTTGTCCTCATTGCGCAGTTGAAAAAGAGTTTTTGAAAGAATTAAAAAATAAATATCCCGAGATTGAAATAAAAGAATACGATGTAATTTCCAATCCAGAAAATAAAAAAATCTTAACTGAATTTTACGAAAAATACCAAGTACCGGATAAAGAAAAAGGCTGGGTGCCGGTAACTTTTACGCCTACTAAATATTTCATCGGTTTTAATCAACAAATTGCCGCAGATATTGAAAGCTGTATCAAAGAGTGTTTAATTGGAGAAAAGCCAGCTCCTCAAAAAGTGAAAATTCCCATCTTCGGTGAGATTGATATTTCAAAATTATCTTTACCTGCTCTAACTGTCACTCTGGGAGCCATTGATGGATTAAATCCCTGCGCCATGTGGGTTTTATTGTTTTTGATTACTCTTTTAATCAATACTCGCTCCAGAAAAAGAATGTGGTTAATTGGCGGAACTTTTATTGCCGCCTCAGGAATTATCTATTTTCTTATTTTGGCTGCCTGGTTGAATTTATTTTTAGCCATTAGTTATGTTAATTTAACTCGAATTTTAATTGGGACTTTTGCCCTGGGTTTTGGCGTCTGGCAAATTAAAAATTTTATTACTTTTCGGCCTGGTGTTTGTCCAGTAACTGAAGGTGGTGGTTCTTTAAAAGAGAGAATTAAAAATGGTTTGAGAAGCCGAGCCGAAAAATTAGCCCTCTCTCCTTTAACTCTGGGGATTTTAGGCGGGATAATTCTTTTATCTTTTGGTATAAATTTAATTGAATTTTTTTGCTCAGCTGGTTTACCAGCTACTTTTACCCGAATTTTAGCTTTAAATCCCCTTAGTACTTTGAGTTATTATTTCTATCTTTTACTTTACACTTTTATTTTTATGCTTGATGATTTGATTATCTTTACTTTGGCTGTTATTACTTTGAGCAAAATTGGTTTTACCGATAAATATAATCGCTGGAGCACTTTAATTGGAGGGTTGTTGATTTTGGCTTTAGGAATTTTATTGATATTTAAGCCGGAAATTCTGATGTTCGCCTAAAAGGATGGGGCTTTTAAGGGGCTTGCCCTCCCAAATTTTTGGACAAATTATGCATTGTATCTATATTATCCAAAGTAAAAAGGATAAAGCGCTGTATGTTGGCTATACAAATGATCTTCGAAAGAGAATAAAGATGCATAATTTAGGGGAAGTATTTTCAACAAAACCCCGTAGACCATTTGTACTTATATATTATGAGGCCCATCAGAATAAAAATGACGCGCTTGAACGAGAAAAATTTCTTAAATCAGGCTGGGGTAAAAATTATATAAAGCGCGTACTTAAAAATTACTTCAAAGTCCAAAAACTTGGGAGGGCTTGACTATATTCTTTGCTTCAATTAAATTAAAATAATGGCTTGCCCCTCACTAATTTTACCGTTCCAAAGAGAAGATTGCGGCAAAAGTCAAATAAAAAATTAAAATTCTAGTAGCCCAGTGCCTAAATAAGGCCGAGCGGAGCGAGTGGACTGCCAATGAAATAAGATGTAAAATTAGTGCGGGGGTAATAAGGTTGTGCCCCGCACTAAATTTCGCAAATTTGTATTTCGGCAGTCTGCTTCGCCCATAAAAGATGGGGCTATTCGCCCCACGCAGACTGCAGGAGTTTTACCTAAAAAATTTCCCTTTCATTAAAGTTTATTTTAAGGCGGCGAAATTAGTAGCGGGGCGAAGGAAAACTCCCCAAAGGTCGAAAACTGACAATTTAGAACTTATATTAAACTAAAAATATTATGGTTCAAGGATATTGCGTCAAATGTAAAGCCAAGAAGGATATATCAAATCCCAAAGAGATTACTATGAAAGGTAAGGGAGGAACAAAAAGGAGAGCGATGACCGGCACTTGTCCTTCTTGCGGGACAAAAATGTTCCGGATTTTAGGAGGAAAGGCCTAAATTTTTCTAAATTAATTTTAAATAGCAAAATCTCGCCCAAAGCCGCTAGCTTAGCGGCTTTGGGTTGTTTTGAATAAATGCGAAAAAACATTAAAAATTCCCTCTATATTTTCTTCGGAATCTTAATTCTCCTCAATATTCTAGCTTGGATTACCATTTATGATTTAAGTAAACCCCGCTTTCTCGAAGTCATCTTTTTCGATATTGGTCAGGGCGATGCTATTTTTATTGAGACCCCTCAGCGCCACCAGATTTTAATTGACGGCGGCCCCTCTCCCAAAATTTTAGAAAAATTGGGTAAAGAACTGCCTTTTTATGACCGTTCAGTTGACCTGATTATTTTAACCCATCCTGACCCCGACCATCTTAATGGTTTAGTTGAAGTTTTAAAGAGTTATAAAGTAGATTTAGTCGCTTTCAATGGCGCCAAGGGAACCAATCCAGCTTTTACTGAATTTAAAAAACAAATTTTCAAAAATAAAACCCCAGTGGCTATTTTGTACCAGGGAAAGAAAATCCGAATAGGGGATAAGATTTCCCTTGATATTCTCGCTCCCTTTGAAAGTTTTGAGGGAAAAGAAGTCAGAGATTTTAACACCTCTTCAATCGTCGCTCGATTAGTTTTTGGCCAAAATGAATTTCTTTTTACCGGCGATGCCCCAAAATCAATTGAAAAAGAATTAGTAGAGTCGGGGGAGGATTTAAAAAGCGATATTTTAAAAGTTTCTCATCACGGTTCTAAAACCTCAACGACTGATATTTTTTTGGAAAAAGTTTTACCGGAGATCGCCGTGATTTCCGTCGGAGCAAATAAAGAGGTAAAAAATCCCGATTGTGACAACAAAGAAAGAAACAAATATGGACACCCTCATTGTGAGGTCTTGGAAAGATTGGCTAAGTATGATATAACAGTGCTAAGAACTGATGAAGTCGGAGATATAAAGATAATTTCCGATGGGGCGATATTAAAATCAAAAATCAAAAATCAAAAATAAAAAACACAAATCAAAAACATAAAAATCTTTTACCTTTTACTTTTAATTTTAGCGGTAGCGCTTATGGAGTTTCCAATTTTTAAAACTAAAATTGAAGGAGTGAGCCAGGAATTTGATTTGAATAACCCGACAGAACGCCAGAAATATTTTGAATTGAAAACTGGGCCAGAAATTAAAAAATTAAGAAATTATTTAAAGAAAAATACCTTTATTGCCTACTTGCTTGGTAAGAAAAATTCTGGTAAGGGAACCTATTCTAAAATGTTTGCCGAAATAATCGGTCCGGAAAAAACTGAGCATTTTTCAATAGGTGATATGGTAAGGGAAGTGGATGAGGAGTTAAAAAAAGAAAAAAGACTACAACCCGCCCGCCACCCTCCCGCTTCGCGGGCCCCTATAATTAATTTTTTAGAAAAAAATTATCGTGGATTTCTTCCCCTTGACCAAATACTTCAAAATTTAGAACAAAGAAGCACTAAAACTCTTTTACCAACCGAATTGATTTTAGCTTTAGTTAAAAGAGAAATTTCAAAAAGAAAAAAGAAAGCCCTTTTTATTGATGGCTTTCCCCGAGATTTAGATCAGATATCTTATTCTCTATTTTTCCGAGATTTAATTGGCTATCGCGATGACCCAGATATTTTTATTTTAATTGATGTACCAGAGGCAGTAATTGATGAAAGAATGAAATGGAGGAGAATTTGTCCCCTTTGTCAAACATCGAGAAATTTAAAATTACTCCCCACCTTAAAGATTGGTTACGATGAAAATAAAAAGGACTCCAACCCGCCCACCGCCCTCCCGCAAGAGCGGGCCCCATTTTATTTAATTTGTGATAATCCAAGTTGCAAAGGCGCGCAAATGGTTTCTAAAGAAGGAGATGAATTTGGAATCGCACCGATTAAAGAAAGAATAAAAATGGATACAAAATTAATAAACCAGGCCTTTTCTCTCTATGGAATTCCAAAAATTCTTTTGAGAAATTCCGTTCCAGTTGATATTGCTAATGAATATGTTGATGATTATGAAATTACTCCCGAATATGAATATCAGTGGGATAAAAAATCAAAAAAAGTTAGAGTTATTGAAAAATCCTGGGTGATTCCTGATGATGAAGGGGTTCAATCTTATAGTTTATTAGCCGCACCGGTAGTAATTTCAATGATTAAACAAATGGCAGGACTTTTCCATCTTTAATTTTGAAAATTTTTATTTTTGGGCGTTGACACGCCCTTTTGATTTGTTAAAATTAAAATAGCCCTGTCATAACCTTTCTAGTCAGATTCTGGGACAAACGTTTTTTACGGGAGCTTTAAGTTCTGTCGGTCTAAGGACTGACGGACTGGCACCCACTTAGATTTTTTACCGGAAACGATTCTCCTAGAAAGAATGACAGGGCAACCAAAAAACCGCGTTTGACGCGGTTTTTTAGTCGGGCTGCCGGGAGTTGCACCCGGGTCTTACCCACCCCAAGGGCAAATACTACTGTTATACTACAGCCCGATATAAAAAATCCAAAATCTAAATTCCAAAATTACTTTCGCTTAGTAAGTGTTTTTATACATTTTGCGCAAGCCAAAACGCGCTTGCCCGATGGTAATTTTGTCCATTGTAAATTGGGATACTGTCTTCTTTTGATGGTTGGGTTGTATTTCCCAGCTCTTAATCTAACTCTTCGCCAAACCATCATTCCTCTTTTTTTACAAATTGAACATTGTTTTGGCATATAGAATTATGTTATCATAAGAAAATGGAAATTACAATATTTACTTTGATTGTTTTATTTTTTTCAATCGTTATTCATGAAGTTGCTCACGGCAGCATGGCATTACACTTGGGCGATCCGACAGCAAAAAGCGCCGGCAGGCTGAGTTTAAATCCTTTGAAACATATTGACCCTTTTGGGACAATTCTTTTACCTATACTTATGCTTTTATTTACGGCTGGTCGCGGTCCGATTTTTGGTTGGGCAAAGCCAGTCCCTATTAATCCATATAATTTTCGCGACCAAAAATGGGGGACAGTTAAGGTAGCAATTTCCGGCCCAGCCACTAATTTTTTAATCGCTATAATTTTTGGTCTTTTAATTAGATTTTTTCCCTTATCTCCACTCTTAATCTCTCTTTTTACTATCATTATTTTTTACAATCTTTTATGGGGATTATTTAATTTAGTGCCAATTCCACCCCTGGACGGTTCCCATATTCTTTTTAGGTTTTTACCAGAAAGATTTTGGAAATTAAAGATGGTCCTTCAACAATATGGCCTTTTCATTTTAATTTTCTTTATCTTTTTTGGCCTGAGATTATTAATCCCCCTCACTCTTTACTGTTACCAATTCCTCACTGGCCAACCACCTTTACTTTTCTAATACCAATTCCCAATTTTAATCTTGCCGAGAAATGTTCTCGGCATTATTGACAAAGTTTTAAAAATTTAATATAAAGAAGACAGCTTCATTACCAAAATTTTTGGAAGGAGGTAAAAAGACTCAATGTTTAATAAAATAAAAAGGTATCTCAAAAAGAAAAAGGAATCTAGAGATTTTGGAAATTTACTAGGAAAATGGTGCAAACTAAGATTTAAAAACATTCATATAATTAAAGAAGGAGATGTAGAGGAATTCGAAAAAACAAAAAAAGAAATAAATTACGATGAGGTAATTTTCTTCTTTGATAAAAATGACAATTTACAAACAATTTTGGCTAGAGGGAAAGAATGGAGCCAGGAAGAAATTAAAAAAGACGTACAAAGATTAGTTGAAATTGAAAAACAAAGAAAATAAGGTATCATTGATGCAATAATGGGATACCTTTTTTATTGACTTTATTTTTAATATTTGCTAAACTATATAATATAATCCGAATGTCATCCGAATTACATCCGAATGCTACAAATAATTTATTCGGATCATTCGGATATCATTTGTAGATTCGGATTATTTTTTATGCCCACTATTCACCAACTTATTAAAAAAGGGAGAAAAAAAATTATCAAGCGTCATAAGACGCCGGCTTTGACATTTGGTTTTAACCCTTTGAAAAATCGACCAATTGAATACCCCTCGCCGTTTAAAAGAGGAGTCTGTCTGAAGGTTTTCACCGTCACTCCTAAAAAACCAAATTCGGCTTTAAGAAAAGTTGCTAGAGTTCGTTTAACCAATGGTATGGAAGTAACGGCTTATATTCCTGGTGAAGGTCATAATCTCCAAGAACACTCAATTGTTTTAATTCGAGGAGGCAGAGTCAGAGATTTACCAGGAGTAAGATATCATATTGTCCGTGGCATCCTAGACACTGGGGGAGTGGAAGGGAGGAAACAAGAGAGAAGCAAATATGGAACAAAACGAGAAAAATAAATCAAAAATCAAAAACAGAGCCTTACAACAGTGAGGCGAGGTGAAAGAAGAGAACAAAGTTCTCTTCGCTCATCAAAAATCAAAATGTAATTCAAAATGTAAAAAGAATTCTTTTTGAATTTGAGAGAAAAGAATATGCGTCGAAAAAAGAAAATAAAAAGAGTTCCTTCGCCTGATGCGGTTTATAATAATACGATGGTTGCTAAATTTATTAATCAGGTGATGAAGAAGGGCAAGAAAACCATTGCCAGGAAAATTGTTTATGGCGCTTTTAATATTATCAAAGCAAAAACCCAAAAAGAACCCTTGGAAGTTTTTGATTTAGCAATTAAAAATGCTTCACCATTGCTTGAAGTTAAACCAAAGAGAGTTGGTGGAGCAACTTATCAAGTTCCCAGAGAAGTCAAAGGTGATAGAAAAATAACCTTGGCTTTCCGCTGGATAATTGGCGCGGCTAAATCAAAAAGAGGAAAACCAATGAGAGAGAAATTAGCTGAAGAATTAATTAATGCTGCCAACAACGAAGGAGCAGCCATAAAAAAGAAAATTGATACACACAGAATGGCCGAAGCTAATAGAGCGTTTGCCCATTTTACCTGGTAAGGGCGCTTCGGGAATACGACTTTCGGGACACGCTCTGCGCCCCAGCGAGGCGCAAGCTCCTTTCCTCGGCAAATTTTCCCGACTTCGTCGGGAAACCATGCAATTTACCTGCGGATGGTCCCGAAATCGATTCCCTCGCTTATGGTAATTTGCCTTTAAGATGTTAATAAAAATTAATTCCCTCGCTTAAAAATTTATTATGCCGCGTTTATATCCAATAGAAAAAAATCGTGATATAGGAATTATTGCCCATATTGATGCCGGGAAAACAACCGTAACTGAACGGGTGCTTTTTTATACTGGCGTTTCTCATAAAATTGGCGAAGTTCATAATGGCCAGGCCATTATGGATTGGATGGCTCAAGAAAGAGAAAGGGGAATTACTATTACGGCAGCTGCTACTACTTGTTTTTGGGTACCATTTGGTCAAGAGAGAAAAAAGGAAAATGAATTTCGCATAAACATCATTGATACTCCCGGTCACATTGATTTCACTGCCGAGGTTCAAAGGTCTTTACGAGTTTTAGACGGAGCAGTGGTTGTTTTTGATGGAGTGGCTGGAGTTGAACCCCAGTCAGAGACTGTCTGGCATCAAGCAGATAAATTTAATGTCCCAAGAATTTGTTTTATTAATAAAATGGACAGAATAGGAGCGAATTTTGAAAAAAGCTTAGAATCGATTTGGCAAAAACTATCGTCCAATGCCGTTACTCTTCAGCTTCCTATTGGAGCCGAGGACAAGTTTGAAGGAGTGATTGATTTGTTAAAAATGAAAGCCCTAAAGTTTGAAGGCGATTTTGGTCAAATTGTCAAAGAAGAGGAAATCCCCGAGAACTTAAAGGAAAAAGCCAAAGAATGGCGAGAAAAATTAGTTGAGAAAATTGCAGCTGAAGATGAAACCCTTTTGGAAAAATATTTAGTCCATCAGAAAATCTCCATTGATGAGCTAAGAAAAATTTTAAGAAAAGCCGTTTTGAATTACAAACTCATTCCAGTTTTTTGTGGGGCTGCTCTCAGAAATAAAGGAGTTCAACCCCTACTCGATGGAGTTGTTTATTATTTACCTAGCCCAATCGATTTACCACCCGTCAAAGGCACTGACCCTAAAACCGGCCAGGAAATTGAGAGAAAAGCAGATGACGGAGAACCCTTCTCCGCCTTAGCTTTCAAAATTGCCACTGACCCTTATGTTGGAACTCTAACTTATTTCCGAGTTTATTCGGGTCACTTGACGCGAGGCTCTTATGTGTTAAACTCAACCACAGGCGAAAAAGAAAGAATTGGCCGAATTTTGAGAATGCATGCAGCAGAAAGAGAAGAGGTTGAGGAAATTTATGCTGGGGAAATTGGCGCCACCGTTGGCTTAAAAAATACAGCCACTGGTCACACTCTTTGTGACGAAGCCCATCCCATTATCTTGGAAAAAATTACTTTTCCCGAACCTGTCATCGGGGTAAGAATTGAGCCAAAAACCAAGGCTGACCAAGAAAAAATGGCCCTGGCCTTGAGAAGATTGGCTGAAGAAGACCCCACTTTTAAAGTTAAAGGAGATTTAGAGACCGGGGAGACGATTATTTCTGGGATGGGAGAATTGCATCTGGAAATTTTAGTTGACAGAATGAAAAGAGAATTTAAGGTTGAAGGTAATGTTGGCAGACCCCAAGTGGCTTACAAAGAAACAATTAAAGGAGAAGCAGAAGCTGAAGGAAAATACATTAGACAATCAGGAGGTCGGGGCCAATATGGTCATGTTTTCTTAAGAGTAAAACCAAAGAAAAAAGGAGAGGGATTTGAATTTGTTGATGAAATTAAAGGCGGAATTATCCCCCAAGAATTTATTCCAGCAGTAAAAAAAGGAGTAAAAGAAGCCATGGAAAAAGGGGCGATAGCTGGGTATCCGATGGTTGATATGGAAGTTACCCTATATGATGGCTCATATCATGAAGTTGATTCTTCAGAAATCGCCTTTAAAATTGCTGGTTCTATGGCTTTTCAAGCAGCCTCAAAAAGGGCAAAACCAATTTTGCTTGAGCCAATAATGCGCTTGGAAGTTATTGTCCCAGAAGAATTTTTTGGCGAGGTCATTGGTAACTTAAATGCCAAAAGAGGGAAGATTGAAGAAACTAAAGATAGATTAAATATGAAAATTATCGATGCCAAAGTTCCTTTAGCTGAAATGTTTGGTTATGTCACTACCCTGAGGTCCTTGACAGAAGGAAGAGGAACCTTTACCATGGAATTTGACCACTATGCCGAAGTGCCACAAAATATTGCCCAGGAAATAATTGAAGGCAAAAGACGATAACCCACTACGAAACTACGAATTTTTACGAATATACAAATCCTTCAATAAACCCATGATGATGAGCATATGGAATCCATTCGTAAATTCGTACTGATTGGTAATTTCGTAGGAAGTTATGGATTTAAATGAAATTAAAAAAATTATTGAATTAAGTGGAGGAAAATTTATAATTATTGAAGAAGGAAAACCAGAAATTGTGATAATGAGTTTTGAAGATTTTAAAAAAAGTTTAGTAGAATCGAAATCTTCAAGGGAACAATCTCCGAAAACAGAAACTGAAAAGATTATAACTCCACCACCCTCAAAAGAAATACCTAAAGAGTTGGAAGACTATAACCCACCTTCACCCGCCAAAGTTTCCGAAGGAAATTTAGGCGGGCAAGCCACCCACACACCGCCTCCGACAATACCAAAAGAATTAGAGGATGAACCTTTGAAGATAGAAGATTTACCCTTTTGAATAAAAGCGTTGACCCCCCACCACTTTTCAGAGAAGGCTCCAATGTAAGATGATAATTCACAAAAAGTGGTGGGGGGGGTTGACGATTTTTTAAATTTTTGTAAAAATAATAATATAATAAAGCAATCCCAATCTACGAATAGCATCCGAATCTACGAATACTACTAATTACTAAATTTTAAATATATTCGGAGCATTCGGATATAATTTGTAGATTCGGATTATATTAATATGACGGAAAAATTTGAGAGGATAAAACCTCATCTTAATGTCGGTACCATCGGCCACGTCGACCATGGGAAAACTTATTTAACTGCTGCTATCTTAAAAATTTTAAGGATGCAGGGATTTCGGGCTTCGGAAAAAGGACCCGATGACATTGATTCGGCTCCTGAAGAAAAAGCTCGAGGAATTACCATTTGTGTTGCCCATGTTGAGTATGAAACTCCCAAGCGTCACTACGCTCATATTGACTGCCCAGGCCACGCAGATTATGTCAAAAATATGATTACTGGGGCGGCCCAGATGGATGGCGCAATTTTAGTGGTTTCCGCTCCCGATGGCCCAATGCCTCAAACCAGAGAACATATTTTACTTGCCCGCCAAGTTGGTGTTCCTTATATCGTTGTCTTTTTAAATAAAACTGATTTAGTTGAAGATAAAGAACTAATTGACCTCGTCGAGTCAGAAGTAAGAGAACTTTTGAAGAAATATGGTTTTCCTGGAGATGAAATTCCAATAATTCGGGGGTCAGCTACTAAGGCCCTAGAAGCCAAATCCCCTGATGACGAAGCAGCTAAACCTATTTTGGATTTAGTAAAGGCCCTCGATGATTACATTCCAGAGCCGGTTAGAGAAACGGATAAACCATTTTTGATGGCAATTGAAGATGTCTTTTCAATCGAAGGTCGGGGAACCGTACCAACTGGTAGAGTTGAGCGGGGAGTAATTCATCCTAATGAAGAAGTAGAATTAGTTGGTCTTCATGATACTGTTAAAACAGTAGCTGTTAGTATTGAAATGTTCAATAAAACTCTTGATGAAGGAAGAGCTGGTGATAATGTTGGAGTTTTATTAAGAGGATTGAAAAAAGAAGACGTTGAAAGAGGCCAAGTTTTGGCAAAACCAGGTAGTATTACTCCTCACACTGAATTTGAAGGAGAAATTTATGTGTTAACAAAAGAAGAAGGTGGTAGACACACTCCCTTTTTCAATGGTTACAAACCTCAGTTTTATTTCCGAACCACTGATGTCACCGGCGATGTGACTTTACCCGAAGGCACAGAAATGGTAATGCCAGGAGATACCGTCAATTTAAAGATAAAATTAATAGTTCCCATTGCCACGGAAGAGAAACAGAGATTTGCGATTCGTGAAGGAGGAAAGACAGTCGGAGCCGGCGTAGTGACAAAAATAGCGAAGTAATGTTGGAATGTTGTAGTGTTGTAATGTTAGAATGTTACATTCCAACAAGGCCGAAGGCCGATCCAACAATCGAGCATTCTAACAATAATAGGGTTCTTTTAAGATGCCAACAAAGAAAAAAGCCGAAACGAGTGCAGTTGAAGAAGAAGTTAAGTCCAGGCTTCGGATCAAGCTACGGGCTTACGATCATAAAGTTATTGATAATTCAGCTCGACAGATTGTTGAGACAGCTTTGCGTTACGGAGTGGAAGTTTCGGGTCCCGTTCCCTTGCCAACCGAAATTCATAAATATACAGTGAACAGGTCTTCTTTTATTCATAAAGATTCCCGAGAACAGTTTGAAATGAGAATTCACAAAAGATTGATTGATATCTTAAATCCCAATTCAAAAGTGATTGATGCCCTATCCAGTTTAACTTTACCTACCGGAGTCGACATCGAAATAAAAATGTAAAAAGCAATCCTAATCTACGAATGGCATCCGAATCTACAAATAATTTTTAACATGAATATTCTCTTAAGCCTTTCCAAAACTTAAAAATTTTTGTATAATAACTTAATTGCCTTAAAAAACTGGGCAATTGCCCAGTTTTTCATTCGGAGCATTCGGATAAAATTCGGAGCATTCAGATTATATTTTATGAAATTTATTCTCGGTCAAAAATTAGGCATGTCGCAAATCTTTGATGAAAAAGGAAATCAAATCCCAGTGACCGTAATTGAAACTGGGCCCTGTGAGGTTTTGCAGATAAAAACCAAAGAGAAAGATAAATACGAAGCTGTTCAAATTGGATTTCAAAAGATTGAAAAAACAAAAAGAATTAAAAAAACAATGAAAGGAAAAGAATTCAGATATTTGAAAGAATTTAAGAATGGCGAATATAAAGTCGGTGATAAAATTGATGTTTCAGTTTTTCAGGAAGGAGACATTGTCAAAGTTTCAGGAATATCAAAAGGAAAAGGTTTTGCCGGAGTTGTCAAAAGATGGGGATTTCATGGCCGACCAGCCACTCGCGGCACAAAGCACGAATTAAGAACCCCTGGCTCAGTAGGTAGTTCTTTTCCCGAAAGAGTAATCAAAGGTAGAAAAGGACCGGGCAGGATGGGTTTTGAGAGAGTAACAATTAAAAATTTAAAAGTTGTCAAAGTCGACCCGGATAATAATTTATTAGCAGTAAGAGGAGCTGTCCCGGGGAGAAAAGGAACTTTATTAGAAGTTAGAAGTATAAAGTAAGAAGTATGAAGTATAATATTTACAATCAGGAAGGAAAGGAGATTGGACAAACTTTATTACCAAAGGAAATTTTTGGATTAAAAACAAATCCTGATTTGGTGCATCAGGTGGTGGTTTCTCAGATGGCAAATCGTAGGCAAGTCATTGCTCATACAAAAGATAGGGGAGAAGTTAGAGGTGGTGGTAGAAAACCCTGGCGGCAAAAAGGAACTGGCAGAGCCAGACATGGTTCAATTCGTTCTCCTTTATGGCGAGGCGGTGGAGTAACTTTTGGTCCAACAAAAGAAAGAGTTTTTAAGAAAAAAATTCCAGAGAAAATGAGAAGATTAGCCCTTTTTATGGCTTTATCTGGAAAGGTAAAAAATAATTTATTAATTCTTTTGGATAAACTAAAAGTAGAGAAAGCCAAAACTAAATTAATGGCAGAAATTTTGAAAAAGCTTCCCTGCAAAGAAAAAAGTTCATTAATCGCTTTACCAGAAATTGATAAAAATTTAATTTTAGCTACCAGAAATATTCCTAAAATTGAAACAATTCAGGCCAAAGATTTAAATTGCTTAGATTTACTTTCTTTTAAGTATTTAATTATGCCAAAAGAATCAATCAAAGTAATAAAAGACACTTTCCTTAAATAATCCGTCCCACATCGGAAGGGGGTCGGGGAAACCCTCTTGGTTTCCCCGTATAGGAAAATATTAAAAACCGAGGGTTTTTAAAGAGCGAGCCCGAAGCGAGGCGAAGCCGAGCGCCAGTGCGAAGCGCTGGAAGAGGGCGAGCGATTAAGCAATATGTTTCTTAAAGATATTTTTAAAAAAAAGAAAACTAAAGAAAAAAAAGAAGGAAAAGAGGTAAAAGTAGTGAAAAAACCAATAAAACAAATAAAACCATCCGAGAGACCCAAAGAGGTAATTTCTGAGGCAAAACCAGCAAAAATAAAGGAAAAAAGAATTGATTTAGCTTGGAAAGTTTTAAAATCACCCCATATTACAGAAAAGGCGACTGATCTAACAGGAAAAAATCAATACACTTTCAAAGTTTGGCCAAGAACTAACAAAGTCGAAATAAAAAAAGCAATTGAAGATCTTTACGGAGTCGATGTTTTGGGGATAAAAATAATTAATATCCCTTCAAAAAGAAGAAAGTTAGGAAGAACCCTGGGCGAGAGAAAAGGTTACAAAAAAGCTATTGTTAAATTAAAAAAAGGACAAAAGATCGAGGTATTACCACGGTAAAATATGAAAAATAAATTATTAACTAAAAAAGAACCGGAAAAGAAATTACTTTTGGCATTGAAAAAAAGAGCAGGTAGAGCAAGGTCCGGTAGAATCACTGTTCGTCATCGGGGAGGTGGAGTGAAAAGGCTTTATCGAATTATTGATTTTGGTCAAGAGAAATTAAATATTCCAGCTAAAGTGGTTGCTTTAGAATACGATCCCTACCGCACGGCTTTTTTAGCCCTATTACAATATAAAGATGGTGAGAACCGTTATATTTTAGCTCCCCAAGATTTAAAGGTTGGAGATGAAATAATTATTGCAGAGAAGACCGAACTTCAACCAGGCAATCGAATGAAATTAAAAAATATTCCAGTAGGAACAATGGTTTACAATGTGGAAATAGAACTTGGTAAAGGAGGAAAGTTAATAAGAGGAGCGGGGGCAGGGGCTAAAATTTTAGCTCAAGAAGGAAAATATACACATTTGGAACTCCCATCATCAGAAATTCGGAAAATCCCGGCCGAATATTTTACTTCAATTGGTATGGTATCTAATCCTAAACATATTTTTCAAGACATAGGTAAAGCTGGAAGAGTTCGTTTGAAGGGCAAAAGGCCGACTGTTCGAGGAACAGTAATGAACCCTCCTGATCATCCCCACGGAGGAGGGGAGGGTAGAACCACTATTGGCTTAAAACATCCCAAAACTCCTTGGGGAAAACCAGCTCTCGGAGTCAAAACCAGAAAGAGAAAAAAATGGACGAATAAATTTATCATTCAAAGAAGACGTAAAAAGAAGAAAAAATAAACCCCTACGAAATTACCTGCCCGCCATAAGCCTGTCATAATTTTGACAATATGTACTTCCAAACTTCAATAGATTATGGATGATCATCTGTTTTACATTGACAGGCAGATGGCAGGCGGGCGAATCAGTACGAATAGTAGAAAACTTATGTCAAGAAGTTTGAAAAAAGGTCCTTTTATTGACCTAAAATTGTTAAAGAAAATTAAGGATTTAAAACCCGGGACTAAAACTATTATTAAAACCTGGTCCCGAAATTGCACTATTACACCAGAAATGGTTGGTTTTACTTTCGGAGTTCATAATGGGAAAGAGCATATTCCTGTTTATGTTACTGAGGAAATAGTTGGTCATAAACTTGGAGAATTCTCTCCAACCACAAAATTCGCCAGACACGGTGGAAGAATGCAAAGAGAATTAGAAATAAAGGCTGCTGAAAAAGAAACCGAGAAACTAAAACAAGGTTAGAGTGTTGTAATGTTGGATCGGCCTTCGGCCTTGTTGTAATGCTCATTACAACATTCTAACAAGCGAGCGAAGCGAGCGATCTAACATTCTAACATTTTTATGGTTGTGACCGTTAAATTAAATTATCTACGTATTGCCCCCAGAAAAGTTCGGCTTGTGGCTGATTTAATTAGAGGAAAATCAATTGAGGAAGCTCAAACAATTTTAAATTTTACTACTAAAAAAGCAGCCCCAGTTTTATCTAAATTATTAAAATCAGCTGTTGCTAATGCTCGGAATAATTTTCAATTAGAGGAAATTAATCTTTATATTCAAAAAATTACTGTGAATGAGGGACCAAAATTAAAAAGATGGCGAGCTCGAGCTCGAGGCACGGCCTACCCAATTCAGAAAAAAACCAGCCATATAACTATAATATTGGGAGAGATTAAAGAGAAAGCAAAAAAGATTGAAAAGATTAAAAAAGCTCGTCCTGAGCCTGCCAAAAGAGTTGAGAAAGTTCCAAAGAAAGTTCCAAAAATTGAGAAGCCTAAGTTAAAACCTGAATTAGAAATTAAAAAGCCAAAAATTGAAAAAGGCATAAAAAGAATATTCAGGCGAAAAGCCTTCTAACGCATCCGAAAAGCGCAACCTCGCCTTCGGCTCGGGTATGCGAATACGCCCATGCGAATAGCATAACTGCAAATAGACCTATCCGAATCAATTATTCGTAGCATTCGGATATTATTCGTAGATTCGGATTATATTTTATGACGCATAAAGTTCACCCAAAAATTTATCGAATAAGAGATATTTTAAACTGGAATTCTCGCTGGTTAAATAAAAAAACATTTCCTCAATATCTTGAGGAGGATTTTAAAATTCGAGAATTTTTAAGAAAAAAATTGCGAGATGCCGGAGTTTCAAACATCGAAATTGAGCGATCTTCTGGGAAAATTAACGTTATTATCAATACTGCCCGGCCAGGTTTAATTATCGGTAGATCGGGTGCTGGTGTCGAAGAACTAAAAAAAGAAATTGAAAGGGAAATTTTAAAGGGCAAACCCGCCTCCGCCCTTCGGGCTCAGGCTCGCAAGCAAGAATTGAAAATTGAAATTCAAGAGATTAAAAACCCTTGGTTATCAGCTACTTTGGTAAGTCAATGGATGGCTGGTCAAATTGAAAAAAGAGTTCGTTATAGACGCGTTTTAAAACAAGCATTAGACAAAGTTATGGTTAATAAAGAAGTTAAGGGTGTCAGGGTTGAAGTTTCGGGTAGATTAGATGGAGTAGAGATTGCCCGCCGGCAATGGCTTAAAAAAGGTCAACTCCCCCGCCAGACTATAAGAGCAGATATTGACTATGCTGAAAACCGGGCTTATTGTACTTATGGAGTAGTCGGAATAAAGGTCTGGATTTACAAAGGCGAGAAATTTGAGCGATAGCGAAAACTGAGCACACAGCACGGTATACTATTTTTATAATATAAATAGTAGTAATCGTGTATATCGCCATATAAATCCATGTAACTATGCTGTGTGCTCGGTGCTCGTAAACTCGCATGCTTTATCCTAAAAAAGTAAAACATCGAAAATGGCGAAAAGGACGATCAAAAGGGACGGAATCTCGGGGAACCGAGTTGGCTTTTGGTAGCGTTGGTCTAAAATCATTAGAGACTTGTTGGCTTAGCTCTCGGCAAATCGAAGCCGCTCGGCGTGCTATTATGAGATACTTGAAAAAAGGAGGTAAGCTCTGGATTAGAATTTTCCCTGATAAACCGGTAACCAAAAAGGGAACCGAAGTGCCAATGGGTGGTGGTAAAGGAAGTGTCGACCATTATGTTTTTCCAATAAAACCTGGCCGAATTATTTTTGAAATTGATGGCCTAAAAGAAGAAATCGCAAAAGAAGCTCTAAAGAAAGCAGTCGATAAGTTACCAATAAAAACCAAATTCGTTAAGAGATAAATATGAAATTTTCAGAACTGCATCAAAGACCTAAACCAGAATTACAAAAATTATTGGCAGAAAATCGAGAAAAATTACGCCAATTGAGATTTGACTTAGCTTCAGGGAAAGTAAAAAATGTCAGAGAAATTCGTAAGATAAAGAAAGATATCGCGAGAATTCTTACTTTGTTAAAACAAATATAATCCGAATCTACAAATGAAATCCGAATGCTCCGAATATTCGCGGCATTCGGATACGATTCGGATGATATTAGGATTATATTTTATGCCAAAAAAGCAACTAACAGGGACTATTATATCTAATAAAATGCAAAGAACCGTAGTTGTTGAGGTAGAACGAATTAAAGAACACCCAAAATATAAAAGAAGATACAGGGTTAGAAAAAAATACAAGGCCCACACAGAAGGAGGTGAATATCGGGTAGGAGACAGGGTTATTATTGAAGAGTGCAGACCGATAAGTAAAGAAAAGAAATGGCGAGTTATAAGAAAAGCTTGAACCACTTTGGAAGGGGGTCGGGGAAACCCTTCGGTTTCCCCGTGTAGGAAAACAGGCTTTCGCTGAAGGCGAAAACGTTAGAAACCGAGGGTTTCTAAAGACTACAACCCTCCCACCACATCCTCCCAGCCTTCGGCTGGGCCCCTCGCGAGCCCGAAGCGAGGCGAAGCCGAGCGCCAGCCAAAGGCTGGAGAGGGCGAGCGATTAAACTTGACCAAGCACTATGATACAACACCGCACCATGCTCAAAGTGGCTGATAATACTGGAGCAAAAATTATCCAGTGTATTCGAGTTTTAATTGGTTCAAAAAGAAAATGGGGCCAACTCGGCGATGTTATTGTTGCCACGGTAAAAGAAGCCGAGCCAAGAAGACAAGTAAAAAAACACGATGTAGTTAGGGCAGTAATTGTTCGTCAAAAAAAGCCTTATCGCAGATCTGATGGAAGCTATATCCGTTTTGATGACAATGCGGCGGTAATTTTAGAAACAAAAAAAGAACCGAAAGGCGGAAGAATTTTAGGGCCAATCCCTAGAGAAATAAAAGAAAAAGGTTTTAAAAAAATAACTACCTTAGCTGAAGAACTGGTATAAAAATATGAAAATTAGAAAAAATGATTTAGTTTTAATAATTTCTGGGAAAGACCGCGGGAAAAAGGGAAAGATTTTAACTGCCTTTCCCAAAGAAAGAAAAGTTGTTGTTGAAGGAATAAATCTTAGAAAAAAACACCGCCGACCTAGACGAGCTGGAGAAAAAGGCCAAATTATTCAGCTTCCCAGTTCTCTAAATGTTTCAAATGTTAAACTTATCTGTCCAAAATGCGGAAAGGCCACTAGAATTAGTTACAAAGTTGTCGAGGGTAAAAAATTTCGAATATGTAAAAATTGTGGTCAAGAAACCTAAACTTTAAATTAAAAAATCAAAAATCATTTTACATTTTGAATTACTATGCTTCAATTAAAAGACAAGTTCGAAAAAGAGGTAATTCCAGCAATGATGGACAAATTCGGATATAAGAATAAGATGGCGGTTCCCAAAATTGAAAAAGTCATTATTAATACTGGATTTGGCAAAGAGATTTCTGGTAAAACTTCCGATGAGCAAAAGAAAATTTCTGAATCCATTTTAAATGACTTATCACTAATTGCCGGTCAAAGACCAATTTTAACCAAAGCAAAAAAATCAATTTCTAGTTTTAAAATTAGAAAAGGCCTTCCAATTGGGGCAAAGGTCACTCTCAGAGGAAAGAAAATGGATGATTTTTTAATGAGACTTATTCATATTGCCCTTCCCCGATCTCGCGATTTTCGAGGAATTAATCCTAAATCACTTGACAAAAAAGGTAATTTGACAATGGGTATAAAAGAACACATCTGTTTTCCCGAAATATTACCAGAGAAAATAAAAAATATTTTTGGGCTAGAGGTAACGGTAACGACAACAGCAAAAACCAGAGAAGAGGGACTAGAATTATTAAAATTATTAGGATTTCCCATTAAATCTTAAAACAATTAATTGTCCTCCTTCGCTAAAGCTTCGGAAGGACCATCCTTCGCCATTGATTATCCACTTTGAATAGTCAATCGCGATAAGATGGCTTGCCGTCCGTAGCTCTGAGCGAAGCGAGGAGCGAAGGATGGCAACAAAGGCTCAAATTGCTAAATCTTTTAAAAAACCTAAATTTAAAACTCGCCTTACGCGTCGCTGTTTTCGCTGTGGCAGAAAAAGAGGATATATGAGAAAATTTGGTCTATGTAGAATTTGTTTTAGAGAAATGGCAAATCAAGGATTAATCCCGGGGATAAAGAAATCAAGCTGGTAAATTTATGGATCCAATTTCAGATATGTTAACTTCTATAAGAAACGCAATCGCCGTTCTTCATCCGACGGTGGATATTCCTTTTTCTAATTTAAAATACGAAATTGCCAAAATTTTAGAGAAAGAAAAATTTATTGAAAAGACTGAAAAAAAGGGGAAAAAAACAAAAAGATTTATTGAAATTACTCTGAAATATTTTAAAAAAACACCTGTCGAAGGCCCGCTTCGACCGCGAAGCGAGGCGAGCGAGACTCACCCATTTGGACGGCCAGCAATTTCTGGTCTCAAAAGAATTTCAAAACCTGGTCAAAGAATCTATACTCCCTCTAAGAAAATTAAAAGAGTTAAGGGGAGTTATGGAATTGCCATAATTTCAACATCAAAAGGATTAATGACAGATAAAGAAGCCAGAAAACAAAAATTAGGAGGAGAAGTGATCTGCGAAGTGTGGTAACTGCCGCTGAACCGACGCTGAACTTCCGCGTAGTTCTGCGTAGAAGCAAGACGAAGTCGAGCGGTTCCGCGTTTGTTCCGCGATTTCTATGTCAAGAATAGGTAAAAAACCAATTTTAATACCAGAAGATGTGGAAGTAAAAATTGAACCCGCCCAAGTTTCTTCGAAATTTGGAGCGGGTGAAGGTCAGAAAGTTGTAGTTAAGGGTCCAAAAGGTGAACTCTCACAAGAGGTTCGGCCGGAAATTAAGGTTGAAACAAAAGGAGGACAAATTTTCATTTCACCTAAAATCGAAACTAAAAGGACAAGTGCTTTTTGGGGATTAACTCGGGCCCTGATTGCTAATATGATTAGGGGAGTGACTGAAGGATACGAAAAAAAATTAGAAATTGAGGGCTTGGGTTACCGAGCGCAACTTGAGGGCGAAAATTTAGTTCTATCTGTTGGTTTTACTCATCCAGTAAAAATAGATTGTCCTTCAGGAATTAAATTTTCAATTGAAAAAAATGTTATTACTGTTTCTGGTGCTGATAAAGAATTAGTTGGTCAAATTGCTAGTAAAATAAGAAAAGTTAGGCCACCTGAACCTTATAAAGGAAAAGGAATTAAATATCAAGGGGAAGTAATTAGAAGAAAAGCTGGAAAGAAAGTCGTAACCACCACAACGTAAATTCAAAAATTAAAATGCAAAATTACAATTCAAAATTCAAAATTTTACATTTCACACTGTCATTTTGACGAGGGGCCCGCCCTTTGGGCGGGAGGGTGGTGGGAGGGTATGTAGTTTTGCATTTTGCATTTTAACTTTAGGCCGCCATGAAAACCGAAATAAAGCGTAAAAAAAGATTTAGACGTCACAGGCGCGTAAGAGCCAGAGTATTCGGTACGGCCGCTCGGCCACGGTTTTGTGTTTTTCAATCAGGAAAACATATTTATGCTCAATTGATTGACGATGAGAAAGGACGTACTCTGGCAAGTGCCAATGACCAAGAATTAAAGCAAAAAGCAAAAGGTAAAAAGCAAAAAATAAAAAAGGGAAAACCCTCTTTTGCCCCCGCCTTCGTTAAAACTTCCGCCTCCGTCCTTCGGACTTCGGCGGACAAGTCGGCGGGCAAGAAAGCTTCAGAGGGCAAGGAAGAAAAAAGAACGGGAAAAGTGGCCATTGCTTACGAGGTGGGAAAATTAATTGCTGAAAAGGTCCTCGCTAAAAAAATTGAGAAAGTAGTCTTTGATCGAGGAAGTTACAAATACCACGGAAGGGTAAAAGCAGTGGCAGATGGTGCCAGAGAAGGAGGACTAAAATTTTAATTTTCAATTATCAATTTTCAATGATTACTCAGAAAAAAACACCAATTAAAGAGCCAGAAAAGAAGCCCTCCTTCGCTAAAGCTACGGAGGGTAAAGAGGAATTTGAATCGAAACTTTTAGACTTGGCTCGAATTGCTCATATGAAGGCCGGTGGCCGGCGTTTTCGCTTTCGGGCAGTGATGGTGGTGGGAAATAAATCCGGGAAAATTGGGATAGGAGTGACCAAGGGCCAGGATGTTGCTCAGGCAGTAGAAAAAGCAACGAGATTAGCAAAAAAAAATGTTATTGAAGTTCCAATCACTGAAGAGACCATTTCCCACGAAACCTATGCTAAATTTGGAGCAGCTGAAGTTTTACTCAGGCCCCAAAGAAAGGGTAGGGGCGTGGTGGCAGGTGGCACAGTTCGCATTATTTGTAATTTAGCTGGAATAAAAAATATTTCTTCAAAAATCTTAGGCAGAACTAGAAATAAGCTAAACAATGCCCAAGCCACCATTTTAGCTTTAAGCAAGCTAAAATTGAAATAAAAAATAAAAAACGCATATTAAAAATCAAAAATTTTTTATATTTTATCTTTTATATTTAATTTTGACTGAGCCCGTTAGGGCGAAGGAATATGCAATTACACGAACTTAAACCAATTCACAAATTAAAAAGAAAAAAGCGCATTGGCCGAGGAGGGAAGCGCGGAACTTATTCTGGTCGAGGAATCAAAGGGCAGAAAGCTAGAGCTGGCAGACGCTTGAAGCCAGTAATTCGAGATTTGATAAAAAGATACCCAAAATTAAGAGGATACAAGTTTAAGTCAAAAGTCAAAAGTCAAAAGTCAAAACTGGCAATTTTAAACACCGAAACTTTAGAAAAAAAATTTAAAACCGGCGAAAAAGTTTCTCCTAAGATCTTGATAGAGAAAAGATTGATTCGTAGAATAAAAGGCAGGATACCAAAAGTCAAGATTTTAGGACGCCACCCACCCACCACCCGAGGGGCCCTTCGGGAGGGAGGAGGGAGGGTTGGAGTCCCGCAAAAGCGGGCCCCTGGAAAACTAACCAAAAAGTTAATTATTGAAGGTTGCCAAGTTTCAAAGTCAGCAAGGGAGGAGATTGAAAAAGCCCAGGGAATAATTCGCAAATAATAAGCGAATTAAAAACGAATAATAAACTAATAGTCTAATTAATTCTAATATTCGCTTTATATTAGCTTAAAATTAGTTTTTTATTCGCGAGAAAATGTTTAACAAAGTTATCCAAATTTTTAAAATCTCTGATCTCCGCAATAAAATCCTATTTGTCTTAGGGATTTTTGTCATCTTTAGGATAATGGCCAATATTCCCATTCCCGGAATCGATATCACGAAAATGCGAGAATTCTTTGAAGCAAATCAGCTCTTTGGTCTTTTAAATTTATTTACTGGTGGTGCCCTAGATAATCTTTCAATCGTCATGCTGGGTTTGGGACCTTATATTACTGCTGTCATTATTATGCAGTTATTAACTATGATTTTCCCCCAGCTGGAAAAAATGTATAAAGAAGAAGGCGAAGCTGGCCGCCAAAAATTTAATCAATATGGCAGGCTACTCACTGTTCCTTTCGCCATGCTTCAGAGCTATGGAATGTTAACTTTGTTTCAACGCCAGGAAATTATTGGAGCTCTTCCTTCCAACCTTCTTTTTACTTCAATTTTAACCATCACTGCTGGTACTGTCTTTTTAATGTGGCTTGGTGAACTAATTTCAGAAAAAGGAATTGGTAATGGAATCTCCCTTTTAATCTTCGCCGGTATTGTTGCCGATTTTCCAAACAACATCCGTCAAATGGTGGTAACCTATGACCCAGCCAACATCCCATCTTATTTACTTTTCTTTAGTATGGCTTTATTGATTATTGCTGGCGTGGTTTTAATTAACGAAGCCAGAAGAAATATCCCGGTTTCTTATGCCAAAAGAGTTCGGGGTTTTAGAATGTATGGGGGTGTTTCAACTTATTTACCTTTAAATGTTAATCCAGCTGGAGTAATTCCTATTATTTTTGCTTTATCTATTATGCTTTTCCCGGGAATGATTGCCAACTTTCTTGCTGGAGCCGGGGGACAAATAGGTTCTCTTGCCCAGAGCGTTGGAGATTTATTCCAAAACCCTTGGGTTTATGGAATTTTATACTTTCTCTTAGTCATTCTCTTTACCTATTTTTATACCGCTGTCACTTTTGATCCAAAAGCCATTGCTACTAATCTTCAAAAAATGGGTGGTTTTATCCCAGGAATTCGACCCGGAAGTTCAACTGCTAATTTTATGTATTATATTTTGAATCGAGTTTTGTTAATTGGAGCTTTGTTTTTAGGCGCAATTGCTGTGATGCCTTCCATTGTTCAAGGAATGACTGGAGTAATGATGTTTCAATTTTTAATTGGTGGCACTGCCTTGTTAATTGTTGTTTCAGTTGTTCTTGAAACAATGAGACAAATTAGAGCCCAATTGCAAATGCGTGAATATGAAACCTTTTAATGTTCGCTTCGCGAACACGCTGATTTACGCCGATCTAAACGCTGATTTACGCTGATAAATAATATGAAAAAACAAAATAAAAAAGTTATTATAATTTTGGGGCCGCCGGGTTCGGGAAAAGGAACCCAGGCAGAGCTTTTAGCTGAAAAATTCAACCTTTATCATTGGGATACCAGCAAAATTATTGGGAAAATGATCAAAGAGGCCAAAAAAGGAGCATTTATTAGGATTGAAGGGAAAAAATACTATTTTGAAAAAGAAAGAAAAATGAGAACCAAAGGTTTATTATGGGACCCCCCATTTATAATTTATTGTGTCAAAGAAAAAATTCAACAATTAGCTAAAGAAAGAGAGGGAATTGCAATGACCGGCTCTCCCCGAACTTTATACGAGGGACAAAAACTTATTCCCTTTCTTAAAAAATTATACGGGGCCAAAAATGTTAAAATCACTATCCTTAAATTAAGCGAAAAAGAATCGATTTGGAGAAATACTCATCGGAGAGAATGTGAACTAAGCCGCCACCCGATTTTATATACTAAAGAAACAGCTAAATTAACTAAATGCCCTCTCGATGGTTCAAAATTAGTTTCTAGAATGGATGACGTTGCAGAAATTATAAAAATTAGGTTAAAAGAATTTAGAGAGAAAACTCTTCCTGTCATTGGATTATTTAAAAAGCAAGGATTAAAAGTAAAAACTGTCAATGGTGAGCAATCGGTCGCCGATGTTTTCAAAGACATCTTAAAAGCGTTAAAATAACATTCTCACATCCTCAAGAATGTTGGAATAATTTTAAAAGTGATAACAATTAAAAATCTAGATGAAATTAAAATAATAGCTGAAGGTGGGAAAATCCTGGCAAAGATAATAAAAGAGTTAGAAAAAAAAGTTAAGCCGGGAATTAAAACCTTAGAATTAGACAGGCTCGCCGAGAGCCTGATTTCTTGTCCTCCAAAGCCTTGGGCGGCGGAGAATAAAATCCAATGTTCTTTCAAGGGATATGAAAATTTTCCGGCTTGTCTTTGCACTTCAATAAATGAGGAGATTGTCCATTCGGTTCCTTCGGACAGGACTTTGAAAGAGGGAGATATAATTTCTTTGGATTTGGGGATTTTATATAAGGGCTTTCATACTGATATGGCAGTTACCTTGCCAGTTGGTAAAGTTGATCCTGAAGTTTTAAGATTAATTCGAGTGACAAAAAAAGCTTTAAAAAGAGGGATTAAGAAAGTTCGACCAGGGAATACAATCGGTGATATTGGAAATGCTACTCAAAGATATGTTGAAAGCCAAGGATTTAATGTTGTTAGAGAACTCTGTGGTCACGGCATTGGTAGAGAAATTCACGAGGAACCAGAAATTTTAAATTATGGGAGAAAGGGAACTGGTGAAAAAATTAAAGAAGGCATGGTTTTTTGCCTTGAGCCAATGGTGACAGTAGGGGATTGGAAAATTAAGAAAAGCAAAAATGGCTATGGCTTTGAAACCCAAGATGGCTCCTTATCCTGCCATTTCGAACACACAATAGTAGTGATAAAAAACGGATGTAAAATATTGACAGTACAAAAATAGGGACAGGTCCAATTTTGTGAAGGGGCGCCAGTTAGCCACGTCAGATGTGGTAAACTACGCGCCCCATTTTTGTTGCATGCGAACAGCGCAACCCTCGCCTTCGGCTCGGGGTATGCGAAAGCGCCCATGCGAATTTTTGCTTTATACTTAAAAATGCTATAATTAAAAAACAATATAACAATTTAACAATATAACAATTTAACAATGTATTTATCCGTTATCATTCCCGCCTACAACGAAGAAAAACGCTTGCCCAACACTCTGTCTGACATTG
>Ga0210051_1000964_pt1 | contig 28454 bp, 24 predicted proteins | sample CryGey092014_all_FD_185464 | JGI IMG/M metagenome (GOLD analysis project Ga0210051, IMG submission 185464) | Groundwater microbial communities from aquifer - Crystal Geyser CG23_combo_of_CG06-09_8/20/14_all (SPAdes) (version 2) | ecosystem: Environmental > Aquatic > Deep subsurface > Groundwater...
TGGAGAGGAAACTAAGAAAAAGCGCCGTGGTAATGGTAATGATGGGTGGTAAAAAAATATAAATTATTTTTTTCATTTCAATAAATCTTCGATTGAAACGCCCAACGCTTTAGCGATTTTTGCCATTTTTATTTCCGGTTTAGACTAACCTCCTATTCCTGAATGCTTGCCTTGAACCGGACTTTAGATAGTTTTCAAATCTCCTTGCTTGTAATCTGGTTCCGAAAAGCACAGTACCAAACTAATTTAAGTGGGCAAAGATTTTTGGTTGATTCAACAAAACCTTTCTGATGCTGTTTAAGTCGCTTCTTTAAATCCGGCGTAGAACCAGTGTAAATGGATTTGTCTTTCAGCTTCAGCAAATAAACGTAATACATCAACTATGCAACCCTTCGCACGAGGCTACGGGTTACACCTTTCGCTCTTTTTCCAGTGGCTAAAAGCCACCTGAAGCTTTAGCGAAAGGTGGCGGAGGCGACAGGATTCGAACCTGTGAGGGTGCTGCCACCCGACCGATTTTCGAGATCGGCGCATTAAACCACTCTGCCACGCCTCCTGGTGCTCCCGGGGTGACTCGAACACCCAACCTTCTCGTCCGGAACGAGACGCTCTGTCCAATTGAGCTACGAGAGCTAAGTGGACAAGTCAGACTTGTCTAATCATCTTTGTCTAACTCGGTGGCGGAGGCGACAGGATTCGAACCTGTGATCCCGCAAAGCGGGATACTCGCTTTCCAAGCGAGCCCATTCGACCACTCTGGCACGCCTCCGCATCCACTGGTTAAGCTAAACCTATTCTAGCCAAAAGCTTTCGTTTTTCAGTGTATTTAGTTTTGAGTTCCTTCTCCCTTCTGTACGCTTCTCTCTTATTATAAAACTCCTCCGCGCATACAAGATTTAGTGGTCGTTTGTTCTTGGTTGATCTAACCTTTCCCAAGTTATGCTGTTTGATACGCTCTTCCAAATTCTGCGTACAACCGATATAGAACGTGCGCGTCTCTCGACTTTGGAGCAAATAAACATAATACATCCTAATTGTTAGGTGGGATTCCCTCGGGCGTAGCCTCTCAGCAGTAGCGGCTTACGAGCGAGGCCTACGGGCGAGCCGAACCCACGATCCACTTTTGGCGGATACACGCTCTCCCTTCAGCCGTAGCCTACAGGCGAGGCAAGCGTGCCCGTTCGGCCACTCCGGCACCCCACCAATTCCTGGCGGAAGGGGTGGGATTCGAACCCACGTCCCGCCAGAGGCGGGAACACGCTCTCAAGGCGTGCGCTTTTGTCCACTCAGCCACCCTTCCTTCTGGTGCACCCGAGAGGATTTGAACCTCTGATCTTCGGCTCCGCAAGCCGACGTTCTATCCGCTGAACTACGGGTGCAGGTAATTATTTATTCTAACTTGATCCGACGGGAAACCTCCGAGGATAGCTTTTCAAGGAAATCCTCCGGAGGACGTTTTCTTAAGGGGATGTATTTTTTCAAAACCGAAGCGACTTTAACTTTTTCAAGACTCCCCAAAAGCAGAAAGAGCCTCCCTGGGTAAAGGCGTTTGGTATCAATATTAAGGACTGTCTCTCTGTTACTTTCGGCAAACCAAAAATCTTCCAGCTCCTCCCATGGATACTCCTGGCCGTGAGTGGCAATGCAGTGAGTGGTAATCCGGTGCTTTGCTCTCCCTGGGGGAGTAGTCCCTAAAGCGTATTGGAGAAAACCAAGCACTCCCAAAACCGCCGCCAGAAGAAACTCCCTAAAGAAGATCGCAATCGCGGCAAAGATGAAAAGAATCGCAAACAGATTCTGAAAGTACTTCTTCCCCCGCTTGACAAAGATCCGTTCCGGGGCTTCCCATTCCAAAAGAACTTTTTCCTCAAAATGCTCTTCAGCCATCACCAGTAGTATAGCAAAAAGGTGGCGTCGCCATGTACCTAAGCGTAAGCGCATGGTACATGGCGGAGGGTGTGGGATTCCCCTCGAGGCTTCGACTGAGCTCAGCCGAATGTCCAAGCTCGGGATGAACTTCTCATCCCACTCCCACCCGATAGGGATTCGCCAACCTCACGCCGATGGTGAGCTTGTCGAATCCGTGGCGGAGGGTGTGGGATTCGAACCCACGTGGCGGCTGTTAAACCACCATCGATTTAGCAAACCGACGCCTTAAGCCACTCGGCCAACCCTCCCTTACATAAGTATATCAGTCTTTTGCAAAGGTACAATCCTCACTTCGTTCGAATTTGTTTCGCTGAGGCAAAATACAATCCTCACTTCGTTCAAATTCGCTTTTGCTCGGACTTTTAGTCTTTCGCAAAAGTTAAAACCCAAAACTCAGCTCCGCCAGAGACGGCTTTTGGCGAAGGTTAAAACCCAAACCTGGCCCGCCCCAGATTTCTTCAACACCTTCGTCGCTTCTCGCGCTGTCGCTCCCGAGGTTAAAACATCATCGACCAGAAGAATATCCTTTCCCTGAATCACCCCCTCCTTGCCTTCTGGAATAGCGAACACTCCCCAAACACGCTTCGATCGCTCTTCCCGCCTCATCCCCTTCTGGCCCAACGGCTCGGTATCACGGACTTTTCTTAAGACACTTACTTCCACCGGAAGGTCCAGCCGTCCTCCCAATGCACGAGCCAAAAGTTCAGACTGGTTAAATCCTCTTGCGCCTTTTCGCCAGAAAGACAAAGGGATCGGAAGTAGTAAAAGCGCGTTCCCGTCAAAACCTATTCCCCTCTCCTGTAAATTCTCAACAAGAAGGTCAGCCAAAACTCGAGCAAGGGGGTAAAGCTGCTTAAATTTGAGTGCGCTTATCAGCCGGGGAGCTGGGCCTTTGTACCAAAAACCGGCGAGAGCCCGCTCGGGGGTATATCTGGTAGCACATCCCGGATGGGTAAACCCTCCCACCGCTGGTCTGTCACAAACAATACAAAACTCTTTATCGAGAGGCTGCAGCTTAGAGGCGCATTCCTCACAAAGCAGCTTTCCTAAAGTTCTGCAAGAGACACAGCGGGTTGGAAAAAGAAGTTCCAACAACCAGTTTAGCCATGAGACATTAGTCATTAGACATTAGTATTATAACTCCTGACTACCGATAACTCCTGACTACTGTCTCCTGACTAAAGACTAATTTTATAGATTTTATCTTTTGTAAGGAGAAAGAGGGTTTTCTCATCAGCGCTTACCCAAAGGTCAATTAAATCTGTAAGGACCTCCCCTTTGAACTGCTTGGCAAACTGTCCGTTCTTCTCAAAAACTACCACCCGCCCTTGGCGAGGCTCGCCTTCGGCGGCCCGCCCGCCTTGACTCGGCGAGGCAGGTTCGCCATCAGCGATATAAAGATTCTTAAAGTTTGGTCGGGTGTAAATTGCCGTAGGCTTGGTGATTGCCGTTGGAAGATTCTTTAAGGAAAACAGCTCTTTCTCCCCCCCAAGAAGGTTAAGAACGCTTCCGTCCTTACGAAGGATCCAGATTGAACCATCAACTGTAAAATCAACTGTTTCCTCCAAAACAACGGATTCTTTAAGCCAAGGAAAACCACGGGTATAACTTCCCTCAAATTCCCAAAATCTAATGATCTGGTTTTCAGAAGGAATAAGGAAGTAGATGTGGCGCTCAAAATAGAGGTCCAGGGCAGTCACTTTGTTATAGCGGTCAAATTTTATCGGGGTATCTTTCTTCCCCGTTTTGAGGTTGTAACGATAGAAGCCCTCGGCGGTCAGAAGGTAAAGAAAATCACCTCCGACAACGATCTTTCGGGCTCCTTTAATCTCGCTTGCGATCTCTTCCGCCTGAGGTGAGGTAGTCCTTGCGATGGCGAAAGTTGTTCCTGTCTTCTCCTCCGCTACATAAATGACTTTCTCGCTTCCGGCAAGAGAAAGAGCTTGAATCTGTTCACCCTGAGCCAAGCCGAAGGGCTGGAGGGTAAGGTCATAAAAGAGATGCTTTTCGGTAACAGGGGTGATCCGTTCAATTGAGTTAAAAAGCGTCTGCGCCCGCTCCTTTAAAGAAGTTAACTTTGCGGCCTTGGGATTAATTGCTGTCGCTCGCTCCAACATCTCTGCTGCCTGTCCCCAAAGCTCTTTTGCACGCTCATCGGCAAGCCCAACCAGATCCTCCGCCTCGGCAATTGTTGCCTCGGAAGAGGAGAGAAGTCGGGAAAACTCCTCGGTACGGGTGCGTTGCCGCTGCTGCCAGATGGTAAGGGAAACGGAGGCAAGAAAGATTAAAGCTAAGGCGGCAATCGCCTTTGGCAATCCGATCTTAAGATGCCTTTTTGCCAAAGAGCGCTCCCGACCCGCCGCGATGCGCGTGCCAACCTCCTCCTTTATTCGGGTTACAAACTGTTTCGCACTAATTTTGACCTTATCTTCCGAAGGAAAAGGTAAACTCTGCCTCCGTTTAGGCAGCTTCTCCCAAAGGCTGCGAAGAGACGGAAGTTTTATCCTTCGTTTTTGTGCAAACGGAACAGCTTCTGACTCTTCTTCCATCTTTAAACCAGCTGGTGAGGCTACCTCTGACTTCCCCACCTCCGGTACTTTAAGTTTCAAAATGATTGCCGCCATCCCTGGTACCGGCGCACCACTGGCGAATTCTCTCTCCAGAAAAGAAATTTCCGGAAGGTTGGCGGAAGGAAAGCTTTTGCCAAAGGCGGAAGATCCTAAAATGACCACATCCCCATCCTCAACCAACATTGAGTTTACGCTCGAAGGCTCTTCCCCAGTTAAAAGCTCTCTTACTTGTCCTCCTCTTTTAAGAAGAAGGGTTGGTTTGCCAAAGCGGGCGAGGTAAAGTACCCCTGCCTTGCCGGCAGGCAGGCCTCCCCAAACAACCACAACCGCCAAGTGCAATTCGGCTTTTGGCCCGCTTTCTGGTTCCTCCGGTGCGGGATTAGCCAACTGGTTTTTTGCCAAAAGGATTGCCTGTTCAAGAGTTTTAAGGGGGGCTTCCTCAGTTTCGGCGAAGTACTCCTCAGTAAGGGTATCCCAAACAAGTTTCCCTGCTAAGGCGGCATCAAAGTTAGGGCCACCAGTGATATCAACAACGGCAAAAAGCCTCCCGCGTTTCTCAACAAGCTCCCCCTCTGGTGGGGTATACTCATAAGCCTGAACGAACTTTCCCCGTTCCACCTCATGAGGACCTTCGAGTTTGGAAACTTCAACTTCTACGTGTTTGGGCATCAGAATTTATGATAGCAGATGGGTGGAGTAATTACGTAATTAGTAATTGGGAAATTAAGAAAATAAGAAATTAGGAAGAGCAACGCTGTTTTATTATTTCTTTTCAATATTGTACAGCGGGGTTTTTAGAGCAAGGTGACCGGGAGCCCTTAGGTTAAAGATATCCCTAAAGGTTGGACCATCTATTACAAGCGTTCCTCGATCAGTTAGCAAACTGATTGAAGAGGTATAACCACTGTTAGAGTAGCTCGCCGCCACTCCTAAGACTTTGCTGTAAGCGTCACCCAAAGCTTCGGCCCGACTCTTCATTTGCGAAATGGAGTACGGATTACCTCCCCAACAACCAGTATCCCAAGTAGTCACCCGAGACTTATCGGTGCTATTCCCTTTGGTATAGACGACCCAAGAATTCAAAAGGTCGGCGAACTGGGCTTCGGTCAGCCAAGGGTGGGAACGTCCGCAGGTTTGTTTCGCCAGATTCTTATACCAACCTTTGTAGAACCAAGGTGAACCACCGATATTTTCGTAAGCATTGTCGGGCCAGCTGCTTTGGCTGTGCAAAGTGGTGTCCCAGCCAGAGGTGTTCAGATAACCACCAGAAGTGGAAGAATATTGGAAGTTACCCACGCCTCCGGTCAGAACCCACTTAGCGGTCGCATCAACAGCTACTTGCCAGGAACTCGCATTAATCTCAAACTTCACCACCTGGCAGTTTTGGCTTGGGCAAATAGGTGATCCCCGTTTAATCGCATAGCTCCGAGCTGCCACTGCCTGGGCTCTCAAAACCGCGGTCGGCCAGGAACTAGGTACTTCGTAGAGATGTTTTAAGTACTCAGTAAAATTCATCTTTCCTCCTCTTTTAATACAAGCGCTGTCATATTTATTAGCGCCACCATTGCTATCTTGGTAACAAACGCTGAGTGAAAAAGTCTTGCTCCAATCAAAAGTTTGCCCATAATCATTAGTACCGCTGACAACGATTGTTGAAGGAATTGGATAGTTTTTGTTAAGAGTCTCGCTCGGGTAATAGGCAGCTAAGATTTGCTCAGCAGTCTGATTGTACAGCGCTTTTGCACGCCCGAGGGCACCATACTGGCTCATCCCGTTACGGTGGGTGTATGCCCCAAAAGAGAAACCGGCAAAGGCAGGGGAAAAACCAGGGTTGAAGGTTACCCGCGCGTTAGGATCGTCCGCTAAAACTAGAGACCCTGTGGCTAACGAGTTACCAATCTTAGCCAAGATCAGTTGCTCCTGCTTGGCGGTAAGGTTTTTAATCGTAATCTTAACCTCTGTTATCTGTGAATTGGTGGAATAGTAGGCGCTTTGTCTTGAGGAAACAAGAGCCTGATATTGGTTTCGCAGATCGGCAAGTTCGCTACGCAGTTTTTCCGCCTTGGCTTTGTTTTCTTTAAAGACATTAATCTCTCCAGCCAACGCGATAATTTTTTCTCTAAGAACATCCAGATTATCTTGGTAATACTGAAGCTGATGGGAGGAGTCAAGGAAGCTGTCAGAGGAGAGGATTACTTCCAAAGGAGAGACACGGCTTTGCTTATAAAACTCTCTTATTAAGGTGTTCCGGGTTGCCTCCCACTGTTTAAGAGTCTTCTCCCTCTTGGTAAGCTCTCTGCGGATCTTGGCTAAATCCTCCTCAGCGTCAGTAAGCTCGGCCGAAATCTGGGCGAGGGATAAAGAAGTGGAGGCGATCGCTTGAGCAAGCTGCTCCTTCCGCTTTTCCAGATCAGATAACTGCTTCTGTTGCTGATTAAGTTGCTGGGCAACATCCTCAAGCTCATCGGCACGGGTGGATTCGACAAGTTCACCATAAAAGAAAGGGAACAAAGGGGTAAGAAGTAGGTTCGATGAACTCACTATAAAGATGAATAATGGAATGAGGAGAAGCGTAAATCTTTTCATGTCTCAGCCTGCCCACCGTAGCTACGGCAGTGCGAAGGCGGGGCAGTGCTCCTTACTGTTTTTAGTTTAACAGATTAAAGGTGGTTAGGGAAATCGGAGAACCCTTCTTCGCCATCCTCCTACGCCGAGCCTGCCTGCCGGCAAGGCAGGGCTACGGAGGACAGACGCCCCCTATACTAAATTGACAGATGTCGTCTGAACCCTATAAAATGAACCCGCAATGAAAATCTTCACCCTGAACCGTTCCTCCAAAGGCGGATCTGGTTCGGGACCTGCCTGGGCCTTACTGACTATCCTATTAGGATTCTTGCTTCTCCACCTTACTTCCTCGCCGGTCTGGGGCACCACGTTGCCTCCATGTGGATGTCCAAATGTGTCGTGTGCCGAAGATGAGTATTGTAGGATTGATGATAGCTGCGAACCTTCTGGCACCGGAAGATGTTATTCAGAAGACAACCCGTTGCCTCCATGTGGATGTCCAAATGTGTCGTGTGCCGAAGATGAGTATTGTCTGATTGATGATAGCTGTGAACCTTCTGGCACCGGAAGATGTTATTCAGAGGACGGAAACGGCAATGGTGGCCCAATCTGTACATGTACCACAGCGCAGGGAGGATGCGGCATCCAGACCGCCATCGGCTGCATCCCCACCGATCCAGGCGAATTTGCCGGGTGGATATTGACGCGAGGGATCTATCTGGGAGTACTGGTGGCCACCCTCCTTATTATTATTAGCGGGTTTGGGATCATCAGCTCCACTGGAGATCCCGAGAGATTAGCTGAGGCCAAAAGCCAACTCACCGCCGCTGTTGCGGGACTTCTCTTCCTCTTGTTCTCGGTGATTATTCTTCGTATAATCGGGTGTAACATTATAGGAGTAAAGGATGCCAGTGGGGCTTGTCCTTTTGCTTTTTAACGATAGGGGGTGAAGAATAGCTAAATGGTCAAAAAATTAACTTCGGTTGCCGCTGCAGTTTCTGCCCTGGCACTCTCGGCAACGCCAGCGTTTGCCTACACAAACCCAATCACATGCTCGGATGTACCATGCCTTATTACCGCAGTCCTCGCATTCATCTTAACGATTGCCGGAGGAATAGCCTTGCTTTTCCTTGCCATGGGAGGGATCCAATACATGGCCTCCGGAGGGGATAAGATGGCGGTCGAGTCAGCGAGGGGAAGAATCACCTCAGCCGTGACGGGGCTTGTCATCGTTTTTGGTGCTTGGTTGGTAATCAAGATTGTCTGCACCATGATCGGGGCGGCCTGCGAGGGTTTTTAATCAAGGTCGTCTGTACTATGCTCGGGGCAGAGTGTGTCGTATGACACTGATGCATCAATGAGAAAGATTACCCAATCCGTTTTAGGAGGACTAATAGGCGGGGTTTTAGCCCTTATTTTTCCTGCTTTTGTTCAAGCAGCTGTCATTCCCGATGGCGGCGGTTGTCCCTTTGAGGGAGAGCTCTTCATCAAGCTTGTCAACATCCTCAGCGAGACCATCGAGTTCCTCCTGGGGATTGGGGCGGGAGTTGCCCTTCTCTTTGTCATGATCGGAGGAATCCAATATATGGCTTCAGGGGGGGATGAAAAATCCCTTGCCTCCGCCAAGAAAACCATCACCTATTCGATCATCGGACTGGTGGTAATCCTCGGATCGATCCTTATTATTAACGTCCTCCGCGACATCTTCGGTTTCAATTACTGCTAAGGGTAGTAATTTGCTACTATTTAATTAAGGTGAGAGTTTTTATCTCTGCCGTTAAAATTCACCTTCTCTTCCTCTTCTTTCTCCTCTTTCTGTTTGCTGGTGCCAACTCCGCTTTCGCTGCTTGTCCCGCCGGGAAAATTGATCTTCTTGATTACCTCCTCTCCGATGATGGAAAGGGAAACTTTATCTCTGATGGAGAGTTCTTCTACGGCTATCAAACTACCGTTGAAGGAAAGCCTGGCTTCATCATCCGCAAAAGCTGCGATCCCCGCGGGTTTGAATCTTTCTACTATGACGACCAATACATTTACCTGGTTGAGGACACTACTTGGAACATAACCTGCAGTGGCGAGTATGTTGCCGCAGAGTACTTTTTGGATCCGGGATTTTCAAATCCAGGGTTTCGGCGCTGGCCCCGTTGCATGGGCGTTGGCCAACGGGCAACTCTTCCCAATGGATACATCATGGGGAAAGGTAAAACCAGTTGTCAGTCCTGTAACCCAGGCATCCAAGCTTGGTCTGATCACTCCCTCACCTACCAAGGCTCCTACACTTTTCCCAACGGCGTCTCTTTGAGTGACGTTATTATCATCGATTGGGCTGGCGGCGAACGGTTCTTCTTCGATAAAAACATCGGTTGGGTCGGTTTTGAGGCCTCCTGGTTAACCGGATACTACAATGGAGAAAGAGCCTCGGGCCAACCAGTGGTAACCAACTGGTGTGGCTCTACCCCCTCCCCAGACGAATTTATCGACGGCTGCGGCCCCTCCACCACCCCCTTCTGCCCAGTAAGAGGAGGATCAAAGGTTAAAGCTGCTCCCGCCACCACTCACTCAGCACTGAAGGAAAGGGTTCGGGAAGAATGTACGGGCAATTGGTTAGAGAGAAAGGTGTGTGACATCATTAAGAGGTTCATCGATTTCTTCTGGCCCGAGTCATTTCAATATCGGCAAACAGCCGGTCCTGCCTCCCTTCAACGTGTCCAACAACAAGCTTTGAATTCAGTTGGCGAAGCTTATGAAGGAATTATCGCCCGGATGCTTCCTCCTAATTATCACCAAGGCGCCCTCGACCCTAAGGCTCAGCTTGCTAAAGCTGAAGGGCAGAAAGTGGAAGGAGAAATCATCTCTAACCAAAAAGATGCTCAACAAAGGTTTGATGTTGGGAGTGGCCAATATGAAGTGTCAGAAGAGGATTACAAGGACCACACCGACGACTATGTCCTTGACGCTAAGTTCCCTGATGTTCCCGCCTTGGTTGATAAATACGGTTTTATTCGTCAAGCGTTCGTCCCTCAAGCTCCCCTCGCCTCTCTCCCTTATGTGAACTGCCCCACCTCCTCCCGCCAGATCGAGTTTGTCGAACCTGTAAGAGATGTTGATTGGGATGCTTACACTGAGGGGGGAGAAGCATCCTGTCAACGTGATGACCCTAATGATCCAGACTGCCGTGAAGAACCTCTCCCCCATCCTCCGGCATCCTGCCCTACCCCTTGTAGTGGCGTTGAATGGTTTGACCCCCCGGAAGAAGAAGACCAAGAGGAGGAGACCCCAAACTGCGGCTACTGTGGATGCCCCTCTGGCTACTCTGCCCGGTGTAATGGTGCTGGAGGTTGGGAGTGTGTTTGGAACCCTGGCCTCTGCGGCGACGGAAACTGCCCTTGCACCGGGGAAATTTCCGTTTATGTTGAGGCACCAGTTGACACCCAAACCAACGTTTCCTTAGTCAAAGAGGCTTGGGACAATATCGCTGGAGGAAGTGTAGTTGACGAGGCAGGCAATATCCTTCAAGTCGGTGGGGCACTGGACATCTTCACTCTCCCAGGGAGCAATTTTAAAAAGGAGGTCTCTGAGGAAGCGGAAGCACCCTTCATCTATCGATCCCAAACAGCCTGTGGACATCAATGTGAAAGCCAAGCCACCCTCCCCATAGAGTATATGGGTGGGGTCGCGGGAGCTTTCAGCTGCGTCGTTGACCAGCTTCTTGCTCCCCCCGCGAATGCCGCTAAGGGGATCTGTGAGGAATGGATGGAGAATCTTCCCGGGTCGGGAGAGACAGGTGCTGCCCCAACAAGACAGGCCGTCCTTGGGCAAAGCACCACCGAGGTTTACCAAACCGGTGGTTTTTGGGCTACCTTAGGTAATCTTGTTGGAAGAGCTCTTCACTTATTCCTTAGCCTTTAAGTACTCTGGGGAAACGGCAAGAAGATAAGCCGCGGCTTTAACTTCCACCCCAGCGGTAGTTCGCCCCTTCCCTTCAAAAAGGTAAACCGGGTAAAGGAAGGTTGCTCCAGAGGGCTGGACAAAAATCAAACGAACACTTTCTGGAGCGAAGGAGCGAAGGTCGGCAATCTCACTCCAACCGGTGGTGGTTCCAATTGCTGAGGTAGAAACGACTAAGCCTTCCTTCTTCAGTTTGGCGACAGCTTCAGAGGAGCTCAAAAGCTTAACCTCTCCAAAACGGGTGAACTGAAGGTCCGGAAACCTGAACTTAAGAGAAACTACTTTCCCCTGGCGATCAAAGATCACTCTTGCAACAGTGTCGGCTGGACTTTCACCCAAAAGATCCCAACCTTCCACCAACCAGGAAAAAGAAACCTCAAGAAACTCCGCCTCGGTTGGTTCCTCAACCTCAAAATAGATATTTCCTTTGGAGATTAGATATCTAACCCCAAACGGAGAAAGTTGACTAAGGGGGAGATCTTTGTCTCCTACAAACTCCTTCGCTTTCTGGGTCGCGGCTGCTTGATCCAAAAGCGTCCCTTCCTGTGCCCTCCCTCCTTCAACGACATAGGTCAATTTCCGCGGTTTTGTCGTCACGGCGAGGGTTGCTTGGTTTTTAAGATCAATAAAGACCAAAGTTTCGCTCCGACCATCAGGCGAGGTTGAGATCCGCGGCTCTCCGGAGAATCCAAAGCGGGCGGCAAGCTCCTTGGCTTCTTCCTTAGTAAAGGAAAAAGCAAGTGGTTCTGCCCGGTAAGCGGTTATCACTCCCGGGAAGTCGGTAACCTGAAGAGAAGAGAGAGAAACCTCCCCTGTGACAGAGGCGATATCATTAACAAGGTAAAAAGGAGGAAGTTTCTCCTCCTCAGGGATCAGTGGCGGTGCAAGAAATTTCTGATAGCCAACTACAGACACAATACAAAGGAAAATAAAAAGGGTAGCAACAACTATTATCCTTTTCCGATTTCTTAAAACAAATTCTCGTAAATCAGATAACTTCATCTCACCAATGGATGTCGCACACGCTCCTTGAGACACAAGGGGGAACCTCTTGTGGGATGTAAGGAGGTGCCATCTCTAAACCAAAGAATTCATAATGGAGGTGGAAGCCGTCAGAGTTTCCAGTATTACCAACCGTCCCAACCGGTTGACCAAAGAAGACAGGATCACCAGTTCTTACATAAACGTTGTCTAAGTGTGCGAAAACGGTTTCAAATCCGGCAGAGGAGCGAACTCGGACATAGTTCCCGTAGCCGGCAGTGCAACCAGAAACAGAGTAACAATGGCTAACAACCACCCCGCTGTGGGTGGCAAGAACTGGATTTCCAGCGTTGGAATAGTCGATATCAATTGCCTCATCGCCAGTGTGAGAGTAAGGAGCATTCGGCCCTTGAGTGATATACCCACTTGCCAACGGCCAACCGATGGGATAGGCAGTACTCGGCTCCCCGACAATCACCGCTCCTGTTCCGGAGAAGGGAGCGGTAGCGGGAGTTGTTGTACCCCTGACAGTGTTGGTAACCACCTTATCTTCATTGGCGGTGATATTCTGGTTGCAGAACGCGGTTATCTCCCCCCCAGGTCCGATGGGGATAGGAAATCCTGACGGGTCCCCTCCCGGCTGGCAGTAGTCGTCGCCCCAATTGATCTGTTCGCCTGCTTCACCGGTGTTTTTAATAGTGATCCGCCATCTTATCGGATGAACCAATCCGTCTTTTTCTATCTGAAGAGGGTTATCGAACTCGTCGCAGGAGGGAGCGGGCTCACAAGCTTCTTTGGTGACGGTAATAGGAACGGAAGTAATCGCCGATGGAAGTGCGGCGTTGGTGTTGAAGATGGAACCCATCAAAAAGATTAAGAAAATCGCCATCCCCCCGATTGCCAAGACAAAAAAACCGCAGATACCAACAAAAAGATAGATCGCCAGCGTAAGAACCGGCTTCATCATCTTTTCGGCGACTAGCCCACCGACAAAGCTGACCACCGCCCCCAGAATTGCTCCTACCGGACCGCCAACGGCAGTCCCTATGGCTGTACTAATCCCCGCTAAACCAAGTCTCGCCGCGATCCAACCGGCAATCCTCCGAATGACTTTATCCCTAACAAACTCAAACCCTTTCGTGAGCGGGTCTTTAATGAACCGTTTCCAAACTCGAGCGAACAAGGCCTTGGCTTCAGTAATCTTGTTCAGAAGGGCAGTCAGCCGTACCCGCTCGGCGGTCCACCCTACTGCCCCCCTGATAAGGTTTTTGGGATAGAGATAATAACGCCAGGTACCCGTGGCAAAAGCGCGTTTGATGAACTCCTGCCAGATGTACACCTTAACTGTTCCCCAGAAACCTTTCTCATGATAGGTGTTGAGGAAGTTAAGGGTCTGGAAGTAGAGGTTGCGATTCTTCCAGTAGCGCCAAAATACGCCTTCGGGAGAAGTAGCTAACTGCTGAGCAGCAGAAGAAATACCTGCCTCGCCCAAGCGGCTCACCCGCTCAAACTCTTTGCGGACGGCGTCACGAGAAGTTTTAGATGCCTTAAACCAATCCGTCTGGATCTCACCTGCTCCCTCCCAATCTCCAATCGCCAGGCGATCCACAATGCCTCGCTCAAAGCCCTCTGCTTGGGCGATGATCTGGGGCAGCATCACCCCGCCCACGATTGGTGCCGGTGCTCCAGGAAGGGAGGCGTAATAGGTGTTCAACTGCCGAGCCATCATTAAAGTTAAACCGGGGCTTTGCTGAATACCTTTTTCTTCCGCAATAAGGCGGGTGATACGCAGGCGCGCCCTTTCGTTCCAACGGAGGGTCGCCTGCTGAAGGGAGTAGGGAACAGCTGGCCCACCCCTTGGATCAAGACCGGCAACGGTAAAGTAATGTTCCCAAACAGCGCTCTCGGCGTCTGTCCAAAGGAGGGGGATGGGGGGACGACCACGGTTTTCGAAGATCGAGGCGATCGTTTCCCGAGTGGTTTCTAAGGGTTTAGTAATGGCATCGATGAGGTTGAATTTAGTGAAAGCAACCGCCCCCGGCTCATAACCAGGACGGGCCTTAGCTTTAATGTCAAAGGCGGTTTTTAGGTCGGACTTGAGGATTTCCCCAAATTCCGATGGGACATCATAAGGGGCAAGCGCCTCATCAATTCCTTCCCATAAGCGTTCAGCGAATGTTTCCTCAGCCACAGCCGTATTTTAGCATTAGCAGCGATTGACAATTAACCGCTATCTATTGGATAATCGAAGTAATGTCTCTTACTCTGAAGCGGGCTTTCCTTATTTTTGGACTTGTTTTTTCACTATTCTTCTTTACTCCCTCTTCGGCTTATGCTATTTGGCCTATCGATGATATAGAGGATAGGCTGGGAGATCTTTGGTCGACCATTGGCTGTGCAACCGATCTTAACTGTTGGGTAAGAAATGCCATAACTGCCGGTGCCAATTATGCCTTAAAGATAGTAGTTGGGAAAGACGTTGGAGAGATTGCTCAGTCAACTGGAGAGAGATTCGGTAATACTGGATTACTCGCTGTTGCAGGAACCGTTGGAGATCAAGCTTACAACTACCCCCCTGACATCCATTTAGCCAATTATGTGCGCTACGAGCTTGGCAACAATCTCCTCGGTACCCCTGCCTACGCCACCACGGGATCAAAAATGCTTGGGAAGACAATCCTTGCCGTTTGGGAAAAGATGCGCGACCTTTCTTACAGCTTCTTTATGCTCATCATGGTTGCGATTGGCTTTATGATTATGCTCCGGAAACAGATCGCCCCTCGGGTAATCATTTCCTTCACCAACGCCCTTCCAAGGATTGTCGCCAGTCTTTTTCTCATCACTTTTAGCTACCTAATCGCCGCTCTTTTTATTGATGTAGGAATTGTCTGGGCCTCAAGAGTACTTGTTAGTTTAGCGCTAGGAGGCGTAGCGCCCGATCTTCCTGACGTCCCAGGTAACGGTATAAGCGGTATAAGTGGAGGGGTAGGGGCTTTTGGGGTGCTTGCTCAACGAATACTCATGGCCGCTTTTCGGATCTTCCTTGTCCCCGGAGAAGCATTCCTAACAGCTGTTCTCCTCATCTTCGTCGTTCTCTTCCTCATCGCCGCGCTCTGCGTTCTTGGCCTTGTTATCCTCCAACTCCTCTACCGCTATGCCCGGATTATCATCATGACCGTCTTTGCCCCTTTCATCCTCCTCCTTGGAAGTCTTCCCGGACAGGAAGGGGCAATCACAGGCTGGTTCAAAGACTTAGCCGTCAACACCCTTGTTTTTCCCGCCATTCTTCTCATGGTCCACATCAGCAGTACCATGCTGGTAGGTGCTTTAGCGGAAGAAGCTGAACACCTCACCGGTTGGCCTGAAACCCTTGCCGGCCTCCTCCCATCCTTCGCCCCTGTTGTTCTTGGGATAGTAGCACTAATCATCCTCCTAATGAGTTTCAAAGTCCCCGGAATTATCGAGAACGCCGTCAAGGGAAGGAAATAAAAAGGCCCCGATTTAAGAGATATCAAAATCGGAGCCTCACTACTACCTTGGTGGAAGGCCCAAGACTGCCAAAGCCAAGACTACCAAGCAAAGAAAAAAGCCGGTAGTGAAGATGAACGGTACCCAGTAAAAACCCCTCTTTCTCACCGCTATGGTAAGGGTAGCAGGGACAAGCAAGGGCGGAAAAAAGATTGCCCCTAAGAAGAGAGGAATAACTACCCGTCTCGAGACTGTAGGGGAAAGCGATTGCGGATCTTTCCTATCCAGTTCCTTGAGGTGTTCCTTCTCTAACTTGGCAATATCGCTGAGCTGCTCCAGACAGCGCAGACAAAATCTCCTCTGGCCGATCTGATGAGCCAACTCCGTTATATCACCAAGCAGCCCTCTCGCTTTGGGGTGATTCCAAGGGTACCGCGTCCGCCCCCCGCAATGGGGACAGGCGTATTGCCGAGGGAAAGAATCCACGTGCGGCTTCTTCCCAAAATGAAGCCTCACAAATGCCCCCGCGCCAACGGTCTTCGCTACCTGAAGAGCAAACCTCTCCGGAACAGCTCTTGAACCTCTTCCAAAGCTTGGGAGCCTTAACTTAGGCAACCGCGGGAGACCTCGGCGGCGGAGATGGTCCATCGCTAAAACTACAGAAGGAATGACAACCATCACCACCGCTAGACGAACGAACCACGGCATTTTTTCTCTCCTTTCTTTGAGTATTTAGTATTTACCTCTAAATGTCCCTAACTATAGGGTAGCATAGATTGGGGTAAAAATCAACCCGTCTTTCCAGAAAGGCATTAGATTTGGTATCCTTTTATTAGTTAACAGAATACAGTGAACAGTAGACAGCAGGTTTTATGAACTAGGCAATGTTCAGTTTCGAAAATCTCGAGGTTTACAAACGGGCGTTAGAGTTTGCAAATCTGATATTCAAAATCACAGAGAATTGGTCCAGAGATTATTCTTTTAATTTGACGGATCAGCTCCGTCGTGCCGCTCTTTCTGTTGCTTTAAATATCACCGAAGGTAGTGCTCGTTCTAAAGCAGAGTTTAAGCGTTTTCTTGATATCGCCCGCGGTTCTTGTTACGAGTGCGTCCCCCTTATCGAGATTGCCACAAGACAGAACCTTATCTCTGAAGCCGAGAGAGAAGAACTTTATGCTGAGTTAAATGAGATAGCGATGATGTTAAATGGTTTAAAAAGAAGTTTACAGTAGACAGCGGACAGTAAACAGTGTCTGTGAACTGTGAACTGTAAACTGTGAACTAATAACTAACAAATGGCTGAACAACAGGTTCAAACACAACACCCCATTCCTCAGCAGGTTCTGGGGGTGGAGTTTAAGATTGTTGGCGACCTCACCCTTCGCCAGTTTGGGATTTTAGCGGTTTGCGGACTTTTAGCCTATGCCTTCTTCGCCTCCCCAATCTTTATCCTCTTCCGCCTCCTTCTTGCTGCTATCTTTCTTCTTGTAGGAGTAGCCTTTGCCTTTGTTCCTATTCAAGATCAACCTTTTGATCAATGGGTGGCGAACCTCTTTAAGGCAATCTATTCCCCCACCAAACGGGTTTGGCAGAAGGAACCAGAGCCCCTGGAGTTTCTGGTTATCCCCATCCCCAAATTAGTGCAAACGGTTGAGGAAGGCGTTTCTCCGGAGGAAGCGCGACAGCGGCTTGAAGAATATCTGACTGCCATTCGCGCCAAAGAGGTTTTAACCCCCCTTGATCTTGCGGAAAAGCAACAGCTGGAGTTTATCAACCTCGAACTCCAAACAAGTGTTACCGAGGCGCCACTACCGCCAACTCCAGCACCATTTCTCCAACCACCACTTCCAAAGCGAAGATACGAAGAGGCAAGAAAAAGACCCTCCCTTGCCTCAACAATCAACTATGCGGCAGAACCGGTTTTCAGACTTCAGCGGGGTGAGGAGGTCACTTACGTCACCACCTTAAGTAATATTAAGGTAGGAAGGCGTTTAAGCTATACCCCAACAACTGCTGAGGTCGTCTTTGCCCCCGCCAAAGAAAAGGTAATTGCTCCCACAATTGAAGAAGAAGCACCGCCTCCACAACCACCTTCTCTGCCGACTCCGTTGGTGAGACCTGCCCCACCTCCTCCCTATAAGATCAAACCACCGATCCCAGCGCCACCGGCTCTGGAAAGACCGACCCCTGCGGAGATAATTCCTACCCTTCGACCGGTGGTGACACCTCCGCCCCTTCCTCCTCTCCCCCCGCCAAAGCCGGTTCCACCAGAGAAGCTCAGAGTAAAACCCCAACCTATGGAGTTGAAAAAAGTAGAGCTTAAACCTCCTCCGCCTCCAGTTGGTGAACCAAATGTGATCGCTGGAACAATCTACGATGAAACAGGAAAGATTCTTGAAGGAGCATTAGTGGCGATAAAAAATCAAGACGGGACCACAATCCGCGCTACCAAAACCAACCAGCTCGGACAGTTCACCTTCTCCCCCCTCCCTAGCGGCTACTACACGGTGGAACTCCCGAAAGCGACGCTTCCCTTTGCTATAATGAAAGTTGAACTTACGGGAATGATCGTGCCCCCTTTGGAGATCGGGGCAAAGACGTGAAACAGTAAATAGCGAACAGTAGACAGTGGACAGTAAACAGTCAGCCGTACTCTATGAACTGTGAACTGTGAACTAATAACTAATGATGGCTGAAAAAATCGCCTCTACACAGCAGCATCTTGATATCCTCGACATCGAGGATAATCTTGTTCTTCTTAAAACAGGAGGAGCGGCTTTGGTGATCCAAGCCACTGCGGTAAACTTTGACCTTCTTTCCGAGCGAGAGCAGGATGCAATGATCGCCGCCTACTCCGCCCTTTTGAACTCTCTCTCCTTTCCGCTTCAGATTTTGATTCGCTCACGCAAGATGGATATCTCCACCTATTTATCTTCGATCGACCAACAAGCAAAGGTGCAACCTAACCCCTACCTTCGAGAGAGGATGCTCACCTACAAGGAGTTTGTTGGGGGGTTAGTTCAGAAAGGAGAGATTCTTGATAAACGGTTCTACGTTGTGATCCCTTATTATGAACCGGTTCTTGGGGGGGGTTCAATCTTTGATGCCTTCCGCGGCCTTCTTGGGATGAAGTCCAAACCAAAGACGGTAAGCAAAGCAGGTCTTCTCCAACGCGCAAAAACCGATCTTGAGCCTAAACGCGATCATCTGGTCAAACAATTGAGTCGGCTTGGGATAAAGGCAAGGCAGCTTACTACCCCGGAGTTGATTGAGCTTTTCTACGAGATCTACAACCCTGAGGCAGCGCGGATTCAACATCTTGAGGGAGGGGTAAGCCAATATACCACCGCCTTGGTTGAACCAGCAGTGGCTCCCCCCACGCCAGCAGCAACGGGACCAGGAGTAACACCCACAAAAGAAACCCCTCCACAAAAGATTGGAGAAGAAATGTGATGGAATCACAATCAACTCTTGAAAAAGTTGCGAAAACTTTAGCGGAAGGACAGGTAAAAGTCCAAGATGTGGTTGCTCCTTCCGCTTTGGAGGTTGATTTTGATTACCTTAAAGTTGGGGAAACTTATCTAAGGACTCTTTTTGTCTCCGGTTATCCCCGCTTCGTTGGTGCCAACTGGCTTTCTCCAATCATCAACTTTGACCATACCCTTGATATCGCCATGTTCTACTATCCAGTGGAGTCAAAAGGAGTTCTTGATGATCTTCGCCGCAAAATTGCGGAGATGGAGGCAACCATTTCCGAGGCTCAAGAGCACGGAAAGGTTGTTGATCCTGCCGTTCAGGCCGCCCTTGAGGATGCTCGAGTTCTTCAAGAACAGCTCGTTAAAGGAATGGAGCGCTTCTTCCAGTTCTCCTTCTACATCACTATTCCCGCCTCCTCCCTTGAGGAGCTTGATCGTATTACCAAGCGGGTGGAGGCAACCCTTGGATCTTTGATGCTTCTTTCACGCCATGCAACGCTTCGGATGGAGGAGGCGTTTCGATCCACCGTCCCCACCTGTCTTGACAAGCTTAAGATTCTTCGCAATATGGATACGACCTCCTTAGCAACAACTTTTCCCTTCACCTCCTCCAATTTAACCGCCAACGAGGGGATCTTGTACGGAATTAATGAGCACAACGGGTCCCTGATCATCTTTGACCGCTTCTCCCTCGAGAACGCCAACAGTGTTGCCTTTGCGAAATCTGGAGCAGGGAAGTCTTATATGGTCAAGCTCGAGGCGTTGCGGTCTTTGATGTTTGGGACAGAGGTCATTGTCATTGATCCAGAAAAAGAGTATGAACCGCTCGCCAATGCGATTGGAGGAGAATTTATCACCTTCTCCCCTGTTTCCCCCGCAAAGATTAATCCCTTTGATCTTTCCGCTACCTACGAGGAGGGGGAAAACGAACTGGCTCTTAAAATACTTTCGCTTCACACTTTCTTTAAAGTGATGGTCGGGGAGTTGACCCCAACAGAGGATGCCCTTCTTGATCGCGCTTTAATCGAGACCTATCGGCAAAAAGGAATCACCCAAGATCCCGCCACCCATACCCAGGAGGCACCAGTCTTAAATGATCTTTATCAAGTTCTTCGAGGAATGGAGGGAGGAGGGTCCCTTGCGGATCGAATTGAACAGTATGTGGTTGGGTCCCTTAAAGGAATCTTTGATCAACCAACCACAGTTGATATCCGAAACACCTTCACCGTCTTCTCCACCCGCGATCTGGAAGATAAGGTGCGACCGGTGGCGATGTATGTCATTCTGGACTTTATCTGGACAAGGATCCGTCGGGAACTAAAGAAGCGGATTTTGATTGTGGATGAGGCTTGGTACCTGATGCAACATCCTGACTCGGCGGCTTTTATGTACTCAATCGCCAAACGAGCAAGAAAGTATTATCTTGGGTTAACGACAATCACCCAAGATGTAGCAGATTTCCTCCGTTCCGATTATGGCAAGGCGATCGTCACCAACTCCTCAATTCAAATTCTGATGAAACAGCACCCCGCGGCGATTGATGAGGTTGCGGAAACCTTCTACCTTTCGGAAGGAGAGAAGCGATTACTTCTTGCGGCAAATGTTGGGGAGGGACTCTTCTTCGCTGGTGCCTCACATGTGGCGATGCAGGTTGTGGCCTCACCTGAGGAACATCCTCTTGCAACCTCCTCACCCAAAGAGATCTTGGCAGTGAAGGAAAAGCTTGAGAAAGAAGCGAAGGAGAAGAAAGCTCCAACAATCAAAACTGGGGAAGAAACTGTATGACCTTCGTCTCTATCAAAGATGCGATCCATGAGAAATCCTGGCGTGGCCCAACCCGGGGAGTATTTTTGGGCTTGCGAGTAGAAAAGTTACTCAACGAACTCCTCCCTCAGCACTTCCCAGAAATCGCTGATAAAGTTGTTTTTCGCTTCTTTCGCAGTAACGAACTTTATCTTTTTACCATTTCACCAACTGTTTCCCAAGAGGTATATCTTAACTCGGCAAACCTGCTCAAGAAGCTAAATGAATCTTTGGGAGGAAGAGCGGTCAAGGAGATCAAATTAAAGATAAAACCAACCCCTATCCTTGCAACCTAACTGGCATCACCACATGAAGATAGGAGGGATCAGAGGGAGCGCGAAAAAGAGCAGGATCTAGCGCCGAATTGAGGGAAAGCTCTATCCTCCCTGAATCCAGTGCTCCCAAACAGTCAGAGAGGTAACGACAGTTAAAAGCGATCTCGCCTACCTTCCCTTCTCCCTTTATCGCAATTTCAATCTTCACCTCCCCCAGTTCCGCTTCCTGTGAACTTACTTCCGCCGTTCCCTTCGCTGGCTGATGGGAAAGCTTGATCACGCTTGTCCCTCGCTCTGAGAAGATTGAGGTTAACTGAACCGCTTTAACAAATTCCTCCTTTTCGAAAGTCAGCTTCGTTTCAAAGTTGGTGGGGATGATCTGCTCGTAATCGGGAAACTCCCCCTCAAGCGATTGGGTAAAGATCGAAAATTCTTCCGTTTGGAAAAGAAGTTGTGTCAGCTCGGGAATCGAAACTTTTACCTCCCCACCCTCAACCAACCGGCCCACCTCAATTAGGCCTCGGGCGGGAACAACTAAGGTTACCGCTTCGGAACCAGGTTCGGATTTCACGGAAACAGAAACCTTAAGCTTCTTCTCCGCAAGACGAAATCCATCCACCCCGGTTAAAACCAACTCTCCACCCCCAATGCGAAGAAGAACCCCTGTTAAGATTGGGCGAGATTCATCCTGCGCTGCTGCAAAGGAGACTTGGTCAATCGCTTTTTTAAGCTCACTTGCCTTAAGGGTAAAAAGCTCCTTTCCCTCAACGGTAAAAGCAGGGAACTCCTCGGCAGCTAAACCATTAATCCGTGAACTTATCCCTTCTGCCTCAATTGTTAAAAGATCCTTCTCTGCGCTTAGTGTAACTTTCCCCGGTGGAAGATTTCCGATTAAACCCACCAAAAGCCGTGCCGGTACAGTGAGTGCTCCTGACTTTTCCACCTTGGCCCCAACCTCGGTTTTAATCCCCGTTTCAAGATCAGTTGCCGCAAGAGTCAATTTCCCTTTTTCCGCGGAAAGGAGAATATTCTCAAGAACAGGAAGGGCACTTTTCGCGGAGGCGATCCGCGCAACCGCCGCTACCTTAGGAAGAAGATTTTCTTGCAGGACGGTAGCTTTCATCACTTGACACTTTCCCGCCCCTGGCGACCCGCTTCGCCGCGAGGCGAGGGCTCGCCTTTGGCGGCGGGAATTACCACCACATGCCTTTCCCTTCCCTCACCTCGGCTTTCAGTCCTTATCCCCTGCTCATCCGTCAAAGTAAGATGAATAATCCGGCGTTCAAAGGAAGGCATCGCCGGAAAGGAGACTTCCTTTAAAAGGAACCGCGCTTTGTCAGCGGCCTCAAGCGCTCGTCTTTTAAGCTCCTCTTCTCGCTTCCTGCGATAATCCCCAGCCTCAACCAGGATATGACTAAACTCCCCAAACTTCTTGAAAGTAAAAAGGCCAAGAAGTATCTGGAGGGCATTAAGAGTCTGGCCATGGTAACCGATAAGAAGGGGGAGCTCATCTTCTTTTTCTGGTTTGATCTCCACTTGATATTGTTTATCCTCTTCTAACTTTTCTGCGGAAACATCTGCAGGAAGATTCATTTTTCCAAGAATTACTTCTGTCTCTTTTTTAAGATAAGTTCCAACCTCAGCCATCACCATTAACAATTTACCACTTAGCGGTTAGCTTTTCCAATTGAATTTGATGCGCCAACCCACCATTGCTGAGCAAATTGAAGAAGAGAGGCAACAAACCAATAAAGCATCAAGCCCGAGGGGAGTTGGAGACCAAAGACAACGGTAAGGAGGGGAAAGAGATAAAGATTCTGCTTCTGCATTGAAGTTGCAAGATCATCTGTTTGCTTTTTGGTTGCTTTTACTGCTGACTCCTCCTCGGAAACTGCTGGAAGCATCATCCGCGAGAGGAGAAACTGAGCAGCGGCAGCAAGAAGAGGGAGGATCAGGTAAGGATCGCGTTGCGCAAGGTTCCAAACTAGAAACTGTGTATTCAACTCCCCTTTAGTAAGAAAACCGATAAAAACTTGATAAAGGGCGATAAGAACTAAAAGCTGGAGAAGCTGAGGGAGACAGCCAGCAAAGGGATTTACCCCCGCCTGGCGAAAGAGCTCCAACTGCGCTTGGGAAAGTTTCTGCCGATCGCTCTTGTACTTCTTTTTAAGTTTATCCAGTTTTGGTTTAAGCTCTCGCTGCGCTTTTACGGAGCGAAATGCTGGTAGGGAGAGGGGAAAAAGAAGAATCCGCAAGACCACGGTAAGAGCGATGATCGCTAAGCCTAAGTTTCTCCCAAAAAGGTTGTAAAAGAAAAGGAGGATGGTAGTTAAAGGTTGGATTAAAAGAATGTTCCAAGGGTTCATGGTTCGACTTTGCTCACCACAGGTGGTACTGGATCAAAACCACCCTTGCTTAAGGGGTGGCAGCGAAGAATCCGCCTTAATCCTAACACAGATCCCCACCAGAGACCGTGGCGATCGATTGCCTCATAGGTATATTCGGAGCAGGTAGGGTGGAAGCGACAAGTTGCCTCCCCAAAGATTTTGCTAAAGAATCCATGGTCAGGCGAAAGTGTTTTTTGATAGAACCTAATTAATCCAAGAACAAGTTTTTTAGTCATTTCTCATTACTCCCGCCTGCCTTAATGCGGTTTTAATTGCTGCTTCCACCTGTTCAGGCTTTGCATCCAAGAACCTTTTCCGAGCCCAAAAAACAAAATCAAAACCACTCCTAATTCTAGGAAGAAGTAACCTTACTTCCTCACGCAGGATTCGTTTGGCTCGGTTTCGCCTCACCGCCCGTTTATCAAGCTTGGTGGAGACAACAAAACCAAATCTCGAGGGAGTACCTGTTGGAAGATAGTAAAAATCAAAAAGGGTGTTGCTAACCTTCCTACCCCCCCGGCGAACTTTCCGAAAATCGTAATCAGAGACCAACCTTCTTTCCTTTGGCAACATTGAACCTCTCTAGATAACAAGTCGTTTCCGGCACTTCCTCCTTCGCCTCTTAAGAACTTTCCTCCCTGCATGACTTCTCTGCCGTGCCCGAAAACCATGAGTTCTTGCTCTTTTTCGCTTTTTAGGTTGATAGGTTCTCTTTGGCATTGATTGAGTATTTATTTTACTCTCTTACTTATAGGTTGGGGGGCCTCATTCCAACAAAACATAAGAGAACATCTTCTGATCTTAACATACTTTGCGGTTAAAGAAAAACTGGAACAATGGGGTCACACAAAATGCCTTGCCGCACGCTATAGCACCTTTTATCAACATCCAGTTAAGCCTTGACAAGCTTAAAATCTCTTCTTTAAGATGGGGTGTGTTCAGTCTCGCCGGACATTAGTATCCCCGCCCCCGGTGCCTGCCTTCCTTTGGGTTTCGCCTGCCTCAAATACCATGCATAAAGATGAGCTTTGGGAAAATGCTCTTGCTACCCTTGAAATTGAAGTTTCAAAAGCCAATTTTATTACTTTCTTCAGCAAGACAAAACTTATTTCTTTAGATCAAGATAATGCAGCAATCGCTTGTCCCAACGCCCTTATTGCTGAGAGGCTTAAACAAAGATATGCAGAAAAAATAAAAGAGGTTCTTGCTAATCTTACAGGGAAGATTTACCGCCTTACCTTCAAAGTTCATTCATCCCCCTCCCCCACACCAAAACCCCACGAGCTTGGCCCACTTTTTGCCCCACCAAGATGCGAAGATCGGCTTTTCCCTACTTACACCTTTGAGAACTTCGTGGTTGGTTTATCTAACCGCTTGGCTCATGCCGCTGCGGTTGCTGTTACAGAACAATCTGGAAACCTCCATAATCCCCTTCTTTTTTACTCCGGGGTTGGTCTCGGAAAGACCCACCTTATCCATGCAATTGGAAACGCAATCAAGACTAAAGACCAAGAAGCAAGAGTTCGTTACTGCCCAGCGGAGACCTTCACAAATGAGATGGTTCAAGGAATTCAAAATCGACAAGGCATGGCCCAGTTCCGCAGAAGATATCGTTTGCTGGATGTTCTTCTGGTTGATGATATTCAGTTTCTTGCCGGGAGAGAGGCAACACAAGAAGAGTTCTTTAACACCTTTAATGAGTTGTATCTCTCCGGGAAACAGGTCGTTTTAACCTCCGACCGCCATCCTCAGGAGATAAAAAGCCTGGAAGCTCGACTTGTGTCACGTTTCTCTGGAGGAATGGTCGTTGATATCCAACCCCCAGAGCTTGATCTGCGGATTGCAATCCTTAAACAAAAGATGCGGGAACGCGGAGCAACACTTAATGATGAGGTTGTTCTTTCCCTTGCCCAACAAGTTGCGGGAAGTATCCGCCAACTTGAGGGGACATTGTCGCAGCTTTTACTTCTTAGCCGCTCCTTCCAAGAGGCAACCCCCCAAGAACTTCTGGCGATGGTATCTTCGAGCAACTCCTTAAATCAGCCTCAAGCAAAAATTCCTCCAAAACTGATCTTTGAAAAGGTCTGTCACCATTTTGAAATTTCAAAGGAGGAGCTTACCGGGAAAAGAAGGCTGAAAGAAACCGTTGTCCCCAGACAGGTCGCAATGTATCTTCTTCGTACTTTAGCGCTACTTCCCCTTAAAGAAATTGGAGCGATTTCGGGAGGGAGGGACCACACGACCGTCCTTTACGCAATTAAGACAGTCGAAGAGCGGATGAAAAGCAACCTTTTTTTCCAAAGAGAGGTTGCCACAATAAAAGAAGTGATTCATGAATGTGGAAAATTAGGACCTTTTGTGGAAAACAGCAAGAAGCTTCCCACAATTTGCTAAAACCCACCAAGTTCTTCACTACTTCTCAACACATAGATTTGCTATTCTAATCCTGTGAAAGGTGGGGTTCTTCACAAATTAACACTCTCTACTCCTTCTTTTTTAAAGAAAGAAAGAAGTTATTGGAAGGGAATGGTTTTCAAAGGGGAATGGGTTATTTTCTTTACAATTTTAATCCTTTTCCCAAGTAATTTAGCAAAACATCTTGTTCTTCCCTCTTCTTATATTCAGGGTATTTTAGCGGATTATCTCCTTCCCAAATTTTATCTAACGGAACTTCTCGTTTTCCTTCTTATCACCCTTTTCTCTTGCCGGCTTTGGCTCACACGAAGTTTTGGAAAACGACATCTTTTTCTTCCTTTTCTTCTTTTCCTTGCCCTTTTCCCTTCCCTAGGGGCGAGCGGAAGTATTTCTATCTCTGCCCTAAGGTTAGTTGAACTTATGCTTTGGCTTGCCTTTGGGGTTTGGGTTAGGGAGAATGTTGACTTAAAAAAAGATTTTTTAAGGATTGCTAAGTTTCTTTCTTTTGGAGTGGGGTGGGTTTCTCTTCTTGCTCTTGTCCAATTTCTTCTGCAAAGAAATGTTTTTCCCTACTACTTTCTAGGTGAGCCGGTTCTTTACCCTTCTTTACCTGGCGTGGCAAAAACTTCTTTTTTTGGCCAGGAGGTTCTCCGTGCTTATGGTACCTTTCCCCACCCTAATGTTCTTGGGGGGGTAGCGGCGATTACCGTCCCCTGGTTTCTTGCAGAAGGTTATCTTCTTGCCGCAGGGATTGCTCTGTTGGGGCTTTTTGTTTCCTTCTCCAGACTCGCTTGGGTAAGTCTTTTACTTGGTCTTTTTCTTTTAGGTCTTTTAAGGGTGAAAAAACGCTGGCGAGCATATTTTGTGGCCGCATCTCTTCTAGCCTTCTTTACCTTATTATTCTTTCTCTTTCCCCCCTCATCGGATCTAACATTTTCACGAAGAGTTGAACTTCTCCAAAGCGCATGGGCAATGTTTCACTCATCTTTTCTTTCAGGCATCGGGCTTGGTCTTTTTACCGCCTCCCTTCCTCACTTTGGCATCCCTTCCGGTCCCACACTGTTTATCCAGCCGGTCCATAACATCTTTGCTTTGGTGGCGGCAGAAAGCGGGCTTTTGGCTTTGGTGGTGTTTCTAGCGCTTTTTCTTGCTGCCTACATCTTTGGGTGGAAGAAGCAAAGGTACTTAATGTTTTTCTCATTAGCTCAGTTAACTCTTCTTGGTCTTTTTGATCATTACCTTTACACCCTTCCGCAAGGGCTCTTTCTTCTTTCCTTGACCTTAGGGTTTATTTTCTCATCTTCTGATGAGAAAAAAGCGAATTGACTTAAGAGCTTACTTTTGAGTGCAGCGAGAAAGAGGACGTTTGACTAGACGGCCTAGTTTCTCGTATGCTCAAAGGTGATGGAAAGTAACCTGCCTACCCCAGGTGGAATTGGGGAGCCTTCTCCTAACCAACCTGTTTTGCCAAGTGCGCCTGCACCTACAGTGCCGGTAGGTGCAAAACCCGCCGTTCCTACACCATTTGCTTCTCCAGTTGCACCTCCTCCTGCCTCTGGTTTGGAACCTTCTCTTCCTCCCAAAAAAGTTGAGCCTCAATTTCCAGAGCGAGGGGAAGTTCCTCCTTCCCCTCCGCCTCAACCACCTTCTCCGCCGGTCTCATTCGGTCGGGGGGCGAGGCTTCCGACAGGAGGGTTAGTAAAACTTAAGGCTATACTCAAGCTTTTTTCGATCCTCTTTGTTTTTATCCTTATTATCGTTGCCGGTAGCTCACTTCTTAAACTTGATCTTTACCGGATTCCTTTTCTTAAAAACCTGATCCCCCAACCGAAAAAAGAGGTTACTTTAACTTACTGGGGTCTTTGGGAGAATTCCGACCTGATAAACCCCCTTTTCTCCGAATTTATCGCCGCCTACACTAAGGAGCATCCCAATGTCTCCCTCACGATCAACTATGAAAAAAGAACCTTTGGAACCCTGGAGCAGCTTAAAACAACCCTTCTTACTCGTCTTCAACAAGGAACTGCTCCAGATATTTTGCGTCTGCACAACAGTTGGATCAAAGAGTTTTCAGGCGAGCTTTCCTCTTTACCCCCAGCCGTTATGTCCGAGAGTGACTACACCACTTACTTTTATCCTATTGCCCACACCTTAAGCAAAGTTGGAGATCAAATCTACGCCATCCCTCTCGAGTATGATGGTTTGGTTCTTTTTTACAACAAAGATCAATTCAAAGGGGTAGATGCGGCGGGGGCTCTCTCTACCTGGGAAGGCTTTCGGCGCGAGGCGGTAAGACTCACCCAGTGGGAAGAGAACAATCCTAAAAAGAAAATTCTTAGAGCGGGGGCAGCCTTTGGAGCGGCGAACAACATCTCTCACGCCGCGGATCTTCTTTCCCTTCTTTTCGTCCAAAGTGGGGTTGACCCCTTGACGGGGCTAAAAGCACAAGCGGCGGCAGATGCCCTTACCTTCTACACTAATTTCGTAAAAGTTGATCATATTTGGGATGAGACCTTACCTTTCTCGATCAACGCCTTTGCCAATGGCCAGGCAGCGATGATCTTCGGCCCTTCCTGGCGGGCGCTTGACATCAAAAACCTTAATCCCCAACTTGAATTTGCGGCGGTTCCGGTTCCG
>Ga0210051_1000966_pt1 | contig 28419 bp, 29 predicted proteins | sample CryGey092014_all_FD_185464 | JGI IMG/M metagenome (GOLD analysis project Ga0210051, IMG submission 185464) | Groundwater microbial communities from aquifer - Crystal Geyser CG23_combo_of_CG06-09_8/20/14_all (SPAdes) (version 2) | ecosystem: Environmental > Aquatic > Deep subsurface > Groundwater...
GATGATAAATTTCTCCATTAACAAATTCTCTTTTTCCTTTTGGCATAAATTTCCACTAGGTCTGACCTAGGGAATTATTCAATTATTCTATTATTACTCTAAGTACTTCTTCAATTGATGTAATTCCTTGGGCAGTTTTGACAAAGCCATCTTCGAGCATTGTTCTCATTCCTTCTTTTCGAGCCTGTTCTTGAACTTCGTCAGAGGTTGCCTTTTTGACAATCAATTCTTTTATTGTTTCAGTAACCGGCAAAACCTCAAAAATTCCGATTCTTCCTTTGTAACCCTCAGGACATTCTTCACTTTTTTTTGGGCGATAAAAGGGAATATTTTTCCAACCTGCTTTTTTTGGAACAATTTTTTCTTCTTTTAAAATCTTCAAAATCTTATCCAAATTACAATACTTGGCAATATTTTCTAATTCCGGTTCTTTCAAAAAATATTTTTCTTTTTCCGGACAAAGCTTCCTTACCAATCTTTGGGCTAAAATACAATTTAAGGTCGAGGAAATTAAAAACGGTTCAGCCCTCATATCAATCAACCTGGGAATGGCACCTGAAGCTGAATTTGTATGTAATGTTGATAAGACCAGATGGCCAGTTAAAGCAGAATTAATAGCCAAGCCAGCAGTTTCATTGTCCCTGATTTCCCCAACCATAATGATATCCGGGTCTTGCCTAACAAGAGATCTTAGACCCGTAGCAAAGGTTAAACCAATTCTTGGATTGACCTGAGTTTGATTAATCCTGGGCATTCGGTATTCAATTGGGTCTTCAATAGTGGAGATATTCACTCCCGGATCATTCAAAATTTCCATCATTGAATATAGAGTCGTTGTTTTTCCACAACCAGTGGGACCGGTCACCAAAATCATTCCCACCGGTTTTCTTAAATTATCCTGAACTCTTTCTAAGGACTCATTTCTTAGGCCTAATTGTTCTAAGGTAAAGGCCTTAGTCGTTTCTGGTAAAAGCCGCAGGACGATTTTTTCTCCATCAAAAATTGGTAAGACTGAGACTCGAATAGAATATCTGTAATCTTCGGTTTCTACTTTAAAGCGACCATCCTGGGGGAGTCTATGTTCATCCAATTTTAAATTAGAAAGGACTTTTACCCTGGCGACAATTCCCGAGCTGGCAATTTTTGGCAAAGTCATGGCGTCCCTTAAAATTCCATCGATTCGATAACGAACTAAAACTTCTTTTTCAGTTGGTTCAATATGGATGTCTGAAGCTCTTTCCAAGATAGCATGTTTCAAAAGGGTCTCCACAATTCTAATTATTGGTAATTCCTCAGCTATTTTTTGGAGCTCTATTTTTTCCTCAACTAGTTCTTCTTTAATTGGTTTGATTACCCCAATTTCTTTTTTAATGATTTCACCAAACTCGGCTTCTAAGGTCTTTTGATACTGACGTAAGACATTTTTAATTGACTCAGGATCAGTTAGCCTGGGTAGAATTCTTAAATTAGTTGTTTTTTTAATAAATTCAATCGTTCTCAAATCCTCCGGATCTAACATCGCTACTTCCAGATCCACCCCCTTTTTTCTAAAGGCAACAATGTTGTGAGAACGAGCAATTGGCTCGGGAATGATTTTCAAAACTTCTGGCGAGACAATCTCTTTTTCCAGATTGACAAAAGGAATTCCTAAGATATAGGCTTCTAACTTGATTAATTCTTCTTGAGAAATTAGACCTTCGGAAACCAAAACATCACCAACTTTTTGTTTTGTTTTTTCGGCTTTCTTTTTGGCCTCATCAAACTGGATTTGGGTTAGCAAACCGGCATCAAGCAAAAAGGCTTTTAATTGTTGTGGCTCTACTCTCATAATTAGACACTAGATCTTAGATACTGGATATTAGATTTTGATTTAAATGGTGCCGACTTAATACGCACCACTAATATCTAACATCTAATATCCAAAATCTACTCTTGGAGGACTTTTTTAATTTTTTCTACTACTTCCTCCAAACTATATTGGGCCTTAATCAAATATGTTGTTGCTCCCAATTCCAGGGCTTTATCTACATCTTCTATTTTTTCTAAGTTTGTTAAGACAATAACCGGAATATCTTTAGTTTCTTTATCTCCTTTTAATTTCTTTAAAACATCAAATCCATGAATCTTTGGCAAAATTAAGTCAAGTAAAATCAAATCTGGCTTTTCACTTTTAGCCAACCTCAACCCTGTTTCTCCGTCTAAGGCTGAAATCATTTCATAACCTTCTTGTTTCAAAATTTCGCCAAAAGTTTTCTGGAGGGCACTTTCGTCCTCAATGAATAGAATTTTTTTCATATATTGAGCTTTCTCTTACGAAAGCGAAAATGAAGAAGAAGATTAATTCTTCTTCGACTTTATTTTATTGATAAAGTAAACCAGAAGGTCGACCCAATGCCTTCCTGGCTTTTAAATCCAATTTTTCCTCCCGACTTCTCGATGATGGCCTTGGAAATGTATAAACCCAAACCTGAACCCTGGGTTTGATATCTTAGAATATTTCCCGACCTGAAGAATTTTTGAAAAATATATTTTTGTTCTTCTTTTGGAATACCAACACCGTTGTCTCTGATTTTAAAATAGATATTTTTTTCTTGCCCGCCTAGATTTTTTGTTAAAAATTTTTGGCGGGCTTGGCTTTCAATTTTAATTTCCACAACACCCCTTCCCTTGATATAGCGAATGGCGTTATCTAAAAGGTTTTCAACGACTAAGCGAATTTGGGACGGGTCGGCGAAAATTTTTGGTAAATTTTCTTCGGATAGAAATTTAATTTCTGCGTTAGAAGCCAGAGCAAAAGGCGTAAATTCTTTAATTAATTCTTTTACTAAATCCTCTAAAGAAAATTCCATTTTCTTTATCGGTAGTTTTGCCGTTTCGATCCGAGAAACAATTAATAGATCTTTAATGAGTTCTCCCATTCGGTCTGAATTTTCTTTTAAAATTTTAAAGTACTCGGTTTGTTTTTCTTCGATTTTGCCTAATTTCCCTGACATTAAAAGCTCAATTGCCCATTTTAAATTGGAAAGAGGAGACCTCAGTTGGTGGGAGACAATACTGACAAATTCTGATTTCATTCGATTCGCCTCAGCTAATCTTTCGAAACTATTAGTAATAATCACGGCGATGATGAATAAAATTGCCGTGGCTAAAAGAACTATTAAGGCAACCATTCTTGGATCTTCGATGTACCTGGTCCCGATTGCGTAGGCAGTTAAAGTTGAGATGGTGATAACTAATCCCATTACCAAAAAAAGAAATTGAGGACATTGCCAGAGAGATAATCCATATTTTCGACATTGAGCAACAATATTAAGTTGAGACAAGATTCCTTTGAAATTCATTATTAAATTATATCATTGACTAAGAGAAAAGGAAATGATAAATATTAAGCTAGAATCCCCCGTGGTGGAAAAACAGCGGGGGTCGGGGGATTTCTCGGGGTGTGGTGTAACGGTAGCACGAGTCCTTTGGGAGCCCAGCACCAGAGCAGAGCTCGGTGCTGGACTAGTCCAGTACTAAATTTTCGGGGCATGGTGTAATGGTTAACATTCACGCTTTGGGAGCGTGCGATTCCCAGTTCAAGTCTGGGTGCCCCGATAGATTACCGAAAATTTTAGTACTGGGGATTTAGTCCGAGTTCAAATCTCGGCACCCCGACTGTAAATTTTTAGTGTGGGGAGATCACAATTCAAATCTGACCATCTTAACCAATTTAATAAAACAAGTTTGCTCTTTAAAATTTGAATACTGATTATATTCTGGTATAATATATGAAGTGGGTTCGGATTAACGCAATTATGAAACTTCTAAGCCTTAAAGAAAAAGCTATAAATTATCGAAAACGAGGTTATTCTTACAATATGATTTCAGAAAAGTTGGGATTAAGTAAAAGTACGCTCAGTAATTGGTTAAAGGAGATTCCCTATAAGCCAAGTAAAGAGGCATTAAGAAGAATTCAATTAGCCCCTGTTAAGTCAGCTCAACTTGCTCATAATCGAAAAGTTACTAATATTATTGCAATTAAAGAATTAGCGAAAAAAGAACTAGGAAGATTAACGAAAAGAGACTTATGGCTGCTAGGCATTGGTCTATATCTTGGTGAGGGATCAAAATTGTATGAAAGAATAAGAGTTATAAATTCTGATCCAGGAATAATAAAATTGGCAATTAAATGGTTTCGAGAAATTTGTGGTCTAAAAAATGAAAATCTCAGTATTGCTATTCATACATACCCAGATAATAATATTAAAGATACAATAAATTATTGGTCAAAAGTAACAAGAATTCCTAAAAAACAATTTGAAAAGACCCAAGTTGATAGAAGAATCAATAAATCGGGAAAAAAGAAAAGAAAGCTTCCTTATGGTACAGCTCATCTATATATCAAAAGCCGTGGCGAAAAAGAGTTCGGAAGAAGTCTCCATCGGCGAATTATGGGCTGGATTGATGCTACTTTAAATCAAATTTGATGTGCGGGTGTAGTTTAATGGTAAAACTTTTTCCTTCCAAGAAAAGAACGGCGGTTCGATTCCGCTCACCCGCTCCAATTCAAAAAGCGCCTTTTAGCGCTTTTTTGTTTGCGAATGTTAAGGATGTTCAACCTTCGAGGGTGAACACTACTTAGCGTATTCAATTACTCTCGTTTCTCTAACCACATTGACTTTAATTTCTCCGGGATATCTTAATTCTTCTTGAATTCTATCAGCGATATCCTTGGCTAATTTTTTTGCTGCCAAATCATCAATCTCTTCCGGTTTGACAAAAACCCTGATTTCTCTACCTGCTTGTAAAGCCCAGGCTTTTTCTACTCCGGGAAAAGAAGTGGCGATATTTTCTAAATCTTGCAATCTTTTTAAATAATTTTCTAAAGTATCTTTTCTTGCCCCCGGTCTGGCCCCGGAAATTTGGTCAGCCACCTGGACCAAGATCGCCTCCACACTTTCGGCTGGATATTCTCCATGATGAGATTTCATTGCCTTGATTACTTCCGGATCTTCGCCAAATTTTTCCAAAATCTTAATTCCGATATCAACGTGGGAACCTTCAATCTGCTGGTCAACCGCTTTTCCAATATCATGCAAAAGCCCGGCTTTTTTACAAATTAAAGAATTGGCTCCAATTTCATCGGCTAAGGCTTCAGCTAAATAAGCCACCTCGATTGAGTGGAGTAAAACATTTTGGCCGTAAGAAGTCCTAAATTTTAATCTGCCAAGTAGTTGAATCAATTTCGGATTCAATCCGACCAGACCTATTTCAAAAATGGCTGCCTCTCCTGCTTTTTTGATTTGCAAACCTATCTCTTTTTTTGCTTCTTCAACTTTTTCTTCAATTCTGGCTGGCTGAATTCTGCCATCTTTGATTAATTTTTCCAAAGAAACTTTGGCAATTTCTCTTCTAATTGGATCAAAACCGGAAATGACCACTGTTTCAGGAGTCTCATCAACTACTATTTCTACTCCGGTTAATTTTTCTAAAGTTCTAATATTTCTTCCTTCTTTGCCAATAATTCTTCCTTTAATTTCTTCATTTGGAAGAGAAATGGTAGAGGTGGTAATTTCTTGAACTTGGGGAAGGGCATATTTTTGGATAGAGGTAGCCAAAATTTCTTTGACTCGTTTTTCAAAACGGTCTTCACCTTCTGCCTCTAACTTTCTCATTTTTTCTAAAATTTCTTTTTGATATTCTCTTTCTAAATTCGCAAATAATTCGGCTTTGGCTTTTTCTTTATCCATTCCGGCGATTTTTTCTAAATTTTCCAGTGCCTCCACTTTTAAATTTTCTAAATCCTCTTTTATTCGTTTTAGTTTTTCAACTTTTTCTCGAAATTCCTTTTGTTCTATCTCAAAATCGGAGATTTTTTTATCCAAAATACTCTCCCTTCTCAATAAGATTTCTTCGGTTTTTAAAAGTTCTCTTCTTTTTTCATCTCTTTCTTTTTTAGCTTCTTCTAAGATTTGAGAGACTTCTTCCTTGGCTTTCTGGATTCTCTTTTGGATTTTGGCTTCGATTGTTTTCCAATCTCTTCTGGCTATTGATTGCCTGGCATAGTATCCCAGAATAGAACCAAAAAATAGGGAAACTATACCCACTATTAGTGGAATAACTTCTTCCATATTTTAATTTGAAAATTTGGTTATTCAACATATGAATAAATCAAAAATTCAAGATTATTTTCCTCGATTTAATAATAGAGAATATTTTTAAATTGGTCAACCCCCCACCACTTTATGCTGAATTCCAAATCAAGTTTTAAAAGATGTGTACTTTTACAAAATTATGAAAAAAATTGAAAATTCCTCTAAAGTGGTGGGGGGTGGGGTTATCCGCCGACTGCGCCTTTAATTATTGAAGGCAAACCTTTGGCTAATAAAATAATCGCCAAAGCAATTAAGGTCAAGAAAATTATTGTTTTAGCTTTATTAATTTGTTCTGCCTTACCAGCAGCAGTAAGTATTAAAAAGGCAGCATAAATTATCAAAATTGGAGCAACAGCAAAAGCTAATAGCACAAGAAAATTAATTAAGGCATTTATTGCCTCCCAGAGGGTTGTGGCTTTTAAAGGATTTATCAGGTCTATCGGTCCCGGTCCCGGTCCCCCAACTTGACAACAACAGGGCGTTTCAGAAGGGCAAGGTTCGTAGCTACCATCAACACATGTTCCTCCCCCACTTCCACAATCTGACCCAGTCCGGCATGTATAAGGACAAGGTGGTAGTGGTGGTGCCTCTGCCTGCTTAGTGGTAAATAGCCACCAATTGATTTGGGATGGGCCTTCGCCATCTGGATTACGAGCCCTTACTTTCCAATGGTAAGATGTCAAATGATTTATGTTATCGACACTTAAACTAAGAAAACTAAAAGAACACGTTCCCCCGCTACATATACTGGCAGCAGGTATATTATCCTCCTCCTGAGTAAATTCATCAATAGTTAGGATATAAGAGGTGGCTTCAGCTGTTTCTTGCCATTTAAAATAATCATTAACCGGAACATCAGAAGCATCATCAATAGGCGAAATTCTCGTTACTTCCCCAGGAGGAGCTCCTAAACAAAAGTTTCCTATAAAAAGAAATAAACTAAATATTCCAACTATTAGAAAAATTTTTTTAAGCATCGTTTTATAATATAATAACATTTTTTATTCTCCAATAACAGTCACCCAGGCAGTTTGGCATTTGCTTTCTCCTCCTCGACCATCAGAAATAGTAACCTTTGGCTCAAAAGTGCCTTCTTTCGCATAATGATAAATGGGTTTTTCCTCATTTGAATTTTTTCCATCACCAAAATCCCAGAGATAAAAAATTTGGTCTCCATCCGGGTCAGTAGCTTCAACGGTGAATTGAAATTCAGTTTCAATATTTCCTTGAGTTGGATTTACTTTGCAAAAAGATATTTTTGGAGGATGATTAGTCGTCACTTCCACCTTTTTGGGTTTTCCGAAACCTAAATTTCTGGCAATGTCTGAGCAGCCAAATCTAACCAAATATTCGCCTTCTTTGACAAAAGTATAATTTCCTGAGACATTACATTGATTTTCGTTTTCGCAGGGGATGGGAGTAATTTTAGTCGGGGTGTCAGCAATTTCCCCATTAACATAAAGCCAACAGCCGGTAATTTTGCTATTATCAGAAATTGTTGTTTCAAAAGGATAACTTTTATTTAATTCCAGATTTCGTTCTGAAATAATTCCACCAACTTCCGGTTTAATTAAGTCAATATTAAAAACTCGACTTTTCCAACCCGAACTATTACCTGCTTTATCAAAAGATATCGTTGAAACCTTGCATTTTCCCGAAGAAATATTCTCTTTTGCGAAAGAAGAAGCGCAGGTTTTCCCCTCCCCAACCGGGATAATCATCTTGACTGGATCACATTTTCTAAAACCTCCTCCGGCTCGATTGGTCCCCAAATCTTCAATAATATATCGACATCCTTTTTCTCCGGGTATAAAATCAACCAGACCAGAACCCAAATCAGAATCATAAATTGTCACTTCAAAATTATGATTCCACCAGGATTTATCCTCCGGCGAAATTACGGCAGTTGAGGGTGGAATTTTGTCTTTTTTAATTTCCTCTGGCAATTCTTCCTCAGATATTTCTTTTGGAGCTTTAAGAAAAACAAAATAAATAAAAAGCCCTATTCCAATAAGGGCTAAAAATATTAACCAAAATTTTTTTGAAGTCCAGAACTTTTTCACTTTGTAGAAGCGGATAAACGCGGATTAAAACGCGGATAGACGCTGATTTAATATCCGCGTCAATCAGCGTTAGGCGACATAATGGATTTTTATTATTGTTGAAACTTTGACGTCGCCCGCGAACAAAGTGAGCGATCAGCGTTAATCCGCGTAAAGGGAAACCGTTGCTAAATTGCTACCCTTTTATTTACTCTTTCGGTTTTATAACCTCATCTATTAAGCCGTATTCTTTCGCCTCCTCGGCCGAGAGATAAAAATCGCGGTCGGTATCTTTTTCAATCTTCTCCAGGGGTTGTCCGGTGTGTTCGGTTAAGATTTTATTTATCTTTTCTTTTAATCTGATTATTTGTTTTGCCGCAATTTCAACCTCGATTGCTTCTCCACTTACTCCCGAAACTGCCACCTGGTGAAGCAAAATCTGGGCATTAGGCAAGGAATATCTTTTTCCTTTAGTTCCGGCTGCCAATAAAACTGCGGCCCCCGAAGCGGCGCTTCCTATACAGACAGTGGAAACCGAGCATTTTATATATTGCATCGTATCATAAATCGCCAAAGCTGAAGTCAAAATTCCGCCCGGTGAATTAATATAGAGTTGAATGTCTTTTTTTGGGTCTTTGGAAGCCAAAAAGAGAAGTTGGGCAATAACCGAATTGGCTACCGGATCAACAATCGGCCCTCCTAAAAATACGATTCTTTCTTTTAAAAGTCGAGAGTAGATATCGTAGGCACGTTCTCCGTATTGAGTTTTCTCAATAACAGTAGGGATAAGATTCACCCCGTTAGAAGTCTATCCTTATATAGCAAGTGGCTAATTTCGGATAGACTTTTGTTTTTTAATTATACCCCGTTATCGTGAAGCAGAAAAAATTTCTATAATTTTTTCTGCCAAGGACTTCTAACGGGGTTCATATTTTTATATTAGCAAACTTATTTTTCTTTTTCAACCCCGTTAGAAATTTCCTTACTCAAATGTTAATTAAAATGGATGTCCTGTTAAATTAGTGTTCTGGATTTCTAACGGGGTCAACTTTTTCCGGTGGTCTGACATCTATTTTCCAGCCAGTTAATTTGGCGGCTAATCTAACATTTTGGCCATTTTTACCAATAGCCAAAGATAATTGGTCTTCCGGAACGATAACCAGGGCTTTGTTTTTTGGCATTATTTTTACCTCTAAAACCTTGGCTGGTGAGAGAGCATTAGCAACGTATTTTTCTGGTTCTTCAGAATATTCAATAATATCAATTTTTTCTCCTCCCAATTCATTAATTACCACCTGAACTCTTGTCCCCCTTTGACCGACACTGGCACCAATTGGATCAATTTCTTTTACATTTGAAGCAACAGCAATTTTTGTTCTGGATCCTGCCTCTCTGGCTATTGATTTTATTTCAACCTGACCAGCCGAAATCTCAGGAACCTCCAATTCAAAAAGTTTAGAGACTAATTTGGGATAAGCCCGGGATAAAAAAATCAGGGGGCCCTTTGGCGTTTCTTCAACTTTCAAGATATAAACCTTCAATCTCTGTCCAGGTCGATAAAATTCTCCGGGAACTTGTTCTTCTTTTATTAAGATTCCCAAGGTTTTGCCGATGTCTAAAAAAACATTGCGGGCTTCCACTCTTTGGACAATTCCCGAGATAATTTGGCCCTCTTTTCCTTTATATTCTTCCAAAATGCTCTCTTTTTCTGCTTCTCTTATTCTTTGCAAAATAACTTGTTTTGCCGTCTGGGCGGCAATTCGACCGTAATCTTCGTGAGTTTTTAGAGAAATTAGCAATTCCTCTCCTGGTTTAATTTTTGAATCTATTTTCTTAGCCTCCTCTATCATAATATGCCTTTCTGGATTAAAACGAACTTTTTCCTCGCCTATCCTAATCTTAGCCGGTTCTTCTTCTTCGATCTTCTTTTCCTTAAGTTTTTCTAATTCTTTTTCAGAATAAATCATTTTTTTATCAACAACTAATTTTACCTGCCAAAATTTAATTTGGCCTGATTTTAAATCAAGTTTAACCCGAATTACTTGCCCCTTTTTCCCATAATCCTTTTTATAAGCAGCGGCCCAGGCCTGTTCAATGGTTTCCAAAACTTTTTCTTGGGGAATTCCCTTTTCTTCGGCAATCTGGGCTATAGCTGATAAGAAACCACGAATATCCATCACGAATTTAAATCACGAATTCTCACGAATATTAGTGATTATTCGTGATTCGATTAGTGTTTTATTAGTGGTAATAAAAGGTCCGCTTTGGCGGACTATTTTAGTTTATCAGAATTTATTTTTTTGTCAACCCCGCAGTAGAAATTTGACAGGTTCCGCTAAAAGCGGAACTAAATCACGAAGTGAGTCAAATTTTCACTACGGGGTCAACCTCTTAATTATCCCTTTTATTCTTAAATCCAAACAAAGCTCATTATTATCAAAAATTAACCGGTTTCGAATTAAATCTTTTCTCTTTACCCGCCCAAATTTTTCAGAAAATTTAGGAGGGTTTAAAGATAATTCTTTTATCGGACTCAATCTTTTAAGAAAAATTGGCATGAGTGAAACTAAAGTTAAAATACCCACGGTTTCCATCTGACCTAAATAGATTGCTAAAATTAGGGCAGTAGTTAAAAAGAAAATTGTGCCAATTGAAGCATTCCAAATTAGAGCTAAAAGAGCAAAAGGAATTAAAGAAAATCCTAAAATCTTTGGTGAAAAAGCAAAAAAGGCACCAATAAAAGTTCCAATTCCCCTTCCGCCAGCAAATTTTAAAAAGATGCTCCAGTTATTGCCGGAAACAGCTGCCATTCCACAAAGAGCTTGAGTCAAAGGAGAGAGACCAAAATTTTGAGCCAATTTAACTACTAGAAATCCTTTACCAACATCTAAAATTCCAGTCAATAATCCTTGCCAAAAACCAATATTCCTAAATACATTAGAACCGGAAGTCTTTCTCCAGCCAATTTCTAAAATATTCTTTTTTGTCGAAAGATTAGTAATTATATAGCCAAAAGGCAGAGAGCCCAAAAGATAACTAAAAACTATAGCAATGAACGATGAAGTAATGTTTAACATGCCATTTTAAATAATTATATAGCATGAACAACCCATAGAGGAAGGGGGTCGGGGAAACCCTTCGGTTTACCCGTCTAGGAAAATATTAAAAACCGAGGGTGCTCAAAGAGATAAATCTCTTTTCTCGCCTCACTGCGTTCGGCTTCTAAAGAGCGAGCCCGAAGCGAGGCGAAGCTGAGCGCCAGTACGAAGTGCTGGAAGAGGGCGAGCGACTAACTTCGACTTAGCACTGGTATGTACCCAGTAATTAAAGTGCCTGGTCCTGAGTTTGCGCCAACAATTGGAGGAACTAAAGAAGTGAAAAGGACTTCCACTCCCAATTCTTTCTCTAATTTTTCTTTTAATTTATAAGCTAACTCAATATTATCGGTATAATTTATTCCTACCCTAATTTTCGATTTTTTTACTTGGTGTTTTATTTGATTAAAAATAGCTTTTAAGAAATCTCTCGTCCAGAAATTAAAACCGGTCAAACCAACTTTTCCTTTTTTAAGCCCGAGGTAGGGTTGAATTCCCAATCCCTTTAAAATCTGAAAAGCTATTCCCTGCCAATGGGTCATTCTTCCAATTCTTTCTACCCAATAAGTTGTTTCCAAAAAACCAAAAAATTTAACTTTTTCTCGAAGAATCTCCAAAATTTTTAAAATTTCCCCTAAGTTTTCCCCTTGTCTAATTAATTCGGTGGCACTGATCACTAAAAGTCCTTCCGGAACTACAGCTGCTAAGGAATCGAAAACAACAATTTTTGAAGGATCGGGCATTAAATTTTTAGCTTGAAAAGCTGAACCGTAAGTAGCTGATAACCTAGAAGAAAGGGTAATGACCAATACTTTCTCATAATTCTCAAGAAGTTTTTTATAGGTCTTTAAATAATCTCCGGGCGAAGGCGCGGAAGTTTTCGGGTAGGCCTTTGTTTCTTTCATTACTTGATATAAATTTTTTTTCGGAAATTTTTCCCACTCCGGAAAATATAATTTTGTTTTGACAATTTCTATCTGATATTTATTAATAATTTTTTCAGGTAGGGAACAAATGTCATCGACAACTAGACCAATTTTTTCTTTTCGATTATTTGATAAGTCTGTCATTTTCTTAGTTTTAATCCCCCTTTTTGTTTAATTACTTTAACAAATTGGCTAATTAATTTTTTTATATCTTTAGTTTTTTCTACCGCTGTACCAACCTGAATCCAGTCAGCGCCGGTCTCTACTATTTTCCCGGCCTGGAGAGGCGTTCTAATGCCCCCGCCAACTAAATAGGGAATATCAATCATTTTACGCACAGTAGCCACCATTTCAGTTGGTACTGGGGCAAACGCTGCTGACCCGGCATCAGTAAAAATAATTCTTTTTCCCAAAAATTGACCAGCCAAAGCTAGAGCTGCTGCAATTTTTGGTTTATTTCTGGGAACCAAATTGGCATCGCCAACCCAGCCAGCTGTTCCGCCCGGTTCAACCAAAATATAACCCATTGGCAGAGGTTCAATTTTTAATTGTTTAATAAGGGGGGCTGAAAGGGTCTGGACTCCGGAAATCCAATAGGGATTTCGAGAATTTAATAAAGACATAAAAAATATGGCATCGGCATATGGGGAAACAGTGGCAATATTGCCAGGGAAAAGAACTATCGGGAGAGACGATTTTTCTTTGATTCCTTTTAAAACTTCATCTAAAAGTTGACCTTGGGCTCCAACACTTCCTCCAACTGTGATGAGGTCTGCTCCAGCTAAAACAGCCGAGAGAGCTGTTTCAACAGCTTTTTTAGGAGAAGAATAATCACACGGGTCGATAATAACTGACAAAATCGCACCCTCTTTTTTTATTTTTTCTCTGATATATTTTTCAACTTTTCCAATTTCCATAGTTAGATCTGTCTTTCAATTAAATAATTAACAAATTCTTTTAATCTTTTTTTAGCCAGAGAGGGTTTTAACACCCTATCTGCCCCTTCCCAGGCTTCTCTCATAATTTTTTTAGCTACCCCTTTTGCGTATTCAATGCTATCATATTTTTTTATTATTTCTATTGCTTCTTTCCTTTCCCCTAAATCATCGGTATGTTTATCTAATATCTCAATTAATCTTTTTTTGTCTCTTTTAGCTGCTTTTTTTAAAGTATGAATTACCATCAGAGTTCTTTTTCCTTCTTTAATATCATTACCAAAGGATTTGCCAAATTTCTTTCTTTCTTCGCCAGTCGAAGTTATATCTAAAATATCATCTTGAATTTGAAAACCAACTCCCATAGCTTCAGCCACTCTACCTGCCTTTTCAGCTATTTCTTCACTCCCTCCCTCAGAGAGAATAACCGCTAATTTGGCTGCCATTCTTGAAAGGCAGCCGGTTTTAAAGGCACACATTTGTAAATATTCTTTCTCATTTATCTTTTTGGCTTTCCCTTTGTGCCAATAAATGTCTGTTCCCTGGCCAAGATGGATGTTCACCATTTCTTGATTGTAAACCTCGTAAGCCCTGTTTATCACTTCTGGTTTAAATTTATTTTTATTTTTTATTAAAGCTAATAAGGGAAAGAAATAAAGAAAATTCCCGGCATTGATTGCAACATCGACTCCAAAAATTCTATGCAAGCAGGGTTTTCCTCTTCTTAATTCTCCCTGGTCTTCTAAATCGTCCACGATAATACTTCCCTCATGAATGAGTTCGGGGATAACTACAAAATCTTTAACTCTTTCAATATCACCTCCAATGGCTTCGGTGATTAATAAAAATAAAACTGGTCGCCATCTTTTTCCGCCTCGGTTTAAAAAATTCCAGATTGGTTTTATCAAAGCGCCCTGAACAGCTTTTAAATCAAAAGAATAGCGAGGTCTTCCAAAAGTGAGCTCTAACCATTTTTCAGTTATTTTTTTAGGAAGATATTTTTTGATTATTTTATCAATTTCTGGCTTTAATTTTTCTAAATAATCAATGACCCCCCCCTTTTTTATTTTAATTTTTTCCTTCATGGATTAAAAAATAAAATTAAAATAAATGATGAAAAAGCATAGACATCGAGGATTTTATAATTTTGAACAAATTTATAATTTTCGGCAAACAAAAATAAAAGGAGAAAAATCAAAGTGAAAATTGAAAATAAAATAAGATGCTGTTGGGCGATTAAAAAGAAAATTGTAAAAAGGATTAAAGGATAAAAAATAGCTAAATATCTCAAAAGTTTTTCTGCCTTTTGATAGCCAAGGCTAATGACAGTAGTTTTTAAACCAAATAATTTATCAATTTCACAGTCTTCAAGGTGATTTCTTAATTCTAAAATTATTGAAAGATAAAAAAGAGAAAAAGCAATCAGATAATGGAATAAAGTTAGGGAAGTTTTAAAAAATAATAAAGGGAAAAGAAAGATAATAGCACCGCCAAAAAATCCATGAGAAATCAAATCAAGTAAGGGGCGAGATTTCATTCTCAAAGGAGGAACAGAGTAAAAAAAGACTAAAAGGGCTTCGGCTAAACAAAGTAAAAAAAACTTCAATCCAAAAAAAAGAGAAAGAAAAAGTCCTAAAACGGCTAAAGAAATTGAAAAAATTAAACCTTTTTTAAAATTAATTTCATTTAGAACTATTGGGTTTTTCCTTGTCTTATTCAATCTATCCTCTTTCTGGCCAAAACAATCATTAATTGAAAAGCCAAAGCCAGAAATTAAAAAAATTATTAGCCAGAAAAAAAGAATCTCTTTTAAAGAAAACAAAAATCCCCTTGCCAAAATAAAGCCAAAGAGAACCATTAAAAGATAACCTCTAGCATCTCCGAGCCGTAAAAGTTCAAAATAAGAATTGAAGCTGTGTCTCATCGTTTTTGAAGGGAAAACCTTCTTAATAAATTGAAAAACTTATTATTGAAAACGAAGGCAATGACTAAAATTTCAATAAAGTATTTCATCAAAACCCGGCTAAGGTTTAAAATCCGCAATATTTTTTCTTGAAGTTTCTGAGAAGTTAACATTGAACTAATCTTTGGTTTATATTTTGGGTTTAAAATTTTTTTAGCGATTTCTCGGCCGGAAATTAAAGCCGGATATATGCCAGCCCCGCTCAAACCGGAAACGAATCCAGCTGCCTCACCGATTAAAAATATATTTCCAAACTGATAGCCCCGATAATGATAATTGATAATCAGCGACTCTAATTTCGCGCCTTCATAATTTATTTTCATTTTTTTCAACCATTGATGAAAATTTTCGCGAAGTTGGCCCGGAGTCTGAAATTTCAAATCGCCACCGCAGCCTATTTTTACCCAGTTTCTATAAGGAAATATCCAGGCATAGCCTGCTCCGAATAATTCAGGGTCATAAAAAATTTCCAGATTCTCAAAATACTGGGGCAGGGTATATTGAAAAGTCAAAGCGAATCTAATAGGCAAATTAAGAAATTTTCTGACCGTTGAAAGTCCGCCGTCAGCGCCGATTAAATAATCAAAATAAATACTCTGATTATTCTTTAAGATAACTCTATCTTTTTCAACCCGGCTCACTTTTGAGTTGGTTAAAATTTTGGCTCCCGCTTTTTCGGCTTCCCTGGCCATCCATTGACCGAGTTCTTTCCTGTCAATTGTTGCTAATAAATAATCCTGATTTTTTATCTCAAATGTCCGTTTGGCTAAGTGCATTTTAATTAAATTAAATTTTCTTTCAATCAAATCCTCAGGTATTCCTAGTTGAAAGATCTTTGGGAAAGCGCCACCGGCGCAAATCTTGGGACCGACAACCGGATTTTTTTCCAGAACAAGCACTTTCTTTCCGGCTTTAGCTAAAACCTTAGCTGCTCTCAAACCGGCCGGTCCTGCCCCAACAATAACTATTTCATATTTATCCATAGGATTAAACTAGAGGGGGATATTGCCGTGTTTTCTGGCGATTTTTGCCTCTCTTTTATTCAAAAGAGATTCTAAGCACTTAATTAAAACGCTTCTCGTATCCTTTGGATGAATTATCATATCTACCTGGCCTAATTTTGCTGCCTGATATGGATTGAGAAAAGTTTCTCTTAGTTCTTGAATTTTTTCTCTTTCTAATTTTTTTGGGTCTTTGCTTTCTGACAGTTCTTTCTTATAAATAATTTTCACTGCTTGCTCAGGGCCCATAACGGCAATTTGGGCTATTGGCCAACTAATCACAATATCCTGGCCAAGATAATGAGAAGCCAAGGCAATGTAAGCTCCGCCAAAGGCTTTTCTCATGATGAGGCTGATTTTAGGGACGGTGGCTTCAGCAAAGGCATAAAGAACTTTTGCACCGTGGCGAATTATTCCTTTCCTTTCCTGATCAGTTCCGGGGAGATAGCCCGGGGTATCAACTAAGTTAATTAAAGGAATATTGAAGACATCGCAAAATCTAACAAAACGACTAACCTTATCTGAAGAATCAATATCTAAGGTGCCAGCCATGAATTTTGTCTGGTTAGCCACAATTCCAACAACATACCCGGCTAATCTACCAAAACCAATTATTGAATTTATGGCAAATTCTGATTGAATTTCAAAAAAAGAATTTTTATCAAAAATTTCTTCGATAACTTCTCGCACATCATAACCCTTCTCTTCATCTTCCGGAACAATCTCTAATAATTTATAGTTTTCCTCCTTTTCAAAAAATTCAGAAACAATACTTCTTTGCCTGGGAGGGTCTTCTAAATTGTTTTGGGGTAAATAGGAAAGAAGTTTTCTAACGCCCAAAAAACAATCCCGCTCCGATTGAAAAACGAAATGAGCGCAGCCACTTTTTAAACTGTGAAGGGAGGCTCCACCCAACTCTTCAAAAGAAACACTTTCTCCGGTAACTTTTTTGATGACCTCGGGTCCGGTAATATACATTTGAGAAATTCCCTCAACCATAAAAATGAAATCGGAAAGACCGGGGGCATAAGAGGCACCGCCAGCCGAGGGACCGGCAATGACTGAAATTTGGGGCACAACACCGGAAGCCCGAACCATCAATCTAAAAATAACGGCATAACCATCCAAAGAAGATATCCCTTCTTGGATTCTGGCTCCTCCTGAATCAATGATTCCAATAATTGGGCAACCTGATTTTTGAGCAAGTTCTATAACTTTAACAATTTTTTGACCGTGCATTTCTCCCAAAGACCCTCCTATTTTTGAGAAATCTTGACTATAAAGGTAAACCCGACGTCCGTCTATTTTACCAAAACCAGTAATCACTGCGTCCCCAGGAAATTTCTTTTTGTCTAAACCCAGGATATCAAAACGACTTTCAACAAAAGGATCTAACTCAACAAAGCTTCCCGGATCCAAAAGCAAACTAATTCTTTCTCTGGCAGTTAATTTTCCCCTTTGATGTTGTTTTTCAACCAACTCAGGTTTTTCAAGATCTGTCAATTTTTTATTTAATTTTTCAATTTCCTTTTCAAATGCCATTTTTTTATTCTATTCACTGATAATTTTTAATTGTTCTTTTAATCCCTCAATAATTTGTTTTAAAATCTTTTCATTCTCAACCTCTTTTCCTAATTCTATTTTAAGTGATGTTGCTGTATTTTCCAAATCTTTGGAAAATTTTTTGATATTTGTGTTTAAACCAATTCCCATGACTGAAAATTTAACCTCTTTGCCAATGACATTTTCAGTTAAAATTCCGGCTACCTTCTTTCCATTTAACAAAATGTCATTTGGTAATTTGATTTGAGGTTCTAAATTGAAATTTTCCTTAATTACTTTAGCTAAAATAAAGGCTGACAAAATAGTTAATGTTTGCAAGTCCTCAATTTGACTTTTTGGCAAAATAACCGAAAAGTAGAGTCCTCCTTTTGGCGAAAACCAGCTTGACACTTTTCTTCCATGGCCAGCAGTTTGTTTTTCAGCTAAAATCACAGTCCAAGGTTTAATTCCTTTTAATGCCAATTCCTTTGCTTTTCGATTAGTCGAAGGAAGAACTTTGAATTTTTTAATTTCGATTTGCATTTTTTAGAATCCCCCGTGTTGGAAAAACAGCGAGCGAAGCGAGCGCCAGACTACGACCCGCCCACCACCCTCCCGCTTTCGCGGGCCCCTACCGAAGGTGTCTGGAGCGGGGGTCGGGGGGATTGCTTTATGCCATAATTATTAGGGGCTCCCCCTCTTTAACTGTTTGATTTTTTTTCACTAAAATCTCTTTTACCTTTCCCTCAAAATCAGAGACTATTTCATTTTCCATTTTCATTGCTGATAAAAAAAGAATCTTTTGGCCATTTTTGATAAAATCTCCCTCTTTAACAAAAATCTCCGAAATAATACCGGCAATTGGAGCCTTAATTTCTTTTTTAGAGAAGTCTCTTTTTGGAAGGGAAGTTTTGGCAATTGACCCCCCACCAAAAATCTGGTGGGGGGCTCCAAAAATAAATTCTTTTCCATCCACTATTATTTTTACTTTTCCTTCTTCTAACTCAGAAATCTCAACATCATAAACTTTGTCTCTAATTTTAATCTTCATATTTACTCAAACATTTTTAATCTTTCAGCCATTATCCAATTTGAAGGCCCCCCACCAGGGCTGGTGGGAGGTGTTTTTTTAAGAGCCTGATAAATTTGAAAGATAATTTCGGCAATTTCTTTTTCCTCCACTTCTCTAATTTTGGGAATTCTTTTGATTGGAAGCTGAGGTAAGATTTTTTGTAAAATACCACTTTTTTCAACGAACTCGGTTGTGAAATTTCCTTCCAAAAAATCTTTGTTTCCTAAAAGTACTTTGAAAAATGGAATTGTGGTTGGAATCCCTTCAATTTTAAATTCCTCCAAAGCTCTTTTTAATTTTGAAATTGCTTCTTCTCTATCTTTTCCCAAACTAATTAATTTGGCCAAAAGAGAATCAAAATAGGGATAGATTTCTTGACCCTCATGTAAGAAAGTATGCAAAAAAATTCCTTGGCCACCGGGTGGAAAATATTTTTCAATTTTACCTGAAACTGGTTGAAAATTTTTTTTGGGATCCTCAGAATTAATTCTTGCCTCAATTGCCCAACCAGAAAAATTCACATCATCTTGAGAAAATTTAATTTTTTCTCCCTGGGAAATTCTAATTTGTTGCTCAACCAAATCAATTCCTGTTCTGGCTTCAGTTATCGTATGCTCAACTTGAATTCTTGGATTTACTTCCAGAAAATAAAAATTCTTATCTTTATCTACTAGAAATTCAACTGTTCCCACCCCCTGATACCTCAATTCTTTTGAAAGCTTTATGGCAAATTTTGCCATCTCTTCTCTTTTTTCGTCTGGCAAAAACATTGACGGGGATTCCTCTAACAATTTTTGAAATCTTCTCTGAATCGAGCATTCTCTTTCTCCCAAATGCAAAAAATTTTTTCCATCGGATATAATTTGAAACTCAATATGCTTTGCCTCCGGCAAATATTTTTCAAGAAAAAATTCGGTATCAGAAAATGCCATTGACATTTGCCTTCTGATACCTAAGGCAATTGTAAATACTTCTCCGAATCTAATTTCTCCATTTATTGCCCTAATCCCGATTCCTCCTCCCCCTTTCCTCGATTTTAAAACAAATGGCGGCCTAATTGCTAAAATCCATTTTCTGAGGTCCCTAAGCGAATTGATTGAGCCATCGCTCATTGGCAAAATTGGAATTCCAATTTTTCTTGCCAGTTTTTTTGCCTCAATTTTATCTTCCAACTTTTTTAAAATCTTAAAATGGGGGCCAATAAATTTTATCCCCCGTTTTTCACAAAGTTTTGCAAAGAGCCAATTTTCAGCCAAAAATCCATAGCCAGGATGAATGGCATTCGCTCTTGCTTTTTTTGCAATCTCCAAAATCCTTTTTATATCTAAATATCCTTGGGCCCCATCCCTTTCTAAATAGTAAAATTCGTCGGCTAAAGAAGCTTCAATAAAATTCGATTCATCCCCTTTTTTAGGACACAGGGCAACGGTTTTAATTCCCATCTCTTTACAGGTCCTAATAATCCGAAGGGCAATTTCTCCCCTATTAGCAATGAGAATTTTTTTAATCATCATACAAATTTTGACCAATTATACTAATTCTACCAATTTCTTTATTTCTTCCATAACTTTATCAGTAATTCTTTGAAGAAGATTTTTATATTCTACTGAATTACAATCCAAGTTTTTTGCCTTCTCAAATTCCTCTTTAAAATAAAGAGGTTTTCCAATATTAATCTCAATAATTTTTTTTATTTTAGGAATTCTTTTACCAGAAGGCATTAATTCAAATACACCTTTAATCCCAACTGGTAAAATTGGAACGCCTGTTCTCAAGTAAATTTTCGCCACTCCAAATTTCCCCTTTTGAATTTCTCCGGTTCTTGTTCTTGTCCCCTCAGGATAGATTACCAGAATATCTCCCTTTCTTAAAACTTTTACTGCTTCTTCAAGTACTTTTTTTCTTGATTCCTCGCTTTCTCGATTTATAGGGATAACACCGGTAATAAAATAAACGAGATATAAAAATAGTTTTGCTAAACCAGAATAGCGATCTGTTTGGCCAATCATATGAAATCTTCTCGGAACACAAACATAACCGGTCATTAATTGATCTAAATGACTTTGATGATTTGCCGCCAAAATAAAATTCTCTTTTGGTAAATTTTCTAATCCCTTAACTTCCTTTATTAAGAATTTATCAACTACTGGCCTAAAAAAAATTTTACAAAACCACGATATAAGTCTATTCATACCCAGTAGAGAAATTTCGAATGAAAAATTTCTTCGAAATTTTCTTTATTTGCCCAGTAGGGCATTTCGAAATTCTTCTACTGGGCATAGTTTTTTATTTCCTCAATAATTTCCTCAATTATCTCTTGGCAACTTTTAATCTCAGAAATTCCGGCCGCTGCCAAACCCGCCAATAGAGGAATATTTTCAATATCGGGGTACCCGCCTCTGGCGGGTCCACCAAGGGAACCAGCAATTTTTTCCGCCTTTATTTCTTCAGGGAAGGCCCCTTTTTCCTCCAGTTTTTTACAATCTTCAGACCACTTATTTTTGATTACCCTTAAGGGATGGCCAGTGAATCTTAAGACAACTTCAATATCATCGGCAGTTGCTTCTAAAATTTTCTTCTTATAAGCTTCGGAAACAATACATTCTTTTGAAGCTAAAAACCTTGTCCCCATCTGAATTCCGTCCGCACCAAGAAAAAATGCTGCGACCGTTGTTTTCCCATCATAAATTCCGCCGGCAGCAATTAAAGGAATTTTATTTAATAATTTTTTTGCCTGGGGAATCAAGGAAAAGGTAGTGTTTTGACCAATATGACCTCCGGCCTCCATTCCCTCAACAACTACTGCATCTGCCCCATTATCTTCCATTTTTTTGGCCAGTCTTGATGAGGGGACAACTGGAATTATTTTTATATCAGCTGCCTGAAAATAAGGGAAAAGGGGTAAAGGATTTCCTCCTCCAGTAAAGACAATCGGTACTTGAAAGCGAATAATTACCCTGACTAGTTCCTCAATTTTTAGATTTGGGATAAATAAATTTACGGCAAACGGATTACTGGTTAGTTTTTTTGTCTTTTCAATTTCTTTTTCTAACCAAGATGCTGGCATCAAACCAGAACCAATCACCCCAAGACCCCCAGCATTGGAAATGGCTGAAACTAAATTGGCTTCAGAAATTCCAGCCATTCCGCCCTGCACAATTGGATATTTAATTCCTAAAAGTTTTGTCACTAAATTATTTTCAAACATTGAGATAAATTTTTAATTTATCGAAAATGTGAAATGAATTTGTAATTCATTGAACATTTTAGCGATATCTTTTTTCAAATTCTTCTTTTTTAATAATTACTACCGAAAATCTGGCTTCGCATTTTAGATCATTTGCCGCGTCCTGCGGAGCAGGGCGAGGCGGGAGATGAGACGAAGCCTCAGCGACCTCCACAAAAGCCTGGCTTTTAATATGAGCAATTTTATTTTCGCTTTCTTTAATTGGGTAAACCCCGTTAGAAGCTTTAGAAGTAGTTCTAGATTCCGAAGAATTGGGGCTTCTAACGGGGTAAATCCCCAAAACCTCGGCTTTCAAAATAATTTTATCTCCAGGAAAAATTGGCTTTAAAAATTGGACTGACTTGACATCGTAAGCCAAAAAATGATAATCTTTGTGATTTTCGCCAACTTTCTTTCTTAGCAAAATTGTCGAGAGCTGAGCCAAGGCCTCGACAACCAAAACTCCCGGCACGATTTTAAAATCAACAAAATGACCCTTGAAATAATAATCTTCTTTCGATGTCTGGTAAAAACCAGAAATTTTATTTTCGCTCATTTCTTCCACTCCATCCACAAACAAAAAAGGTTCCTGATAAGGAATGATTTCTTTAATTTGTTCTTTATTTAAGATCATAAAGGTAATCCGCCATCTACATTGATTACCGTGCCAGTAATAAAGCTTGCTTCCTCGGAGGCTAAAAAGGCAACTGCGTTTGCCACCTCTTCCGGTTTACCAAAGCGTCCCAAAGGAGTAAATTTTTTAACAGTTTCTTTTGTTTCCGGGGGTAGATTTTCAGTTAACCTTGTCTCAATAAAACCAGGGGCTATAGCATTAACTGTTACCCCAAATCTTCCCACCTCTTTACATAAAGCTTTAGTAAAACCAATAATCCCAGCTTTAGCTGCCGCATAATTCGTCTGGCCAAAATTTCCTCTCTGACCAACGAGGGAAGAAATGCTAATGATTTTTCCTTGGTTTTGAATAATCAAAGGTAGAGCGGCTTTAGTACAGTTGAAGACTCCGGTCAAATCAATATCAATCACTTTCTGCCATTCTTCTTTGGTCATCTTGGCCAGAGTTCTATCTTGGGTAATACCAGCATTATTGACTAAAACATTTAATCTACCAAATTCTTTTTTAATATCTTGAATCATCTTTTCTACCTCTTCTAATTTTGAGACATCAGCTAAAAAATACTTTCCGCCTAATTCCTGAGCTAAACTTTTCAGAGCATCTTGGGCCTGGACGATATCGTTTAAGGCAACCTTTGCTCCGGCTGTCGCAAATTTTTTGGCAATGGCTTTACCAATGCCACCAGAAGCGCCGGTAATTAAAACTACTTTATCCTTCATAACCCTACGAATTATTCACCCCCCACCTTTTGTCAGTTCTCTAAGGTGTTTTACCAAGTTTAATTCGATTTCCTTTTAAAAATATTCAAAAGGTGGGGGGCAGGTATTTACGAATATACGAATATTTTTATTTTAATTTTGCGACCTTTTGATTATTTTCCAACCAATTGGTAAAGTTATTCCGGCTAAAATTATTTTAATTAAATCTCCTAAAATAAATGGATAGAAGCCAACTAATAAGACTCTTTTTAGTCCCACAAATTTTGCTAACCAGAAAAGTCCGGGGATATAAATTAAAACATTACCAAAGAACATTGCCAAAATGGCTTTTTCAAAATTTTTATCCCAACCCTTTTCAGCTAAATATCCAACGAAATAGGCGGTCAAAATAAAACCTAAAAGATAGCCAAAAGTGGGGGAGAGAATATAACTTATTCCGCCGCCTCTGGCAAACCAGGGAAGACCTGATAGCCCCATTAAAAGATAAGTTAGTTGTGAAATTGCTCCTTTTTTACTTCCCAGCAGAGCACCACTTAGTAAAACCGCAAATGTTTGAAAAGTTATTGGAATTAGCTCTATCTCAATTTTTAATTTAGCGGAAATTCCAGTTAAAATAGCAAAACTCAAAACCAAAACAATATCTCTTGTTATTTCCAAAATTTTATTTTCAACCCGCGGTAATATCGCCTCAATTAAGGTTAAATTTTTGACCTCAAAATTTTTCAACTTCATATTGTAATTCTTCGATTTGTCGACCCAAAACTGGGATGTTTTCAATTTTAACACTTTTTAAGCATTCAGGCAACTCTTTTATCATTGTAATTTCAGTAAAGACCCTATCTAAATTAAGAGAGTTAAAACTGGCCAAAATTAAACCCAAAAAGGTTGTGTATCCATTTGATTTTTTGATATTAATCCCCTCGGCGATGGTTAAAGGCGCGGGTAAAATTTCTTTTAGATTTTCAAGTATTTCTTCCCCGGTCAAAGAGGGTGAACCCTCTTTTCCACCTTCGCTTTCGCTCGCTGAGTAAAGATATTCTAATCCAAGATAGTTTTCTTTTTTTAAGAGTTTTAAGATGTTTTCGCTAGCTGAAATTTTTCCAATTTTCAAAATTGGCAAATTGATTATCAGATTTGAAGAAAATACTTCCTCCGAGATTTCCAACCCCTCCTTTTTTACAAATTTTTTCTCAGCCAAATCAACTGGCAAAACCTTTTTTTCTTGGCAAACTTTCAATAATTGAGATTTTTGGGCCGAGGCCCCAATTGGAACTTCATCAAAACTTTGAGCTACAACTTTTATATTTTCTTGTCTTACCCCAATTTCAATTAGATATTGAATTGTTGCTTGCAAAAATTCCGGAGAAGTATTTTCAGCAAAATAAGGATGTTTCGGTGAAATTAGGGTAGGTAAAATCAAAATTTTAGTCTCCGAGTTAACTTCCAAGCCACCTAAAATCGCAATTACCTTTTCAATTCCCTCAAAAATATCATACTTTATTCGCCAAATGGAAACGGCGTTTTCATCATTTTTTATTTTGATTTCAAACTCGTCTCCAATTTTATATTCTTTCACTGATTTTTGAACCCATTTGTTACCATTTTCATCTTCGAGCAGTAAAACAAAATAAGGTGTTTTTGGATGAAAAAGGGTAGGAATTTGAACCTTCGAAACCCCGACTACTTTAATTTTTTCACTTCCTATTCTTTCTAAAGTCAAAAAACAATCCGGACATTTCTCAATCGGATATTGCCAGATTTTTTTACATTTTGAACACCTATAGAAAGGCATATAATATAAATGATGAAGACTTATCTTTTACCAGATGAAATTAGGGATGAATTAAGAAAGATTTGGGGGATTCCTATTTTTGGTAAAAAGAAAGAAGTGGCAAAAAAGTTTAATGAAATTTTTAAAAAGAAGAAATTTAAAAAGATAATTACCGTTGGAGATTATTGCTCTTTAGCCCTGCCTTCTGACATTAAAATTTTTGATGGAAAAATAAAAAAGAGGAGGGTTAAAAAACTACCAAAATTCTCTTTTAGGTGTGCCAATCCCCCAGGAACTATTCAAAAAGAAGTTTGGTCAATTCTCAAAAGAGCGATCGAAAATAATAAAAATGTCTTTATTGATGGAGAGGAAGACCTCTTGGTAATTCCTTCGGTTTTACTTTCAGAAAATGGTACGGCTGTCGTTTATGGTTTTTCAGGCAAGGGAATTTGTCTAATTGGGGCCTCGCCGAAAGTAAAAAAGGATTTCAAAGAACTCCTCAAACAATTTGAAACTAAGTAACTTTCCTCAGAATATGAACTGTTACACTACCTCCAGTGCCGCCGATGTTATGGCAAAGACCTATCTTGGCGTCTTTAACCTGCCTCTCAACACACCTTCCTCGCAATTGATTGCAAATCTCATAAATTTGGGCTAAACCAGTCACAGAAATAGGGTGACCCTTGGCTTTCAATCCACCCGAGGTATTAACCGGTAATTTCCCATCAAGGTTAACGATTCCCTTTCTAATTAATTCAGCTCCTTTTCCAGTTTCAGCAAAACCCAAATCTTCATATGAAAAAAGTTCGACTGAAGTAAAGGCATCGTGAACTTCGGCCACCTGAACATCCCAGGGTTTAATTTTTGCTTCTTTAAAAGCTTTCTCAGCCGCCAATCTCGTTGCTTTAAAATGGCAAATATCTTCTCGGCCAAAAGTTAAAATATAATCTGTTGCAAATCCAGAGCCAATAACTTCAATATTAGTTCTTTCCCTTGTCAAAATTACTGCTGCTCCACCATTAACTGAAAGGGAACAATCAAAAAGTCTAAATGGCGAGGCAACAATTGGAGAATTTTTTATCTCTTCTAATGAAACCGGTCGCTGATAATAATAAGCTTTTGGATTTTTGGTAGCATTTTGATGATTTTTAAAAGCAATCAAGGCCAAATCATCCATCGTCGCTCCATATTTTTCCATATATTGTTGCCAAACCAAGGCATTTTGGACTGGAAAAAGCATTCCTTCGGTTTGCTCAATTTCTCTTTCTGAAGCAGATAAAATCCAATGGACTGTCATTTCACTTTTATTGTCAACCAATTTTTCTCCACTGACTACCAAAATGTTTTTAAAACCATTCAAATGTAAGGCAGTCCAAAAGGCAACCCCTCCACCAGCACAGACTGAAGGAGTTTCAATAATTGGGCAGTTTGTCTTAAATAAATCTGAAAGTAAAGAGATTTTGTGGGTTTGATGCTCGGAGAAACCATCAGCATTTTCCATCCCGGTAAAAACAATAGCATCGATATCAGAAATTTTCATTTTCGAATCTTCCAGGGCCTCCATTGTTGCCTCATAACAAAATTGCCACCAGGGTTTTTGAGAATAATCAAATTTTGTCATCCCTACACCTTTAATGAACATACGTTTATTTATTATTTTCCCAGTCGCCTTTCTCTTTTTATGAAATCTTTTATTACCCCTTCAAACTCCTCTGGGCTGAAATCTGGATAGAGAGTTTTTGTGAAGTAATACTGAGAATAAGCCGTGTGCCACATCATGAAACCGGCTGAATTGTGAGGATCTTCCTCACAGCCAGTTCTGATTACTAAATCTACTGGCGGTAAATCTTTTGTCCACAAAAAATTTTTGATAACATGGCCAGTAATTTTAATTGTACTCTCTTTGAAGGCTTTGGTGATTCTCTTGATTGCCTCCACCATCTCATCTGTTCCGTTATAAGCCAAAAGAAAGGTTAAAGAAAAAATTTCATACTTTTCAGTTTTTTCCATTAATTTCTCAATGATTCTTAAGGTCTTTGCTGGAAGAATTTCTCTAAAACGGCCCAAAATTCTAATTTTGACTTTATTCTTCTCGACCCTGGCATCCTTGAGTAATCTTTGGAACTCTTCGGTTATTAATTGAATTAAAAACTTCACTTCCTCTCGTGATCTTCTTAGAAGATTATCATATGAAGCCGCCCAAAAAGTTAGGTAGGGAATTTTCAATTCCAAGGCTTTTTCAAAAATTTTTTCTGTCGTCTCTACTCCAATTCTATGTCCTTCGTAAAGAGGAACCCCTTTCCTTTCTGCCCATCTTCTATTTCCATCTGGAATTATGGCAATGTGATTTATCATAAAAAATTTGAATTTACTTTATAGGAGTCCAGCCAGCTAATAAAGTTCCTGGCCCAGTATGGCTACAAACCACCGGTGAAGCTAAATTAATAAAAGGAACCTCAGCCTTTATTTCTTTTAACATTTGTCTTAATTTTTCTGCCCCTGCTGGATTATCGGCGTGGTTGATTATCACTCGGATTCTCTTCCCTTTTTTTCTGGCTTTTTGGCTTTCTTTAGCTATCTTCTTATAAATAGCTTCGGCTATGTCTTTGGTAAAAATTATTCCACCCTTAGTGACTATTCCATCCTTTATTGTCATTAAAGGATGGAGATTTAATTTTTTCATTCTTCTTATCCAGTTTGCCTGGGATTTACTTACTCTACCGCCAGCCTCTATCCATTTCGGGTCTTCAAAAATCACATAGAGGTGAATTTTATTTTCCCTTAATCTTTTGAGTTCTTCTATTACTTCATCGATTTCTCTTTGCTCTTGAATTAGCTCAATTGCCCGTAAAATTAAAAGGGCTTGACTGGCGGCAGCCTGTAAAGAGTCGAAAATATAAACTCTTTCTTTTTCATTTTCATTAAGTATCTCTTTTGCCTGGCGAGCTGAATTGTAACAACCGGAGAGTTTTGAGGATGTACTAATACATAAAACTTTATCAAATTTTTGGAGTTGTTTTTCAAAAACTTCTAGATAGGCCTGGGGGGAAGGTTGGGAAGTCTTGGGAAAAGTTTTAATCCCTTGTCGAGCTGCTTCTCTCATTTTTTGATAAATATTTTCGCCTGGTAAATTTTTACCTTTTGACCAATCGACGATAGCATCAACTGTCTCAATTTGATATCTTTCCCTAACTTTCTCCGGTAAACCAGCAACATTATTTTCGGTGACAATCCCAATTGAAACTTTTCTTAACGAAAGCTCACCGACCACTTCCTTGGCCATATCTTCAGTTCTTAATTCCAAAATTTGACCTGTTTTTCTCATTATATCTCTGACTTCATCTGGATAATCGGTA
>Ga0210051_1000968_pt1 | contig 28407 bp, 30 predicted proteins | sample CryGey092014_all_FD_185464 | JGI IMG/M metagenome (GOLD analysis project Ga0210051, IMG submission 185464) | Groundwater microbial communities from aquifer - Crystal Geyser CG23_combo_of_CG06-09_8/20/14_all (SPAdes) (version 2) | ecosystem: Environmental > Aquatic > Deep subsurface > Groundwater...
AAAAACAGGAGGTCTTCACAAAATTGAAAATATACCTCCTCCACCTTAAAAATACCTAAAAAGGGGCTATTTTAAGAGAAGACGATTAAATTCTCCGACGAGAAAATAATTTTGTGAAGGGCACTAAGAATATAAGCTTAGGAGGGTTGCTTTTTAGCGCTTACGAAAAGATGCCTGTGGGGACGCCTCTTATTTTTAAATTACAGATATTTGTAGAAGATTCCTCTGTAAAAATAATAGAATTAAAAGCCAAGGTTGTGGGTGTTGAAGATGGCATACTAAGTTATGATACAAGAGTAGCTATCACTGAGATTAGCAATCCAAATAGAGTTCTCCTCAAGCAATTTATCAACTACCTAGGGGCATAAAGAAAACGGATTTACAGAAGATTGACAATGCAGTAAGCCAGGCTGAAATCGGATATAACAAAAGCTTTGGGACGATGGATTAATCCCTTGTCGTCCCCCGCCAAAATTTGTGAAGCAAATTTTGATCCCGAGCCGCCATAATACCCGAATATATGTGGCGAGGGACCAAATTATAGCCATAACTATGCTGCAGCAGCAGATAGTGCTAAAGAAGGAATATTTTCTGATATGGCAACAGTTTTTGTTCCCTTGCTTATGATTACCAAAGGGTCAAGTAGGTATATAGAGCTTTCTAAATACGGTGTTAATAGGATACAATGGGCTCTACAATTATCAGGTTTACTAAAAAAGGGAGAGGTAAAACTATTAGGAAATGAACTTAGTATAAATAATTTTAGTGAAGAAGAACCCTTAAAAGCAGGGAAAATTAAAGGTTTAGATATTAGAGCAACAGCGGCATTATTAATCTTTGCCTTAGGTGCCAGAGGCACTAGTGTATTATATGGAGTTGAGCATTTAACTAGGGCTTATGGCCAGTTACTGCAAAAACTTGAAACCATTGGCGCTGGAATTTATATAGCTAAAAACCCATCTTTATCAGATGTACTAAAAGAGGTCAAAATGAATCGAGATAAGATATAATAAATTATATCTATTCTATTTAGGATGCATCCCATTTTAACCCATCTCTCTCGCTAAATAAATTCATACTTTGACAATGTCAGTTTTGTAAACTTACGGATTATGACATAGGCTGAGCCTACACCTGTTTCCAGGCCCTCGTATTGAAGCCATTCATATGGTTCTTGGTCGGCGTACCAGACAAATGTCGGCGGTATTAAAGATTTGGCAATGCCGGTTAATAATCCAAGTTCAGGTATAAGCCTTAATTTTATTGCTTTTATTTTTCCCGCGGGAAGTTCCAACGTTTCAATGCCCATATCTTTGAGATTAATCCTGTAAAGCTGGCCTTTATCCGAAATTAAATAAAAGGTCTTGTACGGGTTTTCAGCGTGATGAGCTGCGAATGTTTTTAAAAAATGTATCATTGTCGGGCCGTCAACAGTTAGTCCTTTCATGGGAAACACAATATTTTTAATAGCTATCCCTTCAGCGTTAGATATGGTGTAGTATATTTTTTGTTTAGCATAGTCAAAGTTTTTTTCATGGCGCACAACCGGACTGCCGTCTTTATTTTTAATTGAGTTAAGACTATAAACAGGATAGAGGAGCCCGTCTTTTTCTTCCATCACAGCTTCGATATCAAAGGCTGTATTTTTATATTCATCATAGTCGCCTTCTCCATGAGCGGCGTATTTATACGTTATCCGGTTATCCTGCAGAATTCGCTCAGTGGAAAATGATGATTTTGACCGCTGGACAGAAGTTTTTTTATCAATATAAACAAAGCCGCCATCTTCATGTTCTTGCATGAAGGCCTTTGAAATTTCTTCAGCGCACAAAAGGGGTGCCGTAAATAAAAAGTATATAATTAAAATATTTTTAATTAATTGTTTCATGCTTTTATTATATAACTTTATGCAATGTTTGTAAAGTTGTAGAAACTATATTAAAAAATGATATAATATACCATAAGAAAGAGGTGAGCCATGGCTGATTTTTCTTTTGATATTACTTCAAAAGTGGATTTGCAGGAAATCGACAATGCGGTAAACCAGGCAAGAAAAGAGCTGGCCAACAGGTATGATTTCAAGGGCGCCAAATTTTCCATCGATTATAACAGGGAAGAAAAGAAGATAACGCTGGTTGCCGGAGATGATTTTAAACTGCGCGGTATCCATGACAGCCTGGGCATGAGACTGTCAAAGAGGGGGATTTCTTTAAAATCCATAAAATACAAAGAACCTGAAAAGGCCTTTGAAGGCAATCTGCGGCAGATTGTAGAGATAACAGACGGTATTCCAAAGGACAGGGCCAGGGAACTGGTTCAGATAATCAAGGATTTAAAGCTGAAAGTCCAGGCCAGGATAGAAGAGGACAAAATAAGAGTTACGTCCGCTAAAAAAGATGATCTTCAGGCAGTTATGACTCATTTGAGAGACATAGATTTTCCTGTCTTTCTGCAATTTGGTAATTATAGATAAAAGAGTCCCTCGCAGCCTGATGGGAAGAAATTTGAATTAAAAAATGATTGCCAAGGCGACAAAATCGTCATTGTCAAAAGTGTAACCTTTGGCAGTTTAAAGAGCTTGGAAAGCACGCGGAGACATGTTATAATACAAAGAATAAGAGGAATTTTATATGGCGCGGATTGAAGAATTTTCCAGAAAAAAACTTAATAAGAAAGATGCATTATTGAAGAAAAAAATCCTATCTTTGCCTGTAGAGCACGTGAATGTGGGGAGTGGTTCCAGGATATCTGACCTGGTAGGCAGTTTTAAAAACAGCTCTATACAAGCGCGGAATATTTATAAATGTGCAAACGTCTTCAGAAAAATGCTTCAGGACAAGACCCAGCCTACGATATACCTGGGCCTGGCGGGGCCATTAATAGCGGCAGGGCTGAGGGATATTATAAGGAATATGATAAAACTTAAGATGGTGGATGTGATTGTATCCACAGGCGCTATAATTTATCAGGATATATACCAGGCCAGAGGGTTTAAACATTATATAGGTAATCCTGATGCTGACGACAGAACATTGGATAGATTATACATAGACAGGATATACGATACTTACGTGGACGATGAAAAATTCTGGGATACCGACAACTGGGTGGGCAGGGTTGCGGATGAGATGAAACCCGGGAATTATTCTTCCAGAGAGTTTGTAGAAGCATTAGGTTCGCGCCTGGATGACGAAAACTCTATAGTAAGGACCGCATATAAGTGCGGCGTCCCTGTATTTATGCCTGCCCTGAACGACAGTTCGATAGGAATAGGCCTGACAGGGCATTATCATAAATGCAAAAAAAATAAAAAACCAGGCGTGCATATTGATTCCATACAGGATAATTATGAGATAACCCAGACAATAGTGAATTCCAAAAAGACAGCTGCTATTTATATAGCAGGGGGCGTTCCTAAAAATTACATTAACGACGCCGTTGTGATGGGATATATTTTCAATAAAGATACAGGCGGGCATTCATACGCATTCCAGCTTACAACGGATGTGCCTCACTGGGGCGGATTGAGCGGAAGCACGCTAAAAGAAGCCACGTCCTGGGGCAAGATCAATAATGACGCGAGCTACGCAATGGCGTTTGTTGAACCCAGCGTGAGCCTACCCTTGATTTATTCATACGCATTTCAGGAAAAATTTTATAAATCCCGCAAAAGAAAAAAATTTATCTGGCAGAAGGATATTCTAAAAAGTCTTAAAAATGGCTGATTTTTCCAAACCAAAAATTGTAAAGTTAAAATCCGGTTCAAAGTATCAAAGGCTTTTCAGCAGGGATTCGGGGACCCGCGGTATTAAGTCAAGTCATGTCACATTGAAAGAAGGAGAAGAGATAGGTGAACATTCGACCAATGATTTAGAAGAAGCCTTGATTATATTAAAAGGCAGCGGTCGGTTGATCATAAACAAGAAAAAAGGCCTGGATTTCGAAGATAACACGGTGCTATATGTGCCGCCAGATACAATTCACAATGTAAAAAATACAGGCAGCGGCATATTGGAATACATATTCATAACCTCAAATGCCAAACAAAAATTATAAAGCGCGTTTTAAATTCTGCGGTATAGAAGATAAATATTCTTCCCGGGAGAAGTCCATGATAGCGATATTGCCTGTCTCTTATGATTTGACCACCTCTTATAAATCAGGCGCGTCCGGCGGGCCGAAGGCAATAATAGATGCCTCCAGATACATGGAGACATACGATGATGAGACAGGAAAAGAGATATATAAACTCGGCATATACACAGCCGAAGAAATAAAGTCTGTCAATCCTGAACCTGAAGATATAATTAAAAAAGTTGAGAAAGAAATCAGTTTTATGCTTAAGGCTGGAAAATTTCCAGTAGTTTTAGGAGGTGAGCATTCTATCAGTTTAGGGGCTGTCATGGCTTTTAAGAAAAAGATCAAAGACTTTTCGGTATTACAGCTGGACGCCCACAGGGACCTCAGAGATAATTTCCAGGGCTTAAAGAATAGCCATGCTTGTATCGCAAAGCGCATCATAGAACTTACTTCTCTTACGCAGGTCGGAATAAGGAGCATGTCCGCAGGGGAAGCAGATAAAGAATACAAAAATCTCAAGACATTTTTCATGAAAAATATGATCGGTAATGAAGATTGGATAGAAGATGCCGTAGATTCTTTGGATAACGATAGGGTATACGTTACCATAGACATGGACGCGTTTGATCCGTCTATCATGCCTAGCGTTGGCACGCCTGAACCTGGCGGCATGGGATGGTATGAGACGCTCGCGTTATTAAGGAGGCTCAGCCAGAAAAAAGAGGTTATAGGATTCGACGTGGTGGAGCTGTCTCCTGTGCCTGGCAATGTCAGCCCGGATTTTTTGACCGCAAAATTGATATATAAATTTTTGAATTATATATTTTCGAAATAAATATTTGTATTGCAAAAATTTTTTTTGTGATATAATTAACTTTGTTTATCCGCCTTCGCTCTTCGATATCATGGCTTGCCGGTATGAGCTTCGGCGGACTGCACAAAATAACTAAAAGTTATTTTGCTTGAATTTAAAAGGAGGAAGAGAGTATGATTAAGAAATTAGCGGTGGTTGTTTTTTTATTAGGGGCCGTGGTATTAATATCAGCTTACGCATTTGGTGAGGATGCCGCAAGTTCGACTGATACTTCTGAACCCAGCGTAACAGAGGTTGCGCCGGCAAAAGATGCTGCAATGCCCACAGATGAAGAGGCGGTTCCCGCGGAAGAAGGCGTAGGCGAGGGAGTGGTTACAGGAGAGATCACGGCTTTAGATGCAGCAGCGGGTTCCATAACGGTAAAAGGGGCTGATTCCGCAGAGAAGGCTTTCAACGTGATAGACGGAGAAACTATACTTTGGAAAGGCATAGAGGATATAAAACTAGCGGATATTAAGAAAGGCGATAAGGCAGAAGTCGGTTATTATACTAACGACACAGGAAAACTTGTCGCAAGCTGGGTGGATGTCATTGTTCCTGAACAGCCGGCTGCTGCAGGCCCGGTATCTCAAGCAGTGCCTGTGCCGTCTGAAGAATAAAGCATGAACGGACAGCAAACGCCGCAGTTAGGTAAGTTAGTTCCTGCAAAGGTATTTTTTACAAAAGGCGTAGGGACGCATAAAGAAGAATTGCGTTCGTATGAGCTGGCCTTAAGAGACGCAGGTATTGAAAAGTGCAATCTGGTGCATGTCTCGAGCATTTTCCCGCCGGGGTGTAAAATTATTCCAAAAAATGAAGGCATAAAAGAACTGATACCAGGCATGATAACCTATTGTGTCATTGCCAGGTGCAGTTCCAATGAGCCAAGGCGGCTTATAGCGTCTTCTGTAGGCACTGCGATACCAGCGGACGAAAACATGTACGGCTACATGAGCGAACATCATGCCTATGGCCAGACAGATGAGTTTGCAGGTGATTACGCGGAAGACCTAGCAGCAAAAATGCTGGCCTCTACAATGGGTTTCCCGGATTTTGACGATTCCAAAGACTGGGATGAAATAAAAATGGTGTATCAGGTTAAGGATAAGATCGTGAAGACCATGAACATAACCCAATCTACCATAATTGATTCTAATGGTAACTGGTCTACGGTAGTATCGGCGGCCGTATTTTTATTTTAAATCATATGATTTTTAAATTACGCCCGTATCTTTTCGCATTGAAAAGATGCGGGATTTTTTATCTATTGATACTTATTTTAACAGGATGCGGCCAGGTTCCGTCGGTAAAGGAAACAAGGATCCTGATGGACACCTTTTGCGAGATTTCCTGTTATGGAGACAGCAAGGATAAATCTATTGCCGCGATAGGCGCTGCGTTTAAAGAAATGGAGCGGATAGAAAAAGTTTTCAGTAAGTTCAATAAAAATAGCGAGGTGTCAAATATAAATAGGCTGGCAGGCCTTGAGAAGGTAGCGGCGAGCGAAGAGGTTTTTAAGCTTACAGAAAAGTCTGTTTATTATAGCAGGATTTCAGATGGGGCATTTGATATAACAGTGGCACCTTTAATGGAGATATGGGGTTTTGTCCGCAGGCATAAATCAATACCAGATAAAGAAACAATAGAAAACGCATTGGAAGGCGTGGGGTATAAAAATATAGAACTTGACCCTAAAAAGTTGTCTGTAAAGTTTTTGAATAAAAAGACAAAAATAGATTTTGGCGGCATTGCCAAAGGTTATGCGGTTGACAGGGCAAAAGATGTCCTGGTGTCAAGGGGAATTAAAAATGGCCTTGTGAATCTTGGCGGAAATATATTTGCTTTAGGGAGCGCCCCGGGTAATAAAGCCTGGAAAATAGGAGTCGAGGATCCCAGAAATAAAGGCAAACTACTCCGAAGTTTTGAATTAACTAACAGGGCTATAAGCACTTCCGGAAATTATGAAAGATTTTTTGAAATAGGAGGCAAAAGATATTCCCATATAATAAACCCTCTTACAGGAGAGCCCTGCCAGGGTATAATAAGCGTTACAGTAGCGGCGGATTCTGCGGAGCAGGCAGACGGCCTTTCCACGGCTATATTTGTGATGGGAGAAGAAAAGGGCCTTAATCTGGCAAAGTCCATTAAAGGCATAAAGGTCCTGATACTTAAAGAGGATGGCAAAATAATATCATACCCATAATAAGTTGACACTCAGACTGTGTCGTAATCCTCTCTGCTGAATTATAATACACAATATATTGTAGTTGCCCAATTTATTGGGCAACCTATTTTGTGCCTGATAAATCAGGCGGCTACATTATGACACAGTCTGACTGTGACATTGTCAGAGTGTCAACTTAGGCTGAATATTGTATTGACATAATAAGAAGGTTTGCTAAAATAAGATAAATCTTGTAATGCCGAGGTTCTGCTACGCCCTTAGGGTGTAGTCGTAAGAATAAATGACGGGCTTCGCAGGAACTTAAAGCACCTACGAAGCTCATACCAGAGATTTTAAAATATTATAGAGCGAAGTAGTGCCGAGGTAGCTCAGTGGTAGAGCGCGGCCCTGAAAAGGCCGGCGTGGGAAGTTCGATTCTTCTCCTCGGCACCACTCAAAAAAAAGGAGGCACTAAATGAGGAAATTCCGCATAGCTTTATTTCTTATAATCGGGATCTTATGTTTGACTGCTATTACATACGCCGCTATCCCGCGCGTTATAAACTACCAGGGAAGACTTACAGATAAAGACGATAACCCCTTAACCGGAAATTTTTTAGTCACGTTCAGATTTTATGATGCAGAGACACTCGGCCAGCCTATCTGGGAAGAGGGGCACATACTTACTGTAAAAAATGGCTTGTTTAGCGTGCTCATGGGTTCAGTTAAACCTCTCGAAATAGATTTTAATAAAAACCTATGGCTTGGCATGGAGGTTGCGAGCGACGGAGAAATGACGCCCCGCATAAAACTTGCGAGTTCTGTTTACGCGCTGAACGCCAAATCCATTGACATGATAAGCTCAAGCCAATTGCTGAGAAATGATATTGATTCAATTATGTCAGGCTCTCTTACCCTTAAGAAAGACCTTATATTAAAAGGCGACACGGCCGGGCCGAGTAAGGTAGTGCTATCCGATATCCAGGGCAGGGAATATTATATATGGATGGATACGCTGGGTAATCTCAGATTAAAACAGGGCATGCCTGCTTCTGATACAGACGGCGCCGTGATAACAAAAGAAAAATCAGGCAGGTTATCAGCTCATTTTATACAAAGCATTACTCTACTGCTACTTTTAATCGCTATTTTCATACTAGTGCTAATCTTGTACTCTTCCAAGAAGAAATAGGCCTAAACCACAAGTCTGTGTTTTTTATTGACGCATATAATCTATATATGGTATATTATATTCCTTATGATACCAAGATATTCGCTTCCCAGGATGTCAGCTGTATGGTCTGATGAGAATAAATTCCAGAAGATGCTGGATATTGAAATTCTCGCCTGCGAAGCACTAGCCAATTTAGGAAAAATTCCTCAAAAAGAGCTGAAAAAGATAAAATCCAAAGCAAGATTTAACATAAAGCGAATTGAAAAAATAGAAAAAACTACCCGCCACGATGTAATAGCGTTTCTCCACAATATAGCGGAATATATAGGCGATTCTTCAAGGTTTGTGCACCAGGGCCTTACTTCGAGCGATGTCCTGGATACAGGCCTGTCAGTCATGATGAAGGAATCAGCTGACATTATTCTGGAAGACCTTAAGGCGCTAAAAGGAGAATTAAGAAAAAAAGCCAATAAATACAAATACACTATTATGGCCGGGAGAAGCCATGGGATGCACGCTGAACCTACGACGTTTGGTTTAAAATTGGCGTTATTTTTTGATGAGATAAATAGAGGCATTGAAAGAATCAACAGGGCAAAGGAAATTATATCCATAGGCAAAATTTCCGGGCCTGTAGGCACGTATTCAAATGTCGAGCCTTATGTTGAAAGTTATGTTTGTAAAAAATTAGGGCTTAGGCCGGCTAACGTATCCACTCAGATTTTGCAGAGAGACAGACATGCCGAATATTTGTCAGAAATAGCTATCGTGGGCGCTACTCTTGAGAAGATAGCGACAGAATTCAGAAATCTGCAGAAGACAGAGGTCAGGGAGGTTGAGGAGCCTTTTGGAAAAGGCCAGAAAGGTTCCAGCGCGATGCCGCACAAGAGAAATCCTGTCATGTGCGAAAGGATCGCTGGCCTGGCGAGAGTTCTGCGCGCGAATGCAATGGTATCCATGGAAAACGTGGCGTTATGGCACGAGAGAGATATAAGCCATTCTTCGGCAGAGCGTATAATCATACCTGACAGCGCCATATTGCTGGATTATATGCTGAATCAGATGGCAGAGATCGTAAAAGGGCTTTTGGTGTACCCGGAAAATATGACAGCTAATCTTGCAAAGACAAAAGGCCTGGTATTTTCCGCGAGAATACTGGTGGAGCTTGAGAAAAGAGGGGTTGAGCGCAGAAGGGCGTATGATATCATCCAGAGATGCGCCATGAAAGTCTGGGAAAAGGGCATTGATTTTAAAGAAGCATTAAAAGGCGACGGCGATTTTATAAAGCTGGTGAAATCCAAAGAAATAGATGATTTTTTTAACGTCGCGTATTATACAAAACACGTAAATACTATTTTCAAAAAAGCCGGTATCTAAATAAGGTGACACTCTGACAATGTCAGAGTGTCACCTTATATTTAGAGAGGGAAGGAAGGTTATGGAGAAGGGCAAGAAGATATACGAGGGAAAAGCAAAGATTTTATACGAGACAGATAATCCTGATTTAGTGATACAGGAGTTCAAGGATGACGCGACTGCGTTTGACGCTACGAAAAGGGGCACCATAAAGGGCAAGGGAGTTATAAATAACGAAATCTCCTGCGCCATTTTCCAGCTTCTGGAATCAAAGGGTATCCCTACGCATTTTGTGAAAAAATTAAGCGACAGGGATATGCTTGTTAAAAGATTGAAGATAGTCATGGTAGAGGTGACCATAAGAAACATATCCGCAGGCGGGCTTTCGAAAATGCTTGGGATAGAAGAAGGCATTGTCCTGAAAACGCCTGTCCTGGAATATCATTATAAAAACGACAGTCTGCACGACCCGTTGATAAACGATTATCACATAGAAATCCTTAAACTTGCCACTCCCCAGGAAATGAAAAGGATAAAAGATTATTCGTTCAGCGTGAACCAGATCATGAAGGATTTCTTTAACAAGGTAAATCTGAAATTGGTTGATTTTAAACTGGAATTCGGAAGGCATAAAGGAAGGATACTGCTGGGAGACGAGATTTCTCCTGATACGTGCAGGTTGTGGGATAAGATTTCCAATGAGAAACTGGACAAGGACCGTTTCAGGCGGGATTTAGGAAGGATTGAGGAAGCCTACCAGGAAGTCCTCAAAAGAATAAAGACGTAGTTTCCGGTACCATCATATCAAGGAATATAACGTGGAATGGAAGATAGAGATAAGAAATAGAAAAGGTGTTTTTGATCCTTTAGGAAACGGGATCAAAAAAGATATCCAGGATCTGGGCATAAAGGGCGTTAAGAAAGTCAACGTTAGCCAGGTCTTTATTATTTCCGGAGATATCGCCCGGCCTGATATTGAAAGGATAGCCGGAGAATTGCTGGCTGATCCTATTACAGAAAGTTATATATTAGGTAACGAACGACGAACGGCGACCAAAGGAAGTCCCGAGCGAAGCCGAGGGGCGAACAGCGAACGACGAGTAGTAGAAATTGCGTATAATCCCGGCGTCATGGATCCCGTGGAAGAAAGCGCGAGAAAAGCAATAAGAGACATGGGGATCTATGGAGTAAAATCTCTCAGGACAGAAAGAAAATATTTTATAGAAGGGAAGATAACAGAAGGGGATTTTAAGAATATATGCGAAAAGCTGCTTTATAATAAAGTGATACAGCATGCAGTAAAAGAGCGGGGCGCAAAGAGCAAAGAACATAGTAATAGCTATAAATTTAAGTTGATAACGATAGACATGCTGGGCGCTGATGATAAGAGGCTGATGAAGATAAGTAAAGACGGCCAGCTATTTTTGAATCTGAAGGAAATGCAGGAGATAAAGAAATATTTTAAAAAATTAGGCAGAAATCCCACTGATTGCGAGCTTGAGACAATTGCCCAGACATGGTCAGAGCATTGCGGCCACAAGACATTCCGCGGAATTATAGAATATAAAGAAGAAGGAAAAACAAAGATAATAGATAACCTCCTTAAAAATACGATAATGAAGGTTACAAATGAATTAAAAAAACCGTGGTGCGTGTCGGTTTTCAAGGATAACGCCGGTGTTATCAGGTTTGACGAAGACGACAATGTCTGTTTTAAGGTGGAGACGCATAATCATCCTTCCGCGCTTGAGCCTTACGGAGGCTCAGGCACGGGCATAGGAGGGGTCATAAGGGATATACTTGGAGTCGGGCTGGCCGCGAAGCCTATCATGAATACGGATATATTTTGTTTTGGCCCGCCTGACACAGCCCATAAAAAAGTCCCCAAAGGCATGATGCATCCAAAACGCATAATGAAAGGCGTTGTGAGGGGGGTAAGAGATTATGGCAATCGCATGGGTATACCCACCGCGAACGGGGCAGTGCTTTTTGACGAGCTTTATATAGGAAATCCTCTGGTGTATTGCGGCACAGTCGGCATAATGCCTAAAGATAAATCATTCAAGGCCAGCCGATGCGGGGATTTGATTGTTGCGGCTGGTGGCAGGACAGGGAGAGACGGAATCCACGGTGCCACGTTTTCTTCAGGAGAGCTCACCCACGAATCCGGGACTGTGTCAAGCGGAGCGGTCCAGATAGGAAATCCGATTACAGAAAAAAAACTTACAGATACTCTTTTAAAGGCGCGCGATAAAAACCTATATACGGCTATAACTGACTGCGGCGCAGGAGGTTTTTCAAGCGCTGTAGGGGAAATGGGGCGCTATCTTGGCGCGGAGGTTGATCTGGAAAAAGCCCTTCTTAAATACCGCGGGCTGAGTTATACCGAGATCTGGATATCAGAGGCTCAGGAAAGGATGGTTCTTTCGGTCCCAAGAGAAACCCTGAAAGAATTAATGAGCATTTTTAAAAAAGAAGATGTCGAAGCTGTTGTAATAGGATGCTTTACTTCAAATAAGAGGCTCAAATTAAGATATAACGGAAACGTGGTGTGCGATCTGGACATGGAATTTTTGCATAATGGGATCCCAAGGTTTAAGAGAAAGGCGGTATGGTCCAGGCCTGGCTACAAAGAAAGCGAAAATAAAGGCAAAGAAAATTTTACCAGGGATTTATTGAGGATTCTTTCAAGCTGGAACGTTTGCAGTAAAGAATGGATTATAAGGCAGTATGACCATGAGGTCCAGGGCCAAAGCGTTTTGAAGCCTCTGGTGGGCATAAAAAACGACGGGCCCGGAGACGCGAGCATAATAAGGCCGAAGTTTGATTCCAAAAAAGGCATTATAATTTCAAACGGCATAAATCCCAGGTTTGGTTTTATAGACCCATACCGGATGGCAGGTTCCTGCATAGATGAGGCGCTGCGCCAGGTAATAGCGGTGGGCGGGTCTTTGAAGAAAACCGCGCTTCTGGATAATTTTTGCTGGGGTAATACCGACAAGCCTGACAGGATGGGCTCTTTAGTAAGGGCAAGTTTCGGCTGTTATGATATCGCGAAGGCGTACGGAGTTCCGTTTATTTCCGGTAAAGACAGCCTGAATAACGAATATTCGGTGCACGGAGAATCCATAGCGATACCCGGCACGCTTTTAATTTCCGCGATATCAGTGATGAATGATGTAACAAAGGCAGTTACCATGGACTTGAAAGAAAAAGGGGATCTCATATACATTATAGGCGAAACAAAAAATGAAATGGGAGGATCGCATTATAATCTTATAAATAATTGCGTGGGAAATAACGCGCCGGCCGTAGATGCTAAAGAAGGCCTGAAAATTTTTAACAGGCTGAGCGAGACGTCTAAACTCGGCCTGTTAAGGGCCTGCCATGACTTATCAGAGGGCGGCATGGCTGCGGCATTGGCTGAGATGGCGTTTAGCGGAGGGCTTGGAGTGGACGCGGAACTCAGAGATGCGCCTTGCGAAATTAAAAAAGACAGGGTCGTTTTATTTTCAGAGTCCAATACTAGGTTTATAGCTGAAATTAGAAAAACAGATAAGAAAGTTTTCGAAGATTTAATGAAAGGCATATCGATCGGATTGATAGGAGAGGTCTCAGGCAAAAAAGCCCTCAGGGTCTATGGAGCCGGAGGGAAGAAAATAATTGACGTTGGAATAGATAAGTTAAAAGAGGCATGGCAGAAGCCGCTCCGCTGGTAATATATGAACCCCGCCTTTTCTGCTGGAAAATAATATCTTAAAGTAGAAAGGGCGGGATATGTAGCAGGAAGGAAGGGCTGGGTGAAAAAACCAAGGGTTATAATTTTAAGGACCGCAGGGACAAATTGCGATAAAGAAACCGCGTCTGCGTTTAAGATGGCAGGCGGAGAACCCGAGCTTGTGCATATAAATGAGCTGGCCAGGAACGAGAAATTTTTAAAAGATTACCAGATACTCGCCATACCTGGAGGATTTACGTATGGAGACGATATTGCGTCAGGTAAGATTTTGGCAAATGAAATTAAATATAAACTTAACGAAGATATCAAAGGTTTTATAAACAGCGGGAAGCTTGTCATAGGGATATGTAATGGTTTTCAGGTGCTTGTGAAAGCCGGGATTCTGCCGGGTTTGAATAGCGGCGCTGTGGAAGCCACTCTTAGTTTTAACGATTCTGGAAGCTTTATTGATAAATGGGTTGAATTAGAGCCTCAGGAGACATGCGTTTGGACAAAAGGTTTGAAAGAAACAATAGAGCTTCCGATCGCGCATGGAGAAGGAAAATTTATACCAAGAGATAATAGTATTTTAAATCAGTTAAGAAAAACCGGGCAGATTGTATTTAAGTATATTGATAACCCGAATGGTTCTATAGATGATATTGCCGGCATATGCGATGTTACAGGGAGAGTCATGGGCATGATGCCCCACCCTGAGAGATATACCCTCGGGACGCAGCATCCCAGATGGACACGCGAAGGCTTAAAAGAATTCGGAGATGGGTTAGCGATTTTTAAAAATGGTGTGGATTATGTAAAGGAGAAGTTATGATTGATTATAAAAAATCAGGTGTCCACATAGACAGGGCGAATGATCTTGTAAAAGACATCGGACGCATGGCAGGCTTTACGAGGCGCAAGGAAGTGATCTGTGATATAGGCGGTTTCAGCGCTCTTACGAGCATCCCGAAAAAATACAAAGAGCCCATACTTGTATCCTCCACTGATGGAGTGGGCACGAAATTAAAAGTAGCCGATGCTGTGAATAAGCACGATACAATAGGCATAGACCTTGTGGCAATGTCTGTAAATGATGTGGTTGTTACAGGCGCGGAACCGCTTTTGTTCCTGGATTATTTTGCGACAGGCAGGCTGAATAACAAAAAAGCGATTGATATAATTAAAGGCATTGTAACAGGCTGCAAGCAGGCAGGGTGCGCTCTTGTCGGAGGAGAGACCGCAGAGATGCCAGGCATGTATAAAGGCGGGGAATATGACCTGGCAGGATTTTGCGTCGGCATAGTTGAAAAGGACAGGATAATAGACGGAAAATCCGTAAATGCCGGCGACGTAGTAATAGGAATAGGTTCGAGCGGGCCTCATTCAAACGGTTTCAGCCTGATAAGGCAGTTATTTACCAAGAGCGAATTAAAAGGCAAATTCGGGAAAATCCTTTTGACCCCCACAACCATTTACGTGAAGATGATCTTAAAATTAATGGAGAAGGTAAAGGTGAAATCCGCAGCGCATATCACAGGCGGAGGTTTTTACGATAATATCCCGAGAGTCGTGCCTCGCGATAAGTCTATTTTAATATACAAAGAGCTCTGGGCGCCCCCTGAGATATTCAAGGTCATCCAGAAAAGGGCAAAGATAAGCGGCAGTGAGATGTATCGGACGTTTAACATGGGGATAGGCATGGTGATAGTGGTGGGTAAGGCTGATGTCAAAAAGGCGCATGATGTAATCAAGAGATTTAAATTGAAATCATGGACTATCGGGGAGATCATAAAAGGCAACGGGGAGGTTATAATATAAATGTAGTGCAGGGGACGGTCACTGACCGTCCCCTATGTTGTCAAGGTGATTATGAAAATCTTAGTAATTGGCTCCGGAGGAAGGGAGCACGCTATAATATGGAAATTAGCCCAGAGTAAAAAAGTGGAGAAGATTTTCTGCGCTCCGGGGAACGGCGGCATAAAAAAGATCGCGGAATTGGTTGATATAAAGGCGGGCGGCATACCTAAACTTTTAGATTTCGCAAAAGATAATAAAATAGATTTAACCGTAGTCGGGCCGGAAGGGCCTTTAGTAAAAGGCATCGCGGATGTTTTCAATCAAAACGGCTTGAAGGCGTTTGGCCCTTCTAAAGACGGCGCGATGCTGGAAGGAAGCAAAGTTTTTTCTAAAAACTTAATGAAAAAATTCAAGCTCGCCACAGCGGGATTTAAGGTTTTTGATAACCCGGACGATGCAAAAAAATATTTAAATGAAAAAGGCATACCTATCGTGATAAAAGCGGACGGCCTTGCGGCAGGCAAAGGCGTGATAATACCAAAGACAATTAAAGAAGGAGAGCGGGCAATAGATTCCATCATGGTTGAGAAGGCCTTTGGCAAGAGCGGAGATACGCTTATTCTGGAAGACTGCCTGGAAGGCGAAGAGGCGTCCGTGCTCGTTTTTACGGACGGGAAAACAATAGTGCCTATGGAATCCGCTCAGGACCATAAAAGAATTTTTGACAATGATATTGGCCCGAATACAGGCGGCATGGGGGCTTATTCTCCCGCGCCGGTTGTTTCTAAAAGCGTCATGGATGACGTCATGAAAAATGTTTTCAGGCCTTTAATAGACGGGTTCAGGGAAGAAGGCAGGGTATATAAAGGTGTCTTATACGCGGGTTTGATGATGACTAAAAACAGGCCGATGGTTCTGGAATTTAATGTAAGGTTCGGCGACCCTGAAACTCAGGCGATATTGCCGCGCCTGGATTCAGATTTAGCGGATATAATGTTAGCCTGCATAAAAGGGACTCTTGATAAAATTGATATTAAATGGAAAAAAGAGGCATGTCTTTCTGTAGTCTGCGCTTCGAGAGGATATCCTGATAAATATGAAAAGAATAAAGAAGTCATAGGGCTTAAAGAAGCCGGAGAGATAAAAGACATAATTGTATTTCACGCCGGCACAAAGGATGAGAACGGAAAGATTTTTACGGACGGCGGCAGGGTGCTTGGGGTGACGAGCCTTGGCAAGGATATAAAATCAGCAAAGGTCAATGCGTATAAGGCTGTTGAAAAAATAAAATTCGAAGGCATGCAGTATAGAAAAGATATTGGCGACATGGCAATCAAAAGGGTAAGTTGACACTCTGACATTGTCAGAGTGTCAACTTATTGGGGAGGCAGTATGATTAAAGGAAAGAAAATTTTGGTAGGGATATTGATGGGAAGCGCTTCCGATGCCGAAACAATGGCTGAGACGGAAAAGATATTGAAAGAAAATAAAATTCCTTATGAGATAAACATGCTTTCAGCGCACAGGAATCCGGACGAAGTGCGTAAATACGCGAAAGGCGCGGAAAAAAGAGGCGTAAAGATTTTAATATGCGGGGCAGGGATGGCCGCGGCCCTGGCAGGAGTTGTGAGTTCTCACACTGTCCTGCCGGTTATAGGCGTGCCGATAGAAACTAAGTCATTAAAGGGGATGGATTCGCTTTTATCTACAGTCCAGATGCCAGGGGGAGTGCCTGTCGCGTGCATGGCAATAGGCAAGGCAGGCGCTAAAAACGCAGCTATATTTGCAATAAGAATATTAAAAACATTTAGGTGATATGAGTTCTCGACTCGAACAATATTCTTCGAGCGAGGCCGAAGGCCGAGTCGAGAAGTTAATAATGAAAACCAAGGTTATAAAACTGAATCCTGATTTTCCAGAAGAGGCTTTTCTCGATGAGGCAGCCACGGTTTTGAGAAATGGGGGGCTGGTGGTGTTTCCTACTGAGACCGTATACGGGATAGCTGTCAATATGCTAAACCATGATACTATGACTAAACTCCACGAAATAAAGAAAAGGCCTAAGGATAAACCATTCAGCGTCCACATAGCGGATTTTGATTCATTAAAGCAATTAGGCATTGCGCTTTCAAATGACGCGAAAAGGGTTGCTAAAAGATTTTGGCCCGGGCCGCTTACACTGGTGGCATTCAATAATAACAAAGAGAAAATCGGACTCCGCATGCCTGATAATAAGATAGCGTTTTTATTGATAAAAAAGGCGGGCGTGCCTGTTGCTGCGCCGAGCGCTAACATGTCAGGCAATAAAGCGCCTGTTTCCGCCGAAGAGGCCCTGGCAGAGATGGACGGCCATGTGGATATAATACTGGACGGCGGGAGGACGAAAATAGGCATAGAATCTACTGTCATGGACGTGACAGAGAAGCCTTTCAAGATATTGAGAGAAGGGGCCCTGCCCGCGAAGGATGCTTTGACAGACTATACCTTTCTTTTTGTTTGCACCGGGAATAGCTGCAGGAGCGTGATGGCAAAGGCATTGATGGAAAAATTAATAAAAGAATCAGGCATTTCCGATAAAGTGCGGGTTGATTCCGCCGGGACTTCGACATTTGCGGGCATAGGGGCGGCGCCTAACACTGTTTCCGTATTAAAAGAAGAAGGCATAGACGTCTCAGGCCATAGAGGGGAAAATATCAATAAGGATATTTTAAAAAGATCAGACATTATATTTGTGATGGAAAAATTCCATAAAGATGTTATCATAAACATGATGCCTGAAATTAAAGATAAAGTGAGGCTTCTTAAAGAAGGCGCGGATATACTTGACCCGATAGGAAAATCTGTCGAAGAATACAAGAATGTCCTGGGTGTCATAAAACAAGAGGTTGAAAACATATTTCTAGAGATATTTAAAGAGGAGAAAAATAGATGACCCGTTCGACAGGTGGTTCGACAGGCTCACCACTATCTGAGTCATCCCGAGCGAAGTCGAGGGGCTCAGGGTCATCCTGTGCTTCGACTTTGCTCAGTATGGTTCGAAGCTATGGTGAGTAACGTCGAACCAAGCGACTGAAAGGAGTCGAAGGATGAGGATAGTGATTGGAGCGGACCACGGCGGATTTAAATTAAAAGAATCGCTTGTAAGATTTCTGAAATCAAAGGGCCACGCGGTGAAAGACATGGGCGCTTTTTCAGAAGCAAGCTGCGATTATCCTGTAATAGGTTACGAGGTGGCAAAACTGGTTGCAGCCAAGGTTTATCCAAGAGGGGTGCTTATCTGTAAAACAGGCATAGGTATGTCAATGGTTGCGAATAAAGTCAGGGGCGTAAGGGCCGCGTTATGCGACAGGCCGGATATTGCCCGTTCAAGCAGAGAGCATAATAATAGCAACATTCTTGTGTTCGCGGCAAATGTAGTTACTTTAAAAAAGGCAAAAAATATATTAGAGGCGTGGTTTGCCGCAAGGCATCTTGGCGCCAGGCATGCCAGGAGGGTGCGCCAGATCAAAGAAATAGAGGGCTTGGAATATGAACGCGTTAAAAAAAGTTGATCCTGAAATTTACAACGTAATACGCAGGGAACTTGAGCGCCAGCAGAATAATATAGAGCTGATCGCCAGCGAGAATTTTACCAGCATTGCTATTCTGGAAGCCGCAGGGAGCGTGTTGACGAATAAATACGCGGAAGGGTATCCTTCAAAAAGATGGTATGGCGGATGCGAATGCGTGGATGGCGCTGAGAGCCTCGCTATAGAAAGGGCCAAGAAGATATTCGGCGCTGAGCACGTAAATGTACAGCCGCATTCCGGAAGCCAGGCGAACATGGCTGTATATTTTGCCTTGCTTCAACCGGGCGATACGGTGCTGGCAATGGACATTGCCTCGGGAGGGCATCTCACTCATGGGCTCAAGCATAATTTTTCAGGAAAATTTTTTAATGTGATTTCATACGGCCTCAATAAGGATACGGAGATGCTGGATTATGATGAGATAGAGGCCCTGTCAAAAAAGCATAAACCAAGAATGATACTCGCCGGCGCGTCTAGTTATTCGCGCGTGATAGATTTCAAAAGATTCAGAAAGATAGCGGATGAAGTCGGGGCGTATCTTTTCGTAGACATGGCTCACATAGCCGGACTTGTGGCGGCAGGCCTGCACCCTAATCCGGTTGAACACGCTCACGTGGTCAGCACTACTACTCACAAGACATTGAGAGGGCCGCGCGGCGGCATGATACTCTGCAAGCAGGAATTTGCTAAAAAAATAGATATGGAGGTTTTTCCCGGGGAGCAGGGAGGGCCTCTGATGCACATAATAGCCGCTAAAGCAGTAGCGCTTAAAGAGGCAGAGACCGAAGAATTTAAAAAATATCAGAGGCAGATTATAAAAAATGCTAAATCGATGGCGAGGGCGTTGGATAGATCAGGCTACAGGATAGTTTCAGGAGGGACAGATAACCATTTATTTCTGGTGGACCTGACTTCAAAAAATATCACGGGGAAGGCCGCGAGCGAGATCCTGGACAAGATTCATATAACGGTTAATAAAAATCTCATACCTTTTGATAAAAATTCTTCATTCCTGACAAGCGGCATAAGGCTTGGCACGCCCGCTGTTACCACGAGGGGCATGAAAGAAAAGGACATGGAAAAGATAGCGGAGATAATCGATAGCGCGATTAAATACAGGCAGGACGAAGGCAAGTTAGAAAAATGCGCGAAAGACACGGCAAGGTTAATAAAAAAATTCCCGCTTTATACTGAATTAAATAAAATCTAAAAAAGGAGCATTTATGAAATGCCCATTCTGCGGACACGACGAAGACAAGGTTATTGATTCCAGGGCCAGCGAAGAAGGCCGTTCAATAAGAAGGCGGAGAGAATGCCTTAATTGTCAGCGGCGCTTTACAACGTATGAGAACATAGAAGAAACAACCTTGATGGTTATAAAAAAAGACGGGCGCCGCGAACCGTTTGACAGAAAAAAAATATTAATTGGAGCTACCAAGGCATGCGAAAAAAGGCCCATAAGCACAGAACAGCTTGAGGCGCTGGCCGATAAGATTGAATATACGCTTCAGAGTAAGTTTGAAAAAGAGGTTCCATCCAGAGAGGTGGGAGAATTATTGATGGAGCTTTTGTATAAGCTTGATGAGGTTGCCTACGTGAGATTTGCCTCAGTATACAGGCAGTTTAAAGACATTAATCAATTCATGAAAGAACTGAAAGACCTGCTGAGCCACGATAAATAATCCGCAGCCGAAAGTGGTTATTGTTTTTCAATATAACTGATAAAACCGGCCCTTTTTTGTAAATCCTGAAACCATCTGTTGAACTCCTCTTCTTTTTTACCCGCCAAAATATTTTCTTTGAATTTATCTTTTTCTTCGATGAATTTCACTTCTTCTATTGGCTTAATTTCAAGGGGCGCTATTATGGCCCAGCCCTGAAGAACTTTTAAAGGTTTTGATATACCGCCTATCATTACGGAAAACGCCGTATCTACAAATTCCCTGGCAGGCCCTATTTCAGGCACGTAACCATCCCTGCCGATAAATTCAGTTTGTTTTAACTGAAGGCCGTGTTCTTTCATGACGTCTTCAAGTTTTTCATTGGCTTTAAGCCTGCTGTTCGTATCCGCGTATATTTTTTCTGCTTTTTCCCCGGATATTTTAACGGACCCTTCTTTTATGAAAGCCTTTTTAACGTCGTCTTTGACTTTTGCGTAATCGGGGATATAAGGATCTTTTTTTTCTTTCAATTGTATGACGTAGAACCCTTTTTCTGTTTTTACAAGCATGTTATTTATCTGATTTTTTTCCAGTTCAAAGCTCGCTTTTATAAACTCGTAAGACCACCCTATGCCCGGTATTTCTTCGTTAGCCGAGAAAAAACCAGTTTCTTTTATTTCCAGCGAATTAGCCTTTGCGGGTTCTTCCAGATTCTTTTTTAAGTTCGCCTGGTCTAAAACTTTATAAGCAAGCTCTTCCGCGCTTGTGTTGGAAAGCGGGATTTCCAAGTATTTTATATTGACCTCCTCCCCTTTTTTAAAAGCGGCTTTATTTTTTTCATAAAAATCTAAAAGCGCGGAATCGATATATTGGACATCTTTTTCAGAGCCGCTGAAAGGGATAAGCGCGTAAGATGATTTTATTTTTTCAAACTTTTTCTTATATTCATTTTTAACATCTTCTTCGCTCACCATAATGCCGGACGTGATTTTGTCTTTCAGTCCTGATATCAAAAGATCATCTCTCAACTTTTCCTCAAATGACCTGGCTGTGTCCTGCAGCATTGATTTGTAAAGCTTTTTGTCAAAAGAACCGTTTCTCTGGAACGCAGGGAACGAAGCTATTTTTTCTACGACTTCCCGGTCAGTTACGGCCAGTTTTTCTCTATTCGCCTCTTCAATCAGTATTATGCGGCTCCAGGCCATCTGGTTTATGAATTCTTCAGGGACGTTATTGCCGAAAGATTTTATGGCGTAGTCCCTGGCCACGTTCCGCATTTTGTAATAGTCGTCATAGGAAATCTTTTTATTGAAAAGTTTTCCCGCGTAGTCAGGTTTATCGCCTTTATTTTTGGCAGACGTGCCTGCGCCCCATATGACGAAGGCAGGTATTATCAGTATTGCCAGCGCCCACATAATGCGCTTCATATTTTTGCGTTTGCGTAGGAATTTTAACAGCATAATTTAATATAGTAGGAAATTCCTTTTCGCAGCCTTTCGGCTGCTACTCCTTACGTGATGGAGTAGCGCCCGAAAGGGCGCGATAATTCAAAGTCCGCCAGAATGGCGTTAAATTTCTCCTTGTGGACAATATTATAACCTTTATATCCAAAAAAATCTATGATAAAATAAATGAGGACATAACTTACGGAGTCCGAAAGGACGACGTAAGTTATTGTCCGAACTTACCCGCCATTGTTTCTGTGGCGGGCTCATATCATGAAGAATAAGCTTATCGCTGAGATTTTTAGGGAGATCGCGGACATCCTGGAGATTAAAGGAGAGAATCGTTTCAGGATCAGGGCGTACGAGAGGGCGGGCCAGAACATAGAGTCGCTTCCGGACGACGTAGAGGCCTTAATAAAGGAAGACAAGCTGAAAGAAGTGGACGGCATAGGGAAGGATCTGGGAGAGAAGATAAGAGAAATTGTTTCTACCGGGAAGCTCAAATATCTGGAGGAGTTAAAAAAAGATATACCTGAAGGCCTGATAGAGATGCTGAATGTGCCGGGCATAGGGCCCAAGACAGCTAAATTATTGTATGAAAAGCTGGGCATACAGGATGTGGTTATGCTTGAAAGGATGGCGGCCGCGGGAAAGATAAGGGGGCTCGAAGGCATGGGCGAGAAGACAGAGGAGAATATACTGGCCGGCATAGGGCTTTTTAAAAAAGGCAGGGAAAGGCTTGATTTAAAAATAGCAGCGGATGCGGCTGAAGGTTTTATAAGCGAACTCAGAAAATTAAAAGAAGCCGGCCGCATAAGCCCGGCAGGAAGCCTGAGAAGGATGAAGGAGACAATCAGGGATATAGATATCCTGATTTCTTCAGAGAAGCCCCAAAAAATTATGGACGCGTTTACAGCGTTGAGCGATGTAAAAAACATTATTGCAAAAGGCCCAGCTAAATCTTCTATCCTGACGAAAGATAATATTCAGGTGGACGTGAGGGTGGCGGATGAGCTGTCTTACGGAGCTAGTTTGATGTATTTTACGGGCTCCAAAGAACACAATATAAAGCTCCGCCAGCTCGCAATAAAAAATGGCCTGAAGTTAAATGAATATGGGCTATTTAAGGGAGAAAAAAGAATAGCCGGAAAGACCGAGGAAGATATGTATAAGGCGCTCGGCATTTCATATATAGAGCCTGAATTAAGAGAGGATAGAGGCGAGATCGAGGCCGGCCTTGATAATGAACTGCCGGATTTGGTAGAAATTAAAGATATAAAAGGCGATCTTCACGTACATTCAACCTGGTCTGACGGAGGGAGTTCAATAGAGGAAATTGTCGTAAAGGCGATAAGCCTGGGCTATGAATATATAAGCATTACAGACCATTCGCAGGGCCTGAAGATAGCAGGCGGATTAAATACCCATGAATTAGGCCTCAAAAGAAAAGAGACGGAAAGATTAAGCAAGAAATATAAGGACATAAAAATTCTTTTCGGTTCAGAGGTTGATATTGATTCAGACGGGAACTTAGATTATCCGGACGAGGTGCTTCGGGAAATGGATATCGTGATAGGCGCTATACACGCGGGTTTTAAACAGTCCAGAGAAGCTATTACAAAACGCATCATAAAGGCGTGCCGGAATAAATACGTGAGCGTGATAGCCCATCCTACAGGCAGATTGTGGGGGTCAAGGGATGCGTATGACATTGATTTTGGAGAGGTTTTTAAAGCGGCAAAGGATACCAATACAGCGCTTGAGATAAATAGTTTTCCTCAGAGGCTGGACCTGAACGATGTAAATTCCAGGATGGCAAAGGAAGCGGGTGTAAAGATTGTCATAAATACGGATTCTCATGTCGCGGAGCATTTGAGCATGATGAAATTCGGGGTGGCAGTGGCAAGGCGCGGGTGGCTTGAGAAAAAAGACGTATTAAATACTGCTTCTCTGAACAAGCTAAAATTTAAAACTTGGGGTTGACTGCAGAGGGCAAGTTTGCTATAATACGTATTGGAAAAGAGGTAATTAATTATGAGAAAAGTCTGGATTTTATCGCTGCTCGCAGCGATTATTGTGTCTCTGAGCGTGTTCGCGTTTAATACATTCGGCAAAGAGGATAGCCAGGATTCAAAAAATGAAGTAAAGCAGCTCTCAGAGAAGATAGACACGGTTTTAAAGAACCAGGCAGATATAATCGCGCAGCTCGCTGACATAAGACAGGAGCTGGACGTTATAAGAATAAGGGCTTCGGCCAGGTAACCTGACGGAGGATGTATGGTTTCTGGAAGCGGAGTCTCTATTCTTGTAGCTTTTTCTGCAGGCGTCCTCTCATTCCTTTCTCCCTGTATATTACCCCTTTTCCCGTCTTACATTACTTACATTACAGGCAGGTCTTTTGAGGATATAAAATTATCCGGAAAGGCCTCTGACATAACAAGGCTTACTGTAATAAATTCTTTGTTTTTTATTTTAGGATTTTCGATCGTATTTGTCCTTTTGGGCATAACGTTGTCATATCTGGGAAGTTTTTTCGGGATAAAAAAGTCATGGCTTGAAAGGGCAGGAGGGATATTAATAATTTTATTCGGCCTCAACATAATGGGGGTTTTTAAAATAAGGTTTTTAAACAGGGAAACAGGAGTTTCTTTAAAGAAGAAAAATCCAGGTTACCTGGGTTCTTTATTGGTCGGCATGGCATTCGCGTTTGGATGGACGCCCTGCGTGGGGCCCATACTTTCAAGCATTCTTATTTATGCATCTGCGCTTAAGAGCCTGCCGGCCGCGGCAATACTTTTATTATTCTATTCTATAGGGCTTGGCGTGCCGTTTTTGATATCAGGACTCGCTATAAACCAGTTTTTATTCCTTTTCGCGAAGTTAAAGAATTTCATGCGTTTTGTTCCTATGATTTCAGGGATATTTTTGGTATTGATGGGAGCGGCATTATTTTTGGGACAGTTTTCAAGAATCGCGGGTTTATTGGCAAGATAGGAGAGAAAATGAAAAAAATAGCGTTTATTATTTTGGGATGCCTGATTTTAATTATCGCCGCATTTATTTTGACTAAACAGCCGGCCGCATCCAGGAAGATTGGTTCTGAAAAAAAAGCGCCTGAATTTTCGCTTAAAGATATTAACGGCATAGAAAAAAAACTTTCTGATTTTAAAGGCAAGGTTGTGATTATTGATTTTTGGGCTACCTGGTGCCCGCCGTGCAGGCAGGAGATACCGCATTTTATCGGCCTTTACGATCAGTATAAGTCCCTGGGGCTGGAGATAATAGGCATTGCCCTGGACAGGAACGGGGAAAGTGTAGTGCCGACGTTTGCCGTGAAAAATAAAATAAATTACATCGTGCTATTGGGCAATGAAGAAGTGAGCGATCTATACGACGGCATAGCGGCTATTCCCACCACGTTCATTGTGGATAAAGACGGCACTATCAGGAAAAAATACATAGGGTATAATGAAAAAGAGGTGTTTGAAAAAGACATAAAGGAGCTTTTGTAAAATGATAGTCACAAAAAAGAAACCCATAGAGGAGATATTGAAATTTCTCGGCGCTTCTTCCAGGATTTTTATCATAGGATGCGGGGATTGCGCAGCTACATGCAAGACAGGCGGAGAAAAAGAAGTCATGGAGATGAAGGCCGAGCTTGAGGCAAACGGGAAAATTGTAACAGGGTGGGCAATACCTGATTCCCCTTGCGTAGCGAGCCAGATAAAGCTTCAATTCGCGAAAAATAAAAAAGCAGTGGATGACGCGGAAGTTTTTCTGGCCCTTTCGTGCGGTTTAGGCGCACAATCAGTGCTTGAAAATGACAGAAACAAAAGGCCCGTCTATATAGGCTGCGATACCATGTTCGGGTCTATACTGGACGCGACAGGCCATGGATTTTTTGAAAGATGCGCCATGTGCGGAGAATGCATGCTGAATATCACGGGAGGCATATGCCCTGTGACAAGATGCGCGAAAGGCCTTTTGAACGGGCCGTGCGGAGGTTCTAATAAAGGCAAATGTGAGGTGGATAAAGATAAGGATTGTGGTTGGATATTGATTTACAATAGGCTGAAGGATTTGAATAAGCTGGACGATTTGAAAAAAATAAAACCGGCTAAGGATCATTCTAAGGTAACTAGGCCGAGAGAGATTATTCTTGGATAAAATAATCGCGTAGTTCAGCGATTTAAAAGGGAGTGGTTATGGAAAGTTTTAATACGGCATACAGCGAAAAAGTGATGGAACATTTTAAAAACCCCAGAAATGTCGGCGAGATTCCGGATGCGGACGGCATCGGCAATGTTGGGAATTCCATATGCGGCGATATTATGAAGCTTTATATAAAAGTCGAGGATGATATAATTAAAGATGCAAAGTTTAAGACGTTTGGATGTTTACCGCCGCAAGAAGATGTAGTACTAAACTATACTGGATGGGGAAAGGTGAACAAGATACAGAAAGGCGTCAAGGTATTGAACAGTAATGGAGAATCAACGCATGTTTTGGAGACATATGTGAGGAAATACAATGGCAGGATTTTGAATATATTACCATTTGTATCCCCTTTTAATTCTTTTTCAGTTACAACTGAACATCCAGTATTGTGTGTCAAAAGACAGTGGATTAAGGGGAATCGGATTTCTAGTTCAAAATGCGATTGGTTACACGTGAATAGAAAAATCCTTTTATCAACAAAGCCTGATTATGTCAAGGCAATAGATCTGGAGATAGGAGATTACCTTATTTTTGTAGTCAATAAGACCGTCAAAGATGACAAGTTTTTTACAAAAGAGTTAATGAGACTTTTAGGATATTATTTATCAGAGGGTTACGTAGTTGCAAATAATGGCGTAGTTGCTTTTGCGTTTAATAAAAATGAAAAAGATACCATTTATGAAGTTGGTTCATTGATTTATAAATTAACAGGTAAACAGGCAAAAGAAAGGATAAGAGGTAATGTATCAGAGGTATATGTTTGTTCCAGGAAATTAGCAAGTCTTGTCAGTGAACTATGCGGCTGCGGGGCTAGAAACAAAACAATATCAGAAAGAATATTATCATTACCTTTTGATAAACAATGGGAAATGATAGAGACCTATCACATAGGCGACGGCAATAAATACAGGAGGCGGCCAAAAGATACAGAAACCTATAGGATAATAACTACTTCGAGAAATCTCGCTATACAGGTGCAAGAGATACTTGCCAGAGGAGGTATTTTTGCTTCTATACGGAAAATATTTAAAACAAATTGTAAAATTGATGGAAGAATTCTTAAGAATTCAGAACAATATTTAATATCATATAAACTGGAAAAATACCATAACTTTGTTAAAAATGGCAAGGGGTATTTTCTAGTCCCCATTAAAAGTATAAGAAATAAAAAGTATATAGGAGAAGTGTATAATTTTCAGGTTGCCTCTAAGCCAAATTCATATCTTGTAAAAGGGTTTGCAGTTCATAATTGTGGTGCCGCGATCGCCACAAGCTCCATGGTCACAGAACTTGTCAAGGGCAAGACCATAGAAGAGGCATTGAAGGTTTCCAACAGCGCGGTCGCAGAAGCGCTTGGCGGGCTTCCAAAGATAAAGATGCATTGTTCAGTGCTTGCGGAAGAAGCCCTTAAGTCAGCAATAGACGATTATTTGAAGAAGAAAGGTAAAAAGTAGCCGCAAAGCAAAGCCTGCACTGAGCAAAGTCGAAGGGTTTACTTTGCCTTTTATGCAGAGCAAGCTCTGCAGCTACGTGATGTAAGGGCAGCGCAAGGCTCTACAGCTACATGGTGGTAGGAGATGGAAGCGAAAGAAATTGTCAGAAAAAAAATGAAAATAAGAATGAGATATCAAAAAAGTTCGGAAAGGAGACAAAGAAGTAGAATTATACACAAAAGATTATTTCTTCGTGAAGATTTTTTAAATTCTAAATGCGTGATGCTTTACGTTTCTAAAGGGACCGGCGAGGTGGAAACCGGGCCCATAATAAAAAAAGCCCTGGTAATGGGCAAGAAAGTAGTTTTACCGGTTACATTGGTGAGGGATAAAAATATAAAACCTGTATATCTCGAGGATATCAGGAAACTGGGAAAAGGGCCTTATGGCATTTATGAACCAAGGGGGCCCTTGAATAAAAAACCTGCGGCGTTGAAAGATATAGACCTTGTAGTGGTGCCCGGAGTCGCCTTTGACAAAAATCACAACCGCATTGGGCGCGGAAAGGGCTATTATGATAATTTCCTGAGGCGTTTTCCTAAAGGCAGGTCAAAGATAGGCCTTGGCTTCAGATTTCAACTGCTGGATAAGGTGCCGGCCACAAAAAGAGATATCCCTCTCACCACTGTCATAACCGACTAAAAGCTGCTTTTACATAAAATAGCGGGGAGGTGCTGGACATGGCGACAAATGTTAAAATAATAATCTATGCGATAGAAGTTCTGGTTTTTATCCTGATATTTTTCGCAGGGTATTTCATACGGAAGTTTTTCGGGGAAAGGCATCTTAAAGAAATGGAGGATAGGACAAAGAAAAACTTCGAGAATTCCAAAAAGGAATTTGAGAACAAGAAAAAAGAGATAGAACTGGAAGTAAAAG
>Ga0210051_1000973_pt1 | contig 28348 bp, 46 predicted proteins | sample CryGey092014_all_FD_185464 | JGI IMG/M metagenome (GOLD analysis project Ga0210051, IMG submission 185464) | Groundwater microbial communities from aquifer - Crystal Geyser CG23_combo_of_CG06-09_8/20/14_all (SPAdes) (version 2) | ecosystem: Environmental > Aquatic > Deep subsurface > Groundwater...
GCGAGCCTCAGCAGAGGGCGAGGCGCATCAGCGCCGAGCAGTGGCGAGCTCATTGTGCCTTCACAATATCTCTTCAACTCTATTTACAAAATCATAAGCATCAGATATAATTTTTTTCGCTATATCTTTTGTCGTTTCCTTTGTTATGCTGTATTGTGCAATCTCTCTTTTATGCCTTGCGTCAGAAAGTTTTTCTATTTCTTCTTTTTGAAAATGCGCGTTTTGTATCAGATACAGGTCTTTTTCATCTAATAATCTCTTCTTAACAAAATATTCATCCAAAATCAAAAGAGTCGCGGTATGATTCTTGCTTCTAAATCCGATTTTAGCCAATAAAGCCAAAGCAGAAGTGTACATCGCATAGTATCCGGCAATCACAACCCATTCATTAGAATCATAATCCAAAGGAATTTTAAGCAGTCTTTTTACTTTTTCGCTATTCAAGTCAGAGAGGATCCTCATGGTTACTAAATTATTTTTGGCTTTCTCCAGATATCTCCTGCTAAGTGCAGCAATGGTTTTGTCCTTGACAATCAGTTCTTTTTTCAAATAAAAATCAATTGCCTTTTTCATTTTTATACATCCAAGGATAAAAATAATCTCCTCCCTTAAATGCTATCCCGTACATCTTTAAATCATTCCAAAGCTCAGGATTATCTTTTTTTATATTTGGGAATTCATGCAAGGGCAAGACAACTGGAACAAAATTTATGTTATATTTGTATCTTAATGATTTGACAAAATGCTCGGTTTCTTCTTTTTTATTTGAAATGCAAATAAGGTCAACATCGCTTTGTTTTGTTTCAGTTCCTTTTGAATAGCTCCCGAATAACACAATACCCCAGATGTAAGGATTATCCCTTATTTCTTTTATTGCATTGTATACAATTTTGTGTTTTTTTATGAATTCAATTTCTCTCTCCATCATATAATGGCTAAATCCTGTTTTAGCATATAAATTATCAAAATCAAGAGAATAAACAAGAGTCTTTCCTTTCTGCTCTTCCTTAACAATCTTCTTTTTAGTTAGAGATTTCAATGCGGTATTGACCCTTTCATAAGAATAGTCAACTCGTTCTTGTATCTGTATCTCTTTTATTGTTATATTTTTGCCTTCTGGAAAAAACGAGCATATTATCGTCCATTCTAAATGAGATAGCTCCATGGTTCCAAAAGAAGACCTGATTCCTTCTCTTTGTTTTCTTTTAACTTGTATCATTGTCTTTCCTCTTTCGCTTTTTATCTATTGATTTTTCAATAATATTATTGATTTTTCAGTATTTAAACCTTGCGAGCGAGATTATCTTTTCCACTCTTTAATGTCTGGATGAAAATCTACTTGATATTCAGGAATTCCCAAAGAAATTCCATATTTCTTAGCTTCATCATATTGTTTTTTACTTGTTCTGTCAATAAAGAATATTTTATTGCGAAAGATAATATAGTGATGAGAATCATTTTTGAAATCAGCATACCAATTATGCTGAGAGTCTAAGGACTTGCTTAAATCTTTCGCAACTTTTTCAGCTTGATTTTCTGGAATTTCAACGGTATGTAAAGTCCATTGTTTAATCCAAGGGGTTTTATGCTTTTCAGTAACTTTCTCAATTTTTGTCTTGAGAATTTTTATTTTTTTAAGAACATCTTTATTTTCAAGACTTTCTTCGATTATTACCCCAACAAAGTTTTTAGTCATACTAAATTAAATTTAAAACAGATTTTAAACCTTTTTAGCGAGCGAGGCGCATCAGCGCCGAGCAGTGTGGTGAGCTCCTCACTTTTTATAGAACTTAATCATATCTTTGGTAGTTATTATTTTTATGATTTTCTGCTTTTTGAAATGTTTGTCATCACTCCAAATAGGGCAATTAAAAGCTAATGCAGTTGAAATGAAAACAGTGTCTTCTTTATCTATCTTGCCCATAATTTTATCTGCTTCTTCCCTATAAGGAATAAGGATTTCCAAAGGAATTAATCTTATATATTTCAATAATCTTAGCAATAAAATATCAAATTCTTTTCCAGTAATTTTTGCTTTTTTAATAATTTCAGATTTGTGCAGATATATTTCATCTATCCCAAATTCAGGGAAAAGAAAATGCATCCTGAAATTTGTACAGCCCAGGATAAGTAATACCATTCAAATGGATTCCTCATTAATACAACAATATATACTATCCCCGCTAGAATAAAAGCGATTCCTCCGACTATTTCATATTTCCAGGATATCAGCAGAACAACCAGCAGAACAAGTGCTGGAATATTATGCATGAACAATCCAAGCATCGTGCCCCAGAATCCTAAGTTCATGTCAAAAACATCCAGTGACATTAATGCCAAAAATATTATAAATATTATAGCCAAAATCCTCGGCGTCCAAAATAGCCATCCCTTCCCTTTCTTTCCTCTTTTTTTCATTTTATCCAAAGGCAATCAGCCAGTTAAGATATGACGCAAAGCTCACCCACAAGAAATAAGGCACGAGCAGCCAGCCCGCGAGCCTGTTCGCTTTGCTTGTGAAAAAAATCATCACGATTATGGAAAGCCAAAGCAGTATTATGTTGTAGAATGCGAGAACTGGCTTTTGCAGGGTGAAGAAAATAAAGCTCCATAAAACATTAAGCAGAAGATTCAGGCTGAAAGCCCAGATTATCATAGGTTTGTTTTTTTTCGCAGATGTCAAGGCGAGATACATTGAAAGCGCAATTAAAATAAACAATATGCTCCATGCTATTGGAAAAATAAAATTAGGAGGCGTTATCGCGGGCTTCGCTGATTCATACCATGCGCCAATTTTCGTGAAAAAACTTCCGATGCCTGCGACTGCAAACACAATTGCAAAGCACAATGCAAGCAAAAATCTGTTAATTTTCTTCTTCACCGCTTTTTTCGCCATTTTATCACTAAACGATTATGCTTTTTATTCTTTACTTCTTCGCTCGCCTGAGGCTCTCTTGAAAAGAGACCCTGGAGAGAAATAGGCTCGCGAAGCGCGCTCATAAAGATTTAAAAATACTCAATAGATTTAAAATAAAATGAGCGGATACAGCATAAAAGACCAAAAAGCGCTGGTGACTCTCATTGTAGAAGCCAGTTTGAGAGAATTATCAAGGTTTGAAGAGCATTTGATTCCATATATTCCACATTTTAAAAAACAAGTAAGAGGACTTTACAACAATTGTTCAAAGATATTGAAGAATTATCTTAAAAAAAACAAAAGTTTGGAGAATATTGAATAATTTTTTCTTTTATCTTTTTCTAAGCTCTCTTCTTATTATTTTTCCGGAATTTGTCCTTGGAAAAGACGAGACAAATTCAATTTCCTTTGGATAAGAATGCCCTGCGTAATTTTTCTTCACAAATTCCATTAATTCATTCTTCAGCTTTTCAGAGGGCTTCGCCCTTTCGTCCAACTTCACAAATGCTTTTATTATCTGGCCTTTTATGTCATGAGGAATTCCGATGACAGCTGCTTCTTTGACAGCAGGATGCGCCATCAGCGCAGATTCTATCTCAAGTGGAGAGACTCGTTCGCCAGAGGTTTTTATAATGTCATCCTCTCGTGATTCAAAAAAGAAAAATCCCTCTTTATCCTTGCGAGCCAAATCTTTTGTGGAAAACCATTTGTTTTTGAAATATTCTGAATACATTTTGTGATGCTTGTAGATTCCTGTCATCATTGCAGGCCATTCTGGCTTCATGACAATTGCTTTGTTCCTGATGTTTGCAATAATCCCCGGAATTGGTTTTCCAATGCTGTATTTTTTGCGATTGTTTTTAAAATTTGCAATGACTATCGCTCCGGTTTCTGTCTGCCAGTAAGTGTCATTTACCCATTTGCCTAATTTCAGGTAATAATCAAAAGTTGCTTTTGTCAATGCCTCGCCAATGCTGCAAATCTGCCTCACATTTGCCAAATCTTCTCTCTTAATCTCGTTTTTCAGCATTCTCAAGGCTGTTGGCGCTGTGTAAATCACAGAAATTTTATTTCGTTTCAGAAAATTTATCCAATCAGGGGCTTCAAAATGCTTTTCAAGGACATAACTCGTGCATCCGACAGACAATGGCGCGAGAATCCCGTAAACAGTTCCTGTGACCCAGCCAGGATGAGCTGTGCACCAGAATTTGTCTTCAGAATTTAAATCCAAAACTAATTTTGCTGTAAAATGCTGCTGGACCAAGCCATAATGAGAAATTTCAATTCCTGCAACAGGAGTTCCTGCTGTTGATGATGTGAACATCAAGAGCGCCGTATCTTTTTTGTCAAGCAAAAAAGGCTCAAATTTCGAAGAGCTTTTTTGCATTTCTTTTTTGAATTCTGGAGAATCAACAATAATTATTTTCTTGAGCGAGGGAATTATTTTTTTCAGATTTTTCGGAAGCCGCAGGCTAAGCTCTTTGTTTGTCACAAGCACGTTTGCCTCGCCCCTTTTCAAGCGCAGCATCAATCCTTCGCTCTGAAATGCCTCGAACAAAGGGCAGACAATGCTTCCATGAGCCAGGGTTCCTAAAAATGAGACATAGAGCTCAGGAACCTTTGGAAGAAAAATAAAAACCCTGCTTCTCTTCCGGCAGTCTAATTTATCCAGAAGATTCGCGAATTTATTCATCTCATCGCGCAATTTTCCATAAGAATATCTGGCAATTCTTTTATTGCTTTCAAAAACAAAAGCTAATTTTTCAGGGCAAGCCTCTGCGTGCCTTGTCACGCAGCTTTCAACAACATTCATCCTGCCATTCTCATGAATAACTATCTCTTTCTCCTCTTTTTTCCAAAAACTATCCATAAAATATCAAAATAAATCAAGTTTTAAGACTTTACTAAACCTTAACTTTTTATATTCCCCATTACTCAAATTTCCATGAAAAAAAGAGCAATTAAAAAAATTCTCAAGAAGCCATTGTCAAAAGAGCAAAAACGCATCCGTTTAATCATTCTTCTTGCAATCATTGTCATAATTATTATCTTCCTGCCGAAAATAATATGGTTTCTGCAGCTGATGTTTGAGCTTATTGTCAGAAAAGACATTATAATCAGTTTAAGCTCTGACAAGGAAAATCTTTTCCTTCAGCATGGCCAGTCTGACAAAATTGAATTCACAATCTCAACAATCGCAAACCCTTTCTGCAACACAAAATGCGCGTATAAATTTTCTGATTTGAGCAGTAACAACATAATCGACAGCGCAGAAATCATCACAAGAACAACTCATCCTGTTTCCAAAGAATATTCAATCACAGCAGATAAAATCGGCTCTGGCCAGGAGCTTTACCGTTTTGACATCAACTGCACTGTTGAAAAATCTTTTATCTGCACAACAAGAGAGGAGCCTAAAACGAGAAGCATTCTCATCACAAAGGATTATGATTTGACAGAAAATGAAAAAGCAATTAAGAATGAAACAAAATCTCAACTTCTTGAACTGCTCGGAAAATTAAATCAGCTTGCATTTAATTTAAATGGTTTTTCCTCGCTCTCTCTAAAATTAAATGAAACAATAGATATTGAAAATCTCTCTCAGGACATCAATAATTCCAACAGCAATCTCACAGCGCTCAATCAAACTCTCCAAAATTTAAAAACCTCATGGGAAAATCAGGAATATAATGCATTTTTATCTGACAGCATTAAAACTGCAAATCAATCATTCAATAATCTGCAAAATGCAAGCAATAACTTTAGCGCAGATATTTCATCAAATATTTCATATTACAATTCATTAATTGACAATCTAACAGTCTTGCAGCAAAACCTCACATATTTCAAAACAATCAATGTCACAAACACAACCGCAATAGGAATTAACAAACTTATTCAAGAATTTAACAACGCAACACAGCAATTCGCGCAAAGAACCAAGCTTTCTGACAAGGAAATTCTTGTTTCAAACCTAAAAAATGACATAATTTCAATCTCGAATTTAATTCAGGCAGATATCGCGAATGGAACTAATCTTGATTACACTGCAGCAGAACCAATCTTAATATTAAACATTTCAAAATTTTACATGCCACAGATTCAAATCATTCAGGTAATGCCTGAATTCAAAGAGCCTGTCTCACAATGCTGCTGGCTTGGCAACTGCAGCGAATGCTGCAATGAATCCTGCCATGCAGACAAGGAAAAATATCCTGTTATTTTCCTGCATGGCCATGAATTCAACCAGTTTTTATCAGCAGAATACAGCTTGGACACTTTTGATTTGATTCAAAAGCAGTTAGAGAGAGATGGGTATATTGATGCAGGTTCTTTTTTGCTGAACAAGGAAATTCAGCCAGGGGTTTGGCAGAGAACAGATTTGCCTGTGAGCGTGAAAGTGAGTTATTATTTTGATGTTTACAGCATTAAGGAGAACAGCACAATAGTTCAGTCAAAGACAGACAGCATTGACACAGAAGCAATCCGTTTGAAACAATTAGTTGATGAAATAAAGCTTAAGACAGGCAGGGATAAAGTTGTTTTTGTGACTTTCAGTATGGGTGGATTAGTTTTCAGGAGATATCTCCAAGTGTTTGGAGAAAATGATGTTGAAAAAGCAGTTCTCATCGCATCGCCTAATCATGGCGTCAGCGGAATTGTGCTTACATACTGTTATTTGTTTGGAACACATGCAGAATGCGCTGACATGGACGAAAACAGCTTGTTCATCAACAAACTGAATTCAGGAAAAAATCCTTCAATTCCGATTTATAATATCATCGGAGTCGGCTGCGACATGGATGGAGTGACAGGAGACGGCGTTGTTAAGAACAGCAGCGCATATCTCACAGAAACAAACACAACAAAAGATTTTATCATCCAAGGCATCTGTGATTCTGAGCATTACCGCCTTCTCCACGGCGACATCATCAACATAACAGCATATCCTCAGACTTATGAACTTTTAAAGAGCGCTTTAAAATCTTAAGAAAATTCAATTGATATCCTTGTTGCCGTAAACAAGAATTTTTTTCTTTCTGAAATATTTTTCTGCCTAGTTGATGACTGCTTTGCTTCCTGATATCTGGAAATACCAATCATATGCTCTGTTTGTTGGAGTTCTTCCGCCGCCAGAAGATAAAGGAGTTGCATCACCCATTTTCAAAATCTCTTTAAGTTCTTTTGCCGGCCTTCCGGAGAATTTTCTCAAATAAAAAATCGCGTCTGGCATTTTATTCACACATCGCTGTCAAGAACATCGACAAGCATCTTATTTTTATTGAAATATTCCTCTAATTTTCCTGCAAGCTGAGGATTATCTTGGATTTTCATAATGCATGAATATTCTTTTTTTGTGTTTGGAGTCGAAGTGAAAGGAGGATTGGATGATTCAGCGATTGCTGCCATTCCTGTTCCTTTGGATAAAATAACGCAATGGCAGGTTTTGTCAAAATAAGAAGTTGAAAGGCTGTAATTGCTTACATTTTCGCTTCTGGTGATCATTGTTTTCTTGATCCAGTCCAGATTCATGTCGCCGTACCTCCCCATAGAATAATCATCTCCCCATGGGCATTCCTGCCAACATTTATACCTTACTCCGCCGACAAGATATTTTTTGTCTACAATTATTCCTTTTTCATCAGGGCTTTCTCTGCGGTAGCGCGCTGCCTTGATGAAATATTCTATCCTGTCAGCAATCTGGTCATGAGTCACTCCAAGACGCTTGACAGCTCTGTCATCAGCTTTCAGAACGTCATCAAGCCTTTCCCTCATTCCCAAAAATCCGCCATAAGACAATCTTCCGGGCCTCATCGACGCCTGAACTTTGAGATTGATTTCTGCCAGTTCATTTTTTCGGAGTTTTTTAATTGCAAATAATGGACCAGGATGAGGATTATAGGATATAATACCGCTTATTCTTGTAGTCCGGCGAAAAATTTTGTCAATCATCATTTTTATGGTTTTTTTAGATAACTTTTTCACATCTGAGCAATCTTCCTCGCCATAAGCATAATGGTATTTAGCCCCATATGGCTGGACAATATATTCTGGTGGTTCAAAAGAGGTCATTTCTAATACTTTTTTATTTTCTGCCATTGTCCTTTGTGATTAAAAATTCCTATTTTTCATCTTTTTAAATCTTATTGATTATTGTACAAATCATAGCATAATTTGCAGGGGGCTCTCCTCTTCTGGCGTCATTTAGAGCCCAAGAAAACCATTTTCTATTACTTATTTTCTTATTCAAATTTCATCCAATCATCTGCCCATGCGCAGAAAGTGCATTCAGAATGCCGTTTGGGCTTTGTTCCTCTTAACACTGCAACAGCCTCGCGAAACGTTTTCAGCGCTCGGCTTGGATTAACGTTCACTTTTTCAATCTGAATATTGAACTGAACAATGCCGTCTTTTTTTATTTCAAGAGGAATAAAATAAACAAGATAAGCGAAATCTGCGCATCTGTATCCATTTTTTTCAATGAGCAGGGCATAGCAGTCCAATTGATTCTGATAAAAGCTCGTTGAATCTGCCTTAAGAGCAAACCCGCGGGTTTTGAAATCAATAGGAATCATGTAAAACTGGCCTTTGTCATCTTTTGTGACAAGGCAGTCATCAATCGCTCCGAAAAGCTCTGCCTGAGTTTTTTCATCAAAAAAACTTATTCCTTTTCTGTTGTTTCTCCAGGCGCTGAGCAAATTATAATTTCTCAAGAGCTTGCCGACAACTTTTCCCTCAAGCTCAGGAGGCAGTTCATTCTTCTCGCGATAAATGTCAAAATATTTTTTTATCGCCAAATCCATTCCAGAAGGCAAGGAAGGAAAAATTCCTTTTGGCCTGTGAATTCCCTGATGCTCTAGCCAAAAGCAAAAAGGGCATTCCAAAAACAAGTTCAATCTTGAAGGTGATAGCCTTATCTGCTTTGCAATTTTTCGTTCCATAAATCCAATTCGCATTTCAGATTTTTAATTCTTTGCTTTATCAAAAGCAATTCATGCAGAATCTCTTTCAGAAATCGCATTGATAACAAATTTTGCAAAATTGCATATTTCTTTTGTAGATTTCTCAGACCATTTATTAAACTCTTCTGTTACATTTCCAAGGTAACTTTTCGCTTCATTGCATCTCCCACAAGGGCTTTTGCATGAAGTGCAATAACTCTGCCAGTCATCAAATCCCTGAGGTATTTCATTATTCGGCTTTGATAAAAAGTTGACAAGCCTATCAACAGATTTAATAAATTTTTTCTGGTCACTTGTGAGTTCAGATTTATATTCTCCTTTTCCTGTATAATAAACTTTCAGCAATTCCCTGAGTGCAGGATAAAGTTCTTTTCTTAAAATCGGAATTACAATATCGCCTTTGTCATATTTTTGCATTGTCTTATTTGCTATAGCAAGGGCTTTTTCCCTGTATTCTTCATTTTCAGTTGTTTGATGAAGATTGCAGTAATTCCTGACATCCCTCACGCTTTTTTCGCCTGAGTTATAGCCTCCTAAAACTTCCTTAAATGCGCCACTTTGCAAAAACTTCATGAGAGCATTCAATGTTTCCAAATTCTCTGCTTTTATTGCCGCCATTTTTTAGATTTAGAAAAAAGCAGAGCATATTTATAACCATTTCTATACTTTAAAATAATCTTTTTCTTATCAAAAATCACATAAATCTTTAAAAACTTTTGACAACAAGCAATAGGCATGGACTATACTGAAGCATACAACAAGTTCAATGACTGGCTCGCTGAAAAATATGTAAAATTCTGCGAGATGTAGGTTGTAAACGGCAAAGTTAACAATATTCTTCCTGTTATTGGAGCAGCATTGGGAATTGCATCATATGAGCAGTTCAAGAAAGGGGATTCTGTAGGAGGAACCTGTACTGCAATTTTTTCAGCTGCTGCATTCGGCTATTTTGCTGTAAATAACATATTGATGCTTAATGAAAAAAGAAAATTGATAATACTGCTTCAAAAATTGAAGAGATTCTTTCTTCTACAGATAAAAAAGCAAGATTTACATTAGAAGATATTGATGTCAAGGAAAAATCGCGGGATAACAAATCAATAAGATTCAGTCCAAGATGACCATTGACAATTTATTTTCAAATGCCAAGAAAATACTCTTGAGCAAAAAAGCTATAGGTATTTATTTGGGGATTGTAAACGCAGGCTCTGTTGTAGCAACAGCAATCAACATCAAAGATTTATACCAAACCCACAATCCCGACATTTTCTTTAATCTTGCAAAAAAACACTCTTCTGACGCTTATCACAGGCTACGGCGCAAATCGCCTTTACAAAGAATAAAAATCAAGAAAATAAAATCTTGCCTATGACCAGAAGCCTTACGCGGCAAGCGCTCTTCTTTCCTTACGCCTTCTTTTTTCTCTTTTCAGGCGCTTTCGCTGCCATTTCCAGCGCATCTGCCATTTCTTTTTCCATCTTCTTGATGAACGTTTCATTTTTTAATTGTTATTTTTATTTTTTCCCCTTTTTATTTTTAATGTTTTTCTTATTGGCGATTTTTCTTGCAATTATTGAAAAAACCGCGCCCAAAGGCGGAACCAAGATTCCCTGCATTCCAACCCATGCGAGATATTGCTGGGATGTTGTCTTAACAACCCATAACATGTATGGAGTCAGAACAGCTGTTCAATATATGAAAGATATTATTGCGTCTTTTATAAACTGCTTTACAAATTCTAATTTAGTCATATTCTTTTCCCAACCTTTTGTGATTTCCCTATAAACTGAAGTGAATCTTAAGCTACTTTGTAAACAATATCGTTCTCACGAACTCGGTCCTTCACTTTCATTCCAATCGCGTCGCCTTTCTTTGCCTCACTGACAGGCTTTCTATCTATCTGCATCGAGTCAACTTTCTGCTGAAGCTTTGTTGTTGTCCCTTCAATGCTTATTTTCTCGCCTACTTTCAAAGGCTTTGTCAATTCGATGACAGCAACGCTGATTTCTGTGAAGAAATGAGTTATTTTTCCAATCATTTCCTTTTTTTCAGATTTGACTGCTTTCACTTCTTTCGCAGCTGGTTTTGCAGCTGTTTTCTTTTTTGCTATTGCCATATTTTCAAGAATAAGGGGGATTTTATAAAGGTTTCGCGAGGTATTTGTTTTTGTAGCCATCCTCTCCAACAGCAACTGTCCTTATTCTGCCCTTGAATTCATTTTCAACAACAGCATAATTCTTGATATCAAAAATGTCAAAAACAATAAACTGCTTTCCACAGTTAAAGCTCCAGGTTTTTCCTATTTCTTCGCCAAAAATTCCTGTCAGCCAGGGAGATTCATGGATATGGCCATGCAAAGTCGCCAAAGGAGAATATTTTTGAATAAAATCCCTGACAGCAATGCTTCCTGTATGCCCTCTGCTGACAACATCCAAGTTTGTTTCGCGAGGGGAGTCATGTATTGCATAAATTGTTTTTTCAGGCTTCTCTGTGAGCAGAGCCAATCTCTCCAAATCTTTTGAAAGAGCTTCATGCTGATTCATCAAATCAATTTCCTCAATCTTCATTTCTCCTCTTTCATCAGTGCTTTTCCAGCCTTTTGTCTTTATCCATGGGCCAAAAGCGAGAAATTTTTCCCATGCGCCGTCATAATCCCATTTTTCCCATTCTTTTATTATTCTGTCAAAAGGCGTGGGAGCAACATATCCATAGCCAGATATTTTTATTCCGCCTGCGAGCTCATAAACAAAGCTCTGCTTGTCATCGCACAAAAGCCTTGCAAGCCCGTCATCATTAATCTTCCTAAACAAATCAAGATTGCATTTGCAGTCATCATTTCCCATCATGAAATAAATTTCAGTTCCATTAGATTTGACTTCTTTTAAAAAAGGAATTAAAAAATTATTAATAAAATTCTTTTGGCTTTTAACAAATTCGTAATGGCTAAAATATTTTCCTTTGGCAGACACCATGTCACCGCCAAAAACAAAAGCATTAACTTTCTCATTCCTGCCTGCAATCAATGCATCTTCAAAATGCTCGCGCCTGGCGTGAAAATCAGCTGTAAAAAGAATTTTGTATGACTGCCCAGGCATTTTTCTAAAAAAACTTTAGTTTTCCCCTTTGCACAGCTTCTATTATTTTTTCATTGTAGATTTCTCGCATTATGGGCAGAGCAATCTTGTCAGGAACTTCTCCGGGATGCTTATATCCCTGCTTGCGCAATTTTATGCCGTGCTTATCATCTGAACCCAGCATTCCATGGCTCCCGCCAAGAGAATAAACATTGCAAAAAACGTGGCCTTCGCATCCTCCGATGCCGAAGTTTGCATCAGGCAAGCCATTGCATTCGCTGTAAAAAATGCATCCCTGCTTTGCATCAAGCCTTCTCATCAAATCAAGCCCATTATTTCCAGCCTCATCTTTTGGAAAATGCTTTTCATAAATTTTTTGGGCAGCTCTTTCTATGTCATCAAATGTCATCACATTTTTAAGAGCTTCATAGTCTTTTTTTGTTGAAAGAGGCTTTGAACGCCCATATATTATTCTGAAAAAAGGATACTCCTGCCTAAGCTGGTTCAATTCCCAGCCCATTGACCTTCTTCTGTAGATGGCAGCAAGAAAATTAGAAACAAAAACTGGTTTTTTCTCGACAAGCTTTTTGACTTTTTTTCCAATGCTTGAATCATCAAACGGCTTTTTGAATAGGAAATCCCTCTTCATTTCATTGAAAAAATCCCTTAAAAAATCTATATGCCTTGCTGCAATTTCCATTTTCAGACTTTGAAAACCTCGCCAAGCTCTTCCATTCTTTTTCTTTCTTCAGGAGTCAAGAAATCTCTTGAAATCCTTCCATTCCATTCCTTTTGCCCTTTTGATTTGTAAGGAATATAAAACCCCAAATCATTAAAGGGATTATATCCAAGAAGCATTGGCATTATATAATGGCATTTTGGAAAGGGCTTTCTTGGAGCAGAAATCAGGCCTTTTTCCATAAAGAGATTATACCAATGAGCATATTTGCGCGATACTGCTCCATGTATTTTCTCATTTATTTCTTCTTTTCTTTTATCATCGAGCATATCCAGGTTTTTTATTCCTTGTTTTTCAAGAATCTCTTTCCTTGTAATATCATAGAAATAGCGCTTAGCATCGCCGTCTAGTATCATTCCTTTTGTCCTGCCGTCATAATCAGCGGCGCAGCAGAAAAAATGATATGCCTGAATTGCTTTTTTAGAAACAAGCCCGGTTTTTTCCCTTATCTTGGCATCAATTCTCGCGCTTAAATCACCCTTTTCCATTTTCAAGACAAGGAAAATCGCTTTTTAATGATTTCTGTGAAAAAACATATAGTTTGGAATATCTTCTCGATTGCAAAAATCCTTAAATATGCAAATAAGCATTCAAAAAAAGGAAAAAACCAAAATGGGACTAATAAAAGATATCCTTATCGGGGGATTTGTTCTTGGCGGAACTCTCCTTCTCTGCAATTATATTTCCTCATCTCGAATAAGAGATATTGTAATCAGTAAAAGCTATGTTGATGAAGATTTTAACAAAGATGGAATAGCTGATTTAGTGGTTGAAAAAGAAAATGGGTATAAATTGCCATTGTTTGGATTCATAGATGGAAGTGATATAGTTTATGTTTCTGCTCATAAAATGAAAAAAAGATTTCCTAATGCAGTAACAGATTATGCTCTTATTGAAAAAAACTTAAATAAAAACTAAAATGCCAAGACAAAAATCCAGAAGAAAAGCAAGTTCAAGAACAGCGCGCCGTGCAAGAACTACATCAGATGATTCATTGGACAGAACCTTGGACCGCGCATCTGAAAAATTTCAGATGGCTGAGAGAGAACTCACAGAGAAAAAATTAGGGCCTAAATTCGAGCCAATCATGCCAAGAATCGCAGGAAGACTGCCTCCGGCAATGGCAAAAGACGACAAATTCGAGAAATTCGCGCGAGCAGTCCAAAAAATCAGAACAATCACGCGGGCAAAACTCGTCGAAAGAAAAAAGACATCTCTTGTCAAATGGCTCATCGCGCTCATAATAATTCTTTTAGGGATAAATCTTGTTTGGATTCTTATCAGAATTCTTTAAAATCAACTTTTTTAATCGCCTCGCAATCTATCCATCAATTTTTCCTCAATTCCAGAAAGCTCCTCTTTTCTCAAGGCTTTTGAAATTTGTTTTAGCGTGTATGCTTTTTCCTTACATTTGAACGGATCTTTAATGCCTTCATATTTTCCGCACATCTTAAAAAAACGCCGCCTGTATCCCATATAATCGCCTCGAAGCAGATTGCCGCTGAACCATAATTGAGTCAAGATGGTTTCTTTTTGATTGTCAATAATCTCTCTGTCAGTTAGAGACATGGAAATCTGACGGTTATTGACAGATGAAAGATAATCATCTGCCTTGTCTTTCAGCAATCCGCTTAAAACATCCCAATTTTCTTTTTTTGAGAGATAAAAAAAATCCTCATCAGGTAAAATTAATACCTCTCTTTCTTCTGGCTCTTTCTCTTTTTCTTCCTCTGCCTTTTTGGAATATTCTTCATACAAACTCAAATACCAAGTTACATTGTCTTTTTTTCTTTCTGAGAATTGGGAGATTGACACTCTTCCTGCCAATTCGGGCTTTAATAAAGGAGATTGCAATGCCAGCAGCGCAGGTTTTTTTGGCGCGAATAAAAATCCCGCGCTTGTAAAACCGCATAAATCTGAATTTTCTTTCTCAAGAATCAGAGCAGCGCCGGGCTGCTTATTTTATCGAGAATGAATTCTACCCGCATTTCTATACTTTCTTTCTCATTGCCGCTTAAAAGCGGAACATCAATTATTTTGTAATTCAATTCTTTGTACGTTTTTATAATTTCATTGTGAATTCCATCTGCAACCTTCTCGTCTGTTTCAACTCTGCCCTCGTCATTCTTGAATGGAAGCCTTTGAAACATAAAAACCAAATCATAGGGCTGGGAAAAATCATAATTTACGAAATCAATAGGCAACGGCAAGCCATAAAATGAAAAATAAGCCTTTGAATCAGGCATTGCCCTATCAAGAAAAACACAGTCTTTTTCTTTCTTAAACCCCACGACCTCTTTTTCAAATTTCCTGTAAATAACTTCCTCATTGAATTCAAGGATCTTTTCCCTGCTTAATTTTTTTATGTCGCCGTACTTGCCTGTCTTGATAATCTGCGTTGCTGTCTCAGGAAGAACAAACAAGCCAAGTTTATCGAGTTCATCTATCACAGAGCTCTTTCCAGAAACCGGTCCGCCTGTGATGACATATTTTTTCATTTTTCTCTTATAAAAAAATACGCCAAAAGAAAGCCCTTAGCCTTCTTTGGCGCTTACCCATTCACTCTTTTTATGATTTTTTTTATAAACTTGTTTCGTTTATAAGGTTATTTGCATTTCAAAATATAATTGCGAACTATATTCTTGAAATTAAGAATATTTAAAAATCTAAAAATCAAACAACAGTTAATAGAAAAGAGGAATAAAGAAAGAGGAAAAATGACTGAAAATAAAAGTAAAGTTAAAGGAATGAGGCTTGCGATGGTTGTCGGAATCTCAAAAGCCCTTGAATACAAGGCCAAGAACCCGAAAGCAGAACTTGAAGAGGTTCTGCAGTTTGTCATGAAATCAATCAATGCTCAGGAAGAGTCAAAAGTTGCCGCTATCGCGGCAGCCAGCCGCGCAATAAAATACCGCGAGCAGAATCCGCAGGAAAAAGGCAAAATAATCATGCAGCGCGTCATGAACGAGACAGATTTAATTGTCAATGAAATTGAAAAAAGCAATTAATCTTTAAATCCATCCTTACCCATTCAAAAATGATTCAGATAATCCCTGATACAAATTTTCTTATGTATTCAGCGAAATACAAGATTGATTTAGAAGCCTCACTCAGCGCGCTTATCACAGAAAAGCATGAAATAATTCTTCTTGACATAGTCCGCGAAGAACTTTTAAAAAACGCGCGGTCAAAAGGCCTAAAAAAGCATGAGGCAAACCTCTCGCTAAAATTATTAATTCATCTTGAAAAAAAAGGCTTTGTCAAAGAGCAGCCAAATCCAGAAAACATAAAAAATGCAGATCAAGCACTCATAAAGCTTGATTCTTCAGAAAACATAATCGCCACAATGGACAAAAAGCTCAAATCCAAATTCAAGCATTCAAAAATTCTCTCTGTCAGGCAGAAAACCCATCTTGTGTTTGTATAATCTCAATCAAAAAGCTCTATCTGCTCTCCTTTTTGCCTAACAATCTGCTCAATCTGCCTCACATTCTTCAAATATTCCTTCTGAGCCTTTCTGCATTCAGGAGTATTGCTTGTGTAAATCCTTGTGCACAGGCCTTTTCCCCGGCTATAATCTATCACATAATAATCAAGGCTTTTGTCCATCCCTATGTCTCCATAAACAACCTGCTTTAATCCTTTTGTTATTTTTAAACGATATTCTGGAGTTTTCTGATTGCTCCACAATAAAAGAGCCTTGCCTTTTCCGAGTTTGCCGTCGTAAAGAATAACATAATTTTCATTTAAACTTGTTTCATTCAAGTCAGGTTTTTTTTCAGGTTTTGACATTCCAAGCCCAATAAGCGCTCCGATGCCGCTGCCAACAGCCACGCTTATCGCACAAGCAACCAAAAATTGTTTCCAGTTTCTTTTTTCTGCAAGCATTTTAAAGAGTAATCTCTCTCCCATATAAATTTTTGTTTTTTAGATTAAACTTTCTGATGAATTTTCCAAAATAATAAATATAATCGCCCTGCGCTTGTTTCATAAGCTCAATATCAAAAGGCATGGTTTTTCCATTGCTGAATTTCACGAAATAATCAAGCTCGAGGTCTGCGTCAATGTCTGCGTAAAGATAACGCACATTATCTTTGCCCTCTTTTTTCTCAATTTCAACATAAACATCCTTGCCTTCCCAGCTTTCAATCAGTTTCACAGAAACAGTATTTCCGTCAATATTCTCAACAAACCTGCGCTCCACAGTCTCTGTATCTTCCATGAGAGGATGGGGAAATTTAAGTTTTGCAGCAGAGCAAATGCCTTGCGAGGCAAATCCAATAGTTGCAGCAACCAAAATCACAGCCATATTTTTTCCGAGCATTTTAATTTTATTTATTTTAATTTTTCAGTTTATACTCTTGTTTCAGCTCTTTTAAATCCTCTTTTATCTGCTTGTTGCTAGGAGATATTTTTTTCAGGATAAATCTGTAAACTTTCCTGGCAGAGGCAATAAATCCTGCTTTTTTGAAAAAATCTCCTACATCACCAAAATAAAGTTCCATGGCATCATCGCCGTATTGGACATATTTATATCTTGCAGGATATCTCAGGTTATTCTCATAAAGCTGCACTGCTTCGCTATAATCAGCAAGAGGATCCATTGCAGCTGCTTTTTCAAAAATATTTATATCCTCATCGCTGCCTATTGAAGCGCCGTATTTTTTTACATATTCCCTGTATTCCTTATCCAATTTTCCAGAAATATAGTCAAAAGTCATAAGAAGAGCTGTATCTAAAGTCCTTCCCAAAAAAGGAGCGGGCTTTTTCTTCCATCCCTGAACAACTTCTTCAAGCAGATAATCGATATTCTTTTTTAGGGCTTTTTCAATCTGAAGATTGGCATCACAGTTTGCGTCTGTTTTTATGGCAATTCCCCTTTTTGGCATTTCCTTCTCTAAAAAATTCCTTAAATCCTTTTTCCGGGCCATATTTTTCCCAAAAACCAAAAAAGCCACAGCATTCTTTTTCACAGCCATCTTAGATTAAAAATAGAGGTTCAAAAGCTTTAAAAACTGATTTTTTATCATATATTTATCTTTTGTTAAAATGTTTTATATTATTGAAGTTCAGGACCATGTGCGGGTAGACCCAGAGCTATTTGCGTTAGAGGTAAAAACAGCGCTGGCAAAACAGCTCGAACTGACTTATGCAAATTTTCTTGACAAGGACATGGGCGCGGTCATCGCGGTTCTTGAGATAGGAAAAATCGGCGAAGGAATTATCGTGCCGGGCGACGGAGCAGCATATTATGAGGCTACTTTCAAATTGTTAGTTTACAAGCCAGAACTTCAGGAACTTGCATTCTGCAGAATTGAGGAAATAACAAATTTCGGGGCATTCATGAACCTAGGAATTCTGAAAGGAATGATGCACATCTCTCAGGCAATGGAGGATTATGTTAATTTTAACAAGACTAACGCTCTTACAGGAAAAAACTCAAAACGTTCTTTGAAAAAAGGTGATTTGTGCCTTGCAAGAGTCATTGCAATATCATTCAAGAGCGGAGAGCCGAAAATAGGCCTGACAATGCGTCAGCCAGGATTAGGAAAACTGGAATGGATTAACGACGACAAGCGCAGAGCAAAGCTCAAGGCAGGCAAAGCCGAGCGACTAGAAACAAAAAAGAAAAAGGCAAAAGCAAAGAAGGAAGAGTAAATAAAAAATAACAGAAAAAAATACTGGAAAAACAGATACACATTATTCAAATTCACATATGCAAATCAGCATAATTGAGAGAATAAAAGCACAAGCACAATTTCATCCCCAAATTACAGCTCCTACAATGTTTCATGGATTTATGAGTGAAATTACAGATTTCAAAAATTCAGATAAATATTCAAAATAAAAAATGTCAAAAGGAAAAGTATGCAAAAAATGCAAGATTTTCGTGGAAGATGAAAAATGCCCTATTTGCGGTGATTCAAATTTCACAGAAACATGGAAAGGCAAAGTCATAATTCTTAATCCAGAAACCTCAGAAATCGCAAAAAGGCTGAAGCTTGAAAAAGAAGGAGCTTATGCAATAAAAACAGGATAAAAAATCCACCGCAGCCAAACAATCCACCAAAAACAAAAATCGTTAATTCAAATAGCAATAAAATAAAATGAATCTAAAAATAATTTCACAGAAACACAATCCTCTTCTGCAGAGAGAAGAAGTAAAAGGAATTATTACTAATGAAAAGACAGTTTCAAAAGCAGAATTGCAGAAAGAAGTTGCAGAGCACTTGAAAAAATCAGAGGAACTCATTGCTATTAAGACAATTTATCCTGCTTTCGGTTCAGATGAATCAGAATTTGAGGTTTATGTTTACAACAGCCCTGAAGCAAAGACAAAAATAGAGCCAAAAATAAAGGCAAAAACAGGCGCTCCTGCAAAAAAAGCAGAAGCTCAAGCACCTGCACAGGCAGCTGCACCTGCAAAACCTGCAGAAACTGCAAAAAAAATAGAGGAGAAGAAATAAAATGGGCGAAGGAAAAAGAAAACGCGGAAAAGCAAAACCCGCAAGCAAACGCTACAAGAAATACAAAATCTCAGGAAATAAAGTCGAGCGCTTGGCAAGATTCTGCCCAAGATGCGGGCCAGGCATATTCATGATGCAGGCAAAAGACCGCCTTTACTGCGGCAAATGCCATTATACTGAATTCTTAGAGACTAAAAAATAAAGGTTCTTAATCAGAAATCCGCGCTTCAAAATATTTTTATAGTTCTTTTTTCTTAAAAGGCAATGCCTCATAAAGAAATCCTTGATGACATCTGTTCGAATTGCGGTGAGAAGTATTGCACACTAAAAGAAATTCTATTGAAACTGGGAATTTCTGACAGAGAGCTTGAGCAGCTCAAATGCATAGAAATTCTGAAATATGATGAAAGCGGCAGGCAGGGGAAAGACATTGGCTGGGATAATGCCACAAAATTATGGTTTGAGAGAGGCTATGATAAAAAATATAGAGAGATTTACAAAGACGGCATGAAGCACAGAGAAATTTATAAAATGATAATGGGTGAATAAAAAGATTATTCGGCTGAAAAGCCTACCGAAAGATTTATAAATAAGTAACCCACTTTCATGTGTATGAAAATTGGTAAGGAAGATTTGCTTAGGATAAATAAAGGCTTTGGCGGAAACTTAAGAAGCGACTCGAGCCTCGACTTTGCATTTGACATGCAAAATAAGAAAAAGCTTGGGGATTACAAGAAGCTCGCTTATTTGATGAGAGCAATACTTGTTGACCATCCATTTTCAGACGGAAACAAGAGAACAGCAGCATTTGCTGCTCTGGCATTTGCAGAAGAGAATGAAAAGCAAGTTAATAACGAGCTTTTATTGCATCATATTATTGCTATTGCAAAACAAAATATAATAGAGATAAGAAACATCGAGAGGAGAATGAAAAATGCGATTCGATAAAAAAATCTTGAAAAAATACAAATATATATTTGCAGCTCTTGAAGAATATGATAAAACAAGAGAACTGCCTTTTCAGAGGAAAAGGATAGATGTGACTCTCTCAACAGCAGCAATCAATAAGCTCAGGCTTTTAAGAGACAAGACAGGAAAGTCAATCTCAAGAATAGTTGAAGAACGAATAATTCAAAACAAGGGAGAAGTAAAAAGTTAGTAATCACAATAGGCAAAAGATTAACCATTACTAACAAAAAACAAATAAAATGGAGCAATTGTCTTTATCAGAAATCCGAGAGAAACTTGGCAAGCTTGGAAAAGTTCGCAGGGCTCAGCATTCAAAGAAATATCTGAAGTCTCCATACTCGTTCTATGGAATTCCTGTTCCAGAATTGAGAAAAATCGCAAAAGAATACAAACAGCCTGGAATTTATGCTGCCTACGGCCTTTTCGATGCGCTTTGGAATTCTGGAAATCATGAGGAAATGTCCTTGGCATTATTTATCTTAGAAAATTACAAAAAATTCTATGATGGGGAAACATGGCAATTCTTAATGCAGAGGCTTGACAAAGCAAAAACCTGGGACCATGTTGATGAGCTTTCTTCTCATATCATTGGAATAATGCTTCTCAATAATCCAAATCTCAATAATGAAATTTTAAAACTCTCTGCATCAAAAAATCCATGGTTCAGAAGAACATCTATTGTCTCAACATATCCTTTAATCAAGAAAGACAAGCTGCAGCTCACATTCTTGCTCGCAGAAGCTTTAATCTATGATGAAGATATTTATGTTCAGAAAGGCGCAGGCTGGATGCTTCGAGAAGCAGGCAAGCGAAACCGCCTAGAAGTCAGGCAATTCCTGCTGCTGCACAAAAACATGAAACCATTTTCCCTCAGCTATGCCACAGAAAAAATGCCAGAAGTAAAAGCTCAAATCCGCGAGGAGCAAAAGAAGGAAAAAGAAAAAATTTAAGGCTTGGCAATTTTCCAGACAAGATCAAAATATTTTTTATATTTATTTGCAACAATTTTATTTTTTATAATAATTGCAATTAAATTTGGTTCCCAGATATTAATAAATACCTTATCGCTATAGATTATTATTGAAACCGGGCTTTCCAATTCTTTTGAAACATAACGCAGTTTAGTATAAAATGGAGGTTTTGAAATTCCTTTGGTATAAATTCCATAATGTTCTATTTTCAAATTTTTAAATTGATTTATGAATTGATTCGCAAATAAGGGCATATACTTTCTCAGCTGCCCGCTGACCCCAAAACTATACATTGGCTGTCTTTCTGGTCAAAAAAAGCATTTCTAATCTCAAGATTAACTTCTAAAGTGCATCCTGCACTGCATCTTCTTGCCTCCAGGAAATCAACAGGCTTTCTGGCCCCTCCTGATTTATAATAAATCCAACTGCGCACTTCTCTATTGACGCCAAAACTTACTTCATCGACATTATTTCCATACATTTCAGAAAGAGCTCCTTTGATGCTGGAAAACATCTCGCTTTCGTTATCGTAATGAAACAATGTTTTCTTTAAAACTTCGCCCAAGAATTTCATTTTTATTTAGTCCCTGTCTTTTATTCGTGAGAACATTCACTTTTAAACCTTTTGAAACTAAGCATCTAAAAAGTTTTCTGGCCGCTCTTCTTTAAAAGTCTGTGAAAGGTCATGTATTTCCCGAAGGGCTGTTTTTGCAAGATCCCCAGTCGCAATAAATTCAAGCATATCGCCTTTTTGCGCAGCAAGGCCCATCGCATATATTATTGATGTCATGGTAAGATATTTTTTGTTATTGTGCATCATGGTGAACTTGTCAGGATATTTTGTCCCGTCCATTCCTTTTTTATGCACATAAAGGTTGCAACCTAGTGAGGAGTATTTTAGCGCAAGCTCAACCAATGCAGCAGAAGGCCCGGCATGAAGTGAGGATATCTTTAGGACAATCCTTGTTCTTCGGTATTCCGGTTGCACTTCAGCTGAGTTTTCCATTTTCGAGAATTCTTTAGAAAAAAGAATTAAATCTGATATTTTTGATATTTTTAAATTTATTGATTAATAAAAATGAAACGAAGGCCATAAACTAAATAGGATATGGCGATATCTTCGTAATTATGAACTCTTTTTCTCATGCCAGACTTGCGTCCTAACACGATAAACCCTTGAAGAGGCTCTCCAACAAAATTTCAAAGAGACTTGTTGGCCAGCCTCCTCCGGGTAAAAAGAGGTGATAAAAAAGATACTTCTCAGAACTATTTAAATCTTTCGGTATGTAGTAATTATAAAGTGACAACTACTCTTTGTTTCGGGCAAACATCTGCACAATCTTGGACCTGACCTCGTCAATCTGCTTGTCGCTGAGCCTTAGCCCCTGAGGGGTATGCTCTGGCTCGCTTTCTATTGAATAAATCCTTTCAGGCATTTCTGCCTGCTTTTTCATGCCTGCAGGCAGTTCAGGAACAATACCTATTGCTTTCTCAATGTCTTTTGGAAACTTTCCAGGGTCTGCTGTTTCATAAATAACAGAAAGATTCTGATGTTCATTTTCAAAAGGAAACTTCGCTATTTTCAATGCTTCCCAGGCAACAGCGCCGTGAGGGTCAAGAATAATCTGATACTTATCATAAACTTTCTTTATTGCTTCATAAGTTGATTTATTGTCTATGCTTACTGAGTAAATGTCTTTTCTCAATGCATTCATGTCAGGCATCTTGTCTATAATTCCTTCTCTCGTTATTTTTCCTGTTCTGCTGCGCTCGTCATAAATATGACCATTGTAAAAATCAAATAATCTTTTCAAATTGCTTGGATTTGAAACATCCATCGCAGATGAAGGGCATTGTTCAGTCGAATTGACTTTGTATTCTCCTGTCACCAAAAACTTAGGAAATTCATCATTTTCATTGACACTGCAGATTATCTGCGAGACAGGAAGGCCCATTTGTTTTGCAATCACAGTCCCCATCATGTCTCCGAAATTTCCAGATGGAATGCTTGCCATCATTCTGTTTAAATTTTTTGAAGTTCTTGAGAATGCATAAAAAGGATAGACTGCCTGAGGCAATAATCTTCCTATGCTTATTGAATTTGCAGAAGTGAATCTATCTGAATCATCAAAAACAGAAAGCGCGAGCATTTTGTCTCCGAGAATATTTGTTGCGAGCGCCTGGCAGACATCAAAATCTCCGTTCACCTCAAAAGCATAAACATTTTTTCCAAGTGTTGTCATCTGCCTTCTTTGCCCCTCGCTTATTGGGCCTTTTGGATAAAATACAAGAACATCTATTGCTTCCAATCCATGCAGAGCATCAGCAACAGCCCCGCCTGTGTCCCCGCTTGTTGCAACAATCACTGTTCTTTTCAATCCCTGCTTGCCGATAATGTAATTCAAACTTCTGCCAAAAAATCTTGCGGCATAATCTTTGAAAGAATAAGTCTGTCCTTGTGTAAGCCACATTATGTTTGTATTTCCAACAACTTTTTCAATTTTAGGAGTTATTTCCTCTGTGTAAGCGTCATTAAGCAGACATTCCAAATCCTTTGCCGGAATTTCAGGAATATATGGATTTAGAACCTTGAATGCAATTTCTGCATAGGACATTTTCTTCATTGATTCAATTTCTGCCAAAGAAAATTTTGGAATATCCTCTTTTGCCATCATATACAGCCCATATTTGGAAGCCATGCCATTAAGCAGTGCTATCTCAAAATTCACCTTTTCTGACTTGTTGTTTGTGCTGTAAAATTCCATTGTTCAGCTTTGTTCCAAGATTTCAAGCAATCCCGAATATATTTAAATATTCCTGCAATTAAGCATATAAGAAAGAAAATGGCAGAGAAAAATGAGGAATTCAGCGATATTCTTGGAATAAATGAAAATTCTCCGCCTGATGAGCCCATTCATCCTAGTGAAAAAGCGACAAATCCAAACAAAATAGGGCAGGAGCAATTCTATGATCTGCTCACAGGCAACGACATGAGCTGGCAGGATTTGATTTATGATTTAATCGGCTCAGAGCAATTAGACCCCTGGGACATTGACCTCGCAATTCTTTCTCAGAAATATCTTGAAAAAATAAAAGCGCTCGAAGAGGCAAATTTTTTCATCTCATCAAAAGTCCTTCTCGCGGCATCTATAATGCTTAAAATAAAATCAGACATTCTTCTGAATGATTATCTAAAGGGTTTGGATGATATCTTGTTCGGAAAAAAAGAGCAGTCTCCTTACTCGCCAGAGAGAATTGAAATCAATGAGGACGAGCTTCCATTGATTCTTCCAAGAACGCCGATGCAGAGGCAGAGAAAAGTCACTTTGCAAGAACTTTTGGCTGCATTGAACACTGCAATCAAGACAGAAGACAGAAGAATCCGCAAGGAGCTTCAGAACAAGCAAGTCTCGAGGGAACTTGCATTTGTCATGCCAAGAGTCAAAATAAATATCGGCGAGAGAATCAAGCTTATTTACGAAAAAATTATGGTGTTCTTCAAAAATCTCGGAGGAAACAAGGGCAGAATGCCTTTCACAGCGCTCGCAGGCACGGAGCGGGGCGAGCGCATCGCAACTTTCGTTCCTTTGCTTCATCTGGACCATCAGGCAAAAGTTTATCTTGAGCAGGAAAAGCATTTTGATGAGATTTACATCTCAATGGAAGGCAAAAAGCCCGAATATGATTCAGGCTTAGAGCCTGCTTCAATCCAGGAAGAGCTTTCAGAAAGTGAAAAGCCCGAGGAAAAATAGTATCAGTAAGTTAAATAATTGGCAATGACGTGCCAACAAAAGTCGCCTCTTTTTCAGTGGAGGCGGAAATAAAAACATAACAATTCAAACAAAATACCAACTCCAACAAAAAATGAACTTCTCCTTCACCTACAAAAAAAAGAGGCATACAGTCCATGCAAAGCCATGCAAATCCCTTCTTAGCAGAATAATGGGCAAAATGTTTTCTTTCAGCAAAACACCTTTACTATTTATCTACAAAAAAGAACAGAATGTAGATATCCACATGCTTTTCTGCTTTCAGCCCTTAATCGTTCTTTGGCTGAACAAAAACAAGAAAGTCATCAAAGCCAAAAAAATGCTTCCATTCATTTCCTACGTTAGCGCAAAGGCAAAATATGTTTTGGAAATTCCCGTTTTAAAATAAGTATAAGAAAAATTTAAGGTTTTACTTCCTGAAAACCATCATGTATGTATTGGCAGGTTAGTTTATACATGCCACATTTATGATCTTCATAGTATGGGCATAATATGCTTTTAATTTTAGGCGGATTGTCATGCTCAATCTGAAGAATCGCATCTATAGTCTCTATCTTGCCGTTTCCTTCAAGATTATTGTTCCTAACGCTACACTTTATTTTGATAAGTTCATCTGCCATCGCTTTTCAAGAAAAAGCGGGTTTATAAGAATTATTGTAATAGAAAAGCACAAAAAAATCTCGCCTAAAACAATCCACAAAAAGCCCAACAATCTACCAACGCCAAGGATTCGTTAAACCAATTCTAATCTTTCAGCTTCTTTTCAATCTCGCCTTCAGAAACCAATTCTTCTTTGCCTGTTTTCATGTCCTTGATTTTTATCTTTTTCTTCTTCAGCTCTTCTGAGCCGATGAAAAGGGCTTTTGGAATTCCAAGTGTGTTTGCATATTCAAGAGCCTTGCTTGGCCTTCCGTAAATTATCATGCAGGGAATTCCTGCATTTCTGAGCTTTTCAGAAATCTTCATTGCTTCTTTGTCTTCTTTATCGCTGCCTATCGCAATAATCAGAATTCTTTTTTCATCAATCTTTATTTTTGCAAGCTGGGACATTCTTTCAATTCCAAATGAAATTCCGCTCGACTGAAATTCTTTTATCATGTATGAGCCGCCTGCGGCGATTGTCTCTTTCATATCAGATGATTTTATCTCAAAAATACTGCTGTTATAATAACTCAGTCCTCGTGCAAGTGAAGGCTGGAAAGAAACTTTAATGTTATAAAAATTGCAGTATTTTTCAAGCTCTTTTATTTCCTTGAAGCTTTCAAATCTTTCAAAATATTTTTCAGGTTTCTTAAAAATCGCAAGAATCTTTTCTGCTTTGTATTTTTTCAAATTTTTCTTGACTTCTTCCTCAGTAAGCTTGTCAAGCTTGTCTATTTCCTTTATCACATTATCTTTGTCCTTTATTTTCTCTGAATCAAGAATTTCATTGACAAGTTTTCTGTTGTTTATTTTTATTTCAGCATCAATTCCAAGCTCTTTCAATATTCTCGAAGCCATGGTAAGAAGTTCTGCCTCATCTTTCACAGAAATTCCCACAATATCAGCATCTGCCTGCGTGAACTGCCTGAATCTGTTAGAGCTAACAGGCTCATCCCTGAAAACCTCTCCAATCTGATATCTTTTGTATGGCAATTTCTTGTTTTTTGCAAGCCTGCTAAGCTGAAAAGTAAATTCATACCTTAAAGCTAAGTTTCTTTCACCTTTATCCTTTAATTTGAATATGTCTGAAATAGCCTCATCATTCGCATTTCCTGATTTTACAAACTCCTCCTGCTCAATCACAGGAGTCTCGGCGGGCTCGAATCCATAGAGCTTGAAATCCTTGATGATAATCTCTCGCACTTTCTCGCGCTTCAGCGCTTCCTCGCCTGAAAAATCTCGAAATCCTTTTACGTTTTCCATTTTAAGCCCTCTTTTTCTAATGGTTTATTTAATTCCCCATAGTTTAAGAAGATTATTATTTCATCAGCAAAAAGAAAAGACTCAAACATTGTCCTTTTTTCCTTTAATTCAGTATAGCCATAAAGAGGATTTCCTTGTTTTTCAATAGTTTTCATAATCCTGTTTATCTGCTCTTTCTTTTCCTGGCTGTTTGAAAAAATAGAATATCTGCAAAGCCAAACTATGACTGGCAGGAATCCGCTCTGGGGAATATATCTTCCTGATTTTATCAGCTCATCAGATTTAATTTTTTCATTGCACAAAGGACAAAATTCCAAAGTTCTAAGAGTTGAATCAAAAAAACAGCTGCAATAAGGGCAGATTGCTCTTACAGGAATATCTGTTTTTTGCAAAAGCTCATAAACAACTCCCAAATTATTACGCAAAATTTCTTCCAAAAGAATTGTTTTGAGCTCAGGCGCCATAAATTTAACAAGGTCATTCATAAATTCTCTTAAATTCTTAGAATTTTCAGCTAAATTCATCACTCCTTCAATCAATTTTGAATAATTTGCTTTAATTTTTTCAATGTCTATTCTTTTTCCATAGATGCTTTGAATCTTTCCTATCATGCTTGCTTCTGCAGCTTCAAGCAATCTTCCACATTCTTCTGGCAACACCTTTACTTGCTCTGAACTTAAATTTGTTTGATTATTTGGAACTTCAACTGAAAATTTTATCTTTCCAATTTTATAATCTCCAAGCAAGAGTGTTCTTTCAGCTCTTGACAAATCAAACGGGTCGAGAATTGCAATTATTTCTTCTGTCTTAATTCCGCAAGCCTTGGCTTTGAAAAAATTATTCTTTTCCAAAATATTGGCGGGAGTTCCGCCTACATCAATTATCATTTAAGCCTCTCCTTTCTTTTTCTTTTATAGGAGATTTATCAAGGAACCTATTGGAATCGGGTTTCTTTCTTATTCTTTCTTCGATTTTTTCATAGTCAATGCCAACTTTATCGCAAATTTTTTCCAAAGAATTTTTTCTTTTTTCAAGCTCATCCAGCCTGGCCTTGACTGATTCAGCATGGAAGTATGCAAATCCTTCCATGTCAGCGCAAAGCTTTATTCCTTTGTACAAGCGTTCATAGAAAACATAAAATGAATAGAATTCTCTGACTTCTCTTTTAGCCGCGATGAATAAGGGCGGAAGATGGGAATCGGACCCACTTTTCCCGGGCCACAGCCGAGCGTACTGCCATTATACTACATCCGCCATATTGTTTTTTTCGAGACTTCTCTTTAGACAATGTGTTTTCAAGAGAAGCAGGGCTAGGAAAATTGTTTTTATTGATGAACTAACGCGGCCCTTTCGCCGCATCTCATAATTTCCTTTGCCATAAATTAAAGATATGAAGATAATTTATAAATTTATCTAAAGTGTGAGCTGTAAAGTAAACGTCACCTATAACGTCAGGATTATGAGAAGTCGTGCGTAGCACGATTTGGGTGGAGAAGTCTGCAAGACTTCGTAACCTCATAATCCTTGTTATATTCCCCGAAGGGCTGAAATTTAGTGCAACGTCCCGAAGGGA
>Ga0210051_1000976_pt1 | contig 28331 bp, 30 predicted proteins | sample CryGey092014_all_FD_185464 | JGI IMG/M metagenome (GOLD analysis project Ga0210051, IMG submission 185464) | Groundwater microbial communities from aquifer - Crystal Geyser CG23_combo_of_CG06-09_8/20/14_all (SPAdes) (version 2) | ecosystem: Environmental > Aquatic > Deep subsurface > Groundwater...
GGTTTCCGTAGCTACGAGGTGGTTAAAATCGCCTTATATCATACGCTTGGTGACCTACCCCAGCCAACGGTCACCCATAAATTTTGCTGAAGAGCCGAAAAGACGATCCCTTTTGCCGCTTGTTAGCATTGCGTTGCTCTTGTCGGCGGTTCTTGCCCTGCCGGTGCTGGCCGAGGACTCGGAGATGAGCCGGGCGACGTTGGCCGGGCTTCAGGGGGTCAGCGTGGTCGTTGAGGAGGTGCAGCCCAACATCCGGAAATATGCGGCCAAGTTCGGGCTGAACGGGGCGCAGATTCGGCGGGATGTGTTGCAGAAGCTGCACGAGGGCGGTATCCGAGTGGTCGAGGGAAACGAGTGGCTCGCCATTCCCGGCCGGCCGGTCCTGTGTGTCAATGTTAACACCCATGAGACGGAAAAATACTGGTATGCATACGATATCAAGGTTGAATTGCGGCAGTTGGCCATCCTGGAGGCGAACCCGCAGGTGAAAACGCTGGCGGGCACTTGGGCGATCAGCATCACAGGGCAGGCGAATATCGGAAATCTGAATCTGATCCGGCAGGACGTGGGCGCGCTGGCGGTGAGATTTGTGCAGGCGTATAGGGCCGTGAATAAGAAGTGAAGCAAAAAAAAAGGAGCAAGTGATCGGGGGTCTTGATTTCTAGCGTTTTGCGAAGCGCCGGATTCTATTCTCTTCTCGTTCCCACGCTCCAGCGTGGGAACGAGAACGAAAAAGTGACGATTATGCAGCGTGATATCAAAACTATAAACCTTTTCAGCGCGCCCGATTCCCGGTTTGTCGTCTTTTCCGATGCCCACCGGGGCGACGGGACCGGGGCCGATTCTTTGCCGCCAATTCCCTGATCTTCAAATGCGCCCTTGACTATTACCTGGCGGAAGGATTCACGCTGATCGAGCTGGGCGACGCGGAGGAGCTCTGGGAAATCGAACGCTTCGATCAGATCTACATCATCCACACCTCCATTTACGAGCGGCTGCCGCATTTCATGACAGCGATCCCCAAAAGACCCGCTATATCAAAATCTGGGGCAATCACGACCTCTACGGGCAAGACAACGAAGCGGCGCTCCGCAGGCTGTTTCCCGGCATCAACATTTATGAGGCGGCCCTGCTGGACGGGCACATTCTGCTGCTGCACGGCCACCAGGCCGATCCCTCGTGCAGCGGCGCCTGGGCGCGCGTCACCAAATTTCTGGTGGGGAAATGCTGGACCGCCCTGCAGCGCGTTTTTAAAAGCTCTCGGTTTGGGTTGCTGTAATACGTAAAAGCACCCCTGTTTAGCCACGGATTTTCCCCAATAAAATAGTTGCCATTTTGGCGTCATCATGCTACTCTGCTGGTAAAGAAGGAGGTGTCTCATAAGGCTTAACAAAATCGAAGAGAGAATTCCAGCCCAAATGCCTCTCGAGGTGTACGAGCGAATAGCCGCAGCGGCCCAGACTATCGGGGCGACCCTTAACCAATTCCTTGTCCAGTCCGCCTTGGACAAAGCCAACGATATTTTTGAGAGGGAGCGGGTCATCACCCTCTCCTCCAGGGCTGCAGAGACTTTTTTTGGCCTCATCGAGAATCCACCCGATCCGATCCAAATACACCATGCCCGAACTTTCAGCCATCCTATTATTGACAGGTTCAGTCTTTGCTGATATTCTTCAACCCATAATTTGAGGGGGATGTCATGCCAATAATCAGCATGTTTTACGGGATCATTGTTTCAATGTTTTTTGAGATAAAAGAAAAGCACAATCTTCCCCACATCCATGTCCGTTATCAGGGAAGCCATGCGTCAATTTCAATTGAGGATGGTGTGTTGCTCGCGGGTGACTTGCCAACACGGCAGTTGCGAATGGCTCAGGTATGGATAGATTTACACAGGGAAGAATTGTTAGCCGATTGGGAACTTGCTAAAGAAGGTATTGAACCCTTCCGTATTGACCCGCTTAAGTAAAGGAGTCCGATTATGCTGCTTGATGTGGTTCATGTAACGGTTAAACCTGATTTCGAGTTGTTGCTTGAGTTTGAAAACGGTGAACGTCGGCGTTTCAATATGTTTACCTATATTGATCAGAAACCATGGGTGCGGCTCAAATCCGGCAATACTTTCTTTGGCGCCTTTGTTGAGAACGGCACCGTGGCTTGGCCTGGAAATATAGACATAGATCCTGAAACGCTTTATGACTGTTCTATCCCCATTTAAATAGACAGCGCCCATTTAATTTCTTTTTCCCCGCCCCCTGAAAAACGATAAATTGGGGACAGATTTGAAATCTGTCCCCGGCCTGCCCGAAACAGGAGGAATGATGAAAAGACGATACCTTTTGCCGCTTGTTAGCATTGCGTTGATCCTGTCGGCGGTTTTTGCCCTGCCGGTTATGGCCGAGGATTCGGAGGTGAGCCGGGCGACGCTGACCGGGCTTCAGGGGGTCGGCGTGGCCGTGGAGGAGGTGCAGCCCAACATCCAGAAATATGCGGCCAAGTTCGGGCTGAGCGGCGCGCAGATCCGGCGAGATGTGGTGCAGAAGCTGCACGAGGGCGGTATCCGAGTGGTCGAGGGAAACGAGTGGCTTACCATTCCCGGCCGGCCGGTCCTGTGTGTCAATGTTAACACCCATGAGACGGAGAAATACTGGTATGCTTACGACATCAAAATCGAATTGCGGCAATTGGCCATCCTGGAGGCGAACCCGCAAGTGAAGACGCTGGCGGGAACTTGGGCGATGAACATTACGGGGCAGGCGAATATTGGGAATCTGAATCTGATCCGGCAGGACGTGGGGGCGCTGGCGGTGAGGTTTGTGCAGGCGTACCGGGCGGTGAACAAGAAGTGAATCAAAGCAAGAGATTGCTTCGCTTCGCTCGCAATGACACAAAAGGGGCTCGAATGACAAAGGAAGAGCTTGCCAGAGGGGAGATATAACGCTGAGATGAACCTGAAATTTATCTGTTCAGAGGATTTTGAGATTGCAGGGGAAATATGCTTAAAAGTCCAGCACAAGTGCTGGGGGTCTTTAAATTTAGCGTTTTGCGGGGGGGGGGGGGCATGAGCCGCTATTATTTCCTCCCCCTTCAGGCAGGTGCAATGATCCGCAAGGCTGGAAAATAGGTGTGATAGCGCGAGGCGTCACGGGTCAGCAGGGCCATGCCGCTGACCTCTGCATGGGCGCCGATATAGAAATCGGGCAGGGGCGATCTTTTGAGTCCGCCTTTACGACGATAATCGAGAAAACACTTGCCCGCGAGAAACGCTGCCTCCCACGGCAGGGGCAGACGGCGGAAATAAGTTGAAGGCAGCGCTGCGTCGAGATCTTCCACCTTTTCAAACCCGATCGAGACTTCAGCATAGATGATGGGATTGACGGTCAGGATATTTGATTTTGCGCAATCGGCAAGGGTTTCCGCCGACCATTCCGGGCGGAGGTTGGCGCTTCTGCCCGGGTCATTTAATAACAAGTCATCTGCCCGCTATCAGCTTCTCTCTAAAATCTTTCCGCAGAGGATAAAGGAAGACATCCTTAATAAGACCATGAATCGGGTGATCATGTCCCCTTTTGGAGGCGCCTTTGGTTTGTTCCAGCCGATGGAGGTTTTTCTGGACTTGACCGCGCACTGGAAATTGCGGATGAGGCCGTAAAATAATTCGCCATGAAAAGCGAAATTATTCAACAGATTAAAAGATGTAGATCCAGTCAGCCAGAATATTGGTAATAAATAGAGACAGCGCCCTATTATTTTAAATTAAACTCTTGACTTAGGTGAACAATAAAGATATGAATTGTTCACTTCGGTAGACAATAAATGATGAACTCGGAAATACTAAAGAAAATCATAGCTGAATGGCTTGAAGATAAAGTCTTCCCGTCTCTTGCAAAAAGGGACACGCCGGATATAGCTCTGGAACGGATGTCGGAAATTATCGCCGTCGCCGGTCCGAGACGGGCAGGAAAAACCTGCTATATGTATCAAATGATTCAAGATCTCCTAGCGCAGGGAAGCTGGAGCCGGGAAGATATCCTGTTTGTCGATTTCGAAGATTATCGCCTTACGGATTTTACCGCTGTCGATACGGACGCCCTGTTAACGGCTTTCCAGCAGGTCGCCGGAAAAGCGCCGACCTTCCTTTTTTTTGATGAAATCCAGCAGTTGCCCGGCTGGAGCCGAGTTCTGCGGACACTACACAATCAGAACCGCTACCGCATCGTCGTCACGGGCAGCAATGCCGGCCTCCTGGAGAAGGAAATAGCCACGGAGCTGCGCGGCCGTTGCCGAAACATCCTCATGATGCCTTTTTCCTTCCCGGAATTCCTTCGCTTTCACGGTATCCCCCATGATGAGCGGACTTTGTTGACGCCGGCCAGGGGGCAGGCGCTGAAGGCCTTCGACCGGTATCTGAAAGAGGGTGGATTTCCGGAGGTAGTCAAGAAGGAAACAGTAGCGGAAAAGCGTGAACTTCTTCAGACCTATTATCGAACAATCTTTTACCGGGACATCCTGGAGCGTTACAACGTCAAGGCCAAGACCCTTCTGGAAGCCGTCATGCGCTACAGCCTGAACGCCTTCTCCGATCTGTTTTCCATCTCCCTGTTCGCAAAAGAACTGAAGCGCCATCAACTTCCCGGCAGCAAGCAGACTATCTCCAATTATCTTGGATACCTGCAGGAGGTTTTTTTTCTCATGGCGAACGACAAATTCAGTTATTCTCCTCGGCAGAGGGCCATGAACCCCAAGAAAATATACCTCTTGGATACGGGATTTTCGCTGCTCTCCACTGAATTCTCGGAAAATCGGGGTAAATTGCTGGAGAACGCCGTTGCCGTCGAAATGTTCAGGCGTCAGGCGGAGTGCTTCTATTACAAAGGCCGACGTGAATGCGATTTCATCGTCAAGAAGGGAGTGAAGCCCGAAACGGCTGTTCAGGTCTGCTGGGAACTGACGTCGAAAAACGAAGCAAGGGAATTGCAAGGCCTTCGGGAAGCCATGAGCGCCCTCACCATCGACGAAGGTCTTATCCTTACCTACGATGAAGAGAAAGATCTGACCTTCGAGGGGCTAAAAATTCGCGTCATGCCGGCCTGGAAATGGTTAATTAATCAAGGTTTCCTTTACCATTCAGATTGACCTGTTGTACTGTTATCGCAAGGAGAGGTTTGGCCATGCCGCAAATCAGGTAATTAATGTCAAATGATTCGAGAATCAGAATGGCAAGGGTTAATAAGCAGAGGTGTAATATGGGTAATGCACAGGTAATTGAAATCCCACAGGATGTGCTTGATTCAGCCAGATCACGAATCCCCGGTCTGCGTCTGACTATTCCGCCGCCAGAGATTGAACATGCCTACTACAGATTCCGCATGGACAAACCGGAAGAAATAGGTAATAATGAATTGCATGAATTTCTTTCCGTAAAAGGACAAGAACCCACATCGGAAACGTACGAACTCAGGGCGGTTCATGCCTAAAAATGTTCCATCCCTCAAGTCCAGGATTAATTAGGGAGGTTTTTTGCATTGAATAATCCTTCCGATCCGGAAAAATCGCTCCGCCCTGTTTGGGGTCGCATATTATATGATTTAACCCACACGTCGTCCCTCTCGCGGTTTCTCTTTTTCTGTTTTTGCGACGTCCTCATTGTCACCCTCTCGCTTTACCTTTCCTTCCTCGTCCACTTCGATTTTAGTTTCCAGGTTCCCTATTCAGAGCTTCTTCGGGAAGTTCTGCTTTTTTTTGTTGTCCTGAAGATCGGCTTCCTGGTGATTTTCCGCATTTATAAAATCACCTGGCGGTACGTGGGCGTGGCCGATCTGCTGAACATTGTGCTGGCCGTCGTCGTCGCCGAGATGGCCCTGCTGATCTTAAGCCTGCCCAATGCGTACTTTCATCTGCCGATCACGGGGCTTGGCAGGCGGGTCTTCCTCCTGGACGGGTTTTTCACGCTGGCGTTCATCTCCGGCCTGCGAATCTCCAAGAAGCTCTATCTGGAGGTCATCCGGGAGAAGGGGGCGGGGCGCAAGGGGAAGCGGACGCTGATCATCGGCGCGGGCAATACGGGGGAGATGCTCCTGCGGGATATGGCGCGCAACGGATTCGCGGCTTTCTACCCCATCGGGTTTCTGGATGACGACCGGGCAAAGGCCGGGATGCAGATGCACGGCGTGAGGATATTGGGCAAGTTGGGAAAGATGGAGGAGGTCATCGCGCGGGAGCGGGTGGAGGCCGTCGTCATCGCCATCCCGTCCTTGACCCACAAAACCCTGCGCGAGCTGTACGATGCGGCGCGGAAGCTCAAGGTCGGCGACATCAAGGTGGTGCCGAGGATCTACGATTTCGACAGGCCGGACATCAACCTGAAGGGGCTTGAGGACATCAGCATCGAGGATCTCATCGGCCGCCAGATCATCTCCGTGGATTACCGGGGCATCCGGAATTTTCTCGAGGGGAAAGCGGTGCTGGTCACGGGGGCGGGGGGCTCGATCGGGATGGAGATCGTCACGCAGGTATGCGCGTTCGGCCCGCGGCGGCTCGTCCTTTTCGATATCGACGAAACGGAGCTGCACAACCTGGGGCTGCGCCTGACGCGCCTGTATCCGAATCTTTCCGGGGAGATCGAGTATGTCACGGGCGACGTCCGCGACGAGCTGCGCGTGCGGGAGGTCTTCGCGAAATATCGGCCGGAGATCATCTTTCACGCCGCCGCCTACAAGCATGTGCCCATGATGGAGCACAATCCGCGGGAGGCCGCGAAGGTGAACATCTTCGGGACGTATAACGTCGCCCGCGCCGCCGTGGAGTCCGGGACGGAGACGTTCGTGATGATCTCGACGGACAAGGCCATCCGCCCCACAAGCGTCATGGGCGCCACGAAGCGCATGGCCGAATTCATCTGCCGCTCCTTCAACGAATTAAATAGGGACAGCGCCCTATTAATTTCTTCCCCCCTTACTCCTGCCCCCTTTTCCCCGGAAGATGTGAAATCGACGCGGTTCATGTCCGTGCGGTTCGGCAACGTCCTGGGCAGCCGGGGCAGCGTCCTGCCGCTGTTTCTGGAACAGTTGAAGCACGGCGGGCCGCTCACGGTGACGGACCCGGGGATGAAACGCTACTTCATGACGATCCCGGAGGCGGTCTCCCTGGTTTTGCAGGCGTCCACCCTCGGGCAGGGCGGGGAGGTCTTTGTGCTGGATATGGGCGAGCCCGTGCTGATCTTGCATATCGCCGAGGAGCTAATCCGCCTCCACGGCCTGGAACCCAACCGGGACATCGACATCCAGTTTTCAGGTCCGCGCCCGGGGGAAAAACTGTTCGAGGAGATCCTGACGGCGGAAGAAGGCGCCGACGCCAGTTGCCACGAGAAGATCTTCATCGCCCGCAACAGCTCGAAATACACCATGTCCGAACTTTCAACCATCCTCGCGGAGTTCTCCGCAGCCATCCGCAACCCCTCCCCCGACAGCGACGAAAAAATGAAACAGCTTCTTAGAAAATACGTCAAGCACTACACGCAGGAGATAAAGCAAGGCAAGTGATCGGGGGTCACCCATCATGCTCAGTAACTCGATTTTCTTGCCCAATATGCCCCCCAGTTCGATCTGGATATATGGGCATATTGCCTCATGCCGAACATGTCCACCTGGTGTGTGTTCCCCGGCATCTGGATTCGCTTTCGCGAACCTTGCACACCGTCCACATGAAATATGCCCGTTATTTCAACAAAAAACGGGATTTTGTAGGCCATCTTTGGCAGGGGCGTTACTTTTCCTGCGCCCTGGATGAGCGCCATTTGTACGCGGCGGTTCGGTATGTGGAACGAAACCCGGTTCGCGGCAGTATCGTTTCTTCGGCGGAAGATTACCCCTGGTCGAGCGCGAAAGCCCATATTGGGGGGAGTGAGGATGCTGTCCTTTCGGGACGCTGCTTGCTTACGGAAACTGTGGCAGACTGGCGGCAATATCTGGGGCAGGGGCCGGAAAGCGGGATGGGGCCGGATTCAGCGGAGGAAGCCACTATCATCAAAGCGACGCTGACGGGCCTCCGTGTGGTGCGGAGGATTTCATCAAGGGAGTGGAAAAAATTATTATTGACACCCTAATCCCCTTGTCATATACTGATAAAAAATAATCATATAATATCAATGTGTTAAAAAGAGGACGCTATGAGAGTTGAAGCTATTAAAATGAAGAATGGGTTATTCATCCCTATGAGTGAATCCCTCCGAGAGATACATCAAGAAAAAATTCTGCTTGATATTGCAATTGTGGAGCCTCTCCAAGATGATGCATATGAGGCGCTTGATCAGCTCATTGGTCTATGTGCAACAAAACGCACGGATGCATCACTGAATCACGATGCCATCATTTATGGGACAAAAAAATAACTATGATTTTTGTGGATACAGGAGCCTGGATTGCTGTGACCGATACGTCTGATCAGTATCATCGTCAGGCCGTCGAAATGTATTCCCTGTTGAAAAAACAACGAAAACGATTTGTTACCACTGATTATGTGATTGATGAGGCGGTAACGCGCCTGGGATACGACGCAGGCCATCCGAGCGCCTTGCGATATTTGGATTTGCTTGCACTGGCGCAAGAAAAGGGCACGTTGCGCGTCGTCTATAATACCGAAGCCATTTTTCAGAAAACCATTGCCGTGTTTCGCCGTTATGATACCGCAGATGTTTCACTGACGGATTGTGTGAGTTTTGTGGTTTGTCAGCAACTCGAAATTCTCTACGCCTTCTCGTTTGACAAGCATTTCCCGATCATGGGAATTTCTCTTTGCGCCCTTCCATAAGCTGGTCAATCAAGGGGAGTATGCGGGCGAACGCTTAATCTTCGGATAGGCCGGGAAGGTTCACTTGAAAAATGCCATTGCTGCCAACCGGAATCGGGAAATCCGACTTTCCGGGATGATAGGGGGGCTTGCGGAAACGTGGGTCATGGTGGAATTAGGAACCCGCTGCACATACCAAAAGGGTGCATGAATTGGTCACTCTCCATCTTAAACTGCGCGCACCGTATTTCTACCCGACCAACCTGTAGCATCGGGAGAAACTAATCTACTCGACATTCCCCACTCGGCGGGGAAGATCCGACCGGGGGGGGGGGGGGAATAACACCGTCCATGAGGGCGGCAGCTCATGGAGGGATGGACATGCCGATCGTTTACGCCGTTTTCATGCTGCTCCTCGTCACGTTCGGCGCGGTGGTGATGAGCCTCGAGATCCTCTCGTCGAACCTGATGTCCCCCTACTTCGGGGGCTCCATCTACATCTGGGGGAGCATCATCAGTTCCTTCATGGTCCACTTCTCCGTGGGCTACGTCCTCGGCGGATACCTGTCGCGGCGGCTCCCGCGGCTTTGGGTTCTGGCGGCCTTCCTCGTCGTCTGCTCGCTCTGGGTGATCCTGATCCCGGCCTTCTACAGGCCGGTCTGCGAGCTCATAGCCGACCGCATCGCCGACGTCCGGCTCGGTTCGCTTACCGCGATGAACCTGATCTTCTTCGTACCGGTCTCGATCATGGCGATGGTCTCCCCCTACATCATCGGAATCACCGCCGTCGGGAGTCGGCCATCGTGGCTGACCGCCGGGATGGTCCTGTTCATCTCCACCGTCGGCTCGTTCTTCGGGACGAACGTGACCGCCTTTTTCCTGATCGGCCTCTTCCCCGTCTCCCGGATCATCGCCGGCCTCGGGCTGATTGGCCTGGCCGTCTCCCTCTTCACGCTCGCGCTTTGTCCCGACCGCCGGATTGCAAAATAGGGAGCGGTTTCATTTCAGATAGCGCTGCTTGTTGTAATTCCGCTTTTCAATCTGATGGATCAGGTCGGTGAAGATGAAATGGTGGAAAGGAAGCATGAGATACCAGTAGAGGCGGCCGTGCAGGCTTCGGGTATCGTAGTGGGCTCTCACCGACAGCACGTTGCCGTGGCCCTGCGGTTGGATCGTGAATTCGAGCCAGGCCTTGCCGGGCAGTTTCATCTCCGCCCGCAATAGAAGTCTTCGGCCGGGTTGCAGATCCTCGACCCGCCAGAAGTCGATGACGTCGTGAATCGCCAGTTTTGAAGAGCTTCTCCGCCCGCGGGAGATCCCGACCCCGAGCAGAAGCCGGTCGATGCCGCCCCGCATGCGCCACATCCAACTGTGATAGAACCACCCCTCCTCGCCCCCGATCTCGCAAATGGACCGGAAAAGGGCGGCGGCGCTCTTGTCGCTCACAAGCGAGTAGGAGGCGGTGTATGCCGGCGGTCCGTCCAGTTCATGCATCTTCACGGCCAGCTCGTGGGCGGGCGGATAGGCGTCCGACCATCGGGTGTGCACCTGGTCCTGCTCTTCCCGGGAGAGGGCCTTGACGATGCTCTGTCTGTACGTCAACGGTTGAAAGGGAATCAACTCCCTTGCCTTTTGGTCCTGACAGACGACCTCATTGGCCAACCCCCGCATCAGGCAGACGGTGATCGCTGCCGGAACCGGCGTAATCAGACTGGCCACATAAGAGAGGAAGCCGATGCCCGAGAACGGGGAGGGCAGAAAAATCCTTTTTACCCCAAGGATGTCCGCCATTTCTTTCAGCATCTCTTCATACGTCAAAATATCGACGCCGCCGATGTCTAAGTGCATGCCCGTCGTTTCAGGCGTCTCTAAGGCGCCGACCAGATATTTGACGACGTCGCGGATCGCGGCCGGCTGGCATCGGTTCTTGGCCCAGCGGGGAATCAGGATGACGAACGAGGTTTTTCACCAGATGTTTGATAATTTCATAGGAGGCGCTGCCGGACCCCACGATGATCGCCGCCCGCAGGACGGTAACCGGAACCTTCCCGCCCGCCAGCTCCTCGGCGACCTTCATCCGGCTGCGCAGGTGATCCGACAACCGGCTGCGCGTATCACCCAGACCGCCCAGATAGATGATGCGCGAAACATGGGCCTGTTCGGCGGCCTTGCGAAAATTGGCGGCGGCCTCTGTCTCGGTTTCCTCAAACTTATCGGGTCCAAGAAGGAGCGAGTGGATCAGGTAATAGGCCGTGTGGACGGCCTGCATCGCCGCGCGCAGGTTCTCCGGTTGGAGGGCGTCTGCCACCACGATTTCCGCGCCAGGCCATCGCGCTTCATAGACGGGGGAGGCAAGCCGCACCATCGCCCTGACCCGGTATCCGCGGGCCAGCAGTTCCGGTATGAGCCTCCCGCCGATGTATCCGGAGGCGCCGGTGACCAGGATCTTTCCGATTTCGGGTCGAGGCCGTGTCAGCAACTCATCGCAGAAGAGCTCTTCCGGCGGAAGTCCCCCAATCGGAAGGTCATTATCCAACATGTCAGCCATCGCTTTTCCTTGCCTTCAAGCGCCGATCGGCGGTTTCCATGCGTCCGTGTTGCGCCGCCGTTTGCGCGGTGAAAAAATGCCATCGCGTCCTGGATGAGATGGTTGTCATCGTCACACATTCAGAGATTCCGCGCAATCGGAATCTCTCTTTTTTCGGTTGTATTTATGGTACAACTGTGTTAGAAAGCATGCACGCGTAATAATCCGCATCCCATTTGAAGAGGGAGTCACCCATGTCCGATCGTATTCGTGAAGAACTGGAGCGCTGGGAGAAAACCACCCTGAACCGGGCCGTCTCGAAATCCCCCGAACGGCAACCCTCTTTCCAAACCACCTCCCATATCGCTCTGAAAAATCTCGCCACACCGCTCGACGTCGAAGACGCCGATTACTGCCGGGATCTGGGGTTTCCCGGGAAATTTCCGTTTACGCGCGGGGTCCAGCCCACCATGTACCGGGGGCGCTTCTGGACGATGCGCCAGTACGCGGGATTTGCGACGGCGGAGGAGACCAACCACCGCTACAAATATCTGTTGAACCAGGGACAGACCGGCCTTAGCGTCGCCTTCGACCTGCCGACGCAGATCGGCTACGATTCCGACCACCCCCTCTCCGACGGCGAGGTCGGGAAGGTCGGGGTGGCCATCGATACGCTGCAAGACATGGAGATCCTCTTCGACGGCATCCCGCTGGACAAGGTCTCCACGTCGATGACGATCAATTCGACGGCGGCGATCCTGATGGCGATGTACATTGCGGTTGCCGAAAAACAGGGGGTGAAGAGCGACCTTCTGCAGGGGACCATCCAGAACGACGTCCTGAAGGAATATGCGGCCCGGGGAACCTATATCTTTCCGCCCCACGAATCGATGCGGATCGTCACCAATATCTTTGCCTTTTGCAAGAACCGCGTTCCCCGATGGAATTCGATCAGCGTCAGCGGCTACCACATGCGCGAGGCCGGTTGCACCGCCGTCCAGGAGGTGGCGTTCACACTGGCCGACGGCATTGCCTATCTGGAGGCCGCCATTCAGGCGGGGCTGGATGTCGATACCGTCGCCTCCCGGATCGCGTTTTTTTTCTGCTGCCACAACAATTTCATCGAAGAGGTCGCAAAATTCCGGGCCGCCCGCAGGCTCTGGGCGACCATCATGAAGGAGCGCTTCAAGGCCAAAAAAGAGGAGTCCTGCATGCTGCGGTTTCATACCCAAACGGCGGGCTGTTCGTTGACCGCGCAGCAGCCCGACAATAATGTGGTCCGGGTTGCCTTTCAGGCGATGGCTGCAGTGTTAGGCGGAACCCAATCCCTCCATACCAACTCCAGGGACGAGGCCTATGCGCTGCCGACCGAGGATTCGGTGAGGCTCGCACTTCGAACCCAGCAGATCATCGCCTACGAAAGCGGGGTTGCCGATATGATCGACCCGCTGGGAGGCTCCTATGTCGTGGAGGCGCTCACCAACGAAATCGAGGGAAAGGCGATCGAGTACATCAAAAAGATCGAGGCGATGGGCGGTGCGGTCCAGGCCATCGCGTCGGGCTATATTCAGAAGGAGATTGCGGAGAGCGCCTATCAGTATCAGAAGGAGATCGAGGCGAAGAAACGGATTGTCGTCGGGATCAACCGGTTTCAGATGGAGGAAAAACCGCTTACGGACATCCTCCGCATCCGGCCGGAGGTGGAGGAGTATCAAAAGGAAAAACTCTCCAAAATTAAAAAAGAGCGGAACAACGTAAAAGTCAAGGAGACCCTTGCGCTGCTGAAAAAGGCGGCCCGGGGAAAGGACAATGTCGTTCCGCCCATCCTGGAAGCGGTCAAGGCCTATGCCTCTCTGGGTGAGATCTCAGACACGCTGCGGGAGGTATTCGGGGAATACCGTCAATCATAATCGAACGCGGGTTGGGGAGGGAAAAAAGCGATGGCGCGGAAGATTCGAGTACTCATTGCGAAACCGGGACTGGATGGTCACGACCGGGGCGCCAAGGTCATCGCCCGGGCGCTCCGGGACGCCGGAATGGAGGTGATCTACACCGGGATCCGGCAGACGCCCGAACAGATTGCCGGCGCGGCGATTCAGGAGGGGGTCGATATCGTCGGGCTCTCCAGCCTCTCCGGCGCGCACAACAGGCTCTTCCCGAAGGTGGTTCAGCTCCTCCGGGAGAGGGGCGCTGCGGATATCCTCGTTTTTGGAGGGGGGATCATCCCCGTCAACGACATTCCCGCGCTGAAGGAGTCCGGCGTCCGGGAGATCTTTCTCCCCGGCGCCTCCACGGAGGATATCATTCAATACATCCGGGACAACATCAAATAAGAAAATGGGGACAGGTACAATTTTTCCAAGAAAATTGTACCTGTCCCCATTTTCGTTCATTTTCGTTACAGCGTGAAGCGCCAGGCGCAGAACCAGTCGTCGGGGTGCTGGTCGGGCGGGCAGGCGATACAGGCGGTTCGGATCCGGGGATCGATCTGCTCGGCGAAGGTTCGGTACTCGACAAGGCCGCCCGATTTGCACGGATAATCCTCGAGCCCCTTCTTCTTCCGCGCCGCCTGGACGCGGCAGTTGTCCATCCGGAAGAGGAGGCTCGCCGGCCCCTCTTCGACGATCGACTGGACGTTGATCCCGGCATAGAGGCGGAAACCGAGCGCCCTCTTCAGACCGGGAAGCCCCGGATGCTTCGGCAGGCCGAGGAACCGCCGGATCGACCACGCCTCGAACGGGGAAAAGCGGGCCCAGCAGGAGTCGTTGCAGCGCTTGGCGTCCCAGATCCCATAGCCCGCCTCGACCCCCTGGAACCAGACGCCGTCGCCGGCGAGCCAGTTCCGTCCCAGATCGCCGAGCAGCAGCAGCAGCTTCTCCTTCGGCATCGCGGCGAGCGCCTTCGGGACGCCGTTTTCCATCTCGAAGTCGAACGCCTCGGAGAGCCGCTTCATCTGGATGGCGCCGCTCTTTTCCCAGACCGCCCCGAGCAGTTCCAGCGCCTTGGCCATCCCCATCTGATGCTCCACCTCGGCAAACCAGAGGGTGTGGTGGACCATCGTTCGGTGGAAGAAATCGACCACCAGACGGACCAACTCCTCTTGGCTCAGCCCCTCCACCCTTTCAACATCCTGCGCCATCGGCCTTTCCCCCTTTCGGAATATACCCAAACCTGGAGGCGCTACTCTAAACGGTGCGGCCGGAGATTTCAAGCGGAATTCACGCGCACCGGCTTGACCCGGCGCGTCCCCAAGGGAGGGTGAAATTTCTTGACAATGAATGGGGGTTTGGGATAGGGATAGCCCGTTTGTTTCATCACGCCTCGGGATTTTGCATTCTCACGACAGAGACCGATTGCGATCTGGGAACTTATCCCGCGCTTAAAAGGTGGTGACCGGGTGACCATGTATTTCACCAAAAATACGCTGAATCAATCGAAAGAACTCTCCGACAAGTGGGAAGAGGAGGTGCGGCAAACCGTTGCGCGGACCCCCGATCAGAAGGCCCGCTGCTCCACCGTTTCCGACCTGGAGATCAAACGTCTCTATACACCAGAAGACATTGAGAAAACGGATTTCGCCCGGGACATCGGCGCGCCCGGCGAATTTCCCTTCCTCCGCGGCAACCAGGCGACCGGCTATCGCGGCCGCTACTGGACCTTCCGGATGTTTTCCGGGATGGGGAGCGCTTTTGACACCAACGCCCGCTGGCACATGCTCCTCAAGGAGGGCAATGCGGGCCTCAGCACCGCCTTCGATTTCCCGACGCTGATGGGCTACGACAGCGACTCCCCGAAGGCGCGCGGCGAATGCGGCCGCTGCGGTGTCGCGATCGACACCCTCGATGATTTTCGGACCCTGATGGAGGGGATCCCGATGGACCGGGTAACCACCTCCATGACGATCAACCCCCCCGCGACCGCCCTCTGGGCGATGTACTGCGCGGCGGCGGAGAGCAAGGGGGCATCCCTCGCCCAGATCGGCGGGACGATCCAGAACGACATGCTCAAGGAGTTCATCGCCCAGAAGACCTTCATGTGCCCGCCGGAGCCGTCGGTCCGGCTGATCAGCGACACCGTCGAGTTCGGCACGAAGCACGTCCCGAACTGGAACACGATCAGCATCAGCGGCTACCACATCCGGGAGGCGGGTTCGACGGCGATCCAGGAGCTGGCCTTCACGCTGCGCGACGGGATCGAGTACGTCGAGGACGTCATCCGCCGCAAGGGGCTCGACGTGGATGAATTCGCCCCGCGGCTCTCCTTCTTCTTCAACGCCCACATCGACTTCTTCGAGGAGATCTGCAAGATGCGCGCGGCCAGGCGAATCTGGGCGCGGGTGATGCGCGACCGCTTCCACGCGAAGAACCCCCGCTCCTGGTGGATGCGCTTCCACACCCAGACGGCAGGCTGCTCGCTGACCGCCCAGCAGCCGTACAACAACGTCGTCCGGACGGCGGTCGAGGCGCTCGCGGCCGTCCTCGGCGGGACGCAGTCCCTCCATACGAACTCCCTCGACGAGGTGCTCTGCCTCCCCTCCGACCACGCGGTCGAGATTGCGCTGCGCACACAGCAGATCCTCGCCGAGGAGACCGGCGTCGCCAACACGATCGACCCGCTGGCCGGCTCCTATTTCGTCGAGTCCCTGACGAACAAGATGGAAGAGGAGGCTTGGGCGTACATCGAGAAGATCGACGCGATGGGCGGGATGGTTTCTGCGATCGAAAAGGGGTTTCCGCAGTTGGAGATCGCCGACGCCGCCTACCGTTTCCAGCAGCAGATCGATGCGGGCGAAAAGACCATGGTCGGCGTGAACAAATACGCGAGCAGCGCGAAGCAGGAGATCCCTGTCCAGGACATCAACCCGCAGGTCGAGGAGGAGCAGATCGCCCGCCTAAGCGCCGTGAAGCGGAGGCGCGACTCCCGCGCGGTGAAGCGGGACCTCGACGAGTTGAAAAGCGCCTGCAAAACGGGGAAGAACGTGATGCCCTTCTGCATTCAGGCGGTGAAGGAGCTTGCCACGGTGCAGGAGATCTGCGACGTTTACCGGGAAGTCTTCGGCGAATACCGCGACCCGGGTCTCTATTAGGGGAAATGGGGACAGGTACATTTTTTCTGAAAGAAAAAATGTACCTGTCCCCATTTCCCGACCCTGAGGGAACGAGATGGCGGAGAAAAAGATACGGATTATGGTGGCCAAACCGGGTCTGGACGGCCATGACCGGGGCGCGCGGATCCTCGCCCGCTGTTTCCGGGATGCGGGCTTTGAGGTGATCTACACGGGCTGCCACCAGACCCCGGAACAGATCGCCGCGGCGGCGATTCAGGAGGACGTGGACATCGTCGGCCTGAGCTGCCTCTCCGGCGCCCACCGCTACCTTTTTCCCCGCGTGGTCGAGATCCTGAAGGAGAAAGGGGCGGCGGATATCACCGTGATCGGCGGCGGGATCATCCCCGATCAGGATTTCCCGTCGCTCTACGACGCCGGCATCAAGGCGATCTTCACCCCCGGCGCCCCGCTCGACACGATCGTCCAGTGGGTCCGGACGAACGTTCAGCCGCGGAATGAATAGCAGTGGAAATGGGGACAGGTACAATTTTTCTTTCGGAAAAATTGTACCTGTCCCCATTTCCACCCTACTTTGTTAAGGATTTTCTATGACAGAGGAATTCGAAGGGATGGAACAGCTCCGCAAGATCCGGGCGGGCGACGTCCGGACTGCGTCCCGACTGATCCGGAACCTGGAGGATGAGCTCCCCGAGGCGAAGAGCGCCATCCGGCGGATCTTTCCCCACACCGGCCGCGCTCACGTCGTCGGGATTACGGGATCACCCGGCGCCGGGAAGAGCACCCTCGTCGATGCGCTGATCGCCTCCTTCCGGAAGCGGGAAAAGACCGTCGGCGTCCTCGCTGTCGATCCAACCTCCCCGTTCACCGGCGGCGCCATCCTCGGCGACCGGATCCGGATGCAGCGGCACGCGGAAGACCCGGGCGTCTTCGTCCGCAGCCTTGCCACCCGCGGCGCACTGGGCGGCCTCTCGAAGGCCGTCGGCGACGCCGTCCACGTGATGGACGTCATGGGGAAAGACCTGATCCTGGTGGAGACCGTGGGGACCGGGCAGCAAGAGGTGGAGATCATCAACCACTCCCACACGGTGATCGTCGTCCTCGTCCCCGGGATGGGCGACGAGATCCAGGCGATCAAGGCGGGGATCATGGAGATCGCCGACATCTTCGTGATCAACAAGGCGGACCGTGACGGCTCTCACCAGCTTGAAAGCGAGCTCATGTCCATGCTGAACATGGTCCCGGAGTTCCAGGGCGGCTGGCGTCCGCCGATCGTCCGGATCGGCAACTGCTTCGAACCCGGCCCCTTCGGAGAGAGCCTGGAGGAGCTCGCCGCCGTGATCGGCGACCATTACCGGCGGCTCGTGGAGACCGATCTCTTGGGCGACCGGATGAGGCGCAAGACGATGGTCGAGATCCACGAGGCGCTCCGCGACGCGATCCTGGCCCCGATCCTGAAGGAGATGACGGAGAGCGGGGAGATGGAGGAGATCGCCGGGCGGCTCCTGCGGAAGGAGACCGACCCCTACACGATCGCCGCGGAGGTCGCCCGCCGCCGCCTGAAATGACGGATATGGGGTCACCCATTCACTCGAAAGGATGGCGGAGTTGGAACCCACCGCAGATGCGAGAGAAACGCTGCTGGAGAAGTACCGTCGGGGCTTGGTCCAGGTCTATACCGGGAACGGCAAGGGGAAAACGACGGCCGCCTTCGGTCAGGCGTTGCGCGCCGTCGGCCAGGGGTTCCGGGTCTGCATCATCCAGTTCATGAAGGGGCGCAAGTACGGCGAATTTCTCGCCGCCGAACGCTTCCTCCCGAACCTGACCGTCCGCCTCTCCGGGCTCGACAGCTTCGTCATGCGGGACAACCCCGCGCCGCTCGACATCGAGCTTGCGAAACAGGGACTCGCCCTCGCCCGCGAGGCGGTCGCCTCGGGGGACTACGAGATGGTCATCCTCGACGAGATCAACGTCGCGGTCGATTTCAAGCTGGTCCCCGTTGCCGACGTGATCGACCTCATCCAGACCAGGCCGCCCGCGGTTGATTTGGTCCTCACCGGCCGCTACGCCCCGCCGGAGATCATCGCCCTCGCCGACACGGTGAGCGAGATCCGCGAGGTCAAACACCACTACAACGCCGGAATCAAGGACCGCGCCGGGATCGAATACTAATGGAATTATCGATTATCGCATCCGGGAGCAATGGGAATTGCTGTCATGTACAATCCGACGGCGCCTCCGTCCTGTTCGACGCCGGGAAGAGTTTTTCCGAAACGGCCGGGCGGATGGCCCTCCTGGGGAAAGAGATTCGGGAGGTGGACGGCATCGTTCTCTCCCACGCGCATGGGGACCATTACCAGGGAATCGGGCCGATCGCGAGGCGGCTTGCGATTCCCGTCTATGTCCGCAAGGAGGTTTATGCGGCCTGCCGGCGGAAGCTTGGACCGCTGGAGGTCCGCCATTTCGACGGTGAATTCCGAATCAAGGACCTTGCGATCACGCCGATCGAAACCTCCCACGACGTCGCCTCCTGCGGGTTTGTCGTCGGCCGTTTCGGGATGTTCACGGACACGGGCTGCGTGACATCCCAGATGAAAGAGGCGATCCGGAAGCTGGACGCGGTGCTTTTGGAATCGAATTACGATGAAGAGATGTTGATGAACGGGCCCTATCCGCGCTATCTCAAGGAGCGGATCGCATCAGAACTCGGCCACCTGAGCAACGACGACGCGAGCGATTTCATTTGCCGGCACGGGCGCCATCTCTCGATGGTCTTTCTGGCGCACCTATCCCAGCAGAACAACACCGCCGAAAAGGTGCGGGAAGCCTTTGAATCGTTGAATGCGGATCGGCCCTACGTGGTCTGCTCCAGATCCCGGCAGACGGGAACGTATCTGCTGAATGGGGGTCAGGCCAGGACCTGACCCCCAGGTTTGTTAGCGGCAGCTTATGCAGACCGCCAGATTCTCCAACGGTACACCGGCCGTCCGGCTGATGTACTTCAACTGATCTTCGGGCGCAAAATAACGGCCGCACACCTTGCAGGTCGCCATCTTGAACGTCCGGCCCCAGATCGTCCGGCTGTCGCCGGTCTTTGTGGTCTCCATCTCGATATGCCCCGTGGGGCAGATGTAGGCGCAGGCGCCGCAGCCGATGCAGACCTGCGAGTTTTCATGAAAGGGGGTCCCCACGGTCTTGTCGGCCCCGCGGAACGAAAAACCGATCGCGGAGACGCCGACGACCTGCTCGCAGGTTCGGACGCAGAGGCGGCAGAGGATGCACTTCCCCTTATCGGTATCCGCCGTGAACCTTGGCTCCGGCTTCACGCCCATCTGTTCCGCGAGGTCCTGGATGAGACCCGACCCGGGGCAGCGGGCGAGGAGGAGCTGGAGCACCAGACGGCGGACCGCCATGACGCGCTCGCTCTTCGTATCAACCGCAATCCCATCCTCCGCCGGGTAGAGGCAGGAGGCGACGATCTTGGCGCGGTTCCCCTGTTTGACCTCGACGACGCAGAGCCGGCAGGCCCCGGCGGAGCCGACCTCGTCATGCGTGCAGAGGGTCGGGATTTCGATACCATTTTCACGGGCCGCATCGAGAACGGTTGCCCCGTTTTCGGCCTCAATCTTCTTACCGTCAATAATGAATTTCGCCATTTTCCCTTACCTTTATTTTACGGTTATCGCATCGAATTTACAGCTCTCATAACAGGCGCCGCACTTGATGCATTTTTTTCGGTCGATCACATGGGGTTTTTTCTTCTCGCCCGTGATGCACTTCACGGGGCACTTCTTCCGACAGACGCCGCAGCCCGTGCATTTTTTCTTGTCGATGCTGTACGCGATAAGCGCCTTGCAGACCGCCGCGGGACAACGCTTCTCGCTGATGTGCGCCTCGTACTCATCCCGGAAATACTGGATCGTGCTGAGGACCGGGTTCGGGGCGCTGCCGCCCAAGGCGCAGAGCGATCCGTCGATGATCGCCTTGGACATCTCCTGGAGGAGTTCGATGTCGCCCGCTTGCCCCTTGCCGGCGCAGATCTCCTCGAGGATGTCCTTCATCCTCCGGATGCCCTCGCGGCAGGGAACGCACTTTCCGCAGGACTCGGATTCAAGGAATTCGATGAAGTAATGGGCGATATCGACCATGCAGGTCCGATCGTCCATGATGATCATGCCGCCCGAGCCCATCATCGACCCGGCCTTCCGCAGTTCGTCGAAATCGACGGGGAGATCGATCAGCTTCTCGGGGATGCAGCCGCCGGAGGGGCCGCCGGTCTGGACCGCCTTGAACTTCCGGCCGCCGGGGATTCCGCCGCCGATTTCATAGACGATGTCCTTGAGCGGCGTCCCCATCGGCACCTCGACCAGGCCGATGTTGTTGATCTTGCCGACGAGGGAGAAGACCTTCGTGCCGGTGCTGTTCTTCGCGCCGATCCCGGCGAACCACTTCCCGCCCCGGGTCAGGATCGCAGGGACGTTCGCCCAGGTCTCGACGTTGTTGAGGTTGGAGGGCCGGTCCCAGAGGCCGTGCTCGACGGTGTGGATGTACTTCGCCCGCGGTTCGCCGGCCGCCCCCTCGAGGGAGGCCATGAGCGCGGTCGATTCGCCGCAGACGAAGGCCCCGGCGCCCTTGCTGATTTTGATGTCGAAATCGAAGCCGGTCTCAAAGATGTTTTTCCCGAGGAGACCGCATTTGCGGGCCTTCGCGATCGCGAAGGCCAGGTTCTTCACGGCCAGCGGGTATTCGTTCCGGACATAGATGTAGCCTTCGTGGGAACCGATGGCGAAGGCGCCGATGATCATCCCCTCAATCACGCTGTGCGGATCGCCCTCCATGACGCTCCGGTCCATGTAGGCGCCGGGGTCGCCTTCGTCGCCGTTGCAGATCACGTATTTGATCTCGCCTTCGGCGTCACGGCAGCTTTTCCACTTGAGGCCGGTGCGGAAACCGCCGCCGCCTCGTCCGCGCAGCCCCGAGGCGATCACGTCCGCGACGATCGCCTCCGGCTTCATCCCGGTGAGCGCCTTGTAGAGGCTGAAGTAACCGCCCTTGGCGATGTACTCGTCAAGGCTCTCCGGATCGATGAGGCCGCAGTTGCGCGTCGCGATCTTGACCTGTTTTTTATAGAAAGGAATCTCCTGGATCGTGGGGATCCCCCGCAGATAAGCGGGCGCCGCTCCCTTGAAGTAGCGCTTCGCCCCGCCCAGGACGATGAACTCCTCCTCGTCCATCCGGTAGAAGGGTTTGATCGCCTCGATGGTCCCCTTCGCGACCTGGTCCAAAAGCGCCGGCGCCTTCTTCGCCGTCATCTTGCTGTAGGCGAGTCTCGGTTTGCCCGGCAAAAGGACGTCCACCAGGGGTTCCATGCAGTCCATCCCCATGCTGGCCGTCCGGCTCAGGATGATATCCAGATTCCGCTCCTTGATCTCCGCTTCGAGGGCGTTGTAAACCTCCTGGGCCCCCGAGGCGATGCCGCTGGTCGCCATCCCGACCATGATCTTTATCCGGGAGGGGATGAGCGCCGCGAGCCCCCGTTTCCCTGCTTGGTTTAAATCATCAAGTGTCTTGATTTTACTCACTTTGTCACCCCTATTGTCTGTAGTTTCTCAAAATCTTGGGAATCTCGTCCTGGGTCAGGTAGGCATGAATGTTCCCGCCGATCCGCATGACGGGCGCCAGGCTGCAGCATCCTAAGCACCGGACCTGCTCCAGCGTAAACATCCCGTCCCCGGTCGTTTCGCCGCACCGGATCTCCAGGTCCCGTTCCAGCCTCTCCATCAGGGTCAGGGCCCCTGTGACGTGACAGGCCGTGCCGGCGCACACCTCGACCAGGTATTTCCCCCTGGGGGTCAGGCTGAAGGCGTTGTAAAACGTCGCCACCTCGTAGATCCGGGCGAGCGGAACATCCACGACCTCATTCAGGAAGATCAGGGCGTCCTTGGGAAGATAACCGAACGCCCCCTGCATATCCTGAAGAATGGCTATCAAAGAGCTTTTCTCCGCGCCGTACCGATCGACGATCTCCTTGACCTGCTTCTCCACGGTTTTGTCTTTTTTCATGCTCAAGTCACCTTATCCTGTTATGGTCTGTCGGCGCATTCCTGTATCCCTATACCCAAGATACCGAATGGTCGATCTTGTTTTGCAGCTTCTTGAATTCCAGATCCACCCTGGCCTGAATAACCGGCATCTGATCCGGCGTGAGATGACGGAAACGGCCCTGCAGTTTCAGGTAATCCTCGACGGGCCGGCGTTTCTCCGGGATTTCCACCGTCAGCTTGTAAACGCCGTTCTCCACCTCGTAGAGGGGAAAGATTCCCGTCTCGAGGGCGAGGCGTCCGAGCTTGATGCAGGTCTCGGAGGCGGACCGCCATCCGGTGGGGCAGGTCACTAAGCAGTGGATGTAGGAGGGGCCCTTCACCCGCCTTGCCTTCTTCACCTTGTTCATGAAATCGAGCGGGTAGCTCGGGGAGGCCGTCGCCACGTAGGGCAGGTTGTGCTGGACCATGATCTCGGCCAGGTTCTTCTTCCAGACCTGGTTCCCGGGGATCTTCTTTCCGGCGGGGGCGGTTGTCGTGGAGGCGAGAAACGGGGTGCCGCTGGAGCGCTGGATGCCCGTGTTCATGTACGCCTCGTTGTCGAAGCAGACGTAGAGCATGTCGTGGCCGCGTTCCATCGCCCCGGACAGGGCCTGGAAGCCGATGTCCATTGTCCCGCCGTCGCCGCCGATCGCAACGGACTTCACGCGCCGGTCGGCGATCTTTCCTTTGCGGCGCAGGGCCCGGAGCCCCGCCTCGACGCCCGAAGCCACCGCGGCGGCGTTGGGGAACGCGACGTGGATCCAGGGCAGGGTCCAGGCCGTCGTCGGGTAAAGGCTGGAGATCACCTCCATGCAGCCGGTCGCGTTGGTGATGACCGTGTCCTTCCCGAGCGCCTTGCACATCAGACGAATCGCCAACGCCTCGCCACACCCCTGGCAGGCCCGGTGGCCGGCGTTGAAGAATTCCTCCTTGCTGACCAGCTTCGGGGCGTACAGGTCGAAGTTTTCGACGACGCTTTTCGTATATTTCTTTACCGTAGTCATTATCCCCTCACTCCGTAAAATACGTATGGTTCAGAAAGTTTTCCCCGGGCCGCCTGCCGGACCATCTCCATGAAATCCTCCACCTGGACGTCCCGGCCGCCGAGACCGATGATGTAGTTCACGATCGCCGGACGAACCGGCTCTTCGTACAGCGCGGACCGGATCTCCGAGAAGACGGGGCCGCCGGGGCCGCCGAAGGAGCAGGCGCGGTCCGTCACGGCGAGGACCCGGATCCCCTGAACGGCCTTTCTCAGCTCGGCAAAGGGGAAGGGCCGCCAGAGCTTGATCTTCAGGAGTCCTGCCTTCACGCCCTGCTTGCGCAGCTCTTCCACGGCGATCTCCGCCGTTTCGCCCATCGAACCCATCGTCACCAGAGCTACATCGGCGTCCTTGGTCCGGTAGGCCTGGATCGGCTCATACCTCCGGCCGAAGAGCTTTTCCCATTCCTTCCAGACCTCGAGAATGATCTTTTTGGAGTTGACGATCGCCACGTTCTTGGCCTTCTGCGCCTCCGCATAGATCTCCGGCATGGCCAGGGTCCCCATCGAGACGGGCCGGTCGGGATGCAGCGTGGCGTAGGGAACGTATTCGGGCAGGAAACGGTCCACCTCCCCCTGGTCGGGCATGATGATCGGTTCAACCATGTGGGTGAGCTGGAAACCGTCCATGTTCACGTTCACGGGGAGCATCACCTCGCGGTGCTCGGCGACCTTGAAGGCCTGGATGGTCATATCCACCACCTCCTGGCCGTTATCCGCAAAAAAGGAGATCCAGCCCGTATCGCGCTGGGGCATGATGTCGCTGTGGTCGTTCCAGATGTTGATCGGACCCGATATGGCCCGGTTGGCGATCAGCATGACGATCGGAAGCCGCATCGCCGACGTAATCGGCAGAACCTCGTGCATGTAGAGGAGGCCCTGGGAGCTCGTCGCCGTCACCACGCGGGCGCCGGTCGCCGAGGCGCCCATCGCGGCGCTCAGCGCGGAGTGTTCGGACTCCACGGTGATGAAGGAGGCGTCCACCCGTCCGTCGTTGACGATGTCCGAGAGGTGCTCGGCCACATGGGACTGAGGCGTGATGGGATATACGGCCGCCACATCAAACTTGCAGAGTGCGGCCGCCTCCGCGGACGCAATCGCTACTTCCATTCCTACTCGCTTGCCCATCCTTCTATTCCTCCTCATTCACCATTTTGATGGCGCCGGGCCAGCACTCATGGGCGCAGATTCCGCACCCCTTGCAGTAGTCCAGGTTCGCCTCAAAAAATCCGTCCGCGTCCTCGGTCACGCACCCCTCTGGGCAGTAGATATAGCATACGCCGCACTTGATGCATTTTGCATTATCCCAGAGCGGGCGCTTCGCCCGCCAACTCCCGGTGTGATATTCCCTGGAGCTGCCCGGCCGGAAAACCATGCACCCGGGATTGACCTCTTGCCAGGTTTCTGGCCATTTCTTCTCTGTCATCGCGATACCTCAAGAGTTATTTTGATCCTTTGCTGATGATTCGGACCTCTTTGTAAGCCCGCTTCGCGGCAGCCTGGTTCTTCGGTGCAATTCGGCCGAACCTCTCCTTGATCGGAGCGTCGAGGGATTCGATCTTCACGGCGCCCGTCAGCTTGACCAGGGCGCCCAGCATGGTGGTGTTCGTGATCGGCACGCCCAACTCCTCCCTGGCGATCCCCGTCGCGTCGCAGGTAGCGATTCGGCCCTCGAAGCGGATGTTCTTCTTCAGTTCTGCCAGCGTTTTCGTGGTGTTGACCAGCAGGATCCCCGTCGGTTTCAACCCCTCGGTCACGTTGACCAGCGCAACAAGGCTCTCGTCGAGGACGACGACCACGTCGGGATGGTAGATGCCCGAGCGGATCTTGATCTGCCTGTCGTCAACCCGGTTGAACGCGGTCACCGGCGCCCCGCGGCGCTCCGGCCCGAAGCTCGGGAACCCCTGGGCATACTTTCCCTCTTCGATGGCGGACAGGGCCAGCAGTTCCACCGATGTGACCGCCCCCTGACCGCCCCTCCCATGCCATCTGATTTCTAACATTCGTCAAATCTCCCGTAGTGGTAAGCTTTTTAAAAAAACGCTGTTTCTGTATCTCACCTGAGATGGGCTGTCAATAACTTTTAGTTTAATTAGGGACAGAGCCCCTATTAATTCCGAATTAATAGGGGCTCTGTCCCTAATTAAACGCCGCGGCGGAATTCGAGGCACTTGGCGAGCGTCATCCGGTCCGTGTACTTGAGGTCGCCGCCCATCGGGACGCCGAGGGCGATCCGCGTCACCTTCACGCATCGTTCCTTCAGGAGCTTCGAGAGCAGCAGGGCCGTCGTCTCCCCCGGCACGCTCGGGTTTGTCGCCACGATCACCTCTTCGACGGGGTGGGCGGCGAGCCGTTCGAGCAGTTCGCGGATCCGGAGCTGTTCCGGACCGATCCCGTCCAGCGGGGAGAGCGCCCCGTGGAGGACGTGGTAAACCCCGCGGTATCCGCCGCTCGCCTCCAGCGCGATCAGCGAATCGGGCTCCTCGACGACGCAGATGAGCGCGCGGTCCCGCGCCGGGTCGGCGCAGATTTCGCAGAGATTTCCCTCGGATAAGTTGAAGCAGACGGAGCAGAAGCGGATCTTCCGTTTCACGTCTAACAGGCTCTCGGCGAAGCGGCGCACCTCCTCTTCCGAGGCGCGGAGGACGTGGTTCGCCAGACGCGCCGCGGTCTTCTCCCCGATGCCGGGAAACTTAGAGAACTCCTTGATCAGGCGCTTTATGGGCAGGGCGTAGCCGGACATGGCGCCCCCTACATCAGGCCAGGGATCTGCATCCCCCCGGTGATCTTCCCCATCTCGGAGGCGGCCATCTCCTGCGCCTTCCGGATCCCCTCGTTCAGAGCCGCGACGATCAGGTCCTGAAGCATCTCGACGTCATCGGGATTGACGACCTCCTTTTCGATCTTCAGCGAGAGGATCTCGAACTTGCCGTTGACTCTGACCGAGACCATCCCGCCGCCGGCGGTGGCTTCGACGCTCTTCGTCGCCAGCTCCTCCTGGAGCTCCACCATCCGCTCCTGCATCTTCTTCGCCTGCTTCATGATGTTTCCGAAATTCTGCACCGATACGACCTCCTCATCTATCATTTTTACGAGTCGGGAGAGATATCCTCCTCATCCGGTTCTATCACAACGGGGGGCGCCGCGGCGGTCCCCGGCGCGGGGGGATCGATCACCTTCACGTCCCGCACCTCCGCGCCGGGAAAGGCGTCAAGGATCTTCTGCACGAGCGGGTGGGAAAGCGCCTCCCGCCGGATCTCCTGAATCCGCTGATTCTTCGCCGCCCGGCCGTTTCCGTTCCCGTTGCCATTGCCATTGCGCGCATGGGTCGAACCGCCGGCCTCCGGCGCAAACGTCTCGATCGAAAGGGCCGTCTCCCGCCCGAAAAATTGCCGGCCGTGTTCGGCAAGCGCCGCTTTCCGCCCGATGACGTCGTCGAGGAAAAGATACCCCTTCTCGAAGCCGATCCGCAGACGCCCCGGCTCGCAGCAGAGGCACCTCCCCGATTCGATCTTCGCTGAGAGGGCCGGGTCCTGCCGCTTCACGAACTCCCGGTATCCCTGCCAGTCCTTTTCCGGGATTCCGCCGCCGCCCGTTCCAGCGCCGCTGCGGTAGGGCGCGCGCTCTTCCGCCGCGGTGGTCGCTAAGGTCGCGGCGGACGCGGCGCCGCCGCCCGGAGGCGCGCCGTTTCGGCCTCCCGCCCGGGATGCCTCGCCGCCCCCGCGGGCGGCAAACCCTGCGGCGCCTTCGGCGACGGAAACGTCTTCCCCTGCCGTGCGATGGGCCTGTATTTCGCGGTTCGCCGGATAGGCCGCCGCAGCGTCCCCCCCGCTCCCCGATTTTGCTAACATTTTTGAGGTTGCCGGCCTGGACGCCACCTCTCCCCGGTTTTCCGCCGCGCGTCCCCCTCCGGAACCCCCCGCCGCTGGCCCGCCTCCGAGCCGCCTCTCCAGCCCCTCCATCCGGGCGAGAACCGCCTCGATCGGGATCATCGGCTCCAAAAAGGTCATCCGGCAGAGGATCGCCTCCAGGTTCAGCCGCGGGTTCTGGCTCCGGCGGACGTTCTCCTCCTCGGCCATCAGGATCTCCAGATAGCGCTGGAGCGTTTCCGTCGATTGCCCCGCGGTTTGCCCCTTCAGTTTCGCCGCCTCTTCCGCCGGCAGATCGACCAGCGGCTCCTTCTCCCCCGCGATCGCGATGAAGAGCAGGTTCCGGAAGTGGCCGAGCAGCGTCTGGTAGAAATAGCGCATGTCGAGGCCGGCGTAGTAGGCCTCGTCGATGATCTTAAGGCAGCGCCCGGCGTCCCGCGCGAGGACCGCCTCGGAGAGCAGGAAGAGGAAGCGCCGGTCGGAGCGGCCGAGGATCTCCTCCACCGCCGGATCCCCGATCTCGAATCCCGCGTAGGAGATCACCTGGTCGAAGATGCTCTGCGAGTCGCGGAGGCTCCCGTCCCCCGCCTCGGCGATCCAGGCCAGGCCGTTTTCGCTGATATTTATCCCGTCAGCCGCCGCGATCTTCTTCAGATTTTCGGCGATCTGCTTTAGTGGGATCCGCCGGAAGTCGAAGCACTGGCAGCGGGAGAGGATCGTCGCCGGCACCTTCTGGGTCTCCGTCGTCGCGAAGATGAAGATCACGTGGCCGGGCGGCTCCTCGAGGGTTTTCAACAGCGCGTTGAACGCGGCGTTGCTTAGCATGTGGACCTCGTCGATGATGTAGATCTTGTAGCGGCACGAGGCGGGGGCGAACTTTACGTTCTCGCGGAGCATCCGGATCTCGTCGACCCCATTGTTCGAGGCGCCGTCGATCTCGCGGACGTCGATCGCGTTT